>OGRY01000003.1_pt1 | contig 324238 bp, 287 predicted proteins | sample 1553551 | NCBI WGS metagenome assembly OGRY01 (sample SAMEA2580101, study PRJEB22360) | human gut metagenome | biome: human gut; feature: human-associated habitat; material: faeces | place: Denmark | collected 2008/2010
CAGGGGAAACCGCTCCCACGGCATGGGAACGGGCGTGCTGCACATCGGGCCGCAGGGCTGCCGCCTGCCCGGGCGTAGCCATTGGCGGTCACCCCAGCAAACACAATGTTGAAATACGTTCATTTGACAAAATACTTTTGCTAATTTATACTGGAATGCATATTCACATGCAAAAATCAAGGATAGAAGATAGGAAGTATCGTCATGCTGACTCTGGATAAGATCTACCACGCCGCCTTTGTGCTCAAGGACGTTGCCCGCAAGACCGACCTGATTGAAGCGCCCAAGCTCTCCAAGGACTGCCACCTCTACCTCAAAACTGAGAACTTGCAGGTGACCGGCAGCTTCAAGGTGCGGGGAGCCTATTATAAGATCAGCCAGCTCTCCAGGGAGGAGAGTGAAAAGGGCGTGATCGCCTGCTCTGCCGGCAACCACGCCCAGGGCGTGGCCTACGCTGCCCAGGCCGCCGGCGTGCCCGCCACCATCGTCATGCCCACCACCACGCCCTACATCAAGGTCGAACGCACGAAATCGCATGGCGCCGAAGTGGTGCTGGCTGGCGAAGTCTACGACGAATCCTACGAACACGCCCTCAAGCTTGCTGAAGAGCAGGGGCTCACGTTCATCCATCCATTCAACGACCTTCAAGTTGCTGCAGGTCAAGGCTCCATCGCCATGGAGATCATCCAGGAGCTGCCGCTCGTTGATGCGATCCTCGTGCCCATCGGCGGCGGCGGGCTCGCATCGGGTGTTTCCACGCTCGCCAAGATGCTCAACCCACGCATCAAGGTGATCGGCGTTGAGCCTGCAGGAGCAGCTTGCATGAAAGCATCGCTTGAAGCAGGACACGTGATGAAGCTGCCTTCAGTGAGCACCATCGCCGATGGCACCGCCGTGCTCGAACCGGGCGATAAAGTATTTCCCTACATCCAGGAGAACATCGACGAGATCATCACGGTCGATGATGACGAGCTGATCGTGGCATTCCTCGATATGGTCGAGAACCACAAGATGGTCGTTGAGAATTCAGGCTTGCTCACGATTGCCGCGCTCAAGCACTTGAGCATGCTCGACAAGAAGGTCGTCTCCATCCTTTCAGGCGGAAACATGGACGTGATCACCATGGCAACCGTGGTGCAGCATGGCCTTATCCAGCGCGATCGCATCTTCACCGTGTCGGTGCTCTTGCCTGATCGCCCCGGAGAGCTCGTGAATGTTGCGCAGATCATCGCTGAGCAGAATGGCAACGTGATCCGCCTCGACCACAACCAGTTCGTTACCGCGAACCGCAGCGCTGCGGTCGAATTGCGCGTGACCATCGAAGCATTCGGCACCGACCACAAAGGTCGTATCGTGCACGCGCTCCAAGAGGCAGGCTACTCCCCTCAGCTCATCCAAGCGCACCTGTAGCTTAGATGCTAAAGCCAATCACGACAGAGAGCTTGCTGTTCGCATTCAGCGATTCAGGAGCATTCTGCTCGGTATCATAGCCTTTTCCCTGGCTGAAGAACTGCGTTGCCGTTTCAGGGTTCGGGCTTCTGAACCACCAGTTCAGATCACCAGAACCCGCAAGCTTCGACAGCAGATCATGCTTCACCGCATCATCCTTCAAAAGCAGATATTGTTCGCCTTCTGCATTGAGCACATTCGCGTAGCCCACCGTGCCGAACGATTCGCCCGCGAACTCGACTGCTGAGAGCGCCCAAACTTTATCACCCGTAGTGGTGACCACATCGGGCGCTTCAGTATTGCCGGTGTTGTTGGTCTCTTTCTTCACTTCGACGATGTATTCCTGCAGATCCGCAGGAAGCGAATCGAAGAATCCACCATTGAGCTGGGCACGTAGCGCAGACGCTTCCCATCCACCCTGATTCGTTGCCGCACTATTCATCGGCGCTTCTTCAACGGGCACGGTAACGATGAAGCTCATGCCAGCGTTACCGGAGTTATTCGTACGAGGATCGTGATAGACCCCCACCAAGTGTGCCTGCAGCTTAGTGCCATCCGCCAGCGTGAAATCCTTCACCAGATCATTACGAAGCGTCCCATCTTCGTTCACAAAATCATGCTTCTTCGCCTCGCGAAGCGCGCCATCAACGTTGCCCGTCATAGTCATATTGCTCGAGATCTCTGCAATTTGCTCCCAGGAATAGTCGTTGAACGACTGCGGTTCATCCTGCTCGAAGATGCCTACCTTATTACTGTCCATATAGATGAACGCAAAGCCGATGATAGCGACAATAACAAGCGCGATGCCGCCAGCGATCATCGACTTCTTCGTCGTTTTCGGCTGAACCGGATCGATCATCTTGTTGCAGTGTTCGCAACGAAAACCATCCTCTTGGTGGGGAGCACCGCAGTGGGGACAACGCATGAACATTACTCCTTCGTGCTGCTAGCCAGCTCGGTCACTTCGTAGTCTTCTACTTTATCAGGTTCGCTCTGCAGGGCGAGCGTATCCGAGAAGAGCACCTGCGAAGAAGCCTTGCGCTCAGCACGCGCGTCCTGCTGCTGTTCTGCCAGATTCGCCTTCGCGACCGAGATCATGAGCTTGATACGGTTGAGTTGGTTCACTTCGGAAGCACCGGGGTCATAGTCGACCGCCACGATGTTCGTACCCGCATAACGACGGCGAAGCTCCTTGATAACCGACTTGCCCACCACATGATTCGGCAAGCAGGCGAAGGGCTGAGCACATACGATGTTCGGAGCGCCATTCAAGATGAGTTCTACCATTTCAGCCGTGAGCAGCCATCCCTCACCCATCGAATTGCACAGACTCAAGATCTCTTCGGCATATTCCGCCAATTCATAGATGTTCGTTGAAGGCTCGAAACGACTCGACTTGCGCAGCGCGTCATCCATCGGTTTGCGCAAGTGATAGAGCATCTTCAGCCCTGCACGCGCACCGATCGCGCCCTTCTTGCTGCGTCCGAGCGGGTCTTTCTGGAAGATCGAACCTGCAATGCCGAACATGAAGAATTCAGCCAAACCAGGAACCACCGCTTCACAGCCTTCGGCTTCGATCACGTCGACCACCTGGTTGTTCGCCGTAGGATGGAATTTCACCAAGATCTCACCAACCACGCCTACACGTGGCTTCGTACCTTCACCCTGAAGGGGCAGGTTATCGAAATCGTCGACGATCTCCTGCACGGTCTTCTTGAAGCGACCAGCCTTTTCGCCTTCGTAGATCTGCGCTTGGCAACGCGCCATCCAATGATCGAACAGGCGATTCGCCGCACCCGGCTCGCATTCATAGGGACGCGTACGATAGAGGCACTGCATGAGCAGATCGCCGTAGAAGATAGCGTAAATAGCGTTGTAGAGCATCGTCGCGGAGACGTTGAAGCCTGAATTCTCTTCATCGAGCTTCTTGAATGCCAGCGAGATGACCGGAATATGCTCGAGACCCACCGATTTGAGCGCCTTACGGATGAGCGCGATATAGTTGGTCGCACGGCAGCCACCACCCGTTTGCGTGATGATGACCGCAAGCTTGTCGGTGTCGTACTTACCCGACATGACAGCCTCCATGATCTGGCCAGTTACCAGGATGGACGGGTAGCAGATGTCATTGTTCACATATTTGAGACCCGCATCGACCGCACCATGGTCGACCGACGGCAAGAGCTCAAGGTTGTAGCCCGCCTTGTGGAAGACCTTCACGAGCAAGTCGAAATGGATTGGCGCCATCTGCGGGCAGAGGATCGTGTAGCCCGCATCGAACATCTCCTTCGTGAACTCCGCGCGCGGAAATTCCGTCGACGCGCTCTCAGCTGCTTCGGTAGTTGCAAGCGCGCCCGCTTCCTGGGTCGCCTCGGCTTCATCAAGCGTTGCCTGAGCGAGCGCACGAGCGGCCTCCCCTTCAGTCTTGCCCGTCTTTTCTGCCAAGCGCGCATCGATATCAGCCTGGATCGCATCGATATCGAGCGATGCCACAGGACAGGTAGAAGCATGCGCGTTCTGTTCAGCCAGCTCATCTGCCTGGTCCTTGAGCGCAGCGAGCAGCGAACGGATGCGGATACGCGCCGCACCTAAGTTCGACACCTCATCGATCTTCAGCACGGTATAGATCTTGCCCGCACCTTCCAAGATCTCCTGCACCTGGTCGGTTGTAAGAGCATCGAGACCACACCCGAAGCTATTCAGCTGAACCAAGTCGAGATCATCACGCGTGGTCACGAGCTTCGCGGAATTGTAGAGGCGCGTGTGATACATCCACTGATCCACCACGCGGATCGGACGCTCAAGGCGCGCCAGATGCGCGACCGAATCCTCCGTGAGCACCGCCAGACCAAAGCTTTGAAGCAGCTCAGGGATAGCATGGTTGATCTCGGGATCAAGGTGATACGGCCTACCTGCCAGCACGATGCCATGCGTGCCCGTATCCTCCATCCATTTGAGCGTCTCTTCTCCCTTGTGGCGAATATCCTCCTTGAAGGCCACATCTTCAGCCCAAGCAGCCTCGACTGCTGCCTCGATATCCTTCTTGCTCGGCAGCTTGCCCTTTGCATCCTTCATGAGCTCCGGGTGCTTCTCGACCAACTCCACGTAGAGACGTTTCTTCAGATGGTCTTTCTGATCATACGGAACGAAGGGGTTCAAGAACTCAACTTTCGTTTCGTTGAGCTCGTCGATATTCAAGCGCAGGGCCTCGGAATAGCTCATGACGATCGGACAGTTGAAGTGGTTGCCCGCGCCTTCGTCTTCCTGGCGCTCCCATTTCGAACAGGGCATCCAGATGAAGTCGATATCCTTATCGAGCAGGTTCATCACATGGCCATGCGAAAGTTTCGCCGGATAGCACACGCTCTCGGAAGGCATGGACTCGATGCCTGCTTCGTAGGTCTTCTTCGTAGAGGCATCCGAAATCTGAACGCGGAACCCAAGCTCATTGAAGAAGGTGAACCAGAACGGATAGTTCTCATACATGTTGAGCGCGCGCGGTATGCCCACCGTGCCACGCGTTGCCGCTTCGACGGAAAGCGGTTCGTAGTGATCGAAGAGACGTGCGGTCTTATACTCGAAGAGGTTCGGCACCTCGGTCTTGATAGCCTGGGTGCTCGCGCCCTTCTCGCAGCGATTACCCGTGATGAAGCGACGATGGCGGCCGGTTGCTTCGTCGATACCGAAATCGTTCACCGTAAGCAAGCATGCATTCGAGCAGGCCTTACAGCGCACGGTACGATGGGTCGGCGCAAGCGCTTCGATCTCTTCCAGCGAGAGCATGCTCGTTTGCGGCACTTTCGGACCTACATCGGGCGACAGCGGCTGATCGGCGAGCGCCTGCTCGGTCTCCGCATACCTATCTCTCGCCAGAAGAGCTGCGCCATACGCGCCCATATTGCCGGCGATGTCGGGGCGAACCGCATCAACTTCCGCAAGCTGCTCGAACGCGCGCAGTACTGCATTGTTCAAAAACGTTCCACCCTGCACAATGACCTTCGTGCCCACCTCGTGCGGGTCGCGGATCTTGATAACCTTGAAGAGCGCATTCTTGATGACCGAAATGGCCAACCCGGCAGCGATATCGCCCACCGTTGCGCCTTCCTTCTGCGCCTGCTTCACGCGCGAATTCATAAACACCGTACAACGGCTTCCCAGATCGACCGGATTCTTCGCAGAGATCGCACTCTGGGCGAATTCCGAAACATCCAGGTTAAGGCCACTGGCGAAGCTCTCGATGAAGCTTCCGCAGCCTGAAGAGCACGCTTCGTTGAGCATGATGTGATCGATCACGCCATCTTTCACGCGCAAGCACTTCATATCCTGCCCGCCAATATCCAAGATGAACTCCACGCCAGGAAGCATCTCCTGCGCACCGCGCAAATGTGCAACCGTCTCGATCTCACCCGAATCCACGCGCAACGCCTCGAGCAGCAAGCCTTCGCCATAGCCAGTGACCGTGGAATGACCAATGGTCACGAGCGGCGCGTTCGTCTGCGGATCGCGCGGGAGCGCTGCATAGAGCTCAGCCATGCGCGCCTTCGCGCAACCGAGCACATCGCCCTTGTTGTTCGCATAGCTCGACCAGAGCAGACTGCCATCCTCTGCGATGAGCGCCGCCTTGAACGTAGTCGAACCTGCATCGATACCCAAGAATGCCGTACCGCGATAGTCTTCGAGCGAAGAGCGACGAACGACCTCTTTATCGTGGCGTTCGTAGAACTCTTGCAGTTCCTCGTCGTTCGCGAAAAGCGGGGCCAGGCGCACTACCTCAGAGCCTTGCACATCGCCCAGGTTCTCCAGGCGCGTGATGATAGCAGAAAGCTGCTCGACGTTCGCGTCTTCTGCACGAGCACCTGCGATAGCGCAACCGCTCGCAACGAAAAGATGCGCATTATCAGGCACGATAATGTGATCTTCGTCCAGTTCGAGCGTGTCGTAGAAGCGCTCGCGCAGCTGGGGCAAGTACTGCAACGGGCCGCCAAGGAATGCGACATTGCCGCGGATCGGACGACCGCACGCAAGACCAGAGATGGTCTGCGTGACCACCGACTGGAAGATCGAAGCTGCAATATCTTCCTTCTTCGCGCCTTCGTTGAGCAGCGGCTGGACGTCGGTCTTGGCGAACACGCCGCAACGCGAGGCGATCGGATAGAGGATCGTATGGCTTTCAGCCAGCTCGTTCAGACCCGAGGCATCAGTGTCGAGAAGCGCCGCCATCTGATCGATGAACGCGCCCGTGCCGCCCGCACAAGTTCCGTTCATGCGCTGCTCGATGCCGTTGTCGAAGTAGATGATCTTCGCGTCTTCGCCGCCTAGCTCGATCGCAACATCAGTTTGGGGGATGAATGTCTCGACCGCCGTCTTCGAAGCGATGACCTCCTGCACGAACTCGATTCCGAGCCACTGAGAAAGCAGCAACCCACCAGAACCAGTGATCGCCACTGTGAAATCCTGCGTGGGATACTGCGCAACCGCCTCTTTCAGCACCTCGAGCACCGTTGCGCGCACGTCGGCATGATGACGGCGATACACAGCCCACAAGATCTCGTTCGCATCGTCAAGCACCGCAAGCTTCACCGTGGTGGAGCCAACATCGATGCCGATATGAAGGATGCTAGTTTCTGGTTGTTTCGTTTCAGTCATAGAAGTAGTTCACCGTCCATTACAATTCGATGGATTCGCCTGGTTTGATGAAGAAAAGTCGCATGGCAATGCGTGCCATGTCTTCGGATGATTCAAGAGTTCCGCGCTCGATCCAGCGCGTGATAATGCCCAAATAAGCCGACGCATAGAAGGCCACATAGTAGTCGACAAACGCCGTCGGATTCGTGCGGTATTTTTCGTGCAAGATGTTCTGCACCAAGTTCTCGCACACCGCTTCACGCAAGCGTGGCGCAAAGCGCGCATCCCCTCCTGGACCCAACACCGCGTGAAGGAAATCGCTCTGCTCGCGCAGATAGTCGAAGAGATCGACGAGCAACGGCAGCGGCGTGCCCGCCACACGATAGGCCAGCATGTCGGCAAGCGAAATACGCTGCATACGCTCTTGAAGCGCTGCGATATCTGCCATGACCTCATCTTCGAGCACCGCAAGGAGGTTTTCTTTGTCACGGAAATGATTGTAGAACGTGCCCCGATTCAGATCCGCACGATCGCAGAGATCGTTCACGGTTATCAAGTCGAAGCCCCGCTCCTCAAGAAGAGCGATGAGCGCCTGGCGCAGAGCACGCTTCGAACGCGTGATGCGACGGTCTTCACAAGCTGAAGCCGAACGCGTTACGGGCGCTTCGCAAACTACAGCACTGCCCAAAAAATCCCTCATTTCAACAAGATGAGCATTAATGAACATCGTGTTCATTTTCGTTCATTGTACCTGCTGCAAGAACACAGGGCAAGGAAGACATCACATAAGAGCCGCTTCTACAAAAAGTCTTCGGCTCTCATAGAGACGAGCGGCGCGCGGACCCGCTCACTGTGCGCGAGAGAGAAGCGTTCGCCCTGCGTCTTAGCGCCACTGCCACCTAAAGGAAGCGCCGCACGCTAGAGGATGGAATTTGCTAGACTAAGCAGATACGAAACCAAAGCGGGATGTCACGAGCGCATCACGCACAAAACAAGGAGCTTCCATGCAGATCACGCCTGAAGAGATCGCCGAAACACTTGCCATGGTCGGCAAACAACACCTCGACATTCGCACTATCACGCTCGGGCTCAATCTGCGCGGTTGCACCCATGAAGAGGTCGACGTGATCGCGCGCAAGGTCTACGACCGCCTCACCACCGCAGCTGAGAAGCTCGTTCCCACAGCTGACCAGCTCGAGCGTGAATATGGTGTGCCCATCGTGAACAAGCGCATCTCGGTCACCCCTATTGCAGAGATCTGCGCGGCAACCACCACAAGCGACCTCTCCCCCATCGCGCGCGCCATGGATAAGGCAGCCCTTGAAGTGGGTGTTGATTTCATCGGCGGCTTCTCGGCGCTCGTACACAAAGGTGCTTCGGCAGCTGATCACAAGCTGATGGATTCCATTCCTGAGGCGCTCGCCACCACCGAACGCGTATGCTCTTCGGTAAACGTTGGCTCTACGCGCGCCGGCATCAACATGGATGCCGTGCTCAAGATGGCGGGCATCATCAAGAAGTCTGCCGAGCTTACAGCGGACCGTCAGTGCATCGGCGCAGGTAAGCTGGTGGTGTTCTGCAACGCCGTTGAAGACAACCCGTTCATGGCAGGCGCCTTCCATGGCTCTGGCGAAGCAGATGCGGTGGTGAACGTAGGCGTTTCAGGTCCTGGTGTGGTGAATGCGGTACTGCGCAATATCTCGCCCGAAGCTGATATCACGAGCATTGCCGAAGCGATCAAATCTACCGCATTCAAGATCACCCGCGCCGGCGAGCTCATCTCGCGCGAGGCCAGCAAGCGCCTGGGCGTTGAAAAGGGTATCCTCGATCTTTCGCTTGCCCCTACCCCCGCTGAAGGCGATTCGGTCGCCGAGATCTTGGAAGCGATCGGCGTGGGCCAGTGCGGCGGACCGGGCACTACGGCAGCGCTCGCGATGCTCAATGATGCCGTCAAGAAAGGTGGCGTGATGGCGTCCTCTTCCGTAGGCGGCCTATCAGGTGCGTTCATTCCGGTTTCGGAAGATGCGGGCATGATTCGAGCTGCTGAAGATGGTGCGCTCTCTATCGAAAAGCTTGAAGCGATGACCTGTGTATGCTCGGTCGGTCTCGACATGATCGCGATTCCAGGAGATACCTCCGTGGAAACCATCTTCGGCGTCATCGCCGACGAATGCGCGATCGGTATGATCAACAACAAGACCACGGCAGTACGCCTTATTCCTGCTATCGGACACAAGGTGGGCGATCAGCTCGATTTCGGCGGGCTCTTGGGCTATGCACCGGTCATGCCGGTCAATCAGTTCGCCGGCAATGTGTTCGCACATCGTGGTGGCCGCATGCCTGCCCCACTCAATTCACTCAAGAATTAAAAGGCGAGGCGTTCCCGTTCGAGCGATCCATCACTCAGGCGGCTCGATCAGCTGCGTTTATGGGACAAGATCTTCTTTTCAAAGCGGAAGAATGGTTCATCTTCGCTCATCTCGTCTCGCTGGCCGTCCGATAGCGTAAGCGGATGCTTAGCGTTGAAGAATTCGACTATCTTGAAGCCGCATTTATTGACGTAGAAGTGAATGTTGCGCATCTCAATATAGGGCGTATAGAGGCTCCATGTCTTTATCTGGGGATAACGCTTCTCAACTACCCTGATGATATTCAAGCCGTAATCGCGGTTTTGCGCCCCCACCTTTACGAAGAGGAGATCGTATTCGCCCCCTGCAGGCTTAGCCGGGTCGAGATTGAGCACTACGCCGCCCACTGCTTGCCCATCATCAATGGCCCAGTACGATACAGCGTGCGGGTGATCGATAGATTCATCGATCATCTCATACGAAATCACTGGTTCAGAAGGATCTTGAGGAAAAGTAGCATCTTGAGCAGCAAAAGCGTCAAAAGCTTCTTTCATGCTCAAGATGAATGATTCGCGCGAATCGGCGGTTAAAGGAACGAGTTCGATTGCCATAGCAACACCTTTCAGACTAAAACTTCCGAGCTCACTCGGCATCTTGTCTGACAGGCGGTACGAAACCCCTACGCTACGGCGTACTGTCCTCCGATGCGTATTAGATTGTAACATGCGTTGTTGGCTTGTTAACGGCAGTGGTCAAGGCCACATCCGCAGCACGGGCGACCACTCACATGAGAAAAGATCGCAGATAACAAAATCTAGCGATCTTCCCCATTAACGAACGGCGCTGCACACAACCCAAAACACAGACACCTGCAAGCTAAGTAATTAGCCAGTCGCGCTTCAATAGTTCAAATTTTTATCAAAGCACTTGCCGCAAACGCATCAGATATTTTTCAATTTTTTATAAGGTTCTTTCTTCATCATTGCTAATTGAAAGATTCAAAGTCCATTATGAGTATTTATACCTCGGAGGTATAAATGATATTTATTTATGATATAATCAAAGATGAGCGCAATAAGGGAGAACATAAAATCAGTTTTGAGGAAGCACAAAGGATATGGAACGATCCTAACCTTATCGTTCTTCCTGCAAAACGGCGTGGAGAAAAACGCAAGGTTGCTATCGGCAGATACTACGCAATAACCCTCAGTGTCATATTCACTGAACGAGAAAAAGCGATTCGTATCATCTCTGCCCGGCGAGCAACTACAAAAGAGGTGAAGTACTATGACCAGCACAAAGACAAAAAATAAAAAAGATGCTCTTGAGTCTGCTTTTGATGCAGGAAAAGAGATGGATGAATTCTTTGACTTTAGCAATCCCTCTCAACCGAACCGAGAGCTCAAACGAGTCAACGTTGATTTCCCTCAGTGGATGATCGATGGTCTTGATGCAGAAGCTGCACGTCTAGGCATCAACCGGCAAGCTGTGATCAAAACCTGGCTAGCCGAAAAGCTCGATGAGAAGGCCAAGCACAGGGTTGCTTAGTTCTAGATCTCAACCTATGAGTAGATGGCATGGACAAGATACTCGATGTTGCCGGAGGTGCCTTTGATGGGCGATTCAATCACGCCTTCCGCATGAAAGCCTACCTCCGTTAGTGCCTCTTCAACTTCCCCAACCACCCGCTCACGCACGGCCGCATCGACTACGATGCCACCATCGGTCTCCCCTTGCCTGCTCTCGAACTGCGGCTTGATAAGACCCAGAAAGATGGACCCTTCATGAGCCAACGCCGCGAACACTTCTGCAAGCGAAGCCATGCCGATGAAGCTCAAATCGCACACGATCACATCGAAAGGTGCTCCCAAGTCTTCAGGAGCTGCAAGGCGAATATTCGTGCGTTCGAACACGCGCACGCGCTCATCCTGACGCACCTGCCAGGCAAGCTGCCCATAGTTCACATCAACACAGGTGACTTCGGCAGCACCAGCTTGTAAAAGACAATCGGTGAAGCCACCCGTTGAAGAGCCGATATCGATGCAGCGCGAGCCTGAGACGTCAACGCCGAACCCATCAAGCGCACCCTGCAACTTATGACCCCCGCGCGAAACGAACGCCCGCGCATTCTTCACGAAGATATCCGCATCGGGCGAAACTTTGAGGGCAACACTGGAAACATAGACATCATCGACACGCACCTCGCGCGCGATCACCGCCCGCAGCGCTGCGTCTGCATCAGGGAAATATCCCTGTTCAACGAGTATTTCATCAAGTCTTTGCTTCTTCATCATGCACTATCTAAATTGACCGGACGGCAAATACGATGAACCCCGAGAACGCTCGCTCGAGGCAATGCGACCTTGAACTAACTTTTACGCATCAATTGTCGCAAAAGTGGATTTCAAGGATCGCTTTTGCTTAGCCTCGCTCGTCATTCCCGGCGCTCATCGCACTACGCGCTCAGGTCGTCAGGAATACCACCTTCATCGAGGATCCGTAAGAACTGACGCTCGGTCAGGATCGGCACGCCCAGCGTTTCTGCCTTGGTGCGCTTCGATCCCGCATCCTGCCCACAGATTACGTAGCTCGTCTTCTTGGAAACGCTGCCCGAAACCTTCGCCCCCAGCGCCTTCAAGCGCTCCCCTGCTTCATCGCGTGTCATGCCGGACTCGACCAAGCTGCCGGTCAAAACGAACGTAAGTCCTTCAAGTGGCTGTTCGCCCACTTCGGCGATCTCTTCAACGAGCGCGAATCCTTCAGCCCTCAAGCGCGCAAGCACAGCCTGATTCGTTTCATTAGCCAAGAAAGAATAGACACTCTCAGCGATCACGAGCCCGACACCAGGAATCGCAGAGAGCTCTTCCACGCTCGCCTTTGAAAGCACCTCGAGCGAAGGATACGCATGCACGATCAGCTCTGCTGTGGTCTTACCCACATGACGGATGCCCAAACCGAACAACACGCGTGCGAACGAACGCGTCTTCGATTCTTCGAGCGCAACCATGAGCTTCTTCGCGACCACCTCACCGAGCAGGATCGGCTCACCCTCGCGATTGACGCGGTTCATATCCAAATTGGCAAGATCAGCTTCGGTGAGCTTGTAGTAATCAGCCACATCGGCCACCTTGCCCGTAGCGAGCAAACGCGTAACGATCTCTTCGCCCATGCCTTCGATATCGAGCGCATTGCGGCTCGCCCAGTGAATAAGGCGTTCCTTCGCTTGCGCCGGACAATCGAGCGAAACACAACGATAGACCGCCTCGCCTTCCTCGCGCACAACCGGAGAACCGCAACTGGGACAGCGCATCGGCATCTGCCAAGGCACCGAATCTTCAGGACGAAGCGAAAGAATGGGGCCAAGTACCTCAGGGATCACGTCGCCCGCTTTGCGCACGACCACCGTGTCGCCGATGCGCAAGTTCTTGCGTGCAACCTCATCGCTGTTGTGGAGCGTCGCACGTGCGACCACCGAGCCAGCAACCCGCACCGGATCGAGCTCAGCCACAGGCGTGAGCGCGCCGGTGCGTCCCACCTGCACGGTTATATCGCGCAGGAGCGTGGTCTTCTCTTCAGGCGGGAACTTATACGCGATCGCCCAGCGCGGAGCACGCGAGGTAAAGCCCAGCTCACGCTGCTCGGCGAAAGAATCGATCTTCACCACCACACCATCGATCTCATACGGCAAGCTGTCGCGCATCTCTAAGCAATGCTTGCAGAAATCGAGCACCTCGCTGCGTTTCTCACAACGAACCACATCGGGGTTAACATGAAAGCCGCATTCTCGCAGCCATGCAAGCAGCTCCCACTGAGAAGCAGCGGTGATGTTCGCCTCATCGGCAATCGCATAGATGAACGTGGAAAGATCGCGCTCGGCGGTCACATGATAATCCTTCTGACGCAAGCTTCCGGCTGCCGCATTGCGCGGGTTCGCAAACGCTGGCTTACCTTCTTTTGCAGCCTGGCGATTCAGCTTCTCGAAGCTCGCCTTCGACATATAAATCTCGCCGCGTACCTCGACTGGCGCATCCAGGTTCACAATGCTGCCCTTGCCTGCACTTGCCAGCTGCAGTGGCACATCGCGCACGGTGCGAACGTTCACGGTCACATCTTCACCCGTCGTGCCATCACCGCGCGTGGCAGCCATGATAAGCGACCCGTTGTCGTACGTGAGCGCGATCGACGAACCATCGATCTTGAGTTCGCACACCACAGGAACGAAACGCCCAAAATGGCTCTCCATGCGATCCATCCAGGCTTCGAGCTCGTTAGTATCGAGCGCATTATCGAGCGAATACATGCGAACTGCATGCTGAACGGGCGTGAATTGGGTCGCCACTGCCCCGCCCACACGCTGGGTCGGCGAAGACGGGTCGAGGAACTGGGGGTATTTCTTCTCGAGTGCATCGAGATCACGCAGCAGTGAGTCGAAGGCTGCGTCGGAGATTTCTGGGGCATCCTTCACGTAGTAGAGATAGCTGTGATATTCGATCTCGTCGCGCAGCTTCTGGATGCGCTCGTGAGCATTGTTCTGTTGCGTTTCGTCTGCCATAGCGCCAGGCTACCTTTCCTCTTCATTCGTGGTGTCGCAAGATTCCCGCTGGTCAAGCTCCCCTAAGAACTTCTGTATGGCCTGCGGAAGGGATTCGACCACCTCTTCGGCGCACACGCTCACTTCGCTGAACTGCTCGGTCGCGATCTTGCCCGCTTCACCATGAAGCACCACACCCAAGCACGCTGCCTTGAAAGGAGCAACTCCTTGGGCGAGCAGGCCGCCGATCGTACCAGCAAGCACATCACCCGTGCCTGCTTTCGCGAGCGCCGCGGTTCCTGCGGTGTAGACCTCTGTGCGAGCGCCGTCGGAAATAATCGTCTCAGGGCCCTTCAGCACGATGATGGATTTATAGGCGCGCGCAAGCTTCTTGGCAGCCTTCTCGGGGTCTTTGAGCGAGATGCCAAACGGCTCTGCAAGCCGAGCCGCTTCCCCTGCATGCGGGGTGAGCACGGTCGTGCGCATCTTCTCGCCACGCTTCTTGAGCGCTTTTCGTCCTTCTTGTTGAGCCGCAAAAGAAAGCGCTCCACCATCGAGCAACGCGGGATGCGTAACCTTCTTGAGCAGGCGCAAGCAGAGTTTCTTTGCGTAAGTGTCGTTCGCATCGATGCCCGATCCCACGACCACTGCACCTGGATGATCAGGCGAGATAAGACGCGAGGGAACACAGTCTTCAAACGAGCGTACCACGAGCGATGGGCGCAAGGTCTGCAAGATGAAGCGGTTCTCAGCCGCCGTGAAGACTTCGGTATACCCCGCACCCACGTACTGAGACGCCCACGAAGACAAGCACGCAGCGCCTGGGTAGGGCTTCGAGCCCACAAGAAGCACGCACTTGCCGCGGGTGTATTTATTCGCATCGGGTTTGGGTAACGGAATGGCTTTAGCTAGTTCGAATGGAGCGAGCATGAATCTTCCTATCGTTTTACAGCAGCAAGAAGATTATAGTTCATAGCATCCAGCAGCGATCCCATTTATAGCGTGTCGTAAAAAAGCATGTTGCGCGGGCACTAGAGCTCATCGAGCATCGAACGGACCTCTTTGAACTGGCGATGAAGGTCCTGCAGCGGATCGACCTTCTCAACCTTCTCCTCTGGTTCGTTCATGAGCGCAAGCGCACAGGCCACCGCATCGTCCTGCGTATAGGAAAGCGAGAGCGGGATGTCCTTGATGCCCAGCTCGGCCGCTTTCTCTTCAGCACGGCGGTAAAGCTTCACCTGCGGTTTGCCCTTAGCGGTGATCACCACTTCAACATCGCGCGGACCGATGCCCTCAGAAAAGCCCGTGCCGAGCGCTTTGAGCACCGCTTCCTTAGCCGCGAATCGCGTGGCGTAATGACATTCAGGGCGCGCCTTCTTGTTGCAATAGACCTGCTCATCCTCAGAGAAGATGCGCGTTTTAAAGCTTGGGGTACGCTCGAGAATAGCTCTCATACGTTCGATCTCGACGATATCCACACCGATCGAATGAGGGCTTTCCAAGTGGATGCTCTCGTCGAAATCGCGTGCGATCGCCTCGGCTGCGGCGCTGGAGTTCTCGGCTGCTTCTTCGCTTGCTGCGTCTTCCCCACCAGCCTGTTGTGTTTCTGGATCCATCATCAAGATGCCCACTATTCGACCGTGACCGATTTTGCGAGGTTGCGCGGCTGGTCGACATCGCAACCGCGATTGACCGCCACCGCACGCGCAAGCAGCTGCAGCGGTACGCTTGCCGTAATGGGCATGAAGGTATCGCGCACGCGCGGGATGTAGATGACCTTATCGGCCACCTTCTTGATATCGGTATCGCCTTCCGTGGCGATGGCGATGATGGTTGCGCCGCGCGTTTTCGATTCCTCCAGGTTCGAGATCGTCTTTTCGTACGTGGCACTTTGCGTAGCCACCGCAACGATCGGGAATCCATCTTCGATAAGTGCGATCGGTCCATGCTTCATCTCGCCTGCTGGATAGGCCTCAGCATGCACGTACGAGATCTCTTTCATCTTGAGCGCGCCCTCATAGCACGTAACGGATGCTAAACCGCGCCCGATATAGAACGCCGAGGTTTTTCCTTCGAAGAGCTCTGCTGCCTCTTCGATAGCTTCGGTATTCTTGAGGATCTCTTCGATCTGCTCGGCAGTATCAGCAAGTTCAGAGAAGAGCAGGTGCGTTTGTGTGAGGTTGAGCTTGCCTTTCACGCGCCCGAGCATGAGCGCCATGAGCGTAAGGCTCACCACCTGGCCGATGAACGACTTCGTCGAAGCAACTGCTATCTCCTTGTTTGCCTTCGTGTAGATAACGCCATCCGATTCGCGCGCAACCGGCGAACCGATCACGTTCGTGATACCGAACACCTTCGCCCCACGAATACGCGCATCGCGAATAGCCGCGAGCGTATCGGCAGTCTCACCCGACTGCGACACCGCCACCACCAGCGTGGTGGGCGTGATGATAGGGTTGCGATAACGAAACTCAGAAGCAACTTCCACCTCAGTTGGAATACGTGCCCAAGTTTCGATCAGGCTTTTCGCGATAAGACCAGCATGGTAGCTCGTGCCACAACCGATGATGTAGACACGATCGACGAAGTTCAGCTCCTGTCGCGTGAGGCTCAACTCGTCGATCACGATCTCCTGATCCGACAAACGTCCTGCAAGCGTATCGCGCACCACGCGTGGCTGCTCATGGATCTCTTTGAGCATGAAATCAGGATAGCCACCGCGCTCAGCCACATCGATATCCCAGTCGATATGCGTAATCTCTGGCTCAATCTCTTCACCAAAGCGGTCGTAATAGGTAACACCCTCAGGCGTAGCAAGAGCAAACTGGTGATCTTCAAGAATGACCAGGTCGCGCGTGGCGCGCACGAGTGCTACGATATCAGACGCCACATAGCTTCCCGTGCTATCACAGCCAACAACAATAGGAGAATCTTTGCGCGTGATGACCATCTTCCCTGGTTCATCAGCACAGACGACCGCAATACCATAGGCACCCGTAAGAAGCGCAGTGGCCTTCTGCACTGCTTCGAGCAGATCGCCCCGATAGAAATCTTCCACCAAGTGCGCGATCACTTCAGTATCGGTATCGGACGAGAAGACGTGCCCTTTAAGCACGAGATCTTCGCGCAGTTCGTTGAAATTCTCGATGATGCCATTATGCACCACAGCGATATTGTTCGAGCAGCTCGTATGGGGATGCGCGTTGCGCTCACTTGGTGCACCATGCGTCGCCCAGCGTGTGTGGCCGATACCACAGGTGCCCAAGCAATCATCTGCGCCCAGCGCGGCGACCAGCTCGGCAACCTTGCCCTGGCGGCGCACGACTTCTATTTCTTCGCCATTGAATACAGCGATGCCCGCCGAATCATAGCCTCGATATTCAAGATGCTGAAGGCCATCGATCAGAATGCCCTTAGCCTGCTGCGTTCCGGTATAACCGACGATTCCACACATGCAGTAGTCTCCTTTATTTCTGCGTTGATGAGGATATTCTACAATACCCGCACCAGTCATTGCACCGTGCGCTACTTGAGCGTCGCTCTGCACACGACAAAAAGAAAGAGAAGCCGCAACGAAGCAGCTTCTCTTCATAAAACCTTGATGAATTCGGTACAGAAACGCGCTTACGCTTCGCGCTCCTCCACCGTGATCTTGGCGTTGTCCATAGCCCAGTTGGCAGCCTTCATGCGTGAAGCGCCTTCCTTGAGCAGGAATGCACGACCGGCCGCCTGCAGCTGGTCAAATACTTCCTCTTCTTGGCCAGGAGCCATAGCAGTAAGAGCATGCTTCAGATCGTCGACCTCGAGCTCAAGACCTTCGTGACGGAAGATTGCATCGAACACGAATCCATTGATGAGCTGAGCTTCCGCCTGCGCTGCAAGCGAAGCGCGGATCTGCTTCTCATCAGTCTTCTGCTCGAGCATGAAATCCATGAGTGTCTTGCCCTGCTGAGCAAGCTCCATCTTGAAGCCTTCCAGCATATCAGTGGTCATCGCGTCGACCATCTTGGGTGAGACTTCGCCATCAAAGCGCTTTGCCCACTCCGCCATGACCGCATTCGCTTTAGCAGAGTCGAGCTGTTCTTCCTTGACCTTTTCCGAGGTAGCACGGAACTGCTTGCGCAGCTCCTCGACCGTGGTAACACCCATGCCCTTGAGGTTCGTCTCGACCCATTCGTCGGTAACCTCAGGGATGATGGTCTCTTCCTCGCCCGTTTCAGGATCGACCTTCACCGTAGCGAACTGACTCGCGAGCATATGCATCTGCATGTCGATATCCTGCTCGGTAACATCGAGCGGAGCGAGAACGGTAACCTCAACCGGGTCGTAGTTCGTAAGTTCGAACTCAGGCTTCGGCAGAATGGTCACGTTGAAGGTGAATTCCTTGCCCTCAACAGGATCCGATTCCGCATCAACGCTCGAAGAGGTCATCGGGATGATGTTCTCCTGGTCGAGCGCGAACGGAATGAGATAGCTGATGACCGCAGAAGAAACCGCATCGCGTGCCTCTTCGGGGCTCATCGCGTTGTAGATCTTCTGCAGCGCGGTTTCGCCTTCAAGGCTTCTCAGCTGAAACTGGTCGACGAATACATCCAGACCATCGGTGAAAGCTTTATCGACTTCCTCAGGCGATGCAGTGATGCAAAGCTCGAGTTCGCCGTTTTCCTCTTTGACCTTTTCGACCTTCATTACTTTGCCTGCTTAACAGAGGTTGCTTCTTTAGCGATCTCAGCAAGAGCAGCGAATGCCTGAGGATCGTTGATCGCCATGTCGGAGAGCACCTTACGGTCGAGCTCGACACCAGCATTCTTCAGGCCGTTCATGAACACGGAGTAAGAAAGGCCGTTGGTGCGGGCTGCCGCGTTGATGCGCGTGATCCACAGACGACGGATCTCACGCTTCTTGGTGCGACGGTCGCGATAAGCATACTGGAGCGAATGCTGAACCTGCTCTTTAGCAGCGCGATAGGAACGAGACTTTGCACCGTAATAACCCTTTGCACGGTTGAGAACGGTATGACGCTTTTTATGTGCGGAAACGGCACGTTTTACACGAGGCATAACTGAATCCTCCCTTACTTATCGAAGACCGAGATTGCGTGCGATTACTTTGTTGTCAGCAGCAGAAACTTCAGTCTCGTGACGGAAATTACGCTTACGCTTCTGACTCTTTTTCGTCATGATGTGAGACTTATACGCCTTAGCACGCATGATCTTGCCAGATCCAGTTACGCGAAAACGCTTCGCGGTGCCAGAATGAGTCTTCATTTTAGGCATTATTCATCCTCTCCTTTTTCATCTTTCTTATTCTTCTTCACCGTTGTTGGCAACGGAGCGATGAGCATATGCATGTTACGGCCTTCCATCTTCGGCTGGTTCTCGATGACCGCAACATCTTTCAGATCGTCCGCCAGACGCTCGAGAATACTCAGGCCCTGTTCAGGATGAGACATCTCACGGCCGCGGAACATGATCGTGATCTTGACCTTCGACCCTGCCTCGAGGAAGCGCAACACGTGCTTCTTCTTCGTGGTGTAGTCGCCGATATCGATCTTCGGACGGAACTTCATTTCCTTGGTTTCGACCTTGCTCTGGTTCTTGCGCGCCTGCTTGGCTTTGATAGCCTGGTCGTACTTGAACTTTCCGTAGTCCATGATGCGGCACACGGGCGGTTCAGCCTGCGGAGCGATCTCTACCAGGTCGTAGCCTTCGTCATCAGCGATGCGCTGGGCTTGTTCGACCGGATAGATTCCCATCTGAGTTCCGTCATAGGCGATAAGACGACATTCCTTAGCGCGGATCTCGTCATTGAGCCTTGGTTCTTGGGCAGCTATCGTGCCCACCTCCTTTTTCTTAACTTCTTCCTTGTGCGTAAACCACGTTCGAGCAAAACAAAAGCCCGCACACAGCAGGCCATAAGAATGTTCGTCCAAAGCGACGTTCTATTCGAATGACCCATCGGCGAAGTGCCGAACCAGGTGAAGGCGCATGCCTTACTTGTGTTTTACAGCTTGTGCATCATAGCACATGATAGCGAGGAAGCAAAGAGCAGCTTCCTACGAAGCGGAGCTGATCGCCACCTCAACGGTGCGAACGGTCTTCGCGAGATTGTTTTCTTCGATCGCCTGAGCATAATCGTAGTCGAGCAACACGCTCCAATCGAATGCATGACCTGCTTCATCAGCACCCGTACCGACGAACTGGAAGCGCTCTTCATCGATGGTCTTCCCTGTTGAATCATAGTGCGCATACTCCTCTTTCTCAGGAGCAACCACTGGGTTGGGCACGATGCTCGTAAGGCCTGCGCCTTCGAGCAAGCGCTCGATGAGGTGCGCCTCGTTCACGATGCGATCGAACGGCAGTGTAGCGCAGGAAAGATCATTGATGTTGATGCTATAGCTCGCTGAAACCACAACGCCTGCTTTATCAAGATAGAGATGCGTGAGCGCCATGCCGGTATCGATCGAAGCGCTCTCTTCACCGAGCAGCACCGTGATCTCTTTGAGTCCTCCCGCGACAAGCTTCGGATCGCCGTCGATCTCCGCGCCATGGCCGATCTCCTCGAGCGCAGACGCAAGATCGAGCCCGATCAGCCCGCTTAGGTCGACCACTTCGATAACATCGGTATCGTAGTAGCCTTCCTTTTCCGCTTCCTTGAGCGCTTTCTGCTCTGCCTCGACCTCTGCCTGTGCAGAATGCGAGGTGATCGTTGCAGTAGGTATCAAAACAAGCACGGCCACGAGCACAGCGAGCACCGCAACGAGTGCCACGATCACACCCACAAGCAGTTTGGTCATGTTCTTTTGGTCGCGTTTCATAGAGCAGTCCTACCTGAAGAAGTTGAAATATACGAGGAACACCGCAATGAGCACGACAAGACAAAGGACGATGACCAACTGCATACGGCGATACGGAACAGGCTCTTCGTCTTCTGGCGAGTCGGAAGCAGGTGTGGGCACCTCTTCCTGAACAAGCTCTTCGCTGCGGCGCGCATCGGGCGCAGGCGCATCCGTAGTCTCTGCCGGATCTTCTGCAGGGACAGCAGCATCCACGGGCGCAGCTGCTTTTTCCGCTGAAGAAACGCGGATGGTCTCTTCCCCATCTATGACCTGCGTAGTAGTGGTTACTCCTGCACGCTCTTCAACGGAAACGGCAGTGCGACCTTCTTCACCCGTATCGAGCGAAATGAGCGAATATTTCTGCTTCTCTTCTGCCACTGCTGCGTCCTTTGCGAACTACTGAAAGAGCGCACTGAGCGTGCGAGCAAGGTCGTCTCCTACCCCACGCGCGTCTTCCATACTCGCGCCCGTGGTGAAGAGATAGACCTTGATCTTAGGCTCGGTGCCACTCGGACGTACGATAACTTTGCACGAATCCTCAAGGTCGAATTCGATCACATTAGCAGGAGGAAGTGCGCCTAAGCCTGGTTGATAATCAAGCGTCTCAAGCACTGTCTTCCCTGCAACACTATCAAGACCATCTGCTCGCAGCGAATCCATGATCTCTGCCATGCGCGCCGCACCCGAGGCTCCTTCGAAGGTGAAGGAGAGCGTGTGGTTGTAATGATAGCCATATTTCTTGTAGAGCGCCTGCATCGCCTGATAGAGATTCATGCCTTCAGCGCGATAGGCGCGTGCCATCTGGCAGATGAGCATCGAGGCCACGATCGCATCTTTATCGCGCGCATGACAACCAGCCAAGTAGCCGTAGCTCTCTTCGAACCCGAAGATGAACCGATCGAGCTCGTCAGCCTCTTCAAGTTCACGTTGAACACCACCGATGTATTTGAAGCCCGTAAGCACGCGCTTGATCTCAACGCCATGATCAGCTGCGATCGCATCGACGATGCTCGTCGAAACGATAGTGGTAACAGCAAGCGGTCGCGCGGGCATCTTCCCCAGCTGGGAGCGCATGCGGCAGATGTAGTCGAACAGGAGCGCACCAAGTTCATTGCCGGTAAGGAGTTGGTATTCGTTACCGTCTTTCACCGCAATACCCACGCGGTCGGCATCGGGATCAGTTGCGAGCAACAGGTCGGGTTTCACCTGCTCACAGAGCGCGATGCCGCGCTCGAGCGCTTCACGGATCTCGGGGTTGGGATACGGACAGGTAGGGAAATTCCCATCGGGATAGGCTTGTTCGCCAACCATATACACATCGCGCACACCAATGCGCTCAAGAATACGATTCACGCATTCAAGGCCAGTACCGTTGAGCGGCGTATAGACCAAGCGCAGTTCGCCCTGCTCGCCCGGCGTCTCAAGACTCTGCGCATAAACAGCATCGAGGAACGCATCGAGCACTTCCTCGTTGATATAGTGAACGAAACCTTCGTCGATCGCGCGTGCAAAATCCATCGTACGCACGTCTTCGAACACATCCACCTGCGCAATGGCTTCAGTGATGGCATCGGCGATCTCGTCGGTGATCTGACAGCCATCAGGACCATAGGCTTTATAGCCGTTGTAAGCACTGGGATTATGGCTAGCCGTCACATTGATGCCGATCGCACAACCCAAGTAACGCGTTGCGAAGGAAAGCGCTGGCGTAGGCTCCAAGCGCGAATAGATGTGCGATGTGATGCCGTTGGCCGCAAGAACACCAGCAGCCGTCTCGGCGAACAGACGCGAATTGATGCGCGAATCAAAGCAGATCGCCACGGCACCTTCCGCGCCCACGTGCTTCTTGATGTAATCAGCAATACCTTGGGTAGCTTTGCCCACGGTATAGATATTCATACGATTGGTGCCCGCACCGAGCACACCGCGAAGACCTCCTGTACCGAACTCAAGTTCCTGAAAGAATGCATCTTCTATTGCCTGGGTATCGGCGCTCTCGCGCATTTCTGCGAGCTGCGCCGCCAAAACCGGCTCGGATACGTTTTCACACCAGCGATCGAATTCGCTCTGGTAATCCATGGATTCCGCCTTCACTTCCTTATCTCTTGAATGGGCTTGATAAGCCAGGTAAAAGTATACGACAAGAACGAACGCTCGCCGCTTGTAAACAGATTAGTGCATCTTTTCACGCTAACTCTTGCTAATTCCTACTAAAATGGTAGTATTTCTACAACTTGAGAGACCTGCACGTCAGGGAAACGAAACTGCTATAGTTTCAAGAGAAGCAATGAGAAGAACGTACTATCGCTTTGAGGAGTAACCGTGCTTGAATTACAAGATATCGTTTTCGAAGTTCCCCTTGCGGAAGGTTCGAGAGAAACGAAACGCATCATCGATGGCATCTCGCTTACCATCGATACCGATAAATTCGTGGTTATCACTGGGCCAAACGGCGGCGGTAAATCCACGCTTGCCAAGCTGATCATGGGTATCGAAAAGCCCACGAGCGGCAAGATCATCTTCAAAGGGCAAGATATCACGAATGCTTCTATCACCGAACGCGCACGACTGGGCGTGGGATATGGATTCCAGCAGCCAGCTCGCTTCAAGGGCATGAAGGTGAAGAAGCTGCTCGAATTGGCAGCAGGAAAGCGCTTGCCCATGCTCGCCTGCAACGAATACCTGAGCGAAGTGGGACTTTGCTCGGCGAATTACCTCACCCGCGAAGTTGACAAGAGCCTTTCGGGTGGCGAACTGAAGCGCATCGAGATCGCAACCGTGCTTGCGGCAAATCCCGATCTCGCTATCTACGATGAACCAGAAGCAGGCATCGATCTTTGGAGCTTCGATCGCCTCACGCAAACGTTCAAGCAGCTCTACAAACAGGAGAATGGCAAATCCATCATCATCATTTCCCACCAGGAGCGCATCATTGAACTGGCAGACGAGATCATCTGTCTGCGTGCTGGCAAGATCGAATCGCAAGGCAGCGTGGAAGAGATTCTTCCCCAGCTCGGACTTTCTGCTAAAGAGAACGACTATTGTTCGTTCACCGAGCCTCCCGACCTGCATCTGACCGAAATCTCCACCAACTGTTAGGAGCAACCATGGCTGTTGATCTTTCCCCTATCGACGCAGACTTGCTGAAAACGCTCACCGACGTTCACGGCATTCCTGCGGGCGCTTACAACATCCGTAAAGACGGCGAACTGCTTTCGCGTAGCAATTCCGCGAATATCGAGATCGCCACGAAAACCGACAACCCTGGCATCGATATCTTCATCAAGGAAGGTACGAAAGGCGAGAAAGTCTACATTCCCGTTATCGTTTCGAAGGCTGGACTCACCGATGTGGTCTACAACACCTTCCATATTGCCGATAACTGCGACGTGACCATCATCGCTGGCTGCGGCATCCATAACGATGCGCACGAAAAAGCCGAGCACGACGGCATCCACACGTTCAAAATCGGCAAGAATTCGCGTGTGAAGTACGTCGAACGCCATTACGGCGAAGGTTCAGGTAGCGGCGAGCGTGTGCTGAATCCCGTTACCGAGGTCTATATGGACAGCAATTCCTACTGCGAGATGGAGCTCTCCCAGATCGGTGGCGTTACCTCTACTATCCGTGACACCGATGCTGAAGTGGGCGAGAACTCGAAGCTCGTGTTGCTCGAAAAGCTGCTCACCAATGGCGATCAGACGGCGATCTCAAACATGAAGATCGAGCTCAAAGGCAACAACTCTAACGTGCAGGTGATCTCACGCAGCGTTGCGCAGGACAATTCCAAGCAAACGTTCAATCCGCTCGTTGTCGGCGAAGCTGCCTGCAACGCACACGTACAGTGCGATGCGATCATCATGGGCAATGCTACGGTTACCGCAATTCCCGGCATCGAAGCGGCTCATGAAGATGCACAGCTTGTGCATGAGGCTGCCATCGGCAAGATCGCGGGCGAGCAGATCACGAAGCTCATGACGCTCGGCCTTACCGAAGAAGAAGCGGAAGCCGAGATCTTAGACGACTTCTTGAGCTAGGTGACGAACTACCCGGTCGTTCGTCACCTGTTGGCGTAGACGGACAAGCGCTGCATCCAGACGCTTCACCCCTAGCGAACAAAACAAATAGCTCCCCAGCTGGGGAGCTATTTTCATACTACGTTGTTTATCATAAGATGACGAACAACCAGGTAGTTCGTCATCTTTGATCACCTGGTCTACTCCTGAAGGCTCGCGACGTATGCAATAAGGTCGCCGATGGTCTCAAGGCCTTCTGGCTCACCGAAGTCGATCTCGCACTTCTCTTCCAGTTCGCAAATGAGCTCAACCATATCGAGAGAATCAACACCAAGAGATTCGAACGTTGCCTCTTCGGTGATAAGCCCCTCTTCAACATCGAGATTTTCAACGAGAAGTTCTTTGATGATTGCAAGCGTATCCATAACCGCCCTTTCTGTTTACGTGTAGCATGCGCGCAAAAAAACGCATCTAAGATCAAAACAGCATTCTAACGCAAAGCACCTCGAACGAAAGAACAAAAGAGCTAACCGCACCGCCCGCACACAACCGTTGCGAGCGAGCATGCGCAAAAATGAACCACCGCTCGAAGGCTCTCCGACTGGCGCACTCATTCTCGCTATAGTTAGGCTAGTTAGAGAATGCAAGCCGCGCACAAGGAGGCAGCGTGCAAGAAGAGATTGTAGTGAAAGCTCCCACCACCGAAGCGCTCACCCCTGCCCAGATCACCCAAAAAGCCGAAGATCTTGGCGTGACTAAGACCGAGATGTCGTTTGACCGAAGCTTCGCCCTCTCGATCATGGCAGGCGCTTTCATCGCCATGGGTGCGATGTTCTTCTCACTTGTGGTTGGCGACCCCGCCCTTCCCTTCGCTATTCAACGCGTGCTCGGCGGATTCCTGTTCTGTCTCGGTCTTATCCTGGTAGTAGTTGCGGGCGCCGAACTCTTCACCGGCAATACCATGATCGTGATGACCGCCGCAAGCAAACGCATCAAGTGGTCAGCGGTCTGGAAGAACTGGATCGTGGTGTTCTTCGGCAACTTCCTTGGTGCGCTCGTGATAGTTGGCCTTGTTTTCCTCTCCGACATGTCTGCGATGAACGGTGGCCAGGTGGGTCAGACCATGGTCAGCGTGGCAGCTGGTAAGATGCATGCCGATTGGCTCGTGCTCTTCGCGAAGGGCATCATGTGTAACTTCCTCGTGTGTCTCGGCGTTTGGATGGCCTACGCTTCAAAGACGGTCGCCGACAAGATCCTTGCCGTTGTCTTCCCCATCACCGCATTCGTGGCCTGCGGCTTCGAACACTGCGTGGCCAACATGTTCTTTTTGCCCATGGGCGCACTGCTCGCTTCCTGTGGCATCGCTCCAGCTGGTATCGATCCAGCAAGTGTGAATATGCTCGGTGCGCTCTACAATTGGTCAGCCACCGTGCCAGGCAACATCGTGGGCGGCGCGCTCATGGTGGGCATGATGTACTGGTTCATCTATCGCAAGAGCAAGAAGAAGAATTAAACCCCCTTTTTTCGCTTGACACATAATTTGTAGTTGCTAACATATGAACAGATGCTCATATGTTAGGACGTAACATGACCGAAGACAAACATACTGCAGAGAACCTCATGAGCGTGGTCGGCGAAGGCGAGACCCTGCCCGATGACGAACTGCTCTACGATCTAGCCGATCTCTTCAAGACATTCGGCGACACCACGCGCATCAAGATACTCTATGCGCTCATGAACGGCGATCTCTACGTGAACGATATCGCCGAGATCGTGGGCGTTTCGCAAAGCGCTGTCTCCCACCAGCTTCGCATACTTAAGCAAGCGCGCCTGGTCAAATTCACGCGCGATGGCAAGAACGTCACCTATTCACTAGCAGACGACCACGTCTACGCCATGCTCTCGCAGGGCCTCACCCATATCTGCGAATAGCTTGCACCCAACAAGCAAGCTCACTTACGTGGAAGGAAGAACCATGAAGAAGTCATACAAGCTCGAAAACCTCGGATGCGCCAACTGCGCCGCGCGCATGGAAGACGCGATCAATAAGATCGACGGCGTGACGAAAGCGCAGGTGGTCTTCATGACCTCGAAGCTCAAGCTCGAGACCTCCACCGACAATATCGATCCGATCCTGGACGAAGCCCAGAAGATCATCACCTCTTTCGAAGATGACTGCGTGATCGCCGGTCGCTAAGAGGACAACACCCCAACAAGGAAGACACCATGACAAAACGAGGAAAAGAGATACTACGTGTCGGTATTGGCGCTGCGCTTTTCGCAGCTGCGGTCATCATCGTTGCGCTCTTAGCACCTGAGCTCGACAGCCTTCAGGCAGCGCTTCCCTATCCCTTCCTCTCGCTTGTCATCTTCCTCGTTCCCTATCTGGTGCTCGGTTGGCCTGTTCTCAAGAAAGCAGCCCGCAACATCGCAGCGGGCCATGTCTTCGACGAGAACTTCCTCATGTGCGTCGCCACCATCGGCGCACTCTGCTTGGCGGAATTCCCCGAAGCAGTAGCAGTCATGCTGTTCTATCAGATCGGTGACCTCTTCGAAGACTACGCAGTCGACAAATCGCGCGACTCCATCGCAGAGATGATGGACATCTGCCCCGAACAAGCCTATATCGAACGCAACGGAGAGATCGAAGCGGTCGATCCCGACGAGGTTGAGATCGGCACCACGATCGTGGTGCGTCCCGGCGAACGCGTGCCGCTCGATGGCATCATCGTGAAGGGCGAGACCGAACTCGACACTGCCGCACTCACGGGCGAATCGCTCCCCCGCAACGTTTTCACGGGCGACCCGATCGCCAGCGGTTCGATCAACCTGTCCTCCACCATCTACATCGAGACCACCAAGGAATTCGAGGATTCAACCGTCAGCCGTATCCTTGAACTCGTTGAAGACGCAGCCTCCGAAAAAGCTCCCATGGAGAACTTCATCACGCGTTTCGCACGCTACTACACGCCCATCGTGTGTTTGCTCGCACTGCTGATCGCCGTCATTCCGCCCTTCTTCACGGGCTTCGATTGGGCCGACTGGGTACAACGCGCGCTCATCTTCCTGGTAGTCTCATGCCCCTGTGCGCTGGTCATCTCAGTGCCCCTGAGCTTCTTCGGTGGTATTGGCGGCGCATCCAAGCGTGGCATCCTGATCAAGGGCAGCAACTACCTTGAGGCGCTCTCGCACGGGAAGACCATTCTCTTCGACAAGACCGGCACCATCACCAAGGGCACTTTCTCCGTATCGAAGATCGAACCCATTGGCATGAGCCGCGAAGAACTGCTGCGCATCGCAGCGATGGCGGAAGCGTACTCGAACCACCCTATCGCGCTTTCCATCCGCAAAGAGCACGAGGCACCACTCGATCTTGGCCGGGTAAGCGAAACGACCGAGATCGCAGGCCAGGGCGTCCGTTGTATGATCGATGGGCAGGTCGTACTCGCTGGCAATGCACGCCTAATGGAAGCCAACGGCATCACAACAGCCATAAATGAAACAAAAACGACCGTCCTGCACATTGCGATCGATGGCGAATATCGCGGCTCGATCGAAGTCGAAGACACCATCAAGGAGGACTCTGTCGATGCTATCCAGCGCATCAAGGAACTGGGTGTCACCCATACCGTCATGCTCACTGGTGACCGCGAGGAAGTGGCCGCGCATATCGCGCACGAAGCCGGCCTTGACGAATACCACGCGGGCCTACTGCCCGAAGGGAAGATCGATTTCTTGCGTAGCTATCTTGACGAAGCACCCAAAGGCGAGAAAGTTGCTTTCGTGGGCGATGGTATCAACGACGCACCAGCGCTCATTCGCTCCGACGTGGGCATCGCCATGGGCGCCATGGGCTCGGATGCAGCCATCGAAGCGGCCGATATTGTCTTCATGGACGATAAGCTCTCGCGCTTGGCCGATGGCATTGGGATCTCGCGCAAGACCATGCGCATCGTCTATCAGAACATCGTGTTCGCCCTTGGTGTGAAGCTGCTCGTGCTCGTGCTCGCGGCTCTCGGCGTCGCAAACATGTGGGAAGCAATCTTCGCCGATGTGGGCGTTTCCGTGATCGCGATCTTGAATGCCATGCGCGCGCTCAAGGTGAAATAGACGCGATTGATTCCCTACAGTCCTTTCGCGTTTTCCCTCTTCCTCATCAGAGAACAAAGAAGCCGCAGCAAACACCGCCGCGGCTTCTTGAAATATCTTGAACGACCAGCTCTTAACGAATCGATCTCTTAAACATCGACCGTTTCTCGCAGGACTCAACTATCTTATCTTGTCCCACTTGCCGCTACCATTCACGTGGTACTTTCCGATCCAGGTGTTGGTAGCCATCACGCCATCGGAACCAACATAGTAGTTGCCGATCCACTTACCCTTCTGCATAGCACCTGACTTGCTGAAGTAATACCACTTGCTACCAATCTGCTTCCAGCCAGTGAGCATGGCGCCAGAACTATTCAGATAATAACGCGAGCCGCCATCATCAAGCCAACCGGTCTTCATAGCACCCATGGAACGATCGAGGAAGTACCACTTCCCTTTCACTTTCTGCCAACCCGTTGCCATAGCACCCGAAGACTTGTAGTAATACCAGGTGTTGCTTTCCTTGTTCCAGCCCGTCTTCATCGCACCATTAGATGGATTCAGGAAGTAGGTCGTTCCGCCAATGGAAAGCTTGCCGGTGAGCATGATGCCGTTGCTTCCCAGGTAGTACCAGGTTCCCTTGACCTTCTGCCAGCCGGTCTTCATGGCGCCATCGCTGCCCAGGTAATACCAGAAATTGCCGCTCTTATACCAACCGGAATTCATATAGCCACTGCCATTGAAGTGGTAGCGCTTGCTTTTGATGGTGACCCATTCATTAGCTGGCCATTTCTTTCCTTGTGCGGCAGCCGACTTCGAATCGTACGAGAACCACCACATGCCGTGCGATTTCTTCCAAGTGCCCGTGACTGCAGAAGCTTGAGGAGCAGGCTTCGGCTTCGCATCATTCACATTCGTAGGAGTATTCGGTCCCACGTTGATGATCTCATCCGCTCCGCCTGATGAGCCAGAATTGCCACCCGTGTTTCCGCCGGTATCAGGCTTAGGCGCAGAATCAATCCTGAATTCGAGGGTCTTCTTTCCCGTGAAAAGGCCGATACCTTCGACCGTCACCTTTGCCATACCAACCTGAACATTGTTCTGATAGGTAACCTTGTAGTCGACGCCCTCTTTAAGCTTGCCGTATCCTTGCACCAAACCATCAGAAGTGACCGCGAACGTCTGGCCGATGATGGTTACCGCAGGAGTGAGCGCTCTACCGGTGTAGGTGCAGTTATTCGGTGTGGTCCAAGCGTAACCTTTCGTGATGTCCACCGGGTCTGGCTGATCGACACGGATCTTGAAATCCAGTTTCGCATCACCGCACTGCACTCGCACATTGCCCCAGCCGTATCCTGTTGCAATAAGCGTGCATTCGCTGTTGCTCGAGAATCCGCCCTCGGAACCAGGAAGCACCTTGATCTTGTCGGGATCGAGCGAGGTCCAGGTAATCTGATCGTTCGGCGCGCCTACCACGCGGACGTTCAAACGCTGGCCCAGTTCAATGACAGAGTTGCGCGGGTCCGTCCCGTTGAAGTCTTGGAGCTTGAGCGTGACCGCTGCTTTAGTAAGCGTGTCGCTCTTGCTTGTGCTGGCGCTTTCGTTTGCAGCTGCACTTGCAACTCCATTTGAAGCTGCCTGATCGCTCGCTTCATCAGCGAACGCGACCGAGGTCAGGCCGAGGGCAAGCACGAACGCCACGACGAACGAAACCAGATACATTCTTTTGGTCATACCAGGTCCTTTCTACGTAAAAAGGAATGCAGAAAGCAGTTATTACGCGATGGCTATCATACAAGAAACCCGCAGCAGAATGAACCTCTCCCACAGCTTCTTTAGAAATAGAATGAGACGTTATAACGTGTTATAATATACAGGAAAGAAAGGGGCGCACATGACTACTACATCGCTCACCAAAGTTGGAAACAGCATGGCTGTTCTTTTACCTAAAACATTACGCAAAGAAGCGGGTCTAGACAAAGACACCCCGCTCAACATAACCACACCCCGCAAAGGGGTCGTTGTCATCACCGCGCTCTACGATGATCGGAAAGACCGGCTTAAGCGACTTAAACAAGCCGAAGCGCGCATTGCCGAGAACGCTAAGAAAATGAAGCCTATCCCAAAGGGGCTGTCTGCGCGGGAGCTTATCAAGGCCGGAAAGGATGCAAAAGCTGATGAAATCCTTTCTCTTTGATACTAATGCCCTCGTATATTGGGTAAACCCAAACTCAGAATACCATCAAGCCATTAAAGAGCTCGTCAATCGAGTGATAGAGTCGGACGCTACCCTCTACGCACTTACCTCGTCTTTGTCAGATACCTACTACACCCTTCACTCAAAGTACACCACAGAAGAAGTCGCACGAAGCTCCATTCAGCTTATTGCAGAAACGTTTGACCTCGTAGATCTCACGGGTCTTTTTGTTTTTGAAGCAATCGATTCCAATGAGCCGGATTACGAGGACGGCCTTATCCGCGCAGCTGCCGAAGCTCTCGAGGTCGATGCCATCATCAGCTATGACAAGAAAGCCTTCCGCAACTCCCCCATCCCCAAGCTAACTGCCCAAGAAGCCATACGGAAGCTTTTTAAATACTAGAACTCAACTTAATCCTTGTTTGCGATGAGGATGCGGGGGCGGTTGGTAAGGTCTTGGACGATGCGTGCTTCGGAAAAGCCGTTGTCGAACGCGATGCTGCGAGCTTGATCGAGCGATTCTTCGAAGAGTTCGACGGCCAGCACGCCGCCTGGCTTAAGCAGGCTGTATGCATCGCCGATGAAGCGACGGAACAGATCGAGGCCGTCCGCTCCCCCATCGAGTGCCAGGCGCGGTTCGTAATCGCTCACCTCCGCGTCAAGCGTATCGACTACCTGTGAGGGAATGTAGGGAGGATTCGACACGATCACATCGAACGAGCTTTTGTTCTTCGAGTCGACGACTACCGCGCTCAGAAGGTCACTCTCACGAACGCTTACACGGTCAGCAACACCCTGAGCCTCAACGTTGCGCTGCGCAAGCGCAAGTGCTTCAGGAGCAATATCAAGCGCGAGAACTTCCATGTTGGGATGCTCAGTCGCAAGAGCGCACGCGATGCAGCCCGAACCCGTACAGAGATCGATCACGCGGATCGCCTCTGGCTTCGGTCCTGAATCCATCTCTGATGCAATTCCCGTAGCTGTCGTTTCGTCATCTTGCTTAACACCGTCAATCTGGCTTTGTGAGCTTTGAACACCATCCTTGAGTGCGAAGGTTTCCGATCGTTCAGGCGCGCTGCCAATTCCGGCAGCTAAGACCTCGCTCGACATTTCTTTGCTGATGCTGCCTATTTCAACAACGGGAATCTCGGATACGGAGTCTTCAACACCTTCACTCTGCCCAGAAACTGCCGAAAGATCCTCGAACGCATGAGCACTGATCTGCTTCGGCGGTGGAAAGAGCGCGAGCACCTCGCTCACCAGCACCTCAGTCTCCGGACGAGGGATCAGCACCCCAGGTGCAACCTCGAGCACCATATGACGAAACGGCGCGGTACCGCAGATCAACTGAAGCGGTTCACCCGCTCCCCTGCGCGCCACCCAAGTGCGCATGGTCGAGCGCTCTTCATCAGTTAAAGGCTTATCGAAGTTGGTATAGAGTTCGATGCGCGAGAGACCCATAGCCTCTCCCAAAAGGTATTGCGCAGCATGACGAGGTGAGACATCGCCCTTATTGGCTAGGTAGCCCTCGCACCAATCAAGGATCGCCTTGACCGTCCAGGTTTGATCGTTCGCTGCCACGTACTGCCGCCTGCGCAGGCGCGATTAGACCGCGCTCTCCAGTTTCGCTGCACGATCAGCAGCCTGAAGCGCGGTGATGAGCTCCTGCAAACCAGCGCCGCCCGAGCCGAGCAGCACGCCATTATAGGTGCCGTTATAGCCGATGCGGTGATCCGTCACGCGATCTTGCGGACCGTTGTAGGTGCGGATCTTCTCGCTTCGATCGCCCGTGCCGATCTGGCTGCGGCGCTCAGCACCTTCGGCAGCCTGCTGATCGGCGAGCATCTTCTCATAGAGACGTGCACGAAGCACGCTCATAGCAGCGATCTTGTTCTGCAGCTGCGACTTCTGATCCTGCGATTGAACGACCAAGCCGGTAGGCAGATGCGTGATGCGAACTGCTGAGTCGGTCGTGTTGACGCACTGGCCACCTGGTCCGCCTGCACGATACACATCGATGCGCAGGTCGTTCTGATTAATCTCGACTTCAACTTCGTCAGCTTCCGGAAGCACCGCAACGGTTGCCGTCGACGTATGGATGCGCCCCTGGCTTTCGGTCTTCGGAACGCGCTGGACACGGTGAACGCCCGATTCGAACTTCATGATGGAATAGACGCGATCGCCCAGCATCTTGAACGAGATCTCCTTGAATCCGCCCGCTTCAGAAGCGTGCATATCCATGGTCTCGCACTTCCAACCCTGATCAGAAGCGAAGCGCGTGTACATGTTATAGAGATCGCCCGCGAAGATAGCAGCTTCATCGCCACCTGCGCCCGCGCGGATCTCGACGATGATGTCCTTCTCGTCTGCTGGGTCAGACGGGATGAGCATGAACTTGATATCCTCTTCAAGCTGAGGCATGCGCGCTTCGATGCTTGCGATCTCTTCCTGGGCGAACTCCTTCATGTCGGCATCGCCGAGCATTTCCTTGGCAGCCGCCAGATCGTCCATGAGACCGAGGTATTCTTTGGCAGCGCGTGCCAACTCACCCTGGCTTGCATAATCCTTGGCAAGTTTGTTGTATTCGCTTTGGTTGGAAACGACCGCCGGATCGCCCATCTTGGCTTCAAGTTCACCATAAGCGGCCACGATCTTCTTGAGCTTTTCGCGCATTTCATCCTCTGCTAGATCAAAGAAAAAGCAGGCCCATCAGAGGGAGCCTGCTTTCATTACTCACGTACTGACAAATGAAAATCTTAGCACATTTTAAGAGGTGATATAGGCGATTGCCGCTTCCGCTGCCAGAGCGCCGTCCGCCGTGGCGGTAACTACCTGGCGCAGCGGTGTGGTGCGGACATCACCTGCTGCGAACACGCCCGCAAGCGAAGTCTTGCAATCCGAACCAGCCTTCACATAGCCAGCTTTGTCAAGCTTCACCACACCACGAAGCCATTCGGTCTCGGGCTTCGAACCAACCGCAATGAAGAGCCCCTCACATGCAAGCGTATGCTCTTCCCCTGTCTTCGCATTGCGCACGGTAACCGCTTCGATCCTTCCCGCATCGTTCAGGACAACGTTTTGGACCTCGTTGTTCCAGAAGATCTCTACATTGGGAAGATGCTTCACCTTTTCCGCATAGGTGAAATGCGCACGGAAATCCTCGCGGCGATGGATCACATACACCTTGCGGCAAATGCGCGAGAGATAGATGGCCTCCGCGCAGGCAGTATCACCACCGCCCACGATGGCTACATCCTTGTCGCGATAGAAGTTGCCATCGCAAGTGGCGCAATAGGAAAGCCCCCTACCTTCCAGGTTCATGCCTTCAAGCTGCGGAAGCTGGAGCGGCTTTGCGCCCGTTGCGATGATGACCGCACGCGCATAGAGCACGCCTGCGTTGGTGTCGATCCTGAATTTTTCGCGTCCTTCGCCCTGTGACAGGCGCTCAGCTTGCTCGCTCAGGAATCCGACACCGAAGCGCTGAGCCTGCTGCTGCATAGCCACCGCGATATCGAAGCCATTCACTCCCCCACCAAAGCCGGGGTAGTTCTCCAACTCATCGATAGACGTGAGCTGGCCACCAGGAATGAGCTCCTCGAGCACGATGCAGCGAAAGCCAGCGCGTGCCGCATAGAGCGCAGCAGTCATGCCAGCAGGACCTGCGCCCACTACCACAATATCGGTGACGCGCGTCTCTTCGTCTTCGTTCGCTTGCGCGTTTGCGTTTGGCTGGTTTTCAGCTTGTGATTCCATTGCCATGGCGATTCCTCTAGGAAAGCGCGTTTACCAAGACCTGCTTGGGTTGCACACCCACGAACTGCTGCACAGGCTGGCCACCCTTGAAGATGATGAGGGTTGGCACGCTCATAACGTTATAGTGCTGCGCAAGTTCGATCTCGCGGTCGATATCCACCTTGTACACCGATGCCTTGCCCGCAACTTCTGCAGCAACTTCATCGAGCACGGGTGCCATCATCTTGCACGGACCGCACCAGGTGGCGAAAAAGTCCACCAAGACCGGCTCGCTCGCACCCATTACTTTGGTCTGGAACTGTTCTTCAGTAAGTTGTTCTGCCATGATGATCACTCCTTGAGATCACGTCTTATATCGTGACACTAGTTTTCCGTTGATGTGACCCATTGTAGGGGCGCAAAAAGAGCACCCTCCTTCGAGGATGCTCTTGGTTACAAGCCGTTACTAAACGAACAAGTAAACACAATCAGATTTTCACAACTACAGTGAAGCCTCGCGGATGATCTCGAGCAGCTGCTCCACTTCCCACGTGCCCAGATCGCCCTCATGACGCTCGCGCACCGAAATAGTGCCTGCTTCGAGCTCCTTATCGCCCACCACACACATATACGGGATCTTCTCGTTTTGCGCCTTCGCGATCTTCACGCGCATCGGCTCGTTCTGTTCGTAGACCTCAACACGCCCACCAGCGGCTTTGATCTTCTTTGCGATATCCTTGCAGGCATCGAGATGACGGTCCGCCAAAGGCAACAACACCACCTGCACTGGAGCAAGCCAAAGCGGCAGCGCACCGCTGTAGTGCTCGATGAGGATGCCGAAGAAACGCTCGATCGAACCGAAGATAGCGCGATGGAGCATCCAGGGGCGCTCTTCAGTGTTGTCCGCCGTGCGATACGTAAGGTCGAAGCGCTCGGGGAAGTTGAAGTCGACCTGAACGGTCGAGCACTGCCAGGTACGACCGATCGCATCCTTCACCTTGATGTCGATTTTCGGACCATAGAAGGCACCGTCGCCTTCATTGATGTCGTAATCGAGATTGTGCTGCTTACAGGCCTCGATGAGCGAATTAGTGGCATGCTCCCACATCTCATCGGAACCGATGCTCTTTTCAGGACGCGTCGAGATCTCAGCCATGTATTCGAAACCAAACGTGGACATGATGTGATCGACCAGATCGAGGATTGCGATAACCTCAGAGACCACCTGGTCTTTCGTGCAGAAGACATGAGCATCGTCCTGAGTGAAGCCACGCGCACGCAAAAGTCCATGCACTGCACCCGAAAGCTCATGGCGATAGACCGTACCGAATTCGAAGAGACGCAGCGGTAGATCGCGATAGGAACGGATCTCGTTGCGATAGATGAGCACATGACCCGGGCAGTTCATCGGCTTCACGCCGTATTCAGAAAGGCGCGGATTCTCTTCGCTTCCCTCATTGATGTTGAAGAAGTACATGTTCTCGCCATAGAAATCATAATGGCCCGAAGTCTTCCAGACATCAGACTTATACACATGCGGCGTGATGACCTCTTCGTAACCGCGCTCGTAGAGGTCGCGGCGCAGCCATTCCTGGAGCAGGCGAATGACACGCGCACCTTTGGGCGGATAGAGCGGCAAACCCACACCCGCATCTTCATCGAGCATGAAGTAACCCAGTTCCTTGCCTACTTTGCGATGGTCGCGCTTCTCCGCTTCCGCAAGGTTATGCAAATGCGTGGCAAGCTCCTTCTTCTTGAAGAATGCCGTGCCGTACAGACGCTGAAGCATCTCGCGCTCAGAATCGCCCTTCCAGTAAGCTCCTGCGATCTTCATGAGCTTGAACGCGCCGATCTGAGACGTATTGGCAATGTGCGGACCTGCGCACAAGTCAACGAAGTTGCCGTGACGATATACGCTGATCTCCGCATCGGGAGCCAGGTCATCGATATGCTCGACCTTGAAACGCTGATCCGCGAAGATCTTCTTCGCCTGATCGCGGCTGACCACTTCGCGCACAAAAGGCTCGTTCGCTGCAATGATCTCTGCCATCTTCGCTTCGATCGCTTCGAAATCGTTCTCGGAGATAGAATGAGGCAGTTCGAAATCGTAGAAGAAGCCGTCTTCTGTGGCGGGACCAAAGGCGATGAGCACATCGGGATAGAGCGCCTGAACTGCTTCAGCCATGATATGCGCTGCAGAATGACGCATGATCTCAAGCGCTTCAGGCGATTTGGTCGTGACAATCTCGACCGTTGCACCATCGGTAAGCTCCGTCGAAAGATCGACGAGTGCGCCGTTCACCTTGCCCGCAACCGCATCGCGCGCAAGACCTGCACCGATACTGGCTGCCAAGTCGTAGACGGTCGCTCCTTCGTCGAGCGTTCTTTTCGAACCATCGGGAAGCGTGATTTCCATATCAACATCCTTTCAGGTGCCGGATGCATACCAAGCATCTGCACCAACTTGAATTGAACAACGTGGTTGGAAGGTATGAGGCGCTAATTGACGCGCGGACGCTGACCAGTCGTATCAGCGGGCGTGCGGCGCTCACGCGCGCGAACTGCGCCAGTGCTCTGTGGATCGCGCGGTGCACTGCTATGAATAGTGGTCGTGCAATACGGACAGATCGACCATTCAGGATTGAGTGCATGATGGCACGTAGGACATAGATTCTTCAAGCGCTGATGGCAATTGGGACAAAGCACGTAGTCTGACTCGACCGGATAGCCGCAGTGAGCGCACGTGCCATACTGCATGAGCTGCCTGCGCTTGAGCGCCACATCAAGATCCTGCTCATCGCGATCCTCGATCGTGAGCGGCGGACGAGCAACGCAATAAGCGATGAAACCGATGAGCGGGATAAGCGAGATGACCGCCCAAACTGGCCAGTTTGTTCCACGATTTCGTGCGTCCTTGATCACATAGACGATGGAAAGAATGTAGAGGATACCAACGACCACACCAGCGATCGTAACAACCGTTTGAATAGTTGAGCTCACGTGAAAACAACTCCCTTGTGCGATATACGAAAGCTACATCTCCGCTAATTGTACGCGAAGTTTCTCAAGCCGATCGGTGATGTCGGCAAGCTTCGCAGAATCCTTATCGATGATCTCTTGGGCTGCCTTAGCCAAAAAGCCTGGATTGGAGAGCTTCTTTTGGAACTTCGCTTGATCCTTCTCGAGCGTTGCGATCTCCTTTTCAAGACGCTTGCGCTCCACCTCGAAATCGACCAACCCTGCAAGGAGCACATATACTTCGGTCTCCCCCGCGATCGTGACCGCAGACTCCTGAGGCTTCTCGCAGCCGATACCCAGTTCTTTCACCGTGATGAGTGCAAGGGCTTCAATGAGCGCTTGCTGGTCGGCAAAGAGCGCACGTGCTTCTTCGTTTTCGGCTGAAACAACCAACTCGAGCTGCACCTTAGGGGAAAGCCCATAACGTGAACGCGTGGAACGAACACCCGAGACTGCACTCATGACCATCTCGATCGCCCGCTCTGCTTCAGGGTCGATATAGCTTTCGAGCGCTTGTGCATCAGGCCAGGAAGCCATCATGAGATACTCGGTTTCCTTCTCGCCGGGAAGCTCCTGATAGATCTGCTCGGTGACAAAGGGCATGATGGGATGAAGCAGGCGCAAGGCCGTATCCAGTACGAAGATGAGATTGCGCTGGCACACGAGCGCATCTTCGCCACCTACCTGAAGGCGCGCTTTAGAGAGCTCGATGTACCAATCGCAGAATTCATTCCAGAAGAATGCGTAGAGCTCGCGGGTGATCGCCCCAAAATCGTAGGTTTCATATGCTTCGTCGAGTTTGGCAACGAGTGCCGCCAAACGTGAGAACATCCACCTATCGGCAAGCATTGCTGGCTGTGGTTCGCCTGGCGTGAAGCCCTCCAAGTTCATCATGACGAAGCGCGCAGCATTGCGGATCTTGTTAGCGAAGTTGCGGCTCGCGATGATGCTGTCTTCGTTGAATTTCATAGCTTGCGAACCGGTGACCTGCGTGAGCAAGCCGAAACGCATGCCATCGGCACCGTAGGTTTCCATGAGCACCATAGGGTCGACGCCATTTCCGCGACTCTTCGACATGGGCTTGCCATCCTTGCCCATGACTGTGGGATGGATGATCACGTCTTCGAAAGGAATCTCGTCGCAGCAGTATTCGGATGCCATGATCATACGGGCGACCCAAAGGCCCATGATGTCACGTGCGGTAGAAAGCAACTGCGTAGGATAATATTTCTGCAGGTCGGGAGCATCCATGCCATCAACACCCCACCCTTGTGTGGCAAAGGGCCAGAGCTGCGAAGAGAACCAGGTATCGAGCACGTCTTCATCCTGACGCACAGGCGCACCGCATACCGGACACACCTCAACTTCATCGATACACGCATCTTCCCATCCGCACGCATCGCAGTAATACATGGGAATGCGATGACCCCACCACAGCTGACGCGAGATGCACCAATCCTTCAGATTGTCGAGCCAATCGAGATAGACCTGTGCCCAGCGCGCAGGATAGAATCGCACGTTGCCCTCTTCGACGACCTTCCTGGCCGGCTCCTTCAAGCGATCGACCGCAACGAACCACTGCTCGGAAAGCCAGGGCTCGAGCGTGGTGTGGCAACGGTAGCAATGCATGACCGAATGGGTATGGTCTTCGATCTTGTCGAGCAAACCAAGCTCCTCGAATTCAGCTACCACCGCTTCACGTGCTTCATCACGCGTCATACCGGAGAATTTGCCGAAGCCCTCGACCACGACCGCATGCTCATCGAAGATGTTGATCTGATCAAGATCATTGCGCTGCCCGATAGCATAGTCATTCTGGTCGTGAGCAGGCGTTACCTTAACGCAACCAGTACCGAATTCTTTATCTACCGCGAAATCGGCGACGATAGGGATCTCACGGTTCACGATGGGAAGCATGACCGTCTTGCCCACTAAGTTCTTGTAACGCTCATCTTGCGGGCTGACCGCGATGCCTGTATCACCGAGCATGGTCTCAGGACGCGTAGTGGCTACGACCAGATATTCCATGCCATCCACAGGCTCCGTGAGAGGATAGCGCAAATGCCACAGGTGGCTGGCCTCTTCCTCGTATTCCGCCTCGTCATCGGCGATGGCTGTGGTGCAATGGGGACACCAATTCACGATGCGCTTACCACGGAAGATGAGATCATCGTGATACCAATCGCAGAACACCTTGCGCACCGCGCGTGAGAGCGAAGGCGACATGGTGAACTGCTCATGTTCATAATCGCACGAACAGCCCATCGCCTTGATCTGATTGATGATGATGCCGCCGTATTCATCGCGCCATTCCTGGCAGGCTTCGATGAACGCTTCGCGACCGATCTCATGACGATCGATGCCCTGCTCAGCCAGATGTTTATCGACCTTCGTCTGAGTAGCGATGCCCGCATGGTCGACACCGACGATCCAGCGCGTCTGATACCCCTGCATGCGCGCACGACGTACGCACGCATCCTGGATGGTGTCGTTCAGGGCATGACCCATATGCAAAACACCCGTTACGTTCGGCGGCGGGATGACCACCGTGTAGGACTGCGCCCCATTCTTTCCAAAGCCTGGCGTACGCTCGAAAAATCCATGCTCACTCCATGCGTCGAAGAGTGGCTTTTCCCATTCGCTGTAAGGCTGTTTGTCTTGCTTTTGTTCCGTTGCCATGAATGATCCTTGCGGTCTTATGCGGACTGATTGTTGTTCTTAAGTTGTATTTCATCAGCTGCGAAAACGAAGGCGCACACGCGGCGCGCATGCTTACGCAGGTGATTATTTCTTTGCGGTTCTCTTCTTCGTGAGCAGTTCGATCTCGGGCTTCGTGGTACCCTCGATGTCGCTACGACGCACCACCACGCGGGTGGGCTTGTGATAATCAGGAAGCTCATACATTGCATCCATGAGCACATCTTCGCAGATGGTGCGCAACCCGCGCGCGCCTGTCTTATGCTCGATGGCTTGCTCAGCAATAGCTTCGAGCGCCTCAGGTTCGAAAACGAGCTCTGAATTCTCATAGCTGAACATGAGCGTGTACTGCTTCACGAGCGCATTCTTAGGCTCGGTAAGGATGCGCACGAGATCTTCCTTGTTCAACTGCGAAAGCGAGGTGATGACTGGAATACGACCGATGAATTCCGGGATCATGCCATACTTATGCAAGTCTTCGGGCAGCACTTGAGCGAGCAAGGCTGCATCTGCTTCCTGCTTGGATTTAGGCATGTCTGATCCGAAACCGATGTTGGTCTTGCCAATGCGCTGTGCGATGATCTCGGGCAAGCCGACGAACGCACCACCGAAGATGAACAGGATGTTCGTGGTATTGATAGGAATGAGCTCCTGCTGCGGATGCTTGCGGCCACCTTGCGGTGGAACGCTTGCCTCGCAGCCTTCTACGATCTTCAGCAATGCCTGCTGCACGCCTTCACCAGAAACATCGCGCGTGATCGAAACGTTTTCAGCCTTGCGTGCGATCTTGTCGATCTCGTCGATGTAGATGATGCCGATCTCGGCGCCCGGTACATCGAAATCAGCTGCCGTGATGAGCTTAAGCAGGATATTCTCAACATCCTCACCCACATAGCCTGCTTCGGTGAGCGTGGTAGCGTCGGCAATAGCGAAAGGCACCTTGAGCGTACGCGCAAGCGTTTGCGCGAGCAACGTCTTGCCCGAACCAGTTGGACCGAGGAGCATGATGTTGCTCTTCGCAAGTTCAACATCGCTTTCCGTGGCTTCTTCACCCATGCTGATGCGCTTGTAGTGATTATACACAGCGACCGAAAGCGCTTTCTTAGCTTCTTCCTGACCAACCACGTGCTCGGAAAGCTGTTCATAGAGCTCTTTGGGCGTGGGCAGATCGGTGAGCATATCGGGATGCTTCGAAGAGCGTTCTTCGATATTCGTCACAAGCTGGTTGCCAAGCACCTGGTTGAGCGCCTCAGATTCAAGCCCACGCATGGAAAGATCAGTGAGCATCGCATCGACCGATACCGAAATGCACTCATCGCAAATGAAGATACCATTCGGTCCGGAGATCATGGCGTTTACCTGCTCGGGAACCTTCCCACAAAAAGCGCAATAGATTCCGTCATGCGGTCCCGAAGGAGTTTTATCAGCCATGAAACGCCTTAGTTCTCGGAAGCGTTACGAGACGCAACGACCTGGTCGACGATACCGTAAGCGCAAGCATCCTGCGCGCTCATGAAGTTATCGCGCTCGGTATCTTTATGGATGGTCTCGAGCGACTGACCGGTATGATCAGCCAAGATCTGGTTCAAGCGATCACGGCAGTAGAGGATCTCCTTCGCGGCGATCTCGATCTCGGTCTGCTGGCCTTGTGCGCCACCAGAAGGCTGATGGATCATGACGCGTGAATTAGGAAGCGCATAACGCTTGCCCGGCGCACCACACGCCAAGAGCACGGCAGCCATGGAAGCAGCCTGACCCATGCAGATCGTGGAAACATCACACTTGATGTAGTTCATCGTGTCGTAGATAGCGAGGCCCGAAGTGATGACACCGCCCGGTGAATTGATATAGAGCGAGATGTCCTTATCAGGGTCAGCCGATTCAAGGTGCAGAAGCTGCGCAACGACCGTGTTAGCGACCGCATCGTCGATCTGTTCACCCAAGAAGATGATGCGCTCGTTGAGCAAACGAGAATAGATGTCGTAGCTGCGTTCGCCACGGGGCGACTGCTCGATAACATAAGGGATGAGTGCGGATTGATTAGGATGTAACAACATACCTGCCTCGCTGTTCTGCTTCATAAAGATGCGTATTGAATTGTGAGAAGAAGGGGTTATTTTGCCTCTTCGTCCTTTTCTTTTTTCGTTGTTTTCTTAGCTGTTGTTTTTGCAGTGGATTTCTTTGCCGTGGTCTTCTTAGCCTCTTTGGGCTTTGCAGCCTTAGGCTCGACCTCAGTAACCTCTGCCTTTGCAACGATGTCGTTCAAGGCCTTCGTGCGAACAACGCCTTCGGCAATGAGCGGCAGACGACCCGCTACCTTCCATTCAGCTTCAACAGCCACCGGATCGTCGACGTTCGCCTTTTGGAATTCAGCGGACACTTCTTCTGCGGTTGCTTCGATCTTGTTGTGACGTGCCCATGCATCGAGCGCCATATCCTGGCGGACCGTATCTTCTGCCTGCTGCTTCATGTCCTGCTTGAACTGCTCGGACGAGATCTTCATGGTGTCGAGATACTGGTCGAAGGTGTAACCGTTCTGAGAAAGCTGCTGATAGAAGGACTGCAGCAAGTTCACTTCCTGAAGTTCGCACATGGCCGTGGGCATATCGCCTTCAACGCGAGAAGCAATGGCTGCCAAGCACTCGTTCTCGATGCGACGCTGCTTGTTCATTTCCTTCTGGTCTTTGATCGACTGCGCGATCTGTGCGCGCATATCAGCCAGATCTTCGAAGCCGAAGTTGTTATGAGCCCATTCATCTGAAAGTTCGGGAAGAACCTTCTTCTTGATGACATCGACCTTCACATCGAAATGGATGATTCCGGCGTCTTCACCGAGCGTCTGACCAAGCATAGAAGAATCGGATGAGAAATCGATGTCGAAGGATTTCTCCTCACCCTTCTTCATGCCAATGAGCTCAGCATCGAATGCTGCCGGGAAGAGGTTCACGCCAAGTTCATAGAGTCGATTCTCAGCATTGAGCTGCGAGAGCTCCTTGCCGTCTTTATCGGTTGCCTTGATGGTAAGCTCGACGAATTCACCCTGCTTGACCTTGGTGTTGGCATTCGCATCTTTGAAATCAGTGTAATAGTTGCGCAGTTCTTCGATCTGGGTATCGATCTCGGCTTCGGTCGCTTCGGGAAGCGGAATCTCAACCGATACGTTGTCGTAAGAAGAAAGTTCGAAAGTTGGCTTCACATCGATGGTGGTAGAGAAGGAAAACGGCTTGTTGTCCTCAACGATCTCCGTATCCATATCGAACTCAGGCTTGAAGAGCGGAACCAGATTATGCTCATCCAAAGCGAGCGGATAGATCTCGTTCACCAGGTCTTCAGTGAGCGCAGCCTTGACCGTGTCGGCACCCATCATGTTGTCAACAACGGGACGAGGCGCCTTACCGGGGCGGAAACCGGGGAAGTTATAGCGCTTTGCAAAATCCTTGTAAGCCTGCTTGATGCGCGTATTAACTTCTTTTGCATCGATCTCGAAAGAAAGTTTGACCTTGTTGTCCTCGAGGGCCTCTACTGTTGTTTTCACTCAATACTCCTTTTCGGATACTACTCGAACCGAGATGGTGCGGGTGAAAGGACTTGAACCTTCACGGGGGTTGCCCACCAGAACCTAAACCTGGCGCGTCTGCCAATTCCGCCACACCCGCGTCTTTTCGGCATCGTTCATAGCAATAAACGACAATTCGTTATAGTAACAAAAGATGCCCTTATCGTCACGAAGATGCAGCAAATGCACACGTGCTAGAGCTCACCGATATCCTTAGCGGAGATAACCTTGCTCGGCGAGATGAGCAACGCACCCACTTCACCCTTGAGCGCTGCGTCGTTGAAGAACACATCATCCGAAGAAACACCTACCGGATTCAGGCCCTCTTCTTGAGTTGAGATGACGATATCGACGCCTTCGACATCGTTCACCCGCGAAAGGTCGTCAACGAGCGCCACAACGAAATCAACGTCGGCAGCGTGGTAAAAATCGATACGCTTCTTTATGTAATACGGCAAGTCCGAAGCCGCATCGATCGCAAGGATGCCGAAGCGGTACTTGCCCGCCTTCACGATGGTCTCCTCGATATAATGCGTGGGATCAGAAAGATCGAGCACATAGACTGAAGCGTTCTTCTGCAAGAAAGAATCACGCACCGCCGAAAGCGTGAGCGGCTCTTTAGACTCCTCGGTGCTTCCCCGCCCGTCTGCAGTGGACTTGGGCACCACGTCGGACACCACGATCTCTTCGCCTTTAACAGCATCATCAACTTGCTGGTCTTTGCCAAGCTCGAGCGTCTTGTTGCTGCCATCTTCCGCGATGCGCTCAAGTCCCGCTTCGCCGAGCGCTTTCTTCTCTTCAGCGGTTCCTTCGTAGATGATGGCGGTATAGTCACCCAGATCGCCCGCGGCATCATCGATCGTGCTCGCGGTCACATTGAACGAATGACCGATGTTCGTAATGTAGAACATGAGCGCGCCGAAACCGCACACGACGAGCAGTGCGAAGATGATAAGTGCGATCTTTTCGCGAGAAAGCTTCTTCATAGCCGTTATTGTAAGCCCGCGCGCACGCTTTTACAGCGATGCACACCGAGCTTAGGCATAAGCGGTCTTGCAACTATCGTTGGCAAGGACGCGCTTAAGGAAGCGCCCGGTATGGCTCTCGGGAACCTGAGCGACCTTTTCTGGCGTACCTTTCGCAACGACCGTTCCGCCCTTCGCACCACCCTCAGGGCCGAGGTCGATCAGATGATCGGCAGCCTTGATCACATCGAGGTTGTGTTCGATCACGAGCACTGTGTTGCCCAGGTCAACCAAGCGCTGCAACACTTCCAAGAGCGCACGCACATCGTCGAAATGGAGACCGGTGGTCGGTTCGTCAAGGACATAGAAGGTCTTGCCCGTCTGACGCTTCTGCAGCTCGCTTGCGAGTTTCACACGCTGTGCTTCACCGCCAGAAAGCGTAGTTGCCGGTTGGCCGAGCTTGATATAACCAAGTCCCACATCATGGAGCGTTTCGAGCTTTCGCCGAAGCGAAGGAATCTTGCCGAAAAACTCGAGAGCTTCGTCCACGGTCATCTCGAGCACTTCGTAGACGTTCTTGCCCTTGTAGGTCACCTGCAACGTTTCGCGATTGTAGCGCGTGCCGTCACACACTTCGCAATTCACGTACACATCGGGAAGGAAGTGCATCTCGATCTTCTTCTGACCATCGCCCTTGCACGCTTCGCAGCGTCCGCCTGCAACATTGAAGGAAAAACGACCTGGCCCGTAACCACGCGCTTTGCTCTCTTGCGTGGAGGCGAAAAGGTTGCGGATATCGTCCCAGAGACCGATGTAGGTTGCAGGGTTGGAACGCGGGGTGCGACCGATCGGGCTTTGATCGATGCTGATCACCTTGTCGATGAGCTCTACCCCTTCGAGCTTCTTGAACTTGCCCACCTTGCGATGCGCGCGATTCACGCGATTAGCGAGCGCAGGAGTGAGCGTGTCGGTAACGAGCGAGCTCTTGCCCGAGCCCGAAACGCCTGTGACCACCGTGAGCGTACCGATCGGAATCTCCGCCGTAATATTCTTCAGATTGTTCTCGCTCGCGCCCGTTATCTTGATCTTGCCACGCTTAGGATTGCGGCGCTCAGCAGGAACAGGGATGCACTTTTCGCCGCGCAGGTATTGCGCCGTAAGCGATTCGTCGCTTGCCATGATCTCTTCGGGCGTGCCGCACGCGACTACTTCACCACCGTGATCACCGGCACGCGGACCCATATCGATCACGTAGTCGGCACAGCGGATCGTATCCTCGTCATGCTCGACCACGAGTACCGTGTTGCCCAGATCGCGCAGATGCTCGAGCGTTTTGATGAGGCGCTCGTTATCGCGTTGATGAAGGCCGATGGAGGGTTCGTCGAGGATATAGAGCACACCCATGAGGCCCGCGCCGATCTGCGTTGCAAGACGAATGCGCTGCGCTTCGCCGCCAGAAAGCGTAGCGGTCGCACGCTCGAGCGTCAGATAATCGAGCCCTACATTCACCAAAAAACGCAAGCGCTCGGTGATCTCCTTCACGATCGGGCCGGCGATCACCTCTTGCGTCTCATTGAAATGAAGCTCTTCGAAGAACTTAAGCGAATCGGCAGCTGCAAGCTCGCAGACCTCGTGGATATTCTTGCCGTTCACCGTTACCGCCAGGATGGAAGGATTGAGACGCTTGCCACCGCACGTTGCGCACGGGATGATCGAGAAGTAGCGCTCATACTTCTGGCGCTGACGATCGCTTGAGGCTTCCTTGTAACGATGCGTGACTGCCGCAGAGATGCCTTCCCATTCAACGAACCAATACGTCTCGCGCCCATCCACCGTTACGTAGTCGACACGGATCTTCTCACCCGGCGCACCGTAGAAAAGTTTCTTCTGCACCTTCTTCGGTATATCCTGCCACGGCGTATCGGGGTCGACGCCATAATGGAGCAGCACCGCACGCATGACCTGCGGATAGTAATTGCCCGACTTGAACGGCGCCACAGCTCCTTCGTTGAGCGACAGGCTCGGATCGGGAATGACCAGATCAGGATCGACCTCTTCCCTGCTGCCGATGCCGAGACAATCAGGACATGCGCCATAGGGGGCATTGAAGGAGAAATCGCGCGGCTGCAACTCATCCATGGAATGGCCGTGCTCAGGACAGCCAAGCGCAAGCGAGAAGAGATACTCCCCCTCCGCAAGACCGCCCGTTGCACCGGACGAAACCGTGCGTTCGCCTCCAAGCGGTTCGTTGTTCTTGTCAAGCAGCTGCACAAGCACACGGCCATCGGCAAGCGCAGTGGCCGTCTCGACCGCTTCAGCGATACGGCTTTGCGCCGAAGATTTGAGTACCACACGGTCGACCACCACGTCGATGAAGTGCTTGATCTTCTTGTTCAACACGATCGGGTTCTCGTCAAGCTTCGTGATCTCACCGTCAATGCGCACACGCGAAAACCCTTCAGCGAGCAAGTCTTTGAAGAGCTTCGTGAATTCACCTTTACGCCCGGTCACCACTGGTGCCATGATGATGCATTTGGTCTTCTCGTCCTCAGAAAGACGCAGGATATCATCGGTCACTTGGTCGGTCGTCTGCATGCGAATCTCTCGTCCGCACTCCGGACAATGCGGAATACCCACGCGTGCGAAGAGCAAACGCAGGTAATCGTAGATTTCCGTGGTGGTTCCCACTGTCGAACGAGGATTCTTGCTCGTGGTCTTCTGATCGATCGAGACCGAAGGCGAAAGACCATCGATGGAATCAAGGTCGGGTTTGCTCATCTGGCCAAGGAACATACGCGCATAGCTCGAAAGGCTTTCGACATAACGTCGTTGCCCTTCGGCATAAATGGTATCGAAGGCCAGCGATGACTTGCCCGAGCCCGAAAGACCCGTGATTACAACAAGTTCGTCGCGCGGGATCGTGACATCGATATCTTTGAGGTTATGCTCACGTGCGCCTTTGATGACAATGGATGATTGCGCCATAGCTACACTGCTTTCTGTGGTGATGAACGATGCTACAGAATGCGCATTTGCACTGCATGCCTAGCATCGGTTGGTTTTCGGCAATCCATCATAACGCGCGTTTTAAAATGGAGCAATCGCATCGAATCTTCAGCATGATTCCCTCATGATTTCACCACGCAAGGACAAAAAGCGACGAACTACCCGGTCGTCCGTCGCCAACTCGATCAGTGGAGAGGGTAAGACACGAGGTTCCCCGCTTCCCTGCTCAAGAACCTGCATTCTGCAGGTTCTTTCGTGCGTCGCTGCTTTGCTTGGGTTTTATTAAAAATGAATTTAGTCGGCAAAGAGTCACCTCGTTGCCTCACCCTCTCCGCTGATCGAGCCATAAAAGATGGCAAACTGCTGGGATTCGTTCGTCACCTTCTTGAGCGGGGATGAGCTTGCTGCTGGACCTGCTTCAAGTGCTCGGGGGAAAGATGCGTATAGATCTGCGTGGTTGAAAGGCTGGAATGGCCGAGCATTTCCTGCACACTACGCAGGTCTGCCCCACCCACGAGTAGATCGCTCGCGAAGGAGTGGCGCATCGCATGGGGCGAAAGCGACGGATCGAGACCAGCAAGTGCAAGCGCCTGCTTGAAGATCGTGCGGATCGCGGCGGTCGAGAGCGGGTTGCCGCGCGTTGAAAGGAAACAGGCATCGGTTGCGTGCTTTGAATGCGCAGCCAACTCAGAGCGTGATTCCTCAAGATAGCGGCGAAGCGCCAAAACAGCTTTGTGATAGATCGGAACACGACGCTCCTTGTTTCCCTTACCCACCACACTCACATACCCTTGATCGAGATGAAGCCTATCGAGCGCAAGCCCTTCGACTTCAGACACACGCAAACCGCACGCATAGAGCAACTCAAGAACAGCCTGGTTACGCAGAGCAACCGCTCTATCGCGCTCAAGTTCTTCTTCGCTCGCATACACTGAAAGCAGCCGTTGCATATCATCATGCGAGATCGTCTTGGGAAGCGTTTGCGCCTGCTTCGCACCCTGCAGGACTGCAGCCGGATTGGCGGGATAACCATGTGCGATCATGAGCCATTGATAGAACCCCCTGAGCGAAGAAAGGTACCTGTTAGCGGTTCTGCGCGAACGCCCCTCTCGATCGAGCGTGCCCAAATAACGCCTGATCTGCTTATGAGTAGGCACGTCAAAAGACGTGTTCGTTTCAGAACACCAATGCGCAAAGTTCATCAGATCGTTTCCATAGGCTTTCATGGTGTGCGCAGAATGATTGAGCGTTTTCAAGTAGTCGAGGTATTCGTCGATCAGGGCGCACGCTTGAGCATTCATTACTCCATCTTGCTGCGCTTCATGCGGCTTCATTTTGTTTCCTGCTCGCCTAGCTGCGCCATAAAGGATTTCACATAGGCCTCCATCGCCGCATGCCCACGCTGCGCATAGGCTTCATAGCGCTGCTGCTTGTTGCGAATACGCTCTTCGAACGGCGGTAGGATGCCGAAATTCACATGCATCGGTTGATAGTCCTTCGTCTCCGGATCGGTCGCGTAGTCTATGAGCGCCCCGAAGGCGCTTTCACGCGGAAGCGGATCAAGCTCGATACCGCGCGCAGCAGCACGCACGCTCAAGCTAGCGAGCAATCCTGACGCGATGGCCTCAACATATCCTTCGGTCCCGCTCAATTGTCCTGCGACATATAAGCGGACGGGCAGAGCACGTGAAGCGACGCTCTGCAATTCAAGATGGTGATTGAGCAATGCGGGAGCATTGATGAACGTATTGCGATGCATCACGCCATAGCGCGCGAACTGAGCCTGCTCAAGACCAGGGATCATGCGGAATACGCGCTCCTGTTCAGGGAACGCAAGATTCGTCTGGAACCCAACGAGGTTATAGCACTGCTTATCTCTACCCTCGGCGCGCAATTGCACCACCGCCCAAGGACGTTTCTGCGTGCGCGGATCCACAAGACCGACTGGCTTCAGCGGTCCAAAACGTGGTGCATCGAATCCTTTGCGTGCGATCTCTTCGATGGGCTGACATGCCTGAAACAGATCGCCTGTCTCAAACTCCTTCTTGATAGTACAACGCGCATCGATAAGCTCTTGCGCGAAGGCTTCATATTCTTCTTTGTTGAAAGGCGCATTGAGATAGTCCCCTGCGCCTTCTTCGTAGCGACTCTGACCGAACACGACATCATGGTCGAGCGAATCCGCATAAACAATCGGTGCCGCAGCATCATAGAAAGAAAGATGGTCTTCCCCGGTGAGCGTGCGCAGCGACTCTGCGAAGCCAGGCGAAGTAAGAGGACCCGTAGCGATGATACAGAACGGCGCAGGATCCTCAAGGATATGCGATTCCTCATGATGCGCATCTTCGATGATGAGCGCCCCTGAAGGGTCGATTCCCACCACCTCGGCCTCGATGCGTACAACCCCCGCTCCAACAAGCGCGTCGGTAACCAACGAAGCGAACTGCTCGCGATCGACCGCAAGCGCGCCACCAGCAGGAACGCTACTCTCATGCGCGAACGCAAGCAAACGTGAACCGAGCAGTTCGAGTTCTGCCTTGAGCATGCCAGCAGCACTAGCCTCTTTGGTGGATTTGAGCGAATTGGAACAGACGAGTTCTGCACACTTATCGCCCTGATGCGCGCCCGTGGTGCGGAACGGACGCATCTCTATCAAGCGAACAGCAAAGCCATCCGCCACTAATTGCAAGGCAGCTTCACTTCCAGCAAGACCGCCACCGATGATGTCAGCACGTTTTTCCATGCCATCAGGGTACTACACAACACAAGCGCCGTAACTTCCGTTTGGAAATCTTTCTATGAAACCCTCATGTTCGAGCTTCGCCAACTCGACCATGAGCCAAGCAAGGCGCTTCTCAGGCAAAGGCGCACCGATATCATCTTTCTCCATAAGCGCATCGATCGAGAGCTGCTCGGCCTGAAGCGCCGCAAAGAGCAACGATGTTTCACACACCTCCTTCTTGCGCATGTCTTGGACTTTCAAGCACCCATATAGATTGAAGATGACATCTTCGAACGTCTCTTCATCAACAATAGGAGTTGCACCCTGATATAGAAGTCGATTCGCACCGCGCGATGTGGGCGAAGTAATAGCGCCTGGCACCACAAGCACTTCGCGATTCGAAGAGAGCGCATCATCGGCAGTCGAGAAGGTTCCCGAAGGAAGCCCTGCTTCTACGATGAGCGTTGCACGCGAAAGACCTGCGATGATGCGATTGCGTGCGCGAAACGTATAGGGCATGGGCGGAAACTGCCATTGGTGTTCGGAGATGACGGCACCGCCTTTATCAACGACCTCCTGAAACAGATCGCGATTTGACTCAGGATAGATGCAATCACACCCTCCTCCAAGCACGACCACCGTTGGACTCCCTCCTTCAAGGCATCCCCTATGGGCTGCACTATCGCAACCGAGCGCACCGCCTGAGATGATCGTGACCCCATGCTCCGAAGCGATCTTCGCGAACTTGAACGCCACATCACGCCCATAAGGCGTTGCTTTGCGTGCGCCGATCACAGAAAGGCCGCACGTGAGCACTTGCGGGTTGCCGATACCATAGATCTTCTTCGGTGGATCGGGTATATCCATCAACTGCTCAGGATAATCCTCTCCCCCATAAGGGAGAATAAAGCGTACTCCTTCAAGGGGTTTTGTTGGTCGTAGCTCTCTCATGAACCGTCCTCTCTCGATCATCATTTCGTTTCGCTCGTCTGAAAGCGCAAGGCATAAGCTTCAGCCAAATGTTCTTCTTCGACTGAATCCGAAAAGGAGAGATCGGCGATCGTGCGCGCAAGCGAAAGTATCTTCATGATCGAACGCGTATTGAGCCCGCTCGTATTTATCGCAAGCTCAAGGAACTCATTTGCACGTCTACTGAGTGCACAGGAGTGGAACAGCGCCAGAAGCTTATTGCGCTTACTGATCTGGAGCGGTGAATCCGCGAGTCTCAGACATTCATCTGCCCTCTGGCTCTTCACACGATGGAGCATGCGCTCATGCGCGAACGCACGCGCACGGACGATTTCATCCCTCATTTGCGCCGAGCTTTTGCCAGGGCGCGCCTTATCCAGATGCGAAAGATCGATACGAGCAACATCGATCCTGATATCGATGCGATCCATCACCGGACCGCCGATCTTGTTCTGATAACGTTGGATCTGATATGGGCTGCATTTGCATTCGTTCTCTTCATCACCGTAGTAACCACACGGGCAGAGATTCGTCGCCGCCACGAACATGAAGCGCGCGGGAAATACGTACGAACCTTCCGCACGCGTGATGTGCACGATCCCTTCTTCAAGAGGCTGACGAAGTTGCTGCAGCACATCGTTATGCATCTCCGCAAGCTCATCGACAAAGAGCACGCCATTGTGAGCAAGCGACACTTCGCCAGGACGCACAGGATTTCCTCCTCCGAGCAAGCCAGCTGCTGTCACGCTGTGATGAGGCATGCGAAAGGGGCGCAACCCACCATAGATTCCCCGCAGATCAGCATCGAGCGCTGAGTGGATCATGGCGGTTTGGATCTTCTCTTCTTCAGAGAGCGGAGGCAGGATACTCGGCACGCACTGGGCGAGCAAGGTCTTACCAGCGCCGGGAGAGCCCATCATGATGATGCCGTGATTCCCGCAAACAGCTACCTGTAACGCACGTTTGGCCGCATCATGCCCGACCACGTCTGCGAAATCGAACGCATAGTCACGCTGTTCAGGCTCACTGAAGCAGAGCGCTGGCAGTTCTTCGCGCGTGATCTGACGCAGATATTCGAGCGCGAAGCATTCCACCCCTGAAACAGGAAGGGCACCATGGTCGGTCGCTCCCGTTATGAGCGTTGCGCCCAATTCGCGCGCGCATTGCTGATACGAGATGAGCCCTGCTGTAGAACGAACCCTTCCTTCAAGCGAGAGCTCACCCACCACAAGCGCATTTTCCAGATGCGCAACAGGAATCTGGCCTGTTGCTGCAAGGAGCGCGAGTGCAATGGGCAGATCGAACCCCGATCCCGTCTTGCGCAACGAGCTTGGTGCAAGATTCACGACGATCTTATCGCTTGGCACATGAAAGCCTGCCGATTTGATAGCCGCTCGCACGCGCTCTCGTGATTCCTGGATGGCGGTATCGGGCATACCCACGATCGAGAACGAAGGGATGCCACTCGAGATGAGCACCTCGACTTCAACTGGCAGCGCTTCGACACCGCGCAACACCGCACTCTTCACCTTGTAGGATTGCTGAGACATCGCTGCCTCACATCGAGCCAAAGGCGTTCAGGTGATGGCGCAGGAAAGCACGATCCTCTCCGAGTACGAGAATCGCGATGATGTCGAAACGCACGCGCACATCGGCATAATCATGATCCTTAAGATAGCACGCTGCTATGCGTTCATAACGCGAGCGCTTCCGCGTGTCCACCGCCTCAGAAGGAAAGCCTTTCTGAGCGTCCTTACGAGTTTTCACCTCGATGAAACAAAGCGTATCGTCTTGGAGCGCAACGATATCAGCCTCGCCAGCGATGCATTTCCAATTACGATCGAGGATCTCGTATTCACGACGCTGAAGAAAGCATGCGGCAGCCTCTTCTCCCCTCTTGCCGAGTTCATGCGGGGAATACGAAGCTGCGTCCTTGGCTTCTTTAGCACCTTTACCCTTTTTACACTCTTTGGCGTCTTTACCCTCTTCAGCAGCCTTGACGCTTTTGGCATCTGCGTCCTTTTCGCAAAGTGCCTCATCTTCTTTTGGTTTCGTGCATAAAGCTTGTGATTCTTCCATTCCTACCTCCTTGATTTAAGGATAGGAAGGGAATCTCAAAGAAATTTGAAAGAAATCTGATGTCTTCGCACGCGCAGATTTACGTTTTACTCACGTTTTTCTCAAATAGCACGTAAGCGCCCTGCGCAGCAGAGAGCCCCTTTATGAGCTTGGCACACGGCGCTTCGCACTAAAACAAACGATCCTGTGTGAAATTCCTACAATATGAAACACGATGAATAGGGGTAAGCCCCTTCTCTTCGATAGCACGACGATGCGCAGCGCTGCCGTATCCCTTCGATGAAGCAAGATCATACCCTGGATAAACCTGATCATATTCGACCATAAGCGCATCACGCTCGACCTTAGCGATGACCGAAGCTGCTGCAATAGAGGCACAACGCGCATCTCCCTTCACCACGTTGATCTCGCGCGCGTCGAAGCCGAGCGGATTGCCGTCAAGCAGGATAGCCTCTGGCACAATGCCCCGAGCTTCGATATTGGCAACTGCTGTTTTGAAGGCTCGCTTGAGGCAAGTCATGATGCCGAATTCATCGATATCCTCAGGAGGGATATGAACGACCGAGTACGCACGAGCTGAACGCTTCACCCCATCAGCAATAACGGGGCGCTTTGCTTCCGCGATCTGCTTGGAATCGTTGAGGCCCTCTATGAACGCAGCCGCCGGATCGAGTACCACAGCGCCCACGCTCACAGGGCCAGCAAGAGGACCGCGTCCAACCTCATCGAGCCCAACCACGACCTTTCCGCCTACAAGCTCTTGTTCGAACGTATAGAGATGCATCAAACGCGCATGCTCCTGCTCTTCGCGCTCAATACGCCTGCGCGCGGTAGCAAGCGCCTGTTGCACCCCTTTGCGCCCATCAGAGGCAAGCGCACGCTCGAACTCAGGGAAGCTTTCAGGCGTTGCTTCTTTCAACAGCGCTCGTATCTCCGCTATCGATCCCACGCTCTCTCCTTTTCTCAATTAGCCGGGCAATACGCGCTCAGGTGTCGAACGACCGGGTAGTTTGTCACCTGCCAAAACCAAAAAAGGGGTACGAAACCCGTACCCCTTTCCAAAAGCATATGAAGGCGCTCTTAGAATGCCTTTTCCTTGATCTTCGCAGCCTTGCCGACCTTGTCGCGCAGGTAGTAGAGCTTTGCGCGACTCACATCACCACGACGCGTGACTTCGATCTTCTCGATTTTGGGAGAGTGAACCGGGAAAGTACGCTCCACGCCCACAGAGAAGCTGATCTTACGAACCGTGAAGGTCTCGCGATTCGAAGCACCATGACGACGGATAACATCGCCCTGGAACACCTGAATACGCTCGCGATCGCCTTCCTTGATGCGATAGTGAACCTTCACCGTATCGCCAACGTTAAAGCTTGCAACTTCAGGATTGATCTGCTGTTGCTCGATTGCGCGGATGATATCCATGTCAAATTCCTTCTATATTTCCACTACTTTATATACAAACACAAAGTGATGTCAGAGACACAGCTGATAATTATACGGTGAGCCAAATTGCGACGCAAGAAGCAATTGTAAAAATTGTTGCAAAACCACTTGCCTGGCGGCAGACGGTTCGCGCGCACGCTCCTGCGGCACTAGATAAGCAACAACAATCCGTACGAGCCCACCCCGGCAACGATGCTCCACACGAGCGATTTCGTCTTGATAGCAACGGGAATCACGATGAGCGCAGCGATGACCGGGATCATCGCAGGCCACAAGCCCGCATCGAACATACCAGGGCTGAAAATATCGTTCGCAATGAGCGCAGCGAAAGCAGCTGGCGGAATGAAGGCGAGCGCTTGAGAGAGCCATCCGGGCAGCTCACGGCCACGCAGCGCGAAGAGCGGCACCGTACGGAAGATAAGGATCGTAAGTGCGCATCCTATACCGATGAGCGCAAATTCAGTCCAGCCCACGTGCGCTCACCCGCTCTCTTCTTACCACGATCATGCCAGCGGCAACACCCAAAAGAGCACCAATCAAGATAGCAGGCCCTGAAAGCCCCACGCATTTCGCCAGATATACACCGAGCACCGCAACCACGCCAGCTGCGATGTTGCCCTTGGTAGCTGGCTGCGAGAACAGCAGACACAAGAAGATGCTCGTCATGGCGAACGATGCAAGCGCGGTGGGCACAGTGAGCAGGCTTCCAAGCAGCACCCCGAGCACGTTAGCGAGCGCCCAGGAGCTTTGCGAAAACAAGTTAACGAGCGTCGCGCCCTTGATGTTCCACTCGCCCTGCTCAAGCTTCACCACATTCACCGCAAATGATTCATCGGTAACGGTCGCACCATACAAGAACGCCAGGCGCTTGTTCACGTTCTCGCAAAAGCGTGAGAGCGAAGCGCTGTAGAGCATCTGGCGGGAATTGACGAGCGTCACGCTCGCAATGATGGCAGCCATGGGAGAACCCAGCAACCACATGTTAGGAATCATGTACTGACCAGCACCAGAATAAAAAAGCGCGCTCAGCAAGAACACCTGCAGCGCATCCATGCCAACCGACTGGCTCAAGATGCCACAGGGAATACCGAGAAAAATATAGCCCACCATAATGGGTGCGGCCATATGCAATGCTTGTTTTACAAGAGATACGTTTTTCATGACCGCATCAGTATAGCGCTATCAGCTCTAAGCACACCCTCTTCTCCGTCGGTGGATAAAGAGAGATTCGGATACTTTAGTGTTGGGCGTTCCACGATTTCGGAACGAACATGTCCTCGAAGAAGTTAATCGCATAGCGATCGGTCATACCCGCAACATGGTCGGTAACCGCACGCAGCGGATCGTCGCCAGCAAGCGCGCGATATTCCGCCGGTACTTCATCGTAGTGGCGCACGAAGTAGTTGAACAGATCCTCGACCAAATGGCGTGCCTTATACACCTCGCGCATGACCTGATCTGACGTGTAGACCTTGTCGAATAAAAATGAACGCAGCTCCATCATGGCTTCCCAGATCGGTTCGCTCATGGCGATATCGCCTCGCGCATCGGAGGTGATGATCATATCCTCAACGAGCGTTTGGATGCGATCTGCATGATTCTCCCCGATGATGCGATGAGTGGATTCCGGCAGATCGGATTCTTTGAGCACACCCGAGCGAAGCGCATCGTCGATATCATGATTCACGTACGCGATGCGGTCAGCTGTTGCAACGATACGGCCTTCATATGTTTTTGCGCGCTCAGAGCCCGTATGATGCACGATGCCATCGCGCACCTCTTCCGAAAGATTGAGCCCCTTGCCATCGTTCTCGATGACCTCGACCACACGCAAGCTCTGAATATTATGGCGATACAACACCTTGTTCTCCGGTGCCTCCGGGTCGAGCCCTTTATGAAGCGCCAAACAGCGGCTGATCGATTCCTCTCCCACGTGCCCGAACGGCGTATGCCCCAGATCGTGTCCGAGTGCGATAGCCTCGGTAAGATCCTCATTCAACCCGAGTGCACGCGCGATCGTACGTGCGATCTGCGAAACTTCGAGCGTATGCGTAAGACGCGTGCGGTAATGGTCTCCCACCGGCGCCAAGAACACTTGCGTCTTATGGGACAACCGGCGAAACGCCTTGGTGTGCAAGATCTTATCGCGATCCTTTTGATAGGTAGAACGAAAACGATCTTCCTGCGATGCGCGATCGCGCCCCAACGATCGATCGGAGAATGAAGCTTGGTCGCTTAGGCACTCATGCTCTTGTTCGATACGATCATCACGCGTGGTGAGTTTCATAAGATCTTCTTTCGACTAAGCGGTAACGATGAGGAGTCTTCTACAAGAAGGACAGCGCGACACCGGTGCATCCTGCTTGATGCGGCCGATACGCGTGCTATCGAAGGCTGAACGACACGCACTGCATGATCCATCGACAAGCTCCGCCACGCCGATGCCTCCGCATTCATGACAAGACCGCTCATAAGCGCGACAAAGTTCAGCATTCAGGGTCTCTGCCAACTGCTTATGTTCAGCTTCCGCCTGCGCGATCGTGCGCGTGAGCGAACCGCCTTCTTCCTGAAATGAAGCGATAGCTTTCTTTTCGCGTGCATCCAATTCAGCGCAACCCGCCATGATCTGGTCCATGAGCGGACGAACGCGTGCAAGTTCACCATCGACGCGCTCCATATCCTGCGTGAGCTTTTCGCGGCGTTTTGCCACCCCATGCAGGTCTTTCGTGTATGACTCGACGCTGCGATAATCGCCCTTTACCCGATCGAGCGCTTCTTGGGTCTCTTGCTGCTTCTTCTCAAGACGCTCGTCTTCTGAGAGCAGGGCATGCAATTCGTCTTCGAACGCATCGATCATATCCTGCACCTGGGTCTTCTTCTTGATGATCGCAGAGAGCTTTTGGCGCGTTTCAAGAATGGTTTGGCGCTGAGGGAGCTCATCGAGCTTCTTCTTGTTACGGATCACCTCGGCATCGATGTGCTGAAGTCGTTTGAGGTTCTCGAGCTCCTGATCGCTTGCGTGCATGCCTACCTCGTTCATCTTGTATGGGGCGATTCGCTATTGGCGAATGGTTTCAGGGGTGTACCAATTCTTCGATTGATCAACAACCATGATACATGAATCTGGCAGACCCGCCGCGAGCGCTTCGGTCGCGAGAAGAGCACAGAACGGAAGCTCCGAAACATCGTGCCCCAGCTCGATGATCGATAGCCCACTCTGGCGTGCTTCGAGTGCCACATGATACTTCACTTCGCCGCAGATCAGGCAATCGATGCCATTCTCCAAACAGAGATCCACCAAATCATTTGCCGACCCACCACAGGTAACGATCGACTCGAGCAGGGTATCGGGGTTGCCCCATACGCGCGGTACCGAACCGAACACAGAGACCGAGCGTGCTGCGAGATGCTTGAGCGAGATCGCGCCATCATCGCTCGCGCACACCATCCCGAAACCTTTATCAGCCTTGCCAGCAAGCGGATCGAGCACATAGCGCGGTTTGAGACGCAGCAGCGTGGGCAAGATCGAAAGCGCTTGTGGCGCAACATCGAGCGCCGTATGGAAATTCATGCAATTGATGCCGTGCGAGAGCGCATAGTTCACTACCGCCCCTGGTTTCGCGCCCTGTACAGTCTCAGGCATGAAGTTGCTCACCGCTTCGATGAATACGGGGTGATGCGTGAGCACCACGTTCGCACCAAGATCGGTAGCTTCTTTGAGCGCCGCAATGGTGGGATCGAGTGCGACCACCACACCGGTCACTTCGACACCCGGGTTACCCACGGTAAGCCCGGTGCGATCCCAAGCGCACGCATCCTCGGCAGGAAAGACCGAAAGCAAACGCTGCTCGAGCGTGCCAACAGAAACGCCCGTTTTCACGGGCGCAAGGGGCCCCGTTGGGACCTTGAACAATGTGTTGATATCTGATTGGGACATGTCAACCTTCTTTCGCATTAGGAAAGGGGGATCGCTTTTCTCTCACCACCCGGCAACAGCGCGGTGATCTCGCGATATCCCGCTTCATAGAGAAGTTTCAACCCAGCGTCGATGCCGCGATCAACATTGCACGGCTCGTGCGCATCTGTTCCCAGTGTAACGGGCACGCCTGCTTTTCTGAATTCTGTTAACAAATCGATATGAGGGAAGGGCTCTTTACAAGCATAATAAGCTCCCGAAGTATTCACCTCGATCATGCGCTCCCCCGCTGCCGCCGCTTCAGCAGCTTGCGCGTAGGCGCGAGCGCGATCGAAGGCAGACGAAGGATACTTGGCGAACTTCTTTACCAGATCGGGATGCGCCATGACCGTGTAGGGCATATCCGAAACGCACGCCGTGCAGAACTGATCGAAATAACGCTCCCAGATTGCATCGTGACCGACCTCATCCCAATGATCGACTTGCGTAGGGTCGTCGAAGGGCCACATGTCGAGATAGTGGACCGATCCCAAGATGATATCGAAACGGCCCCAATCGATACTCGAAAGATCGCGATCCTCATAATCTCCAAGCCAGTCGAGCTCGGTTCCGATAAGGATCTGCATATTAGGGTGAAGAGCGCGCTGTGCTTCGATCTCGCAAAGGTAAGGATCGAGCGCATCCCACGGCATCGAGACGAAGTTATCAGGATCGACCTCATGAGAAAGTGGGAAATGCTCGGTGAGAGCCAAGATCGAGATGCCCGCTTCATCAGCTGCCTGCACGACCTCGGCAATCGTGCCGCTACCATGCCCGGTAAGTCCTGTGTGCGTGTGCGTGTTGATGTGTTCCATGATCAATTCACTACCTCTCGAAGCATACGTACTGCTTGATCGACATCTTCTTCCGTGGTGGTTGGCCCAAGCGAAAAGCGCACCATGCCAAGCGCGCGATCACGAGCGATTCCCATGGCAGAAAGCACGTGCGAAGGCTCGAGATCGCTCGACGAGCACGCCGATCCTCCCGATACGCACACTCCCCGCCGGTCAAGCTGCAAGATGAGCGTTTCGCTCTCGAAACCCGGACAGAGCACCGTAACGATATGCGGCCCGTAATCGAGCGATCGCGGGTCGATGAAAGCCTCGACCCCGGAAAGCTCGCTGAGGCCAGCGAAGAGCCTGTCGCGCAAAACGCGCATGTGAGCACTCGCTGCCTCGAGTTGCTCTTGGCTTGCTCGCGCTGCTGCTGCAAAACCCACCACCCCTGCGATGTTCTGCGTTCCACTGCGACGATTCGCCTCCTGGCCTCCCCCAACGATCTGCGCGCCGAACGGCGTACGCGTCTTCAGGAAGAGCGCGCCCACCCCTTTCGGGCCGCCGATCTTATGGGAAGAGAGCGAAAGCGCATCCACGTCCGTCCGCTTCACCGAAAGCGGCATCTTTCCGAACGCCTGCGTAGCATCACTGTGAAAGAGTGCGCCAGAGCGGTGTGCAAGTTCTGCCAACTGCGTGATATCGTTGAGCGCCCCAGTTTCGTTATTCAGCGCCATGATCGAAACAAGCAAGGGATCGGACGCCGCATCCAATACGCGCGCAAGCGCCTCAGGCGTGATGATGCCTCGTTCATCAGGCTCAACGAAGAGAATCTCTATACCGCGACGACGCAGTACCTCTGCTGCTTCGAGCACCGCATCATGCTCGATAGCAGAAACGATCACACTCGGCGCAGCCTCGAGCACCTTACCGTTTGCTTGCAACCCATACCCAATACCCACGCCGCGCTTCGCCAAAACTCCCTCGACGATACCGATAAGGGCAGCATTGTCCGCCTCGGTCGCTCCTGAAGTGAAGATGATCTCGCTGGGTCGCGCATCGAGCGCGCACGCAATATCGCGCCGGGCAGCCTCGAGCGTCTTGAAGGCATCGCGCCCTGGAGTATGAAGCGCATTCGCATTGCCGTTACCCTGCACAAGGCCAACTGTTCCCTCTTCAAGATAGGGCGCCATGGCACGAGCAGCCTCGAGCGAAAGCGGTGCTGTGGCTGCCCAATCGAGATAGACGAAAGGAGCATCTGCCATGAACTACGCACGCCCTTTGCTTGCTTGCGCGTCTGTTCCTGCCAGGCGGATCTCTTCGATCGCACGAGCTGGGTCTTCAGCAGCAAATACACCCGATCCCGCAACGAGCACATCAGCGCCTTCAGCGCACACCAGTCCCGCCGTACGCTCTGCACTGATACCTCCATCAACTTCAATGAGCAGATCAGGGTTGCACTCTTTAGCCGCACGCGCAACATAAGCTACGCGCTCTTCGCTTCCTTCGATGTAAGACTGCCCAGAAAAGCCCGGAAACACGCTCATGACCAGGATCATATCGACCTCTTCGATGAAGGGGTCGAGTGCTTCGGTGGGCATATCGGGCTTGAGCGTGAGCGCTGGATGGGCTCCCCGCTCGCGAATATGCTGCAAGAGCGCATGAAGCTCGTCTTCATCGGGTACGGCTTCGATATGGACCGAAACATAATCGGGGTCGAGATCGAGATACCAATCGATCTGCTCTTGCGGATTTGAGATCATAAGGTGCACATCGATCGGCAGATCGGTTATGGCGCGGAGCTGTTTGATGAACGGTACCCCGATCGTGAGGTTGGGCACGAAATGCCCATCCATCACATCAACATGGATGATGTCAGCTCCTGCTTCTTCGAGCATGCGGATATCGTGCTCCATATCCATGAAGTTTGCCGAAAGGATCGAAGGAGCGATCCGTACCGTAGAGAACATGAAACCAAGCTTCCTTTCTCAAAAACCTAGCTATTACGCGCTTCAAGATCGAGCAAGAACTGCTTGATCTTAAGCCCTGCAGCATAGCCCACCAAGTCTCCATTCTTCCCGATCACACGATGACACGGAACGAGGATCGGCAAAGGATTCTTGTTGTTCGCACCCCCTACCGCACGCATTGCGCGCGGAGCATCGATCGCACACGCGATCTCTTGATAGGTGCGTGTTTGCCCGTAGGGAATCTGTTCGAGCGCGCTCCACACGCGCTTTTGGAAATCGGTTCCGCTCGCTTTAAGCGGCAGGTCGAACTGCCTGCGCTTACCCGCCAAGTATTCCTGAACCTGATTGGCAGCATTGTTAGTGAGCGCCGTAGGTATGCATGCTCCTTCAAGTTCCGCAGGTCCGAATACGAGCTGCGTGATGTGCGCGCCGTCACTTGCGATCGTGATCCTCCCCATAGGGGTCGGATAAACGAAGTACGTTCGCTCACTTGGCATAAATGGCTCCCTCATGCTCAAGTCCCCAGAATTCCGTAGTGAGCGGTCGGTCAAAGAGCATCATGATGGTCTCTTCGATCGATGCCTTATCCCAAAGCACACTGCGCACCGCTTTCGTGATGGGCAGCTCCACTCCATAGGAACGTGCGAGCGGCTCGATGGTCTTACAAGCCAGTGCGCCTTCGACCACCATGTGGGTCTCGCTCTCGTATTCTTCGAGCGTCTTGCCCTTCGCCACATATTCACCGAACATGCGGTTTCGTGAGTGCTTCGAGGTGCACGTTGCGATCAAGTCACCTGCACCAGCAAGCCCCATAACCGTGAGCGGATCGCCACCGCGGGCATATACGAGCCTGCTCATCTCCGCCATACCACGCGTCATGAGCATAGCAGCGGTGTTGTCACCCATGCCCATACCATAAGCAATGCCCACCGCGATCGCGATAACATTCTTGAAGGCCGCGCACAGCTCCACTCCGATGTAATCGGAAGAAACATAACACCTAAAGCTCGTTGAAGCGAACAGTCCGCGAAAGAAAAGCGCAGTCTGCTCAGAAGGAGAAGCGATGACCGTGCCCGAGGGCGTTCGATACACAACCTCTTCAGCATGATTCGGTCCGGAGAGCGCCGCAAGACGATCCTCGTTACCGAGCACGTCTGCATATATCTCGATCGGCAGCAGCATCGTTTCCTGCTCCACACCTTTCGAACAGATGATGATGGGGGTCTCAGCAGAAACGACCCCTTTCATGCGCTCGGCGAAATCACGCAAAAGCCTTGAGGGAGTGACCACCACCACCGCACCTGCGCCTGCAAGAGCCTCCTCAAGCTGAGCGGTAGCCGTAATAGCAGGGTCGAGCGCTGCATCGCTCAGATAACGCGGATTGCGATGCTCGTTCGTGATCGCTTCGGCCACCTCGGGCTTGCGCGCCCACATGCAGACTTCGTTATCGTTCGATGCAAGCACATTCGCAAGCGCCGTGCCCCACGATCCTGCACCGATCACTGCAACTTTCATGACTCACGCCTTCTTCTTCGAACCGATACGATTCTCGTTATGGTTGATAAGACGCTTGATGTTCTCGCGATGTGCGAAGACAACGAGCAAAGCGGCGATCGAGATAGCGCACGCCGCTGGAAGATTCGGCCAATAAAGATAGAATGCGAAGAACGGACAAGCAAGCGCCGCAGCGATCGAGCCCACCGAAACATAACGTGTCGCAATAACGAGCACCGCGAAGATCACCAGTTCGAACACTGCGAACAGTGGCCCGAACACGAAGAAGAGTGCACCAATGGCCACCGCGATCCCCTTCCCCCCGTGGAACTTCAGCCATGGCGAATAGATATGGCCGACCACGCAGCCGAAGAAAGAAAGCGCCAAGACAAGTTGCCCCGCTTCATAGCCAGACAGAGATGCAGCCATCCCCGCGAAGACCGTTCCTAAGAACCCCGAGAGCAGGCCTTTCCCGAAATCAAGGATGAACACCGCTCCGCCGCCGATCTTGCCGAGCGAACGCATGGCGTTAGTCGTGCCGATATTTCCCGAACCTTCATTGCGAATATCCTTCTTGAAGAACAACCGCGAGATGATGACTCCGAAAGGGATCGAGCCAAGAAAGAACGTGATAACCAGGATGAGGATCGAAGCGATCGCGAGATCCATAGATTAATCCTTTCGCTTGAAACGAAGACGAACTGGTGTGCCTTCAAGATCGAAGGTGCTGCGCAAGCGCTTTTCAAGATAGCGCTCGTATGAAGGTTCGATTATATCAGGATGATTGCAGAAGAATGTGAACTGCGGCGGGCAGGTTCCTGTTTGCGTGACGTACTTGATCTTCAAGAGTTTCTTGCCCTTCGATATCGTGTGGCCGAAATCGCGAATCTCCTGCAACCAATTGTTGAGCTTCGAGGTTGAGATGGTCGAACAGTAGTTATCGTAGGCAGTATCGACCGCATTCCAAATACGATGAACATTCTTGCCTGAAAGTGCCGAAATAGCGATGACCGGCGCATACCCCACGAACATGAGACGGTCCTTGATGCGCTCGCGAATCTCTGCCTTAGCTTCAGGACCCTCGACCAGATCCCACTTGTTCAGGATGATCGCCATCGCGCACCCACGTTCAGCCGCCATACCTGCAACGCGCTGATCCTGGTCGGTAAGGCCGATCGTACCATCGATAACGAGCAGCACTACTTCCGCACGATCGATCGCACGCAGCGCACGTACGTATCCGTAGTACTCAACATCTTCATCGATCACGCTCTTACGACGAAGCCCTGCCGTATCGATGATCGTGTAATAGCGACCTTCATGCTCGATCGTGGTATCGATCGCATCGCGCGTGGTACCTGCCACATCCGAAACGATCGAACGATCATTATTCGTGAGCTTGTTGGTGAGCGAAGATTTGCCTGCATTAGGTCGTCCGATAATGGCGACGTTGATCGCATCAAGCTCATCGTGCTCTTCTTCGGTTGGATCGGGGAAACGCTGCACCACTTCATCGAGAAGATCGCCTGTGCCTGTTCCATGGAGCGCCGATACCGGCCAAGGCTCCCCTAGCCCAAGCTGCATGAATTCCCACATCGCGTTCGTGTCGTTGGGATTATCGAGCTTATTCACCACGAGCAGCACCGGCTTATTCGAACGACGCAAGATGTTCGCCACCGCTTGATCGTCTGCGTTGATGCCTGTTTTGCTGTCGACCAAGAACAAGATCACATCAGCTTGATCTGCTGCCACGAGCGCCTGTGAGCGGATCGATTCTTGGAACACGTCGTCCTTGTTCATCTCGATACCGCCCGTATCGATAAGGGTGAAATCGCGTCCGTTCCAATCGGCCTCGTGATAGGAACGATCACGCGTTACGCCACGCATCTCATGAACGATGGCTTCGTTATTCTCTGCAATGCGATTGACCAGCGTCGATTTACCCACATTAGGGCGACCGACAATGGCAACGATGGGCAAGGCCATGGGATAGTCCTTACTAATCGAGCGCTTCCAGATAGGAAACGACTTCTTCGATCTGATCTTCAGGGGTTGATGCCCCCGCGCTGATACCAACCGTGGTCTTGTGAGTGAACCACGAAGGATCGATCTCTTGTGCGCTCTCTATATGATAAACCGCATCACAGCACCCAGCGCACATTTCATATAAACGGGTGGTGTTCGAGGAGTTCCTGCCGCCGATCACCAGCATCACATCGACCGAGCGAGCAAGGGCACGCGCAGCATCCTGACGCTGAATGGTGGCGAAGCAGATGGTATCTTTCACCACTGGCTCGATGCCACGTGCTTGGAGTGCGCCTACGATCTCAGCAAGCTTCTGGTGGGATTGTGTGGTTTGCACGACGATGCCGACCGGTTCGTTCAGATCATTCGGAATGTCTTCAACTTCACCAACCACCATGCACCGATCGCCCTCGCGACGCGCATGAGCCAAGATCCCCTCAACTTCTGGATGCCCTTCTTCGCCTACCACGAGCACATGATAGCCTTCAGCAGCAAGTTTCGCTGCCGCGCGTTGGGCGCGCATCACATGAGGACAGGTGGCGTCAACGATCTCATTTCCGCGGGCGACAAGCGCATCGAGCACTTCGGGGACGACCCCGTGAGAGCGGATGACCACCGCTTGCTCTGTGCAATCTTCAACCGCATCAGCCACGCGAATGCCGCGCGTTGCAAGATCGCTCACCACCTGCGGATTGTGGATGAGCGGACCAAGCGTGCAGACCGTCTTGTCCGCATTCGCCGTCTCGAGCGTTAAGTCAAGAGCACGCTGAACACCATAGCAAGCACCTGCATATTCGGCGCGCGAAACCTTAAGCCTTCCCATCAGTTCTCCTGAGGTTTCGGCTCGTAATCGGGAAGCGCTGCAACATCAACACGAGGAATCTCATGCTCAGCGAACACCGCCGTGTAATCCTTACTCTCAGGGAAGAGCTCGATCATACTCACTTCACAAGGCGCGACATCGTGGCTGAGCGCAATAGCTTCGCGCAGCACATACCAGGTAGCAGCTTCAAGACGATCCTCTTTCGGGAGGAAGTCGAACGAAGAGAGTGCGATAGGCTCACCATAGATCGCCGTGAGCTTCGGGAAACGCACGCGCTCCCCTTTTCGCTTGATGCGATCGACATTCTTGAGCCCGAGCGGCACGAGCGGAGCGCGCCCGAGCTTCGCGATGAGCGCAGCGCCACCATGGATATCAGGGATCTTATTCCCTTTGCCACGACGTGTTCCTTCAGGAAAGATACCGACAAGCTCCCCGTTCTTCAAAAAGCGCGCCGCACGTTTGACCGTTGACATATCGGCAGTATCGCGCTTGACCGGGAACGCCCCCACGCGAGCGAAGAAGAAGCCTAAGAAACCACCCGCTACCGTAAAGAGATTCTCGCGTGCGATCAAACGCGTCCAACGCTTGGGCCATGAAGCCAAGAACATCATGACAACGTCGATGTAGGAATTATGCGGAGAGAGCACGACCGCACCGGTCTTCTTTCCGGTGAATTGCAGGATGGTGTCGCGATTCTTCACCGAGAAGCGGAAGACGATCTTCATGAGCACGAGCACGATGCCAGCAACGATATTGCCAACAACGCGATTCATCTGGTTCGACTTGTCGTTACCATCGGCCGACATATCCCAGAGCTGTTCGCTTGATTTGATCACGCCAACATCCTATTCCTGCGCGCGCTGTGCCAACGCGCAGATCTGGTCGATGATCTCTTCGATATAGCAATTCGTCGAATCGATATGAAGTGCATCTTCAGCAGGCTTGAGCGGCGAAACCGAACGGTTTGAATCAACCTCATCGCGCCTGATGATATCAGCAAGCACCTCTTTGTAATCGATCGAGCCCAAGTCGCGATCGACATTTTGCCGCACGCGTCTATGCGCGCGCTCTTCAGCCGATGCCGTCAAGAACACCTTGCACGCCGCATCGGGAAATACCGTGGTGCCGATATCGCGCCCTTCGACCACATAGTTACCGCTCGCACCGATGCGCTGCTGCTGCGCAACGAGTGCCTCACGCACCGAAGGCGTGGCAGAAACAGGAGAGACCGCCTTGTCGATCTCAGCCGTACGAATAACAGAGGTCACATCTGCTCCATCGATGAACACGCGACGCGGAATAGGGTCGTTGTTTTCGTGCTCGAAAGCGACCTCACACGTGCGGGCCAGTTCACCGAGCGCTGCTGCATCCGAAAGGTCGATTCCCTCTTCAAGCGCCTTCCACGCGATCGCGCGGTACATCGCGCCCGTATCCAAGCACGAAAAGCCGAGCTTACGTGCCACCGCTTTGGCAACCGTTGATTTACCAGCGCCTGAAGGTCCATCAATAGCAACGATCATTGAGCAAGCCTTTCAAAACTTTCGAGAAACTTCGGGAAGCTCACCTTCACCGAATCGAAATCCACGATATTCACGGGCGTATTACCGCATAGTCCTACGAGCGACCACGTCATAGCAAGACGGTGATCCTTGCGTGAATCGAAGGTGAGCCCTTGCGGAACGACAAGATTCGGCTGGCCGTCGATGAACAGATCATCGTTCTCACACCAAGCATCAACGCCCAAAAGTCCCAGCCCTTCGATGATGGCATCGAGGCGGTTGGACTCTTTCTTCGTGAGCTCGCTCACCTGGCGAAATACCGTTCTTCCGTGAGCGTGCGCAGCTACCAGGGCAAGCACCGGAATCTCATCGATCACACTCGCGATATGCTGCTTGGGAATTTCGCAGCCAGTCAGCCGAGGAGTATAAGCAGCCTCGATGATGCCGTACGCTTCCCTGCCTTCTTGTCCCATATGGCGCACTTCAATGGAAGCGCCCATGCGCTCGAGCGTACGAACGAAGCCGATACGACCGGCATTGAGGCTCACATTCTCTACCTGGATCGAGCTGCCACGCTTCAAGAGCGCCGCGCAGATGAGGAACGCCGCAGAAGACGGGTCTCCCGGCACGTCGATCTCTGATGCTTCGAGCGTGGCCGGCCCTTGGACCATGGCACTGCGATAGGCACTAGTTGCGTCCACGCCGAATTCAGGGAGCATGAGTTCCGTATGATTGCGCGAAAGCGCGGGTTCGTTCACGCGTGTTTCACCTTCAGCACCCAAGCCTGCCAGAAGGACCGCGGTCTTCAGCTGTGCAGATGCCATAGGCGCATCGTAGGTGATGGCCTTCAGATTCCGATTGCCGACCTCGGTGATGGGAAGGTTCTCCTGCGCTTCAGGTTCGAAATGCACGCCCATTTTCATAAGAGGCGCGATGATACGACGCATCGGACGCTTCTTGAGCGATTCATCGCCCGTGATCTCGACCTTGATAGGCCAAGGTGCGACAACCCCCATGAGCAGACGCGCCGTGGTACCAGAATTGCCACAATCGAGAGGATGATCAGGCTGCTTAGGGCCTTCAGCGCCCCACCCGGTAATGCCACCAGAAAGCGAACCGTCCATCTGCTTTTCAAGATTCACTTGAGCACCGAGCGCAGTGACCACATCGATCGATGAACGCACATCAGCCGAATCGAGAACACCGGTCAAACGTGACGTCCCCTCTGCCATAGCTGAGAACAGGACCGCACGGTGTGAGATCGATTTATCCCCTGGAACCGTTGCTACACCATCGAGCGGCGCTTTGAGCGGCTCGATGCGCATGATATTTTCTGCATCCATCTCTGTTACTCCTTAGAACTCAAAGGATGGAAGGAAATGCTGAACCCTGCCTTGATGAGCTGGGTCGATAGTTTCCCGATATCCCCTTCATCGGTCAAAATCAAAACGAGAACAGCACTTGACGAAGTGATGTGATCGATCTCGATAGATTGTATGTTGCAGCCGACCTGGCTTGCGATCGTGGTGACCTCCGCCACCACCCCCGTACGATTCGTAAGCGGAATGCGCACCTCGAGCAGATCTTCGGTCGCAGGGATCCATTTTGCAGGCAGCGCCTTGCGTGCATTGGCTGCGCGGTCGAGCAGCGCCGTGAACTCAGCGCGATTCGCACCCGCGAGCGCTTGGGCATACTGCGAAAGAATCTCTTGTATCTCTTCAAGGCCGCGCGTGATAGCCTCAGGATTCTCGAAGGCAATACCTGTCCAGAGCGCCGGGGAACCAGCCGCAATGCGCGTTGAATCCTTGAAACCACCGGCTGCAAGACGAAAAAGCGCCTCTTGATCGCCGGCATGGCGCACAGCAAGCTCCACCAAGGAAGAGGCAACGAAATGCGGCACGTGACTGATGATGGCCACCGCTTCATCGTGGCTTTCACGCGTAAGGCTCACCACACGCGCACCGAGTGCCGTAAGCACTTCATGGAGCTCCGCGAACGCATCGGGCGAAGTGTGCTCATCGGGACACAAGACCCAGTGAGCGTTCTCGAAGAGATCATCGCGCGCGCCCGTAACGCCGCTCTTCTCCGAGCCAGCCATGGGGTGTCCAGGAATGAAATGGTCGAGATGAGGCAAGATGTTTTGAGCCTCTTCGACGATCTGCGCTTTCGTAGAACAGGTGTCGGTGATGATGCCCCGATAATCGCAATCAGCGAGCATGCGGAAATACTCCGGCACCGATCCAACTGGTGTTGCAATGACCACCAAGTCGCACGTATTGAGCTCCTCAGGAAGCTCAGGGGCACTTGGATCGAAGCCTTGCGTGATCCAGCCTCGGTCGAGCAATTCATCGATCGCTTCTTGCGAGACATCCACACCGAGAATGGGAGCATCGGGATACGCCTTGCGATAAGCACCGGCAAACGACGCTCCGATCAAACCAAGACCTATCACTGCGATGGATTCAAATTGCCGATCCATGAATGCTCTCAACTCTCCTTGCTCAAACGAATGAAAACGCGAAGAATACCTTCGTTATTTCATTCTATCACGGGAAAGACCCGATGCAGCGAGGAGCGCACGGTGTTCCTCTTCACTAAGAAGACGCCACTTGCCTGCTTCAAGATCGGAGAGCGAAAGAGGACCGAGCGCAATGCGCTCAAGCATGCGAACGGGGTGCCCAACGGCTTCGCCCATACGGCGGATCTGACGATTGCGCCCCTCGTAGATCGTGATCTCGAGAAGGGTATGCTTTGGCTGGCGCTCAAGCAGCTCAACCTCCGCTGGTTGCGTCGGACCGTCTTCGAGCACGACCCCGCTGCGCAGCGCCTCAAGCGCACGCTCGCCGACTTGTCCGCTCACCAGAGCGCGATAGGTCTTTGGCACATGATGGCGTGGATGGATGAGCGCATTTCCCAACTCCCCATCGTTGGTGAAGAGCAGAAGCCCCGTGGTGTCCTTATCGAGTCGGCCAACCGGGAACAACCCCGCGAAGCGTTTAGTTGGCACCAGTTCAGAAACACAGCGTCCACCATGCGCATCGGACATAGCACTCAGGTATCCTGCTGGCTTGTTGAGCATAAGCACCACGCGCTCTTCAGAAAGCGTAACGCGCGCGCCATCGAGCTTCACCACATCGCAGGCAGGATCGATCTTCGTGCCCATCTCACGCACCACTTCCCCGTTCACGCTCACGCGTCCAGAAGCAATGAGCGTCTCCGAAGCACGCCTGCTCGCAACGCCAGCGCGCGCAAGGAATTTCTGGATGCGAACAGGTTCCACGCAGCAGCCTCGCTACTCTTCGTCGAAGCTGATCGATTCGAGGTCGATCTTTTCGACCGCACCGAGCGCGTCCGTGAGTGCTTCGAGCATCTCCTGGTCGTTCTCCTCTTCCACCTCATAGCTGAACGCTTGTTCCTTCACGAAACCAAGACGCTCTGAAATAAGATTGCGCGTGGCTTCATCGGGCGCGAATGATTTAAGATCAGGAAGCTCAGCGATCGATCTCAAGCCGAAACGCTCCAAGAACATCTTCGTGGTGCCATAGAGTGTGGCATTCGACGGCGCTTCCGTAACGCCAGCTTCGCGCAGATAGCCCTTCTCGAGCAACGAATTGAGCGAACTGTCCGAACTCACGCCTCGAATAGCAGAAACGTCGTTGCGCGTGACCGGCTGGCAATAGGCAACGATCGCGAGTGTCTCGAGCGCTGCCTGCGAAAGCTTGCGCTTATCCCAGGAAACAACGTAATGCTCGAGCAATTCGTGGTAGCGCGGATGCGTGACAAGCTGCCATCCCCCTGCACGCTCGTTGAGCTGGATGCCGCGATCTTGCTGCTGATAGGTTTCTTGCAGCTCTTGCAGTGCAACCGTGATTCGATCGGTGTCTTCCTCGAGAAACGCTGAGAGCGACTCGGTATCGATCGGATCGCTCGTAACGAACAACATCGCTTCGAGCGCCGATTTCAGGTCATGATCGTCTCTCATTTCAAAAGCATCCATAATGCGCTTCCTTATTCCTCGTCCTGGCTTTGCGCCGGATGTTCATTGTCGTCATTGTCGATATAGCTGATGGCGATATCGCCGAAGAGCGCGTCTTGGCGCAGTGAGATCTTCGCCTGCTTGAACAATTCAAGGATCGCCAGGAACGTGACCACGATCACGTGCGAATCGGTGTCATTCTCTATGAAATCAGAGAACTTGACCACGCGCTGATGGCGCAATGCATCATGGATGCGATCGATCTGCACCTCCACCGGAATCGCGCGCTTGGCGATATGCTCAGATTCCAGCAAAAAGATATCCTGACGGCTGAAGACCTGCGCGCACAGCCCTCCGAGTTTCTCGAGTGAAACACCCTTCAGATAGTCAGGCATCAAGCGAAAGAGCGACCGATCAGGACCGAACGGGCGCTCATGCATGCGCGTTTCGGTCTCGAAGCGCACAGCAAGTGCTGCCGTGGCATTCTTGAACTTCTTGTAGTTGATCAAACGCTCGACGAGGATTCGCCGCAAATCAGAAGGCTCGTACTCTTCGTACGCTTCCCCGTCTTCGGGCATCTCTTGCGGCAACAAGCTCGCAGCTTTTATCTCAAGCAAGGTAGAAGCCACCACGATGAAGTCGCTCGCTATCTCCAGATCGAGTGCTTGCATGCGCCTGATCTCGGCCAAGTATTGATCGGTGATATCCGAAAGCGAGACCTGCCCGATATCCACGCGCTGACGGTGCACAAGATGAAGCAGTAGATCGAAGGGACCTTCGAAGCTCTCTATTTTGACCTTATACGACACTTACGATGCGATCCTTCGTTTTCGGGCCTATCACGCACCCGGTATCAAGAGCGAGCCAAGCGCCCCTGCGGTAACATTCAAGTATTCACTGATGATATTGAAATGGAGGATATAGGGCAAGACGAACAGTACGATCAAAAAGATAGGGAACGCATACTGCTGAACCTTGTAATAGGTGGGCAGGTACTTCACCGGCAAGAAAAACGCAATGATCGAAGAGCCATCGAGTGGCGGAATGGGTAATAGATTGAAGAACATCAAGTAAAGATTCACCATGATGAAGATCGGCAGGAACCACCAGTAGAAGTAAAAGAAGAATTCCTGATGCGTAGTAAGAGCTTGTGCATGTAAGGCGAACATGAGTACAGAGCCGATGAGCGCCAGCGCGAGATTCGCCGCCGGACCTGCAAGGCCCACCACCACATCGCCCACACGCTTGTCTTTGAAGTTATTCGGGTTGTACGGCACTGGCTTGGCATAGCCGAATACCGGCGCATGCATGAACGCCAACAAGAGCGGCAGGATGATCGTACCAAACGGATCGATATGCTTGAGCGGATTGAGCGTTAGACGGCCGCTTTGCTTGGCGGTATTGTCTCCAAGCTTGTAGGCGGCGAACCCATGCATGAATTCGTGACAGACGATGGCTGGGATGAATGCCAGAATGCTACAAACGATATAAACTACCTGATAATCCATAACACCTCTGCTTTTACACGAGACCCAAGAAGCCGTTTCGGCGCAACGCTTCATAGGCACCGATCGCCGCTGCATTCGACAGATTGAGCGAACGCAAACCCTCTTTCATAGGAATGCGCACGCATTGCGCAGCGTAACGCTCCAGGATCTCTGGATCGATACCTCGGCTTTCGCGTCCGAACACCAAGAAGACCTCTTCTGCATAGTCTACTTCAGCATAACTGCGTTCGGCTTGCCCCGTGAAAAAGTACAGATTATCCGCGCCATGTTCATCGAGGAAAGCTTTTGTGCTCGCATGATGAACGATCTTCACGTCATCCCAGTAGTCGAGCCCAGCGCGCTTGAGGTTACGTTCGGAAGGACGAAACCCCAGGGGCTCTACTAAGTGCAGCGTTGCGCCGATACAGGCGCACGTACGCGCGATATTACCCGTGTTCTGGGGTATCTCAGGCTCAAAGAGCACGATGTGGAGTTTCAGCGACATATCACTCTTTTCTTCTTGATCGGACGCAAGCTAAACGAGCGCAGTAGTATCGCAGATTGACGATGCCAGATTACGCCTGTTCGCGCATCGCTTCTTCAACCTCTTCAGATAGCGCGATCCATTCTTCCTCATGTTCTGCAAGACGCTTCTTGAGCAGAGCGTGTTCGGCGATCGCTTCAGCTGATCGCTCAGCATCCTCATAGAATGCGGGATCCGCCATAGCAGAGGTAAGCTCATCCATGCGCTTTTGTTCGGCCTCGATGAGCTTGTCGAGCTCCGCGATGCGTTTGCGCTGATTCTTGAGCGCAGCATAGAGCTGGTTGCGACGCTCTGCCTCGGCGCGCTTCTGCTCCTTCGTTTTGGGAACCGATTGAGTCTTTTGTCGGCGATGCGAGCGCACCGTCACTTCAGTTTTCGCGCCATCAGAAACGCTCGACGTAGCTATACTTCCCTGCTCCGAGTCCGTAGCTCTAGCCTGCACCGTGTGCAGCTTCTTGGGTGGTGCTGCTTCGCTTTGATCTTCTATGCTCGTCTTGTAGAGGTAATAGTCATAATCGCCCGGATAGGACGTGACCCCTTCAGGTTTGATCTCGATGATACGATTCGCCACCGAACGGATAAGATGGCGATCATGCGAGATGAGAACAATGGTGCCTTCGAATTGCTTGAGTGCCTGCTCAAGGATATCGGCGCTGGCGATATCAAGATGGTTAGTAGGCTCGTCCAAACAGAGCAGCGGCGTGGGCGCCACGAGCATCTTCGCAAGCGCCAAGCGGCATTTCTCACCACCAGAGAGCACCGCGACCTTTTTGTCGATATCGTTCGGTCCGAAGAGGAACGAGCCCAAAAGCGTACGCACCTGCGAGATCGTCCACTGCGGTGCAACGCGGTCAAGCTCCTCGAATACCGTGTTGCCGGGGTTCAATTCTTCGAGCTGATGCTGTGCGAAATAGGACTTCGTCACATGCACACCGTAGTTTATCGCGCCGCTATCAGGCTCGAGTACGCCCGCGAGCATCTTTAAAAGCGTTGACTTCCCCGCTCCATTCGGCCCAACAAGTGCCACTTTCTCACCACGGTAAAGCGCCAGGTCGAGCCCCTTGTAGACAACCTTCGATCCGAATGCCTTATCCACTGCTTCAGCCGCGACCACCTTCTCACCCGTTCGGGGCGGCTGCTGAAAGCTGAACTTCACCTTCTTGCGCTCTTCAGGCACCTGGATGATCTCCATGCGCTCGATCTTCTTCACGCGATCCTGAACTTGCTTAGCCTTCGTTGCCTTATAACGAAAACGCTCGATGAAGGCTTCCATGTGCGCGATCTCTTCGGCCTGTTTGGCAGCCTGCTCTCGCAAGAGCTCCAAGCGCTCTTCCCGCTGCTTCAGGTAGCTCGAATAGTTACCAGTGTAGAGCGTTACCTTCCCTAAGTCGATCTCGGCAACACGGCTGACCGTATTGTCTAAGAATTCGCGGTCATGGCTCACCATAAGAACCGCCCCTTGATAGCTTTTCAGGAAGCTCTCGAGCCACTTCACGCTCTCAAGATCGAGATGGTTGGTCGGCTCGTCCAAAAGAAGGATCTCTGGATTACGCGTGAGAAGCTTGGCGAGCGCAATACGCATCTGCCAGCCACCCGAGAACTCGCTCGTGCGACGTTTCATGTCCTCTTCTTTGAAGCCTAAACCGAAGAGCACCGCTCGCACCCTGCTCTCAAGCGTATAACCACCCATTGCCTCATACATATCGCTCGCTTTGCCATAGGCTGCAAGCGCTGCTTCGCTGGAGTCTTCACCGAGCGCCGCTTCTAGCTCACGCAAGCGCTGTTCTTGGCGCACGACCTCATGTTGGGCAGAGAGCACCTCCTCGAAGATAGGATTATCACCCATCTCGATCGCTTCCTGTTCAAGATAGCCGACCTGCGCATTCTTTGCGACGATCACACGCCCTTCGTCAGGCTCATCTTTGCCAGAAATGATGTTGAGCAACGTAGTCTTGCCTGCCCCATTTGGCCCAACAAGGGCAAGACGATCGAACTCTTCCAAACGCAAAGAGACCCCCGAGAACAGTTCTCTGGAGCCAAACGATTTCGCGATCTGTTCGAGCTGTAAAATCATAAGTAGAAATCAGTGTAGTGAATTCATCCTACAGCGTCCAACCGCACGCAGGGCCAAATGCGTGAACGGCGCAAGAGTTACATCACCATTGCCAAAGATGACAGGGTGTGTCGAGCAAGCAACTGAGCCCATGGGGTACTTAAATTACTCTGAGTCCGCATTCTTAATTCGTAATAGACTGTCCGAAGGAGCGAAGCGCATGAGCTTGCCTAATCAGGCAAGCGAACAGCGAAAGTGGGTAATTACAAGTGCCGCTTGGGCGTGCTGCTTGCGTGGGATAGATGGGAAAAGGTGTGACGACCCGGTCGTTCGACACCTTTTGGATTAGTCGAAGAAGAGCATATCTGGATCGGAGCGATCGAGTTCGCCCGATTCAACGAACTTGATGAAATCATCCACGCAGAACGGATGATATTTCTTCTCATTGAACACCATATAGATCGTGTGATAGAAGCGTTTCTTCTCAGTTGCGTTGTTGTAGAGCGGCTTCGCCACGATGCCCTGCACGTGGTTGAGGAAGAACGTGTTGAGCATGAGCGCCACTTCAACACCATTCGCAGCGAAGCCGGCAAGGATCGACTCATCGTCGAAGGCATAGCGCACATTGGGAAGATTCCACGTGTCGAGCGTAGCCTTGACCGCCTTTCCCAGGGGAATCTGCTCACGGTAGGTAATGAGCTCAACATCTTCCAGATCTTCTGGCACGATGAATTCTTTATCAGCCAGTGGACTGTCAGCATTCATCGCGATGATGAATTCTTGAGCGAGCACAGGAACATAGTGCAAGTCATCACCGAAATCATCGTCACGTGCGCAAAACACCACATCGAATTGTCCTTCGTTCAGGCTGCCGAGCAATTCCTGCGAGCGTTTCTGCGAAATATTGAAATCGTAGCGATGATCGCTTGAACGATGGTATTGATTCAGTAGCTGCGGAATGTAGTCAGTCTGCACCGTGATGATGCAACCAAGATCAATAAGTCCACCGTCGCTCTCCCCTGAATAGCTCTTCATAACAGCCACGCCCTTGTCGAGCTGCTCGAGCGCTGCATTCACGTACTCAAGGAACTCAGCGCCGTACTTGGTAAGCTCGACGTTGCGACCCTTCTTCTGGAAAAGCGCCACACCCAATTCGCTTTCAAGCGAAGAGATGGATCCAGAAAGCGTCGGTTGCGTGATGAAGAGTTCTTTTGCTGCGCGCGTATAGTGTTGCAAGTCTGCAAGCTTGCTGAAATAGTAGAGTTGCGAAAGGTTCATGTGTGCTCCGATACCGACACTTGATTCTTGTTTCATTGAAATTATAGCAGAAATCGATAGGTTCAAAATAACTGATAGTACAAAACAATAGACCCTTCAAAAGGGTCTATTGCCTGTTCAATCTATTGAATTGGAGCAGCGGAATCATACGAACATATTCCCGCCCTACTTACAAGATCCTAGCCGAAACGATATTCGATACCCATGGTCGGCTGCGGATACTCCCACTTCTCAAGGATGGTCTCGCCGCAGATCATACGGCAGGTGCCACATTCGAGGCAGCCTGCATAATCGAAGCGTTTGCTGCCATCGTCCTCGACCTTGTAAAGAGCCGCAGGGCAGCACAGCACGAGCTTGCGGAATTCCTCGTCAGAAGGATTATCTTTCAGAACGATATGGGCGTTCTCTTCGTCAACGTTGAACTTATCGATCGAGAGCTTCTCGTCGACATTGACGGTGATATCACAAACGTTCTCTATCATAGCGCTTTGATTCCTTTCATGGCATCCTTGGCGATCTTCATGATGCCGACCTTCTTCACCGGACCCATCGCCATCTTCTTCATGTTCTGACGCGGCTTGCCATCAACGATGAACATCGGATTCATGATATCGCGAATCATCTCAGGATATTCATTGAACATGCGCGGACATTCCTCCAAGAACTCAGGGAAGTTCTGATATTGCTTCATGTCGCGCATGACGAACGAATCATCGAGCATGGTCTTGTAGCACTGCAGACCCGCCTTCGAGGTATCGCCTGCATCGAGCGCTTGAGCAGCTGCCTTACCAGCGATCTGACCAGCTGCGATCGCAAGGTCCATACCACGAACGGTATAACCGAGGTTCATGCACATCATAGCCGCATCGCCCGCGACGATAACGCCATTGCCAACGAGCTCAGGCATCATCTTCAGGCCACCTTCAGGAACAACGTGACCAGAATATTCGACGAGCTTACCACCACGGATGACCGGAGCGATCTCGGGACGATTCTTGAAATTCTCGAGCATCTGATAGACCGGGATATCCTGCTTGATGACTTCAGACATCGTAGCAACGATACCGACCGAAACGGTGTCTTCGTTGGTGTAGATGAACGCACCGCCGATAGCACCATTGGTCAGGCTGCCAGCAAAGAGCCAAGAAGCACCTTCGCCAGGATTACAGAGGAAACGGCTTTCGATGGTCTCAGGGTCGAGCTGGATCGTCTCCTTTGCACCAACAGCAACTTCGTTGATCGCAGGAGCAGGCTTCGTGGTAAGACCAGCCTTCTGCGTAAGAAGCGAATTGACACCATCAGCCAAGATGACCATCTTCGCGGTCATTTCTTCGCCCGCAGCAGAGATGCCAACGACCTTGCCATTGGAGATGAGCAGATCTTCGACAGCGATGCCCGGAATGATCTCGGCACCAGCTTCTTCTGCCTTTTCAGCAAGCCACTGATCGAACGGCGCACGCAAAACAGTCCAGGATTCCTGACCCTGCTCGGTGAGTTCACGCGAACTGAAGTCGACCGTGAAGTTAGAATCGGGAGCCATGAGCGAAATGCGCTCGTGAGCAACCTTGCGCTGAAGCGGTGCATCGAGGTAATCAGGGAAAACCTGTGCAAGAGAATGGGTGTAGATACGACCACCAGTCATGTTCTTCGCACCCGAATAGTTGCCGCGCTCAACAACGAGAACAGCTTTGCCTGCTTCGGCGAGGGTGTAAGCCGCCACGCAGCCTGCGCAACCACCACCGACAACAATGACGTCGAAATCAGGTTCGAAATCGGCATCCAGAGTAATCTCGGCCATTTTTTTCCTTTCAAAGGGTGAATACATAAAAAGGGCGCCCCGTTTTGAGGCGCCCCTACAAAACCTCTTAGAGTTTTTCGATCAAAGCGGGAACAACCGTCTTGATGTCGCCAACGATACCATAGTCAGCCTGCTTGAAAATAGGAGCATTCGCGTCCTTGTTCACAGCGATGATGGTATCAGCGCCAGTAACGCCTACCATGTGCTGCATCTGACCGGAGATACCGAGAGCGATGTATGCCTTAGGAGCGAGCTGAAGGCCAGAAACACCGATGTAGAGGTTCTTCGGCAGCCAGTTGACGTTCTCAGCGAGCGGACGGGAGCAACCGAGTTCGCCGCCGACCTTAGCGCAGAGATCGCGCGCGATCTGCAGTTCGTCTTCCTCAGCGAAACCGCGACCTGCACCAACAACGACATCGACCTTGGTGAGGTCAGCACCGGTGCGCGGAACTTCCTTCGTACCACGAAGCACGAGGGGCTTTTCTGGAGCTGTGTAAGCGATGGTCTCGACCGTGTCGGTACCTGTAGGCTCTGCATCGTCGAAGCAGGTAGCGGCAATCGTGTAGATCTTCACACCGTTAGCCTTCTGCTTGTTCTCCGCCAAGCCACCGAAGTACATGTTGGTGACAACATCGCCGTCGATAGAGGTGACATCGGAGATGACCGAAGCGCCCAGGCTTGCAGCGAGCAGACCAGAAAGGATCTTGTCGCGCGGGGTGGGCTCAACGAGTACCACATCGGGGTTCTCTGCGTTGTAGACCGCGATCACGCCAGCAGCAGCGTTCTCGACCGGCTCACCTGCAGGAAGTTCGATATCGTAAGCCTTGTCAGCAATGCCCGTCTCAGGAGCACCCTTGACAACCGCCAGAACTACCTCATCAGCGATAGAACGGGCACCAGCACAAAGAGCACGCTGGCCATCGATGGTTTCTGCCAATACTAATGCTTTCATATTCTTATACCGCCTTCTCTAGGTTATTTGAGTGCTTCGGCAACAGCAGCAACGAATGCGTCGATGTCGCCCTCTTCGAAGATTTGATTCTTACGCGGAGCAAGTTCAGGAGCCTTGATCTCTTCGACATTAACCTTAACGTCGACCGGAACAGCAGCAGCCTCAACGGTTTGCGGCTTCTTCTTCGCAGCCAAGATGTCACGCATGCCAGCGATGCGAGGAGTTGCGATATCGGGAGAAACCGAAACGACTGCAGGAAGCGGAACTTCGATCTCTTCCACTTCATCGTCGAGCGTACGCTCGACAACGAGCTTGTCGCCTTCAGCGGTGAGCGAGGTGACCTCGTTGATGGTAGGAACGCCAAGTGCAGCAGCGAGCTGGATGTTGACCTGACCAGCATAGAGGTCAGCAGAACCATCACCGCAGATGATGACATCGTAATCGGGGACCTTGGTCTCGACGATGTTCTTCAGAACCTGAGCGGTCGCATAAGAATCAGCCGTCTCGAGTGCGTCGTCGGTAGCCATGAACAGCTCATCAACGCCAAGAGCGAGGATGTTCTGCTTAGCCTTGGTGTCATCGTTCTTTGCAGGAACAGCACTGATAGCGATCACCTGAGAGCCATCGTTGGCAGCTGCGAACTGAGCAGCAGCCTCGAGTGCGTTCTTGTCGTATTCGGAGATCTTCGGCTTAGCTTTGGAATAGTCCAAGGAACGATCGGGAGAAACGAAGATGTCCTGATCGTCAGGTACTACTTTTACAGCAACAACAATTTTCATAACTTTCATGCTCCTTTTCTTTTTCTCAAGCACAAATTTGAAAGCAGTATTACTTTAACCACTCAAAATAGTGACCCACGTGAGCGGGTCACTATCGTAACGCAGTTGTTTAACTACTTCTTGCGGGCGCGATACTTGTTTACGATCGCACGACCAGCGATGTAGTCCATAACCTCGCAGGTACCACCAGCAAGCGCATTACCACGGAGGTCTTTCCAGATGCGGCCAACGCGAACCTCTTCGGTGTAGCCAAGGCCACCGAAGATCTCGATAGCGTTATCGGCAACCTTCAAGCAGGTCTTGGTCGATTCAGACTTGAGCATTGCAACCTCAGCGTTGCAGGACATGCCCTGATCGAGCATCCAGAGGCATAAATAAAGCATCATGCGCGTGTAAAGGATGGTGCGCTTGGACTCAGTGATGAGGTCCTGAACGCGCGGGTTGTCGGCGATAGGCTTGCCGAATGCGATGCGGTCGAGAGCATAGTCGATAGCATCGTCAAGAGCAGCTTCAGCAAGACCGAGGCCCTGAGCAACAACGAGGCAGCGTTCGAACTCGAAGTTCTTCATGAGCAGCAGCCATCCCTGACCAGCCTCACCCAAGCGATTCGCCTCAGTAAGAACAACATCGTCGAAGAAAACATCAACGAACGGAACGGTCTGCTGACCGAGCTTGGTGAGCGCAGCCGTAGAAACGCCCGGAGTGTCTGAAGGAACAAGCCAAAGGGACATATTCTTATTCTCGCGAGCAGGATCTTCGTCCTTAGCGATGACAACCAGATAGGAAGAGCAAGCACCGTTGGTGACCCAGGTCTTCTGACCCTTAAGGATGTACGTACCATCTGCCTGCTTCTTGGTGGTGGTGGTCATGCCCATGTTGTCAGAACCAGCACCGGGCTCGGAAAGACACATTGCAGCGAAGCAGTTGCCGGTCTTCTCGTAGTGATCGACGATGAGCTGACACTGCTCTTCAGAACCGAACTCTGCAACGTCGTATGCAGCGAGCATTGCGGTCATGAACGGGGTCATGCAACCAGTCGCACGATAGAGCGTTTCGGTGAGGATGCCAAGATCGATGCGCGTAGCAGGAATGCCACCAACCTCTTCCGGCAGACCCATGAAGGCAAAGCCCAGATCGCGATAAGCATCCTGAACCTCATCAGGCACGCCATGATGCACTTCGTACATTTCCTTCACGGCTTCATCGGTGAAGTATGTCGCAGCAAATTCTTTGATGCTGTCGATCATCAACTCCTGATCTTCACTAAAACTAAAATCCATAGTTTTCTCCTACTCCTCGCCTAAAGCCCCTCAGGCGAATTTACTCCAGCGCCTGAGGCCCCAGAATTCGGACTTTTTCCTAACAAGAGTTTGAGGTTGATTAAAACAACTGTCCAATAGGTAATTAACATGTTAATAAGGCATAACCTATAGGTACGTTCTATCAATCGAATCTTACCTGAAAAATCTAATAATAAAGAACGCGCGCGACATTATAATATTGGCTACCGCTTTCAATAGACTATTGATAAGAGATCCATTCACGAGGAGCATATAATACTCCGCTTTAGCAAGCATTCCTATCGAATCAAATCGATTTCATGCATGAATCTATGGATTCGTCCTATTGATAGCCTAAGCCTATGATTCGTAAACCATCGAAAGACTATTAACTATTGGACAGCTTCCTGATGCGCAGTGATAAACTTGCAAAAGCGGATTATCCGGAATCTGCCGCATCAGGGTCAGGCGTCAAGCCTATATTCAAACCGATTAGGAGGGTTTATGAATCCGAATGCAACTATCACCGATGTTCAGTTCCAGGACTTCCTTCGCAAGGTTCGCGACCTCGTCGAAGGCCCTTACACTGAATGGCAGAAGGAGATCGAGGTAACCAACAAGTTCCCCGAGAAGTTCTACCAGTCCAACATCGACAACGACATCTATCGTTATTCTCTTCCTGTAGAGTACGGTGGATGGGGCCTCAACGAGAAGGAAATCCTGCAGGTCCAGGAAGAGTTCTCTCGTGGTCCTTCGGGCATGCGTATGCACATGCACTATGCATCTGACCTGAACTGGCGTATCCTCGACGACTTCGGTCAGCCGGAAGTCAAAGAGAAGTACATGCCTCTCTTCCAGGACAAGACCATCTTCACCAACTTCGCTCTTACCGAGAAGACTGGTGGTACTGGTGCTGACCTGCACTCCACTGCAGTTTGGGATGAGGAGAAGGGTAAGTGGATCCTCAATGGTGAGAAATGGCTCATCTCTCACACCGACTGCTCTCAGTTCTCTTACGTAATCTGCGTAACCGATCCTGACAAAGAGGGCGACGAGCGCCTCTCCGCTTTCTTCGTACCGATGGATAGCGAAGGCTTCGAACTCGTTCCTATGCCTCACATGATGGGCTGCCGTGGTTCTGGCCACACCGGTCTCAAGTTCACCAACGTTGAACTCGGTCCTGAGCTGATGCTCGGCGAGCGCGGCCAGGGCATGGAAGTTGCTATGCACTCCCTCGCTGTTTCTCGTGTACACATCGCTACCTCTAACCTCGGTATTGGTCAGCGTATGTTCGAGATGTCTATCGCTCGTGCACGCGACCGCGTGACCTTCGGCAAGCCGATCATCAAGCGTCAGGCTATCCGTATGAAGCTCGCTAACATGCAGATGATGCTCCATGCTCTTCGCTGCGCTATCATCGACTTCTGCGATGACTACGATCGCGATCCGATGGGCGAGTTCATCGCTGAGAAGGCTGCTATTTGTAAGCTCTTCTCCATCGACACCGTTCGTCTCGTCTCTGACGAAATGCTCGAGATCTTCGGTGGCGACGGTTACTTCGAGGATTCTCCTTATGGTCCTACCGAGCTCCTTTATCGTGACTGCCGCGCTATGTGGCTTGAAGAGGGTGCTCCTACCGTTCAGCGCATCACCATTGCTAAGGGTGTTGAGGACCACAACGGCCACGTCAACTATCAGACCTGGATCGCTGGCACCGCTCTTGACTTCACTCCTGAACAGCTCGCTGAGATGGATCTCTAAGCCAAGAGAACAACTTAACCAAGTTTACTTGGTAGATTCCGGGGAGAGGGAGCTTAACGCTCCCTCTCTTATTTTTTTTGTTCATCTCCTTCCTACTCCTCAAAAGGTGTAGCGAACATGAGTTTTACTTGTATGAACGCATCCCTAAACCACTAGCCCTGCATGCATCGAGCATCTACGTAAGAAGAAATCAGGCTTTCATACGTGCATACAAAAACAGACCCTCATATATAAGGTCTTCACATTCTGATCTGAACCAGTGAATACTATTTAGGGTGAACTTATGCTCGAGGGCGATTCGCTCTACAAGAGAATGCACAGAGCAATATGAATGGCACCGCCATGATAACAAGACCAAAAGCGTCGAAATAGACGAAACGCATGATGCTCGCAGCAAAAAGAAAGCTTGCAGCAGGTAAATAAGATAAAAGAAGGCTCTCCCCTATCAGGCCTATGATCTGCTGCGCTAAGACGATGCCACCCACCACTTTAAAGCGATTCGGGAACGCGACGAAAACGGGATATGTGGCATTCCACATGAGAAAGGCAATGCCAAGACCACGGACTGCAAAATTACCGCTATCGCCACGAAGCCCGAAATTCCAGGCATATGGCCCGGGATCGACAATGAAGCTGATCGCGCAGTGGATGTTCACGATGAAAACGATCGTGAAGCAGATACGGCATATCCATTCGCAAACAGTGAGCGCACGAGACTTTGACGCGCGAACGCGATCGCTTTCCTGAGAACTGACCCCTGCCATAATCTTCAGCTAATTTATCAGTACAGCATATTCATCGCTTCACGCACTTCATTAAGCGTTGCATCTGCGATAAGGTTAGCTTTCTTGTTGCCTTCGTGCAGGATGTCCTTGATTGTATCGAGATCGTTTTCGAGCGCGCGACGCTTCTCACGGATGGGCGCAAGGTAGGTGTTCACGCTTTCAGTCACATATTTCTTGAGCGCACCAGAACCATCATTGCCGATCTCGGCAGCGATCTCTTCCTCACTGCGACCCGTGCAAAGAGCCGCCGTAGTAAGAAGCGCCGAAACACCTGGACGGTTCTCTTTGTCGTAGGTAATGAAGCGCTCCGAATCGGTCTGAGATTTCTTGATGAGCTTCGCTGTTTCTTCTTCGGTGAAGCATAGACTGATCGCATTGCCATAGCTCTTCGACATCTTGCGTCCATCAAGACCAGGAATCTCAGGAGCATCGTTGAGCAGTCCTTCTGGCTCAGGGAAGACCTTGCCGTAGCGCTCGTTGAAACGACGCGCGATCTGACGCGTGATCTCGATATGAGGAAGCTGATCCTTGCCAACCGGCACCACATTGCCTTTGCAGAAAAGAATGTCGCAGGCCTGATGAATGGGATAGGTGAGCAAAAGCCCCGTGAGCGCATGCCCAGATGCCTCCATCTCAGACTTCACCGTGGGATTGCGGTGAAGCTCAGATTCAGTAACGAGCGACAAGAATGGCAGCATGAGCTGATTGAGCGCCGGCACCGCAGAATGCGTGAAGATGAGCGTTTTTTCTGGATCAAGACCGCAAGCAAGATAGTCGATGACCATGTTATAGACGTTGTCCTGGATATGCTCGGTCGTATCACGATCGGTGATAACCTGATAGTCGGCGATGACCACACGCGTAGGCACTCCTTTATCCTGAAGGTTGACGCGTTCTTTGATCGTGCCGAAATAGTGACCAAGGTGCAAACGCCCTGTCGGTCGATCACCCGTGAGCATGACATACTTCGTAGGATGCTCGAACAAGTCTTCTTTCAGTGCGTCGCTCTTCTTAACGCTTGCCTCAAAACTATCAACGCTCATGTGGAACTCTTCCCCAATAGATCAGTGAATTTACAACCTATAAAGTATATCAGTGTTCGCAGTGCTTAACGGTTTCTCTTAGGCAGGGAACAAAGATGAGATATCAACGTTGAGCGAGCCTGTTGTAGCCTTCTCGACCGCCTCGAACGCGAGTGCATGATCCTCGTGGCTCGCCATGCCTGTGATAGTGATCGTACCGACCGCGCCAACGCCCTTGACACGAAGCGGGAAGCTACCACCCGCCGGTGCATAATCGACATAGTTCATGCCACGCCACTCGAAAGGATGATCACCCTTCTCGCACCAGCACTCCCAATAGTATGAGCTGCCATTGGTCGCATATACGAGATTTTCCTTGCGACGAATCCAGTTATCGCTTTCGGGTTTCGTACCAGGCATCGAATAGGCGAAGAGCGTACGACGATTGAGCGTGATGCGCGTAGCGATCGGCTTTCCTATCTCGCGCGCACGCCTGATCACGTAGATTCCCATCTGCAACGCCAGATCTTCATCTATACGATCGAATTCATACGCAGTTTCCTGCTCCTGAATCCTTTCCATCAAAGCATCGATATCGTTCGTCTGCTCCATGAGCCAATCCTTCCTCTTGTAACAAAAACGACCAGAGACGCGCTCTGGTCGTTGAGTTCAATGGTGGGCCCACCCGGATTCGAACCGAGAACCAAAGGATTATGAGTCCCCTGCTCCACCGTTGAGCTATGGGCCCGTGTGCGTCTAGTTATTCTAACGTATTTTGAAGCCATCGTGTCTTTTTTGGAGCAACAGGACAAAATACTTCCAAGTCACGCACAGATCGGTACCAAGCGAAAGCAAGTAGACAATCCCCCTCCTATGCCTCTTCGTCGACCGTCTGGGTGATCACATCGGCAGTGCTCTCCTCAACGCCATCGCTTGACGAAAAGCGTTCGATATCAAAACCGTAATCGATCGACTGTGCTTCATCAAGGATCACCTCGGAGGTGTCATTCGAGAGTTCTTCAGCATCGAAATCATCGATGAGCCCGCTGTTCGAAATGTCATCCGCTGACAGATCGCGCCCGAACGCATCTTCAACATGGAAACCCTCTTCGGGAAGATCGAGCCCCGTTTCATCTCGCACCGCATCTTCGAGCTGGGAATCGGTATGGCCGCCTACCGGGATTCCTTTGAATCCTTCATTGTCATGGAATCCTTCGTAAGCGCCTTCCATATCGGTATCGAGGCTGTCGGGATCCATGATATCGTCATCGAGCAAGGATTGCATATCTTCGATCTCGGTCTCCTGATCGACCTGTTCGGCTTCGGTCACATAGCCATCTTCCATGGAATCAAGACCAGCATCTAATCTCATGGCTCTTCCCTTCCTCGTAATCCTTTGAAATCTAGCCACATTGTAGCCTTGCCTCATTTTTCACGCCTGATGAACGCGATTTTGACACGCGTCTGTTTCCAAGCCGAAAAACATGGAGTCTCGATCACGACTGAGCATTAAAAGTCTTATAATGAAGCCTTGAAAAAGAAATACTGGCACGCTTCGCGCCTGCCCGAGATGCAAATAATGCACGGCAGCACGAAGGTTCGCATGACAAGGAGCGAAAATGGGAAAACGCACCGATATCCATAAGGTACTGATCATCGGCTCTGGTCCTATCATTATCGGGCAAGCATGCGAATTCGATTATTCAGGCACCCAGGCATGCAAAGCATTGCGCGCGCTTGGTTACGAGATCGTGCTGGTCAACTCTAATCCTGCCACCATCATGACCGATCCCGGCACAGCGGATGTCACCTATATCGAGCCGCTCAACTGCGAACGCCTTGAGCAGATCATCGCCAAAGAGCGCCCCGATGCCCTTCTGCCGAACCTCGGCGGGCAATCCGCGCTCAACCTCTGCGCGGAGCTCGCGAACAAGGGCATCCTCGACAAATACGGCGTGAAAGTGATCGGCGTTCAGGTCGATGCGATCGAACGTGGCGAAGATCGTAACGAATTCAAGAAGACCATGGCTTCGCTCGGTATCGAGATGGCGCGCTCTGAAGTTGCCAACACCGTCGAAGAAGCGGTCGAGATCGCCGAGCGTCTTGGCTATCCGTGCGTACTGCGTCCCGCCTACACCATGGGTGGCACGGGTGGCGGCCTGGTCTACAACATCGATGAGCTACGCACGGTAGTCGCGCGTGGCCTGCAGGCCTCCCCTGTCAACGAAGTACTGGTTGAAGAATCGGTGCTTGGCTGGGAAGAGCTTGAATTTGAGGTCGTTCGAGATTCAAAGAACAACATGATCACCATCTGCACGATCGAGAACATCGATCCTATGGGCGTTCACACGGGCGATTCGTTCTGCGCAGCTCCCATGCAGACCATCTCGGAAGACGTGATCAAGCGCTTGGAAGAGAAATCGCACCGCATCGTCGAAGCCGTACAAGTGGTTGGCGGCACGAACGTGCAATGGGCACACGACCCCGTGTCAGACCGCGACATCATCATCGAGATCAACCCGCGCACCTCGCGCTCTTCTGCACTCGCATCAAAAGCAACGGGCTTCCCCATTGCACTCATCTCGGCCATGCTCGCCTCTGGCCTTACGCTGGACGAGATCCCTTGCGGCAAGCACGGTACGCTCGACAAGTACGTTGCCGGCGGAGACTACGTGGTTCTCAAATTCGCACGCTGGGCATTCGAGAAGTTCAAGGGTGTGAAAGATGAGCTCGGCACGCAGATGCGCGCAGTGGGCGAGGTCATGAGCATCGGCAAGACCTACAAAGAGGCCTTCCAGAAGGCCATCCGTTCGCTCGAGCAGGGCTGTTACGGCCTGGGCTTCGTGGGCAACTACCACGAGCAGAGCAAGGAAGAGCTCCTTCGCCAGCTAAACACCCCTTCATCGAAACGCCAGTTCATCATGTATGAAGCACTGCGTAAGGGCGCTACGATCGAAGAGATTCATGAACGCACGAAGATCAAGAACTACTTCATCGAACAGATGCTCGAACTGGTCGAAGAAGAGAACAAGATCCTCGCCTACGCCAACGAGAACCCGGGCAAGATGCTTCCAGACGAGATGCTCGAACAGGCCAAGAAAGATGGCTTTGCCGATCGCTACCTGTCCCAACTCATGAACATTCCTGAAAAGGATATCCGCGAAGCGCGCATCGCACTCGGTATCACCGAAGCCTGGGAAGGTGTGCATGTAAGTTCCACACAGGATTCTGCGTACTACTACTCAACCTACAACGCACCTGATCACAGCACCACAACGGATGCTCCAAAGGTCATGATCCTAGGCGGCGGCCCGAACCGTATCGGCCAGGGCATCGAATTCGACTACTGCTGTGTGCATGCCTCGATCGCGCTCAAGAAGCTCGGATTCGAAACCATCATCGTGAACTGCAACCCCGAAACAGTCTCGACCGACTACGACACCTCCGACAAGCTCTATTTCGAGCCACTCACCACTGAAGATGTGCTCTCGATCTATGAGAAAGAGAAACCACTCGGTGTGATCGCGCAGTTCGGCGGCCAGACCCCGCTGAACCTCTCTGCTGAGCTCAAGGCTGCGGGTGTGAACATCTTAGGCACCAGCCCCGAGATCATCGACCTCGCTGAAGACCGTGACCGTTTCCGCGCCATGATGGACGAACTCGGCATCCCCATGCCCGAATCTGACATGGCTGTTACAGTTGATGACGCGCTCGCGATCGCGCATCGCATCGGCTACCCCGTTATGGTGCGTCCTTCCTATGTACTGGGCGGACGCGGCATGGAAGTGGTCTACGATGACGAGAACCTCATAAACTACATGAACGCTGCCGTAGGCGTTACGCCCGATCGTCCGATCCTGGTCGATCGCTTCTTGAACCATGCGCTCGAGTGCGAAGCAGACGCAATCTGTGACGGCGAAGAAGCCTATATCCCAGCGGTCATGGAGCATATCGAGCTTGCTGGCATTCACTCAGGCGATTCGGCCTGCGTGCTACCTTCCGTAAATATCTCAGAAGAGCACTTAGCTACCATCCGCGATTACACCAAGCGCATCGCAGAAGCCATGCATGTGCGCGGTCTTATGAACATGCAGTACGCCATCGAAAACGACGTAGTCTACGTGCTCGAGGCTAACCCGCGTGCAAGCCGCACGGTGCCATTGGTCTCCAAGATCTGCAACATTCAGATGGTGCCTATTGCTACCGAAGTCATCACTATGCCGCTTACAGGGCGCCCCTCGCCTATTCCTGAGCTCAAGGAGAAGAGCTACGAATACTACGGCGTCAAAGAAGCAGTGCTGCCATTCAATATGTTCCCCGAAGTCGACCCTGTGCTCGGCCCTGAGATGCGCTCAACGGGCGAAGTGCTGGGTCTGGCGAAGACCTTCGGTGAGGCCTTCTTCAAGGCACAAGAGGCTACTCAGACCGTTCTTCCTAAGGGCGGCAAGGTGCTCATCACCGTCTCCAACAAGGACAAGGACGAACTGCCTGAGCTGGCACATGCCCTCAAGGACGCAGGATTCGATATCTATGCAACCGAAGGCAGCGCAGAACTGATCGAGGCCGAAGGCATTGCGGTCGAGCGTGTGAAGAAACTCCACGAAGGCCGCCCGAACTTGGTTGACCTCATCACGAACGGCGAGATGGATCTGGTCATCAATACGCCTGCTGCAACCGGCGAAAGCGTTGAGGACGACTCATATATCCGCAAGACCGCTATCAAGGCGCACACGCCGTACTTCACCACTATGGCAGCGGCACTGGCGTCTGCTAAGGGTATCAAGACCGTGAAAACGAGCACGGAGAGCAACATCGCTTCCCTGCAAGAGATCCACGCGAAGATCTCTTAACGACCGGGCGAACAATCCGAACATGCTAAGCGCCATCCAAGACGGGTGGCGCTTTTCTGCAATGACTTCTGTGCGAATTCTTCACTCTCCGCCATGACACTCCGCAAACCGACTTCGCCTGGAAAAGTTTGTGTTTCGCCTTGCAAAGATTTCTTGTTGCTCTATAATTTATCAAGCGTCAGAGATGAGGCGAACATTCCTCGGTAGCTCAATGGCAGAGCATTCGGCTGTTAACCGAAGGGTTGTAGGTTCGAGTCCTACCCGGGGAGCCATAGAAATCATCAGGCCAGATGGGTTTTCCCATCTGGCCTGTTTCTTTTTAATGCTCCTACTTAGCGTTTATACTTTGGAAGTGTCTCAACTGCAACTTGAGCTTGTTCTGGTGTGAACTTTGCGCCTTTGACAAGGACATCGTATATTTCTTCACGAGTCAAATTTTCTACATCATCGTTCCAAGCTCTTTTCGCAAAGTTGATTGCGTTCTGAACCCAATCTGCATCAACATGATCAACCGCATATTGTGCAGCTGCTTGCGAATACTGATGCTTTCTTGATATCAACTCATCATATAAACCTTGTTTTGAATAGATATCTGATATCTGAAGCTCTTGATCTGCTGTTGATATCGCATCTTCATATTCCTCTGGGACAGAAAGGTCTCGTGGAACAAGATCGTCTATCGCGTCTTTCAAATCTCTAGTTGCGTCTTCCAAAGACTTGAGTGTTGCTTTCTTATCATCAAGCGCTTCCCTTGCTTTTTTGATATCTCCTCCAAAAAACTGAGAACTCTGTGAACGATATAGGCTCATATCAAGGCCTTCAGCCTCTTCAATTGCTTCGGTCAGCTCTACACGCGCTTGCTCTTTAGTTTGTTGGCGCTCAGCTACTGACCTCTTGTCATCTTCGACGCACTTTACAACACCTCCGACAACAAGCCCAACAGCTATAAGAACCAAAACGCCTTTGACGATAATACTTCTCGTTCTACTCATTTATACCTTTCTCTGCTACGAACTTCACAGGTGAATCTATAATGATGCTTCTCTTTCTACTCATCAATACCTTTTAGCCAACAATTACAATTCAGGAAAGACGTTTTTGACCTGCGGTTGGCAACCAGTGGTTGCCAAGATTTCTTACAAATTGCTGCCTGAAGTTGGTGGTGTGACACCGCATAGTCCCATAATCTTTTCATTGCCGGCCTTAACAAGAACAACGAAAATATAACCAAGGAAGGTGGCAAGCTATGAGTTTTCGAGACAACCTCATACACCTGCGTGCGGCGAACAATATGACACAAGAGCAACTAGCCGTGTTGCTCGGCGTCAGTAGACAGGCAGTTACTAAATGGGAATCTGAGAAGTCATATCCAGAGATGGATAAGCTTCTTAAGCTGTGTCAGATTTTCAATTGTACCCTAGATGATCTTGTACAAGGAGATCTTACGACCAACGAGCCAACCCCGCTCCCGAAGGTGAAACCTCTCACTCCGCCTGCAGACGTATTCGACTACGACAGCTTCATGCGCCGCTTCGCTTGGAAGATATCGATCGGAGTTACCTTGATCATCTTCGGAAACGCGCTCTCGCTCCCCTTCTTCAACGCCACCGACCCCGCCATCAATCCCCTCTTCACGCTCCCTGAGAACATCGCAACCACTCTTGGCATGCTGTTCCTCTTCTTGGGCGTGATAGCAGGCCTTGCGCTCATCATCCCTGCAGGGCTCGCACACACTCACTTCGTGCGCGAGCACCCCTATATCGAAGATTTCTACACGAAGGAGGACAAATCTCGCGCGCGCAACTCTTTCAGCATCCAGCTAGTTGGGGGCATCGCTTGCATCTTCGCGGGCATTTGCTCGGTCATCCTCTTCGGTGAAGACTCGGAAAACATCTTCGGGGTAAGCATCATGCTGTCGCTCATTGCGCTTGGCGTGTGCTTCATCATCCATGGCGGCATGACGCTTGGGCGGACCAATATTGCTCAATATAACCAAAAAGCCTCGGAATTCCTTGAAGAATCCGAGATCACATCCTCACCAATCATCCCTGAAGAAGACAAGCCCGAACTCGTGCGCGCTAAGAAGACCGATAAGCGCATCGGTGCGATCTGCGGAACCATCATGATCATTGCGACCATGATCGCACTGCTCATGCTGTTCGGCTCACTGGCAACTGGCACACCGAGCGACTATCGCTCAGGCATGATCGCGTTCTTCTGGCTTCCCTGGCCGATCGGCGGTCTTCTGTGTGGTGTAGCAGCCTTGCTGATCAAAAGCTTCAGCAAAGAATAGAGCCTCTCTGCATGGCTTCCACCCCTCCTACCTCCAACACTCAAAAGCGCCCGTAGGCATACTGCTCACGGGCGCTCAGCCTCTTTCTTCTCTTAAAGACAGATCTCCAAGACAGTCGCAAAACATCAAACCGAGAACGCCCACAGGTTGCGCGTTTGAGACAAAATGCGATCGAGGTCCCATACTTTGGCCGAGCGCTCCACGCTATTGGGGTCATGCACGATCACCTTACCCTCTTCGTCGGTTCCAGCCAAAACGATAAAATGCCCTTGCGTAGTGAAATCCCCCTTGGAAACGCTTGCGATCACCGGGTATCCGGCATCAAGCGCCTTGCGCACGCTCTGGTAGTCCGCGGGCAGTTCGCGCGATCGCAGCCCTAGCACACGTGCTCCTTCGTCCATGAATGCCCAACTGGTCATGCCGCTATCAACATAGTTATGCGACTCGCTGAATGCCGCCATATCCGCGGGGTCCAAATTCGTACGCCCCGTAAGATAGACATAGACCATCGAGAGACAGGTCGGTCCACACCCCGATTCAGCAATGGTCGAACCTGCGTAAGAGCCATCCGCCCATTCTGGATCGATCTGGTAGAGATAGGGAACTTCGCCTGCTCGCCATTCACTGCGAGGCGTGCTCTGAACAACACCAGAACCATTCCCGTAAGCATCGGCGTTCACGCTCGAACCACTGCCGCTACCCGACAAAACTACAAGAGCGATGACCGCCACTACCATTGCAGCAAGCACCATAAAACGAATCGGAGAAGGATACGGCGCCTTCGCAGAACGTCGCGTAGTAAATACTCTATGCCCCGCGAATCTGTCGAGCCGTGGAAGCTTATCCACAATGCGCTCTCGCTGAGGGCGTGCATGATAGAGCGCCACGCTGCGCGAATAGCGAGACGAAGAGGCGTTACCATATGAAGCATGGTAACGCGTGAGCGGCTGCCTTCCAGAACGATCCTGCTGCATATCCCACCTCTTTTTCGCTGGCTCATCCATACCAGAATCATCGCTTAAGGGACTCTTACGTTTCCCATAGCAACGCCTTAACTTTCTCTTACATTTCACCTTGAAGGAGTTCCTAAGACAGACAAGGAGTGTCCTGCCCAGTAAAATAATGAACATCCGAAATGATGAAACGAGGCTTTTCATGGCGCGGCTCTTGATAACCGACGATGATCCCGCAATCCTAGGACTCATACGCGCGATACTCGAACCAGAGGGCTTTGAAATCGCGGAAGCACATAATGGCATTGAAGCAGTCGAAGCTGTCGAGCGCAGCGATTTCGACCTGCTCATTCTCGATATCATGATGCCCGAGATGGACGGCCTTGAAGCATGCCGAAGGATTCGCCAGTTCTCGGATGTTCCGATCATCTTCCTTTCTGCCAAAGATGAAGAGGCAGACACCGTGATCGGCTTTGCACTTGGCGCAGATGACTATATAACCAAGCCCTTCAAGCCTCGCGAGCTGACCGCACGCGTGCGCGCACGACTGCGCAGGAGCGCCGCTTCACCCACAAACGAGACGATGCTCGAAGCGGCCGATATCGTTATCGACCTACGCGCTCACAGTGCAACCTTGCACGCGCTCGATCTTAACCTCACGCCCAAAGAATTCGACATTCTAACGCTGCTAGTGCGAAACGCTGGCTGTCCTGTTTCTCCTCAAGACATCTTCGAACAGGTCTGGCAAGAACAATACTGCTTGAGCGATGCCAATACGATCATGGTGCATATCCGCAGACTGAGGAAGAAGCTCTCTGAGATCGATTCTTCACAAGCATTCATCGAGACCGTTTTTGGCGTAGGCTATAGGATCGACGCCGATTCAGGCGCAGGTCATACTGAGCCGTAGGCGAAAGCAACCAGCAATGAAGATTAGATCGAAAACGCAAACAACCAAGCAAGCCGGCGAACAGGCACGTGTTCTGCGAATCAAGCTACTAGGAAGAATGGTGGCGATGTTGCTTGCGTGGACCACCATCTTCGTTATTGTGTGCGGGCTCATTGAGATCTTTGTCTCCGACGAGCTCGGCAATCGCATTGCTGATGCTACCTCAACCTGGATCTATGACTCACAGCCAACTAACGAAAACCAGTCTGCACAGGAGGATGCGGGTGACAATATCGAACAATCCACTGACAGCAAAACCCTTACGCGCACGAACTCTGATCCTTGGCAGGCATTAGAGCAGGGTGACACGAATTTCCTCCAACACTTCGACAATCTTGTCGCAAAGGTTGGATCTGAAAACATCCAACTGATGATCACCGAAGATGGTCGCACCGCTATGCGCGATATCTCTTTTTACAATATGATGCGTTCCCTGAAGCTTCCGCTCGCGATCGTGATCTACTCGATCGGCATCATCGTGATAATCATTCGCACGCTCAACCGATCGCTCCGCTATTTCAGCAAGCTTTCAAATGCGCTTGCCGACCCACGACTGATCGAAGGCGGAAAGATCATCCTACCCGAAGAGCTCATGATCTCTTTGCAACAGATCGAGCTTCTACAGAAGAAGATCTCCGACCACGAGCAAGCAGCTGTGATGGCAGAGCAACGCAAGAACGAACTGGTTGCCTATCTTGCGCACGACATTCGCACGCCCCTCACTTCGGTCGTGGGATACTTGAGCCTCCTTGCCGAAGCTCCCGATCTGCCGCGTGAAAAGCGCGCGGAATTCGCTGGCATAGCGCTCTCTAAAGCCGAACGACTCGAATCGCTCGTTGAAGAATTCTTCGAGATCACGCGCTACAACTTGGACGCAATTCTGTTGGAACGCGAAAATGTCGATATCGCACTCTTCCTCGATCAGGTTGCCGATGAATTCGGAATCGCGGCAAAGGACCGCGATATCTCGATCACCACCATTGCACCCCAAAATCAACAGGCATTCATCGATTCCTCTAAGATGGCACGTGCTCTGGGCAATGTAGTGAAGAATGCGATTTCTTATGCTGACCCCAAAAGTGAAGTGACCTTGAGCGCGGTCGTAACAGACGCAGAGATCGTACTCGCGACCGCCAATCATGGACGCGAAATATCCCCCGTGCATCTTGAGGCCATCTTCGAGCGCTTCTACCGTGAAGATCGATCGCGCGGGCAGAGTGCGAACGCCGGACTTGGCCTTGCGATCGCACGCGAGATCGTTGAAGCACATGGCGGAACCATCGGTGCAGAAAGCAGCAATGGACTTACCACTTTCACGATTCGCTTACCGCAATAGACTATCGAATGCCATCTTTCATGCGATCAGCTCGATCTCGCCCGAGCAGCAATTCAGCGCACAACTCAATCAGTTCTGCCAAGGGAAATTGAGGCTCATGAGGGCATTGTAGAGCACGGGAAAATGCGGCACAGCGCAAGAGAAGATGCATACTGCACCGAAGAAGATAAGCACAAAGAAGAAGATAAGATCGCACGTGCTGGGCTTCAACAGCGAAAGTGCGCGCTGAGTGAAAGGGAAGACAACGAACACATACAGCGCTGCGATAAGCCCGAGAATGATATCGTTCACGAGCCATGCTTGCCCGAAGATATTCAAGGGAAGCGCCGAATTGTCCCAAAAGGGATAGTGCCCCGTTGCATCAGGCTGGTTGATCAAAAGGCCGATCACAAGCTCAAGCAGCGCACAGATAACCACTGCGATCACGAAGAATTGAAGCACCGCTCCCCACATGGTCTTTCGCTGTTCAAGTATATGGATCTTCAGTGGCAAAAGCGAAAGTGTGATGAAGACGGTCCCGAGCCCGTATACCCAATACGGCACCCAGAGCGGATCGGTCCACACATCGTAGTCGTCAGCCACCACATGAAAAGCCCAGTCCATGAACACACAATAGGGTATCTCGAGCCAATGACCCACCAAACAAAAAACGCAGAAGTTGGTGATCACGCCACGCCAAAAGAACCAGGTCTTTGGTGCAAAATAGCGAAACTCATCAGCCTCGTGCAATTTAAAAGAACTTAGGGCTGCCATTGTAACCACTTCTGCCAAGTATCAAGTTCGTGCTGGGCCTGCGCGTAGCCAGTGTCGTATGCAGTTTGCAGAAGTTCAAGGTCTGTCGTGCGGTTGGTAAGCGTCATCTCTTCGGGATAGAAGACGTATGCGGCACCCGATTTTTCAAGGCGCTCGATCTCTTCACAAAGTTCGTTGTAGTGCTGCGGGCGCTCGATCGTCTTCTGCCAAACAGCGGGATATTTGCGAAACGCCGTTTTGAACAGCAGTTGTCCCGCTCCCCCAATGGGCGACTTGCGATATCCCTTTTCCTGCGTACGCACGATGAAGAAGCGCTCATAGCCATCGCGCTTCGCCGCTTCAAGCGGAATTCCCCAGCTTGACCCAAGACCACCATCCATATACGTATGCCCCTCGATAACCGTAGGCGGCATGAATATAGGCATGGTGGAACTTGCGCGCACGCGTAGCATCATCTCATGCGCGCTCTGCATGTCACTCTTGGTCCAAAGAACCGTCTCACCCGTATCACGGTCGAGCGCCTCAATGTGAACGTTCGCAGGGTTCGCGCAAAAGGTATCCCAATCGAAGAGGAAACGCGAATCGTATGCATTAGGGACTTCTGCAACTCCTTCATAAAGATGATGCGCGTTGAAGAAGCCTTTGCCTTGCACGAACGTTTTCAGGCCTCCGAATTCCGGGTCGCTCACTAAATCGACGAAGGACATCTTCGTGCGTACCGTATCACGAGAGACATAGTTGACAGCGTTGCTCGACCCTGCCGAAATACCATAGACATCACCGAAGTTGAAGTTGTTTTCGAGCAGCGTGACCACTGCGCCAGCAGTATAGCTCGCGCGCATGCCACCGCCCTCAAGGATAAGGGCAACATCGTTGATATTCACGTTAAGATTGTTGTTGTCATTCGCCATGGTTTTTTGCGAGCATCGCCTACGAGCTCTTTTACTCTCTATTTTGTTCATCTGGGTTTTTACGTTACTAGGATAGTCCAGCCAGCGCAAAGATTCGATCACGATGCCTCTAAATCAACCAATAGTTCAAAAACCGTTAACAAGATGAACATTTCGTTTGTCGCGACCGACATGATTGCGCCATCAACCAAGGGATTTCACTTTGCGCGTACAACGAGGGATCACGTATCTCCTTTATAATGATGCGCAGAGATGTGATTTTTTTGCAGAAGAGGTATTCATGGAACTCAATCCAGAACACATTGAAGAAGTGCTCAAACTCATCAACCAAGGTCCTTATTTTAGGCTCTTGAACATCGATATTCTCACGCTTGAGGAAGGTCGCTGCATTGTTGAAGCCAACATCGAACGCAAGCATATGAACTGCTTCGGCGGCATGCATGGTGGCGCCTACGAATCCATCATGGACACCGCAGCATATTGGGCGCTCTACGCCGAGATGCCCGAAGACGCCGGCTTCATCACACTCGATCAGAACGCGAATCTCACGCGTGCAGTGCAAGAAGGTACACATGTGCATTGCGAAGGCCGTGTAGTGAAGCGTGGCGGCTCGATCTGCATCTGTGAAGCCGAGATGACCGACGAAAAAGGACGCCTGCTTGGTATGGCAACCTCGAAGATCTTCGTCGCACCCAGCTTGCAGCCCATCAGCGCTGCTATCGATGCACTCGATCCAACTCACAAGCTTCCACCGAAATTTCTTGAAGAATCCTGCTAGCATGCTAGAATAAGGAGCGCACACGGACGCTTAGCTCAGCGGGAGAGCATCGCCTTCACACGGCGGGGGTCGCTGGTTCAAACCCAGTAGCGTCCACCACTAAAACCGCAGGCCAGGAAGCATTTCGCAACCTGGCCTGTTTTGTTTCGAGGCCCTATAAGCCCTCCACTATCACAATACTGTCACAGTGAAATCGATTTCGATGCTGACTTTTTCTCGGATCTAGCGCTTCTGCGGGAAGCGGACAGAAAAGACCGACCCCTGTCCAAGTTCGCTTTCAAGTGTGATGGTGCCATGATGGTGCTCAACTGCATGCTTCACGATGGCAAGTCCTAGGCCGGTGCCACCCGTTTCCTTCGACCGGCTCTTGTCAACGCGGTAGAAGCGCTCGAAGATCTTCTGCTGCTCTTCAGCTGATATCCCAACGCCCGTATCTGCGATCTTTACCACAGCATCAGTCGCCTCCGCATTAACCGAGAGCACTACTTCACCACCAGGTTTGTTGTAGCGAATAGCGTTACCGACCAGGTTGGTCATGACCTGTTCCATCAGCGATTCATTCCCATCGATGAGCACTTCATTCCCTTCAACACTCAGAGCAACTTCATGCTTTTCAGCAAGGGGGCGCAACCGTTCAGCCACGCTCTTGGCAAGTGCGTAAAGATCGATCTGATCAGAAAGACCATCGGGAGATACTGGCTCATCCAAGCGCGACAGCACAAGCACATCATCGATCAGGGCGTACATATGCTGAGCCTCATCATGGATGATGCCGGCAAACTTGGTCGCATCCTCAGCAGGAACTATCCCAGTTGAAAGCAGCTCGGAATATCCTGCGATCACCTGCAAAGGCGTCTTCATCTCGTGAGAGACATTAGCTGAAAACGCCCGACGCATGTCCTCAGCGCGAATCAGCTCGCGATTCTGCTCACGCAATTGCTGTTGCTGTTGCTCGATCCGGCCAAGCAGAGGGTCCATCTCAAGGTAGCTCGTATGCTGCAGACCTTGAGCCACATCGAACCCATTAAGAGGAGCCATGATACGACGCGTCAACAAACGCGAAAAAAGCACCACCATGATAACGACCACGATCAAGATGAGCGCAAGAGGGATGACTAGAGAGTGCATGAAGGAGAAGAGCGATTCGCGCGTTTCGCTCAAACGCAACACGTCTCCCGACTCAAGACGCACCGCAGCATAGATCGTGTCGTTCTTGAGCGTCTCAGAATAGCGTGTGACCATCCCCGCTCCTGTAGCGAACGCACTCTGCACCTCAGGACGATCAGCATGATTCTCAAGCAAAGGCAGTTCGCTCTCCTGCCCAACTACACCGTCATGCGCAAGCGCAGCGCTATCATAGAGCACCTCTCCCGATTCCGAAATGAGGGTATAACGCACGCTCTCGCCTAATTGATCATGAAGGATAGCCAGCTGCTCAAGAGAATTCGTACCATCAAGCTGGCTGGCAGCAGTACGTGCGGCGTGAAGGAGTTTGTCTTCTGCGTCCTTTTCGTAAGAAGCATGGAACAGTGCGCTCATCGCAAGAGCGACCACTGCCACTACCAGGATAGAGAACGTGAGCACGGTCACGAAGATCGTGGTCGAAAGCCTCTTTTTATGCGCGCGCTTAACAGCGATCACGCCTCCACTTCCTTCCAAGCTACCCGAAGATCATGCAGCAAAATGCCAGCGCGGCGCCTCTTGCAAAATGTCCCGCACCTCTCGCACTGCCGCGCACGTTATGCGCGCATGCGATAGCCGATACCATGCACGGTCTCGATATTCTTGCCAACACCCGAACATGCTTGGTCGAGCTTTTGACGCAAAGTCTGAACATGCACATCGACCGTTCGGGAATGCCCTACGAAAGATTCACCCCACACGGTCTCAAAGAGCTGCGCCCGACTCAAGGCATGCCCCACATGCGCGATCAACATCCGAAGAAGATCGAATTCTTTCACCGTGAGTTTTACCGCTACTCCTTGCACCATGCACGTATGCGCATCCATATCAAGATCGATTCCGTTACAATGAAGCTCATTCAGAGCCTTCGTTGTCACCGTTGGCGTATGCGCGCGACGATAAAGAGCGCGAACACGAGCTACCAGCTCCATCATGCCGAAGGGCTTTGCCAAGTAATCATCAGCCCCCGACTCGAGCCCTTGCACCTTATCGATCTCGGAACCCTTCGCAGTGAGCATCATGATAGGAAGATGCCTGGTGGCTTCTCTACTACGTAAACGACGCAGTATCTCAAGGCCATCTATGCCTGGCAGCATGATATCGAGCAGCACCACATCGGGAAGCTGTTGTTCACATGCCGCGAAAAAGGGTTCCGCATCGGGAAATCCTTTGGTCTCAAAACCAGCTTGCGTGAGTGTATAGACTGCCAGATCGCGAATATTGGCATCATCTTCAACGTAGTAGATCATGCCTAGATTCTAGCATCGGAGCACAACCGCAAGCACAAGAGGCGTGTCAAGTTTTTGTAAAGCTTTCCCTACTCCATCTTGCTCGTAACGCCGTTGGATTCATTCCTCCGCCGCCATCAACAAGCAGGATCTTGCGTTAGCCGAAGCGTCCCGCCACGTAATCAGCAGTGCGTTGATCGTGCGGTTCGGTGAAGATCATCTGAGTGTCCCCCGCTTCCACCATCTCGCCCAACAAGAAGAAAGCGGTCTTATCAGAAACGCGCAAAGCCTGAAGCATGTTGTGCGTCACCATCACTACGGTGTAGCGCTCCTTCAAGACATCGACCAACTCTTCGATCTTCGCAGTAGAAATAGGGTCGAGCGCACTGGTGGATTCATCCATCAAGAGCACCTCAGGGCGAACCGCAAGCGCACGTGCGATGCACAAACGCTGTTGCTGACCTCCCGAAAGGCCAAGGGCGCTCTTCTTGAGACGATCCTTCACTTCTTCCCAGAGCGCCGCATCTCGCAAAGACTGCTCGACGATCTCGTCCAGTTCGTCGCGTCGCTTGATGCCATGCGTGCGCGGCCCGAACGCGATGTTGTCATAGATGCTCATAGGGAACGGATTCGGCTGCTGAAAGACCATACCCACTCGGCGCCGCAAATCCGTTACCGCGATATCTCGATAGGCATCTTGTGCGTCAAGCGCGACCAATCCATCGATGCGGCACCCCTCAACAAGATCGTTCATGCGATTGAGCGTCTTCAAGAGCGTCGACTTGCCGCATCCTGAAGGGCCAATGAGCGCAGTAACCTGGTTCTTCGGAAAGCTGAGCGAGATATTCTTGAGCGCATGGAAATCGCCATAATGAAGATCCAGCTCGCGAACTTCCATCTTGACCTGTTCATCTACCTCATACCGTTCATGTGCTCGCTCTCGATCATCTAGCGGCTGCTGGAAGGAATCCTCGCGAGCAAACTCCGAACGCTGTTCAGAAGATGATCGATCGATTAATAAGTTCATACGTTTCTCTCTTTCATACAATTCAACACAACAGCAGTGAAGGCACCGTTTCGCCCTTTAGCTGTCACTTCACGCGCAGGCGCTTCTCTGCCACATTAGCGACCACATTCAAGAGCGTGACCAGCACCAAAAGCACTACTGCCGTTGCATAGGTCTCATCGATATGGAGCCCTTCGGAAGCGAGCACATACATATGGACCGCAAGCGTTCGGCAAGAATCGAAGAGGCCGAAGATCCCCTCTCCGCCGAAATCGGGGATCTGAGCGATCGTACCTGCCGTGAAGAGCAATGCTGCTACCTCGCCCACGCAACGTCCAAGCGCGAGCAGAACGCCACCCACAATTCCAGGAAGAGCGCTCGGCAGCACACAGCGAAAGATCGTGCGAAGATACCCGGCGCCCAGCGCGAACCCACCTGCGCGATACGATGCAGGTACTGCGATCAGCGCTTCTTCAGCCGTACGCATGACCACCGGCAAGACCATGATGGCGAGCGTGCAAGCACCAGAGAGCAGCGAAAGCCCCCAGCCCAGCACAGTCGTGAAGAACAGCATGCCAAAGAGTCCATAGATGATGGAGGGAATACCCTGCAGTGTTTCGGTGGTAACGCGCACCGCGCGCACGAACCGGCTTCCTGGTTTCGCATATTCAACCAGATAGACCGCCGAAGACACCCCAACAGGAACAGCGATCAACAACGCAAGCAATGCCATATAGAGCGTGCTTATGAGCGCCGGCATCAAAGAGACGTTTTCAGAAGTGTAAGTCCATTCGAAGAGTGAAGGCGAAAGATGCGGAATGCCGTTTACTAAGATGAATGCGACAATGCCCAAAAGAACGAGCGCTGTGAAGAATGCCCCCGCATAGACCACCATGCGCACGAGCGTGCTTGAGGTCTTCGTGGTGACAAGAGAACTCGAAGTCTTCATGCTCATGATCGCTCACCGCGCTTCTTCATGACATTGAACAGCACGCTGATCAAAAGGATGAAAACGAACAGCACCACACCAGTCGCGATCAAAGCGCCACGGTGGAGGTCAGCCGCATATCCCATCTCCAATACGATGTTGGAAGTCATCGTACGCACACCATCGAAGATAGAAGCAGGGATGATCGGCTGATTACCAGCCACCATCACCACTGCCATGGTTTCGCCGATCGCGCGGCCGATCCCCAACACCACTCCAGCCATGATGCCCGAAATGGCTGCTGGGACGAGCACTTTGAGCACGCTGCGTTCGTGCGTTGCCCCGAGCGCGAGCGCGCCTTCATAATACGACTGCGGAACCGCGTCCAGAGCATTCTTCGCTACCGTAATGACCGTGGGCAAGATCATGATGCCCAAAAGGATAGAAGCAGCCAGGAGCGATAAACCATTACCTGGCGCATGCATACGGATGAAGGGCACGATGATCATCAACCCGAAGAAGCCATACACGACCGAAGGGATGCCCGCCAAGAGTTCAACACCTGGCTTCAAGAACGCCGCAACCTTCGCCGAAGCAAAACGCGACAGGAAGATCGCGGTCAAAAGACCAGCAGGAACTCCAAAAACGAGCGCGCCCGCTGTCACATAGATGCTTCCGATGATCATGGGGAAGATCCCATAGATATCGTTTGCTGGGCGCCACGTAGTACCTAAAAGGAAATCAGGGATGCCGATCTCGACCATGGCAGGAATGCCATTGGCGAAGAGAAAGACGCAAATCAGCCCAACCGCCAAAATGGACAAGGCAGCTGCGCCCGCAAAGAATACGCGCGCAGCTCCTTCTTTCAAGAGTGCTCCCTTCATTTATTTCACATCGCCCCAGTTTGCGATATTGCCAGAGAAGATCTGCTTGACCTGATCGCTCGTGAGACCATCGATGGCCGATTCGACCGGAACGATCACAGCGATACCATCGCGGGCGATCGCCTGAGACTGTGCGCCCTTCTCGATCTCTGAGTCCTTAAGATCGCGCGATGCCATACCGATGTTGCACGTACCCTCGATCGCCATGGTCACACCCGTGGTCGAGTCGGACTGCTGAACTTCGACGGTTGCTTCAGGGTTAACCTGCTTGTAAGCCTCTGCAAGTTTTTCCATGACAGGGGTCACCGAAGAAGAACCCGCGATCACGATCTTCTCTTTCGTGCCTGCCGGAGTGTAGCTTGCAGCGTTCTCATTCACTGCGATATAGCCGTTGTCCTCAACGATCGCCTGTCCTTCCTGAGACATGATGAAGGTGATGAAATCTTGGCTGGCAGGATCAAGGTCGTCTGTGGTGACGATATTGAACGGACGAGCGATCTTGTAAGAGCCGTCCTTCACGTTCTCAGCCGTTGCTTCAACCCCATCGATCTTGAGCGACTTCACCGTGTCGTTGAGCGATCCAAGCGAGATGTAGCCGATCGCACCAGGGTCACCCTTTACCGAGGTCATCATGACCGAAGTAGAATTGGTGATGACCGCAGAATCGGTGGTGGTGTCAACCTTATTACCCTGATCGTCCTTCTCTTCAAGTCCAAACAACTCGATGAATGCTCCACGCGTACCGCTGCCGTCCTCGCGTGAATATACCGAAATCTCTTCAGTGCTCTGACCTGATCCTTCTTGCTGCTTTTCTCCTGACGAGCAGCCTGCCAACCAACCAAGGCTAATAGCCATACATGCTGCTACGAGCGTAAGTACTAACTTTGCTGCAAACGAGCCCTTTCCTACAAGGCTGCAAGCCATTCGTTGTTCTTTCATTGACGTTTCGTCCTTTCATTACGTTCTTCAAATTCGTGATATCACCATGATGAAGACCGTAAATCAAGGATTCGTCAGCTAAATGAAAAGCTTTTGTAAAGAAGTGGGACCGCGGGAGAATAGAGCATGTGCCTATAGCACAGCTTGAGAAGAGCGTACTTTCTCACAAACGAACTGAAGGTGTTCTCGAGCGACCGCTTGAGCATCTGACGATTCATATCTGCGATCGAGGTGGTAGGTGACGAACGACCGGGTAGTTTGCCACCTTTCATTAGCACCTAGAACTTGCGGAAACGGGCGTAGCGCTGATTGCGCAGCTCTTCGGCGCTCATCGGTCCCAACTCGCGCAAACCACGCACGATGAAATCACGCACATTCGCAGCAGCCTCTTCAGGGTTTACGTGCGCTGGCTCCGCACCTTCCGAGAGCACCTCTTCGATGATACCCATCTCACAGGCCTCATCCGCGCTCATCTTCATGACCGCAGCCGCCTCTGCAGCACGCGAACGATCTTTCCAGAGGATCGAAGCGAAACCTTCCGGTGAAAGCACCGAATAGACCGCATGCTTCTGCATGGCCACCCGATTGCCCACGGCGAGCGCAAGTGCGCCACCCGATCCGCCTTCACCCAAGACCACGCTGATGACCGGCACTTCAATGCCCGCAAGTGCAACGAGATTCTCGGCGATCGCATTGCCCTGTCCGCGCTCTTCTGCCTCCATGCCGCAATAGGCACCCTGCGTATCGACCAAGCACACGATCGGGCGACCGAACTTCTCCGCCTGTTTCATCAAGCGCAAGCTCTTGCGATACCCTTCAGGCTGCGGACAGCCGAAATTGCGCGCGATACGCTGGTTCAAGTCCTCGCCTTTCTCTTCAGCGATGACCGTGACCGGATAGCCCTGTATCCAACCGATACCAGCAAGGATCGCTCCATCGTCGCCGAAAGCACGATCCCCGTGAAGCTCGATGAACCCATCAACGATCGAATCGATATAGTACTTGGCTGTAGGGCGATGCACATTGCGTGCGAGCAGCACACTCTCCCACGCGGCATTTTCTCCTTGTCCACCGTCTTTCGCACCTTTCGTTCGTGCGACTTCGAGCGGCATGACACCTGGAGCATCGGCAACACTACGCTTGGAAAGCTCACGACGGATCGCCGAACCTTCAGACTCAAAAAGATGCTTGGTCTGCTTGCCCGTGAGCGCTTGCGTGGCCTTGCTGAAGATGGTCTTCACCCCTGAAAGCACCCCCGGCTTAGAGCCTTGCACTGCCTTTTGCCCACTGAAGAAAAGGGTTGATCTTGCCGGATTTTGCATCGTGTGCGAAGCCTGATGAGCGACAGAGGCCTCAGGATTCTCAAGCGCAAGCTCGATCATGCGATAGTTGTAGAGCTTCATGTCCACTACTTCGCCTTCAACGCTGCCCGTAATACGTCTGATCGCTCCAGGAGACTGAAGGTTCTCGAGCAAGCGCTCCTGCTCAGTGAGAGCATTCGGCTCTTCAATCACCTCGTTTTGATAGGCAAGGCGATTGCGGCGCTCTTCGATCGAAGCCATGTGGATCGCAAGTGCATGCGCAAGAAAGCTGCGCAGCTCGCTACGCTCAACGATCGCATCGATGAGTCCATGTTCGAGCGCGAATTCGGCAGTCTGGAACCCTTCGGGAAGCGTTTGACGGATCGTATCTTCGATCACGCGTCTGCCTGCGAACCCGATGAGCGCATGCGGCTCTGAGATAACAAGATCCCCTTCGGTAGCGAACGAGGCGGTCACGCCGCCTGTAGTGGGGTCGGTGATGATGGAAAAATACGGCAGCCCCGCACGCCCATGCCGCTCGATCGCAGCAGAGGTCTTCGCCATCTGCATGAGCGACACGAGACCTTCTTGCATGCGCGCGCCACCTGAAGCTGTGAAGATGAGCAGCGGCAACCCCAACGCTGTTGCGCGCTCTATCGTACGGGTGATCTTCTCGCCCACGACCGAGCCCATCGAGCCCATCATGAACGTGGTCTCCATGATACAGAGCGCCACTTCGATGTTTGCGATCTTCGCTTTCCCGCAACGCACCGCTTCCTCGCGATCGCTCTTCTTGCGCATACCGCTCAGAAGGTTATCGTAATCGGGAAAACCGAGGGGATCAGTCTCGGGAAGTCCCGTTTCCCATTCTTCGAAGGTGTCGGCATCGAAGAGATAGTCGATACGCTCTTCCGAAGTGAGACGATACAGTTCACCGCAGCTCGGGCAGACACCGCCCGTCGCGAGCACCTCGCCCGCCTCATGGTTGAGCTTGCATTTCGGGCACTTCTTCCACGTGACCGGCTCGCTCGTAATCTCGCCCGCATCAAGCGTGCATTCATTGACCACCCAGGTGGTGAAAGTCTTGTCGCCCTCCATCGGGCTCAATACGCGCATGCCCTTTTCAGCGGCGACACGACACAAAAGATCGCTCGCACAAGATCCATCGCACAATAAAAGATAGCGTGCACCGCACGCTTCTGCTGCTTCTGCAAGCGCATACTCATTCGTGAACAAGCGTTTATCGAATGTTGCACCCAAACTTACGACCTGCGCATATCCCGAAAAAGAGAAGCCGCGCTCCTTATCTGCTGTGCCCGTTACGAACACGCTTGGCGCTCCTGCCTGCTTGAAGGTGCGCACGGCTTCCTTGAGCGCCGAACCATATCCTGCAAGCAGCAGCGCAGGTGCTGCCGTTTCATCTTCCACCTGGCCCGCATACGAAAGCAGCGTATCAAGCTGATAGGCAACGAGCGTAGGATCGATAACCGAACCCGTTGGCGGCAGATCGGCTGATCTCACCGGGTTTGAAGCTGGCTTGGCATCAAGCGCGCGCATCACAGACCCCGAACTTCCATCGGCAGAATCGTTTGGTTCGATGAGGATATATTTCTTTCGCTTGAACATCTAGACCTTCTCTTCGGTATCTGCATCTACAGCTGAATCTAGTGAAAAGATCACTGCATCTCGTTCTTTGCCAATACGTACTTTTGAATTGCCTGGGCACAGATCTTGTCGCCTTTATAGGCTTTGACCTCTGCTACGCACATGCGGCTCGAATTGCGCGTGATGTTTGCCTCAAGGCGAATCGTGTCGCCTGGGCGTACCTGCTCGCGGAATTTCGCTTTGTCGATGCCTGCGAAAAAGCCCAGTGAGCCAGCCTTGTCTTCTTGCGCGAGCAAGCAGCACGATGCAGCCTGCGCGAGCGCCTCCATGATGATGACGCCCGGAAGAACGGGATAGCTAGGAAAATGCCCTTGGAAGAGCGGCAGATTGGGATCAACATCGAGTTCTGCGACAACAGAGACACCAGGCTCGCATTCGAGGATGCGCGAGACCCACAGAAACGGATCGCGATGCGGCAAAAGCGCTTCGACGCCCTCTTTACCGCACGGAAAAGTTGGGAGTTCTTTCATGGTCTCCTCCTTATTCAGCATAGGGTGAGATCGCAACTGAAGCGTTATGTCCGCCGAAGCCGAGCGAATTGGAGAGCGCCACCTTCTGCGGGTAGTCGCGCACAGCCTCAGCCGATACGCGCACAGCACATTCGGGATCCGCCTCAACAAAACCAACCGTGGGCGGCACCACTGAATTCACTACCGAAAGCGCAGTGACAATAGCCTCGAGCGCACCAGCCGCACCAAGCGTATGACCCATCGCACCCTTCACTGAAGTGACCGGGATCTCTCGTGCGCGATCGCCTGCAAGCCCATGAAGCGCGGCAGATTCCATCTTGTCGTTTGCTAGTGTTGACGTACCGTGCGCATTGAGATGACCCAGATCGTCAGGAGTAAAGCCGCCCTCTGAGAGTGCTTGGAGCATCGCACGCACCGCTCCTTCACCGCTCGGTTCAGGCGCGGTCATATGATAGGCATCGCCCGTTGAACCGAAGCCGGTGATCTCGGCGATGATATGCGCCCCACGTGCTTTCGCATGTTCGAGCGACTCGAGCACGAGCGCACCAGCGCCCTCACCTGCCACGAAGCCCGAACGATTCACGTCGAACGGCCGTGAAGCGCACGTGATGTCGGTCTCCTTCGTAATGGCGCCCAAATTACCGAAGCCCGAAAGCGAGACCGGAGTCACGCCCTCTTCGGAACCACCTGCGAGCGCCGCATCGGCATAGCCGTGACGGATGAGACGATACGCTTCGCCGATGCAGTGGCTTCCCGTTGCGCAGGCCGTTACGATAGTGAAACAATCGCCCTTGAGTCCATAGCGAATGGAGAGGTTTCCCGCGATCATGTTCGGGATCATGGTCGGGATGAAGAGCGGGCTTACGCGCTTCGCGCCCTTGGTGTTCAGCACGACCGATTCACGCTCGAAGATCTCCATGCCGCCAATGCCCGTACCGAACACGCAAGCGAAACGGGTAAGGTCTTCCGCCTCAAGATCAAAGTTCGCTTGAGCCATCGCCTCATCAGCAGCGATGATGCCATACTGCACGAACTTCGCAAAGCGGCGTGATTCTTTCTTCGTGAACCCCATCTCAAGCGGGTCGTAACCAGGAATGCGCGCAACTGCGGTCATGCCGAAACGCTCCTGCTCTTCGGGCTCGAGCGCAGCAATGCATGATCTGCCCTGCATGAGGGTATCCCACATGACCTCGACTCCCCTGCCTGCAGGCGAAAGAGCGCCCATGCCAGTAATAACGACGCGATGGACTGGTTCCATCTTCAAGCCTTGTTCATTCACGATGGTTTCTTGATTCATAACAAATCTCCTGGTTATCTCTTTTGCGCGTGAATCGCCCTAGAGCGACATGCCGCCGTCGATGCAAAGCACCTGACCAGTTATGTATTCGCTTTCAGGCTGCGCAAAGAACGCAACCGCATTGGCAACATCTTCAGGGGCGCCGAAAACTCCGCTTGCGATGCGCGAGAGGATCGTCTCTTTAGCGGCATCGGAAAGCACATCGGTCATAGCAGTATCGATGAAGCCGGGCGCCACCGCATTTACCGTGATGCCGCGCGATGCAAGCTCCTTCGCTGCCGCTTTCGTCATGCCGATGATGCCCGCTTTCGAGGCGGCATAATTCACCTGGCCTGCGTTACCCGCAATTCCCACCACGCTCGAAACCGAGATGATGCGCCCGTAGCGCTGCTTCATCATGAGCGGAGCGGCATGACGCAAACAGTTGAATGCACCTTTCAGGTTCACCTCGATCACACGATCGAAGGCTTCTTCTTTCATGCGCGCTAGCAATCCATCGCGCGTAATACCCGCATTGTTCACAAGCACATCGATGCGCCCGAACTGCTGCTTCACTTCATTGATAAGTTGCTTTGCTTCATCGAAGTGCGATACATCAGCCTGCAAAGCGATGAAGCGCTGCGGTTCGGCTGCTTCTTCGACTTCGAGCGCAAGGCTCTCTTGAGCTGCGGTGGCGACGAAATCGGAAAGTTCCGTACAAAGCGCACGTGCCGCTTCTGTGCTTCCATCGGAAGCATAATTGAGCACCACCGAATACCCTTCGAGCGCAAGACGCTGCGCGATCGCAGCGCCGATACCACGGCTCGCGCCGGTCACGATCGCGACACGGCGAAGCGGCGCAACGGCAACCTCTTCAGTATCTTTTGCTTTATCGTTCATGATCTCTCTCTTTTCTTAAGATCTAGAGCGTACTCACATACTCATCGAACTGTTCACGCGTTCCCACACGCTTGCGACAGGCCTCTTTCGAGATACGCTTCATCATCGTGAAGAGCACCCCGCCATAACCGATCTCGACGAATTCATTCTCGCCTTCATCGATGAGGTAGTTCACGCCTTGTTCGAAAAGCACCGGAGAGATGACCTGCGCAGAAAGGCGCTCGGCAGCCTCGTTCACCACGAATGGCGCAGCATCGGTATTGCAGATGAGCTCGATCTCCGCTTCGTTGAATACCGGCGCATCGCTACTTGCAAAATAGTTTGCAAGCGCCTCTGAAGCTGAAGTCATGAGCGGACTATGGAAACCGCCTGCTGTTTTCAGGCGTGCGCACTTCTTCTTCATGCCCTTCCAGTGCGCCTCAGCCCTCTCGATCGCCGCTGCGTCACCCGAGATCACCACCTGACCAGGACAGTTGAAGTTCGCCGGCAGCAAGATAGCTTCGCCAGCGCATGCTTCGCACACCGCTTCAGCATCTTCGTGGCTCGCGGCGAGCAACGCCAGCATCGCGCCTTCTCGCTGCTCGCACGCATCAGTCATCGCGTTCGCGCGAACCTTGAGCAGCTTGAACGCATCATCGAGCGAAAGGATGCCCGCGAGTGCGAGCGCACTGATCTCGCCGAGCGAAAAGCCGATGAGAGCATCGGGCTTCTTGCCTTGCGCCATGAGCGCCTTGCCGATAGCCACCGTGAGCACCATAGTGAGCGCCTGCGCGTTGAACGTATCGTTCACCTCTTCGGCGCTTCCTTCTTTTGCAAGACGCACAAGATCGATCTCAAGCACCTCGGAAGCACGCTCGAACACTTCACGCACTTCAGGAATATCCAGAAGGTCTGCGCCCATACCTTCGCTTTGAGCGCCCTGACCTGAACATATCCAAACCGTCATAGAACCTTCTTCTCTAGTTGTTCCATGCTCGCTTGGCGTTAGCATTCGCCATTGCCTGAAGATCGCTTTTTGACCAGGTGAGTGCCTCGCACAAGAGATCGTCAACGATCTCTTGTGCTGATTTCTCATCACCGATCAAACATGCAACCTGGCCCGACATGAGCGAGCCGTTATCGACATCACCTTCAACCGCTCGATGCAGCGATCCCGCGAGCGCAGCTTCCACTTCATCAGCTGAGACCTGTGTATCAGCTTCCATCTTGCGGATGCCACGCGAGAACTTGTTCTTGAGCTGACGTACAGGATGACCGTTGTCGCGCCCCGTTACGATCGTGTCGGAATCCTTCGCAGCAAGGACCTTCTGCTTGTAGGCCTCATGGATGCCGCATTCATGCGCAGTAAGGAAGCGTGTGCCGACCTGCACCGCTTCAGCACCGAGGGCAAATGCTGCTACCAAGCCGCGCCCGTCTGCCACACCGCCCGCTGCGATGACCGGGATCGAAACCGCATCGCACACGGCAGGCGTAAGAGCCATAGTGGTAAGTTCTCCGATGTGGCCTCCTGCTTCGCAGCCTTCTGCGATGACCGCATCAGCTCCGCAGCGCTCCATGCGCTTCGCAAGCGCCGAAGAAGCAATGACTGGCACCACTTTCGCACCAGCTTCTTTCCAACGATCGATGTAGTTGCCGGGGTTGCCTGCACCTGTCGTGATAACAGGAACGCGCAATTCGGCGAGTAGCTCCGCAAGCTGTGGCGCTTCGGGATTCATGAGCATGATATTCACGCCGAAAGGCTTATCGGTAAGCGTGCGCGCAAGCTCGACCTGCTCGCGCACCCAGGAAAGCGGCGCAGAACCACAGGCGATGATGCCAAGGCCACCCGCATTGCTCACGGCTGCTGCCAGACGCGCATCTGCGATCCACGCCATAGCTCCTTGAATGATCGGCTGCTCGATGCCGAGCAGCTCGGTTACACGTGTCTTCATGAAGTTTATTCCGTACGCTTAGAGCTCTTCGATATAGGTGACCAACTGGCCGATGGTCTCGATGCCTTCTGGTTCGCCGAAATCGATATCAAGCTCTTCTTCGAGGCTGCAGATGAGCTCAGCCATGTCGAGCGAATCGATACCGAGGCCTTCGAGCGTCGCATCGACGGTGACCGTTTCCGGTTCGATGTCGAGATTTTCGTTGAGTACTTTTTGAATCGTGTCGAGAGTTGCCATGGAACTATCCTTTCTGTTCTTCCTTCTCAGATTCGGCATCGAAGAATGCCTTGATCTTTCCGACTGCTTTTACGAACACCCCTTCTTCTTCTGGGGTGAGATCGGCAAGAGCGCTTTCCACCATCTTCTTGTGAAAAGCATCGTGGGCACGCATAGCCTTGCGCCCCTTCGCGGTAAGTGCAACGAGCACTTGTCGACGGTCTGTTTCGCTTCGCTCGCGCTTCACATAGCTGCGCTTCTCAAGCTTGTTGATCATGACCGTGAGCGTTGCAAGTGTGATGCCCAAACGGTTCGCAATGACCTTCATGGGATTTGCTTCATGTAAGCCAACCGCGCAGATCGTGTGCAATTCTGCGATCGAAAGCCCTTCGGTAAGGCGGTTGTTGAGCGAACGCTCTTCGATGCGCAAGATCGAATTGAACGTGCTCGAGAGAAGCTCGTCGAGCGTTTTGAGATCATCTTTTGTAAGTGCGTTTTCCATAGTGATCATTCCTTATGAGGGAAGAGGGAATCGGGAATCACGCCCATGCCGAGCGCTCCCATGCCAAGATGCGTCGAAACGGTTGCACCACACGAACAGGTGCCGCAATCGATATAATCGATTCCCGCCTGTTCAAGAACGCGCTTGAGCTTCTCAACACCCTTTTCGTTACGAGTATGGCAGAACCTCACACGTTGGATGCCTTCATCTTCGGTGATCTCTTTGAGCTTTTCGACATACTTCTTGATAACGCCGTTCATGCCTTTTGCCTTATCGAACGCTTTGAGCACGCCGCGTTCATCGAACGACATCATCGGTTTGATGTCGAGCAGCGTTGCCGCATCGACCTCTTCGGCGGAAAGTCGGCCACCAGCGAGCAGGTTATCGAGCGTACCGCAAGCGATGAAGAAACGAGTATGGGCGCGCGCACCCTTGATCGCTTGTGCGCACTCCTGTGCGCTCGCCCCCGCATCGCGCATCTCGCACGCGAGCAGCGCAAGCAAACCTTGGCCCGAACAGGCATTAAACGAGTCGATGACCTCGACGGGAACCTCGACCTGGTTTGCGGCTAAGTTGGATGATTCGCTCGTTCCCGAAAGCACGGCAGCGATGTGGATCGCGATGATCTCATTGGCGCCCTCAGAGGCAAGTGCGTTGTAGATGTCCATGAATTCAGAAGGTGAAGGCTGCGAGGATTTCGGTAACGTATCGGAAGCGATCATCTTGTCATAGAACTCTTCGGAAGAGATCTCAACTTGATCCTTGAACGTTTCACCACCAACTTCAACGCTCAGCGGCACCGACGTGATGCCGAAGCGTGTACACTCTTCCTCGCTCAGATCTGCTACTGAATCGACCACGATCGCAAAGCTCATACTCATCCTTACTGTTGAACGAATGTCTAGTTTTGACCAAGACTCTTTGCTTCACGGAAGTTGTTGACCCCTCGCAAAACAAAAAGACGACAAGAGCACATGCCCTTGTCGTCTTTCACTCTATGGAATTTTAATTAGATTGTCAAACTATTTGAAAGTCTAACTACCTCTTAAGAAGCTTGAAGATACCGAATACCGCCACTGCGATACCGATGAGCGCAAGCGGATTAGCTACAAGTTTGCGGCACGGGCAAGCAGAAGCGTTCTCAACCGTGATGGTCGAAGGTACCTGAGTAGCGCTCTTTTCGCCCTGAGCTGTTGCAAGCTGCTTATCCGCAGCCTCTTTCGGCGCAGGAGCAGGTGCTTTCGCAGGTTTTGGTGCAGGAGCTGGCGCCTGAGGACATCCAGGTTTCTTAGCAGGCTGCGTGGAAGGCGCACCGCACTTCGGACAAGCTGGTGCATAGAGCGAATAACGTGCACCGCATTTTTCACAGATCTGTTCAACCATAATAATCCCCTCATTCGATTCAAACGCAGAAAAGCGCGTAGGAACATGGTATCACTCATCGTGTAGTAGGGGCCGTGCGATTCAACACAGCACAACCCCTAACCCAATACCATCAAGCAGCATTAAACGCTCTTGCGCTCGAGCCCATCTGTCTTTTGCAAGACATAGCAGAAATGAATCTTAGGATTACGCGCGAAATCTTCAGGGATGGTTTTCGCGGAGATATCGCGCACCGTGAACCCTTGCTCGATGAGTGCGGTTTCATCAAGCTTGAATGAACGCAGATTCCCTGAAAAAACGATGATGCCACCTGGGCGCAAGAGTTTCGACACATCGCGCAAGAGATAGAAGTGATCGCGCTGGATGTCCCACGTGAGCCTGCCCATCGCTTTGGAGTTCGAGAAAGTAGGTGGATCGACGAAGATAAGATCGTAGCGACGAATGCGGCCACCCTTCGCCTGGCGCGGGTCCTTCTCAGCACGCACCCACGCGCGCACGTCCTCCTTGATGAATCGATACGCAAATCCCGTGAAGCCGTTGCGCGCCATATTGCGTTTCGCCCAATCAAGGTACGTTTGGGAAAGATCGACCGTGGTCACGCTCTTTGCTCCCCCAGCTGCAGCATACACGCTCGCGCTTCCCGTGTACGCGAAGAGGTTGAGCACGTCCTTACCTTTTGCCTGCGTGGCGATGAAGCGGCGCGTTATACGGTGGTCGAGGAACAAGCCCACATCGAGATAGCTTGCTAGATCGAGTTCGAATGTGAGCCCCGATTCCTGCGTGAGAACTGGCTTGGGAAGCGCACGACCGCGCGCATACTGTCCGCCACCCTTCGCCTGCTTGCGCACACGCGTGAATACCTGATCGCGAGGTATCTCAAGCACCGCTGCAGCGATGCGCACCGCATCTTCGAAGCGACGGAACGCCTTATGCGGGTCGATCGATTTCGGTGCTTGATACTCCGAAATGAGCAGGTAGAGCACATCGAAGGTGTGCTTCACGTGCTCAGTGTCTATCTCCTCGCTTGCAAGGAACAGATCGATCGAGACCGCATAATCGGGCAGATCGGCATCGTAGAGACGAAACGCGAACACCTGATTCTGCTCTGCCCACTTCCTGCGCGCTTTCGCATTCTTACGCAGGCGCGCTGCGAATTGATCGGGATGATCGGAGAGCACGGGCACCACCACATCCCTACCCGAAAGCGAAACGAGCGGAAGCGTTTTATGCTCTGCTTGACCAAGCTGATAGGTGCGTAAGGTAGTCTCTAGCGCACCGTTGTACACGGCGTTTTCCTGGAGGGGTGTTGCGCCAAGGTAGTCGTCGAAATGAATATCGGGTGTGATGACCGTGAGCGTCCAAGTATCCAGAAGCGCATCGATGCCTTTTTGGAGCGCACCGTAGAAAACATCCAAATCGCGCGCCATCAAGCGCACGCCATAAGGTGGATTTCCTACCACGCAGCCTTGCGTAACCTGTGCAACACCGAAGCCCTCAAGCGTCGCTTCCATATCCGCGCAATTCGCAACCGTAAGATCGATAGAGCCTGCCAAGCCTACCCGCCCTGCCTGAGCACGAGCGATCTCGATAGCATGCGGATCGATATCGCTTCCCACGATGCGCGGCATACGGGCAAGGCCTGATTCAAAACGCTCATCTGCTTCAGCGAGCAGGCTCGCGAACAATTCAGCATCGAATTGCCTCCAGCCCGTGAATCCCCAATAATCACGCAGGATACCCGGTGCCATATCGGCCGCCATCATGGCACCTTCGATAACGAGTGTGCCTCCACCACAAAACGGATCAACGAGCACGCAATCATGCGGATCGAGCGTACCAGCTCTCAAGCCTTCGACCACTCGAGCCCACGGACTCATCAGCAGCACTCCTGCTGCAAGAGCTTCCTTGAGCGGCGCTTGAACATTCTCCCCTTCTTGGCGATACCCGCGCTTGTGAAGCGATTCACCAGCAAGATCGAGCGCGATCGTAGCTTTCTTCGCATGGATCGATACATTGATCTGCACATCTGGGCGGTACTTCGAGACCTCAGGTCGCTTGCCTGTTTGCGCGCGCAATTCATCGCAGATCGCATCCTTCACGCGCATGGCAGAAAACTGAGTGTTGCGCAGCTCTCGATTCGTCCCGTGTGCAGAAACTGCAATCGTAGCATCTGGGCCGATATGCTCCTGCCAAGGAATCGCACGGGTCTGTTCGTAAAGTTCATCAGCGCTCGCGCATCCAACACGTGCGAACACGAGCAACACGCGCGAAGCGCTCCGCAGCCACAAGCAGGCCTTAAGCGCATCTTCGATGGCACCGAAAAAGGCAACGCCCCCTTTAAGGGGGCGAATACGCTTGACGCCTTGACTCTTCAGTTCTTCAGAGACGATCCGCTCGAAACCAGCCGGGCAGACCGCATAAAACTCGAGTGATGCGTCCATTAATCTTCCAGATAATCCTTGAGCTTCTGGGAGCGAGAAGGATGGCGCAATTTCGCGAGCGTCTTGCTCTCGATCTGACGGATACGTTCACGCGTGACGCCGAATTCACGTCCGACCTCTTCAAGCGTGCGCGGATGACCATCTTCAAGGCCGAAACGCAGTGTGATGACCTTGCGTTCGCGCTCTGCAAGCCCTTCGAGGGTTTTCGCGAGCTGCTCCTGGAGCATGGAAAAACTCGCTGCATCAGGCGGAACAACAGCAGCATCGTCTTCGATGAAGTCACCGAGCTGCGAGTCTTCCTCTTCACCGATAGGCGTTTCAAGACTGACCGGCTCCTGTGAGATCTTCTGGATCTCACGGACGCGCTCTGGGGTGAGACCCATTTCCTCAGCGATCTCTTCAGGAGTTGGTTCACGCCCGAGCGACTGAAGGAGCTGGCGCTGAATGCGTACGAGTTTATTGATCGTCTCGACCATATGAACAGGGATACGAATGGTACGCGCCTGATCAGCAATAGCGCGAGTGATAGCCTGACGGATCCACCAGGTAGCATACGTGGAGAACTTGAAGCCCTTCGTGTAGTCGAACTTCTCGACCGCACGGATCAGGCCAAGATTACCTTCCTGGATAAGGTCCAAAAACAACATGCCACGACCAACGTAGCGCTTCGCAATGGAAACCACCAAGCGCAAGTTCGCTTCGATGAGCTGCTGCTTCGCATCCAGACCCACCTGTTCGATGCGGGAAAGGCGCCTGCGTTCGCGGCGCTCGAGCGGCACGCCGCCCTCTTCTTCCGAGGCATCGAGCTGCGCCATAGCATCGACACCTGCCTCGATCTTCATAGCAAGGTCGACCTCTTCGGCCGCTGTGAGCAGCGAGACCTTACCGATCTCTTTAAGATACATGCGTACCGGATCGCCCGTGAGCATGACGACCGAGTTATCGGAGTTGTATTTGCGTGTGCGCGCCGTCTTGGTCTTGGACGAAACACGAGGAACCGTGATCTCAGCGGCAGCTTTCAACTCTTCTTGAGGGATGCCCTCAAGAAGCTCATCGTCGGAAAGGCCGGCATCCGCTTCGACGGAATCATCTTCTGTTGACTTATCTGGTTTAGAAAGATCAGGCTCGATAGAATCGTCTTCTAACAAGTCTTCCTCGATTTCCTCTTCGAGGATTTCTTCGGCCGCCGCTAACGCAGCTGCCTTTTTGGCTTCTTCAGTTGTCTTGCTTTCGACCTGCTCTTTAGCAACTTTTTCTTGCTTCTTCTTGCTGCTCGTCGTCTTTTTCGTGGCAGCCTTTTTCGTTGTTGCTTTCTTGGCAGGAGCTTTGGCTTTTTTAGTCTCTTTCTTCGAAGATTCTACTTCTTCTGTTTCCAAAGTAGTTTTCTTACTAGCTTTTGAAGAGGTTTTAGCCACACTTGATCCTCTCGTTACCGTTGAATCTGACTGTGTGCTTTATAGCGCATCGAACCATTATATAAAAGTTTTCCACAGCTCAAAAGGGGGTATTTTTGAAACCTGCGAACTTTTTTACCAAGGGATAAGGACATACCCCACGAAAGCGCAAAGAAGCGCGAAGAGCGCGCCGGAAACCACATCGCGGGGAAAATGAACGCCGCCGATCACGCGAACCGCGCCAAACACACAGCTGCATACCACGCCCACGATACCAACCCACACATTCCAAGCACACCACGAACAAGCGATCATCATGAGTGAAAACGTATGTCGACTAGGAAACGAACACCCTATCGTGTCTTTTCCGATGAGCGGATCGATCGCAAGCACCTCGTAGGGACGCGGAGCATTATAGTAACGGCGAAACACGCTCAACGCGGCGAACCCGATTGCTGGCACCGCAACGAATCGCACGAACGCCACCCAATCTCCCGCAAGAGCAACGAGCACAAGCAGAAGCGGATAAGCGATATACCCTACAAGCGTGAGCGCACGATTCACCAAGCGTAACCACAAAAGCGCGTTGCTGCTCTCGCGAAACGTACGCGAGATCCGCTCGTAAGCTCGTTCATCCACTCAAAGATTCCTATCTCGTTGCTGGGCGAAATAAAAGGATCGTTACGCCCCTATAACCTTTTTGTCACCCTGCTATTCTATGACAAGGGATACGCTATGCTAGTAGGTAAGACACGAAAGGGTGTCAGTATAGCGCCCTTGAATTCCCTCGAAAGAAAAGGATCGATGCATCATGTCAGCAGTTGCAGGTTGGTATCCAGACCCTGAAGGCGACACCTCGCGCCTCCGTTATTGGGACGGCACTCAGTGGACCGATAATTACACTCCCGTTCCCACCGCAGCTCCCGCGGAAGACCCGCAGGTTGCGCAAGCCGCAGCCTATACCGCACAGCCTACCCCTGCTGCGCCGGTCACCTCGAACACCTCCTATCAGGTGTTCGATTCCGAACAGATCTATCCTATGACCAGCCAAGATCGCGTGCTGCGCCTGATCGCTTTCATCCTGAACATCATCTCGTGTATTGGCTGGTGCTGGCTCATCATCCCCCTTGCCTGGATGGTCCCCATGACGGTCATCAGTTGGGGTATCTATAAGGGCACGCGCGCCAACACCGTTGCATTCGGCGTTTGTACGCTCATCTTCGTCGATCTGATCTCAGGCATCCTGCTGCTCATCTCGCGCAAGGACACGCCGCAGGCTTAACCAGCAAGCTGCTACCTTCACTTGACTGAACAGGTTCTATATATCGAAGACATCCCAGTGAAGCTCACGCGAAAGCGCATGAAGTCGGTACGCCTACGGGTGAAATCTCCAAGCGGAGAAGTGTGCATCTCGGCTCCGTATCATATTCCTGAAGCGGAGCTACGCGCCTTTGTCGCCACACGCACGGATTGGATCCGCCAGCAACAAGCGCGGATCGCCGCGTCTCCTTCAGCACGTGCCGAGACAGCAAGCAAGGAAGAGATCGAAGCGTGGCGTGCGGTAGTGAAGAGCTGTGTTCCTCCACTCGTTGAGCAATGGGCAGCTATTCTTGATGTGCATCCGAAGGCCATCGCATATCGCAACATGAAGAGCCGCTGGGGCAGCTGCCAACCCGAAACGGGTCGCATCTGCTTCAACATCCGCCTTGCACTCTATCCGCCCGAATGCTTGGAATACGTGGTCGTTCACGAACTCTGCCATTTCCTTGAGCCGAATCATGGACCAGGGTTTCATGCGCTCATGGATCGCGTCATGCCCGATTGGCCCGCACGTAAGAAGAAGCTTCGCTCGTAAGGTTCAGCGACAAAGCCCAGCCCCAGACTCTCAGATTAGAGCCTCAGCTCAGAAATCACGACTCAGACGTAAAACAATGCCAAAAAGCCAGACTCAACATTTCGGTATAGATTTCACGATCTCGCGCAACAGCACAAAGCACTTCCCTACCATGAGAAACGACCTCAAGAACGAACCGGTGCGAACGAAGGTCAAAAGAGCAAGAGCAAGAGCACAAGGCAAGGAGCTGCCATGATCACCTATCATCGAACGAACCATGGCGCGCTCGAAACGATCGATAAACCTGAACCAGGCTGTTGGATCAACGTCTACGAACCAACCGAAAAAGAACTCAGCTGGCTTGGACAGACCTTGCACATCTCATCAGGTTTCTTGAGCAAGGCTTTCGACGAAGAGGAATCGGCGCATGCAGATGTCGACCCCGATAATGATCAGGTGCTCGTTATCGTCGATTGCCCTTATGTGGCCTCGGAAGATTGCCAACACGGCAAGAAGATCACCCAATATGACACGCTGCCGATCTCGTTCATCTTCCTGCCTCAGGAAAAATACCTGCTCACACTCAGCCTTCATCACAATGAATACCTTGACGAATTCGCAAAGGAGAAGGGCGGCGCTATCGATACCGCGCATCCCCAGCAGTTCCTCCTAAAGACGCTCCTTTTCATCTGCGAGGTCTACCTTCATAGTCTGCGTGTGATCAATAGGCAGATCCACGAGTATGAAAAGCTCCTGCGCAAGCGCATCAACGATTCCAACCTGCTGGTCATGCTCGACTTTGAGAAATCACTGATCTATTTCACTACCTCACTCCAAGGGTTGCGGGCAACGGTTTCGCATGTTGAATTCAAAGAAACGGTTCATATCACCCCTGATGAAGACGAGCTGCTCGATAATGTGAAGATCGAGATCGCGCAAGCAAGCGAGATGTGCAACATCTATACCGATATCCTTGAAGGGATCACTGATGCCTTCTCGAATGTGCTCAACAACAATCTGAACACGACCATGCGTATTTTAACGGGCATCACCATCATCCTCGCGATGCCTACGATCGTCTTCAGTTTCTATGGCATGAATGTAGCGGGCCTTCCGCTCGCAGATCTGTGGTGGTACCCCGTTCTGATAGCGATCATCCTCTGCGTGATCGTGTTCCTTGTACTGAAGTACACGCGCATCCTGAAGTAGCGCGGCATCCGCCCGATGCCTACAAACGATCGTTTGCTTCTCGCAGCCCAGCAAGCCCCTATCATCAAAAACTTCCCCACCAAGCTGGTCTATCATCAACGCACCCATCACTACTCCCACACGCGGGCTTAGCGTTGCCAGCGCCCTATGAAAAGATGAGCGAAGAGACTTGGGCGCTACTTCGATTCAACAACAGGAATAGGGGTCTTATCCTCTTCATCGAGGTTGCCGTCGTAGACGTAGTATTTCGTTTCGCGCGCAATGAGCCCGGAGAGCAACAGCACCATGATGATGTTCGGGATAGCCATGAGCGCATTGCCGATATCGGATATCACCCACACCATATCGCCGACGCCGATGGCGCCCAAGAATGCCGCTGCCACATAGAGGATCTGATAGGGCAAGATCGCATGCTTACCGAACAGATAGGTGATAGCGCGGCTGCCATAGTAGGACCACCCCAGAATGGTCGAATACGAGAATGAGACCATGCCCACCACTAAGAGAGGCGTGCCCAAATAAGGGATCTGCGCAAACGCAAGACTTGCAAGCTGAGCGCCCGAGAAGATAGTGGGATTATTCAAGATCTCATCCTGAATACCGGGATAGGCGATCATCGTCGAAACGAGCACGATACCCGTGAGCGCGCAGATGACCACAGTCGACCAGAACGTGCCTGTCATCGCGATGAGCGATTGCTCGGCAGGATTCTTCGTTTTCGCTGCCGCAGCAATGATCGGCGCCGAACCAAGGCCCGATTCGTTCGAGAAAAGCCCACGCGCACACCCGAACTGGAGCGCCACCATGATGCCCGAACCCACTGCACCACCGAAAGCAGCCTTTGCCGTGAACGCGCATTCGATAATGAGCACGAGCGCATCCCAGAGGTACGCCCAGTTCATCGCCAAGATGATCACGCAACCAAGAGCATAGCCGATCGCCATGACCGGCACCAGTCGCTCGCAAACATCCGAGATGATCTTAACTCCGCCGAAGATGACCGCCGCAACCAACACAACGATCACGATGCCGATGATCCACGGCTCAACCTGAAGGCCACTCGAAGTCATGATGCCCGTCATCGCTGATGCCTGCACTGCCGACCCTGTGCCGATCGCCGCTATCGCCGCGAAAAGAGCGAATGCGACCGCACCCACACGCGCATACCAGGGCACCTTACCATTCTTCGTGAACCCACGCTGCCAGGCATACATAGCGCCGCCCAGCATGTTGCCATTGTGATCCTTCACGCGATACTTGATCGCAACGAACACCTCTGAATACTTCGTAGCGATGCCGAATACACCCGTCAGCCACATCCAGAAGATCGCACCAGGACCGCCCGCCAGGATCGCTGTGGCCACACCCACGATCGAGCCAGTGCCGATGGTTGCCGCGAGCGCTGTGGCAAGCGCACCGAACGGAGAGATATCTCCTTCGCCTTCGGTCTTCGCGAGCGACATCTTGATTGCTTGCGGGATCTTTCGTTGGATGAAACGCGTGCGAAACGTAAGGAAGATATGAGAGCCCAAAAGCAAAATGATCATCGCAGGCCCCCAAACGAAGGCATCGATCTGTTCGAGGATCTCCATCACACATTCCCTTACCGCACTGACTGATAGACAAGAATCCAGCATAGCAGCCAAATCTGCTCATGCGCTCAACTTTATCAGGAAAGGCACTGCCATGCACGAGCGGATCGCTGCGATCTTTCCGCCAATCCCAGCACATTTGAAACACTCGCTATCCTCCGAGCCGTCGAACAGAACTAAATCGGCTATGATTGAGTGAATGAAATCTCCCCTTCATGCAAGGATTCATGATGGTCTATCACACAATCTTAGACGCACTCGGCAATACTCCTTTGATCGAGCTCAACCATATGACCACGCCTGACCAGGCACGCATTGTGGTGAAATATGAAGGATTGAATGTGGGTGGCTCGATCAAGACGCGCACTGCACTCCAAATGATCGAAGGAGCCGAAGCGCGTGGGATCATCGATTCCGATTCCATCATCGTTGAGCCTACCAGTGGCAACCAAGGCATTGGGCTCGCGCTCGTCTGTGCGGTGAAGGGCTATAAAGCGGTGCTGATCATGCCCGATTCGGTCTCGCACGAACGCCACGAACTTGTCCGACAATACGGCGCGGAAGTTATCATGGTTCACGACGAAGGCGATATCGGCGAATGCATAGCACGCTGCATCGCGCTCGCTAACGAAATGGCTGAAAAAGATCCCCATGTCTACATCCCTCAACAGTTCGAGAACGCCGACAATCTCGTTGCACACGAAACAGGTACGGCGCAAGAGATCCTGCGCGATATCGATACATCGATCGACGGATTCTGCGCTGGATTCGGCACAGGTGGAACCATCTCAGGGGTTGGGCGTGTTTTACGTGAGGTTTATCCCGATCTTAAGATCTGGGTCGCTGAACCAGAGCATGCTGCTATCCTTTCAGGCGGCGAAATAGGCTCCCACCTGCAGCAAGGCATCGGCGATGGACTCATTCCCGCCATCTTCGACAAAGATATCTACGACCATATTTGCTCGATATCCGATGAAGAAGCTCTTGAAACGAGTCGTGAACTTGCGCGCAAAGAGGGTATTTTGTGCGGCATCTCTTCAGGCACCAACGTTGCCATCGCACGCCGCCTCGCAGCGCATCTTGGCCCTGGCAAGACGGTCGTGACCATCCTTCCCGATACCGGCGAGCGCTACTTCTCCACCCCACTCTTCTCCGCTTTGCTGCCCTAAGGGGCTTACGCCTGATGACAAACTACCCGGTCGTTCGACATCTTAGGCGTGCTGCTTGTACTTAGAGTACGCTTACGGGATCGATATCGATCGAAACATTCACGGTCTTGTAGGGCTTGCGGGAGCGGAAGTAATCGATGCAGAATGCAGAGATATCTTCGGCAGGCTGCGCTTTGATGAGGATGTGATAGCGGAAGTTCTTCTTGAGGCGTGAAATCACGCACGGCGTAGGCGGGAAGATCTGTATTCCCTGCGCGCCCTGCTCTTCACCAAGCTTCATAAGGTCGAAGAAAAGCTGCTGCGCGACCCCGATCACTTCAGACTCGCGCTCCCCCCAGATGAGCACATTCGCCATACGTACGAACGGCGGATAAGAAAGATCACGCCGTAGTTTCAGCTCTTGCTCGAGAAATCTCTCACGATCATAGCGGGCTGCAGCAGCGATAGCGCTATCCTGCGCACTGTAGGTTTGCACGATCACCTTGCCGGGAAGATCAGCACGACCTGATCGACCAGCTACCTGCTCGATCAGGCTGAAGGTGCGTTCAGAGCTGCGAAAATCGGGAAGATGGAGCATGGTATCGGCATTGATAACGCCCACGAGCGTAACGTCATCGAAGTCGAGCCCTTTCGCGATCATCTGAGTGCCCAAGAGCACCGCAGCATCAGCCTTCGCGAACTGTTCAAGCAAACGCTGATGGTCACCCTTATGCGCCGTAGTATCAGCATCCATGCGAACCACCTCGCAGGCACGCTCCCCCAAGAAAACGCGCAACTCCGCTTCAACGCGTTGCGTTCCCGCACCAAAGCGCTTCAGGTAGGGCGAGCCACAATCAGGGCAGGTGACCGGAGCAGGAATCTCATAACCGCAGTGATGGCAAACGAGCCGATTACCCTCTTCGTGATAAGTAAGCGAAGTCGAACAGGATTCGCATTCAGGCACGAAGCCACAGTCGCGACAGAGTAAGAATTGCGCGAACCCACGCTGGTTAAGCAGCAAAACCGCTTTCTCTCCTTTATCGAGCGTTTCATTGAGCGCATTTTGGAGTGCCTTTGAGAACATCTTGCGGTTTCCTGCGCCAAATTCGCGCGCCATATCGACCACCTGAATCTTAGGCAGTGGCTTGCCATTAGCACGGCTAGCCATGACCACCTGATGCCACGAATCGTCGGTCTTCACCCGATGAAGCGCCTCGATCGAGGGCGTAGCCGAACCTAAGATGAGCGTGGCGCCATTCCTGCGCACAAGCCACTCCGCCACATCGCGCGTCACATAACGCGGCGCTTGATCCTGCTTGTAACTGCCTTCGTGCTCTTCATCGATGATGATCATACCCACGTTCGCCAAGGGAGCGAAGAGCGCACTGCGCGCACCCACCACCACGCGAATCTCACCTGAATGGATCAGGTCCCACTGGTCAAAACGCTCTCCCTGACTCATGCGAGAGTGAAGCACCGCCACCGTATCGCCAAAGCGCCCACGAAAGCGCGCGACCGTCTGCGGCGTAAGGGAAATCTCAGGCACGAGCACGATCGCATTGCGCCCCGCCTTCAACTCTTCCTCGATCGCACAGAGGAACACCTCTGTCTTGCCTGAACCCGTAACGCCATCGAGCACCACCACTTCCCCACTGGCACGCTGCTGAGCCACGCTGATCACTTCAAGTGCAGCACTCTGATCAGGGGTCAAGACAGGACGTTCATGAATGCGTTTAGTGAAGGCCGAACTGATCTCCGCCGCACCGCGCACACGCCTGCGCTCTTCTATGGCGATCACGCCCTTTTCTTCAAGTGCCTTGATAACCGCTGAGACCGAACCATATTCAGCGCTCAAGTCCGCAACTTTCAGATCACCCTGCTTGAGTGCTTCAAGGATCGCGATCTGCTTCACGGCAGACTTGCGTGGCGTATACTCATCGGCTGCAGGCAGGCGTGATGCCCAACGCTCATCGACTTGTTGGACCTTCGGATAGAGCACCTCCCAAGCACCTGCCACGCGCTTCATTTTCGGAGTCGCTCCTGGAGGCAGGAGCAAGCGCACGCACGATGAAAGCGGCGCGATATAACGCTCTGAAAGATAGAAAGCCAGTTCAGCCCCAGCTTCATCGAAATAGGATTCGGAGAGCACCGCCTCGATGGACTTAAGGCGCTTCACATTCTCAGGCGCCTCTTCGCTCATACCCACCACATAGCCGATCGCCTTCCTGCCACCAAAGGGCACGAGAACAGCACAGCCGATCTGCGTGTCTGCGAGATCGGCTGGTAGTGCGTAGGTGTAAGCACTATCGAGTGCTTGCGTGGGTATGTCGAGGATCACCGAAGCGTAGGTCATAATGGCGCTAGTATAGCGCAGGCACGTAGGCTCACGAAAGCGACGGACAAGCCGCCTTCAAATCTTCAACCTTATTCTTGTGTTCCCAGGTGAATTCTGGAAGCTCGCGGCCGAAATGACCATATGCCGCGGTCTTGCGATAGATCGGACGACGCAGATCGAGTGCATCGATGATAGCTGCTGGACGCAAGTCGAATACCTTCTCGACAGCCGCCTCGATCTCTTCTTGCGGAACATGGTTCGTACCGAACGTTTCGATCATGATCGAAACGGGGCGCGCGACACCAATAGCATAGGCGATCTGAACCTCACAGCGATCCGCAAGGCCAGCTGCAACCACGTTTTTCGCGACCCAGCGCGCTGCATAGGCACCAGAACGATCGACCTTCGTGCAGTCCTTGCCCGAGAACGCGCCACCACCATGACGACCCATGCCGCCATAGGTGTCAACGATGATCTTGCGGCCGGTAAGGCCCGCATCGCCCATAGGGCCACCGATCACGAAACGGCCAGTCGGGTTGATGAAGATCTCAGCACCTTCATAGGAAAGATCAAGATCGGCGAATACGGGTGCGATGACCTGTTCGATAACGTCTTCGCGCAACTGCTCGGGATCGATATCTTCAGAGTGCTGGGTAGAAACCACGATCTTGTCGATGCCTACCGGCTTATCATTCTCATAGCGAACGCTCACCTGGGTCTTTCCGTCAGGACGCAAGTAAGGCAATATGCCGTCTTTGCGCACCTTGGTAAGGCGTTCGGAAAGACGATGCGCTGCATAGATAGGAAGCGGCATAAGCTCTGCGGTTTCGTTGCAAGCATAGCCGAACATCATGCCCTGATCGCCTGCACCGATCTCGGAATAGCTATCCTTCGCTTCGCCCTTCTGCGCTTCGAAGGACTGATCGACGCCCTGAGCGATATCGGCCGACTGATCGTGGATCGCGTTGAGCACGCCGCACGTGGTGGCATCGAAGCCATACTTCGCACGGTTGTAACCGATGTCTTCGAGCACCTCGCGCACGATAGCTGGCACATCAACATAAGCTTGCGTGCGAATCTCGCCTGTTACGAGCACCATGCCCGTAGTGGCCATGGTCTCACAGGCACAACGCACTGCGCTCGGATCGGCGGGTGCACCAGAAGGAGAGATATAGCCCTGCTCAGCAAGCTCGATCTCCTTGGCAAGGATAGCATCGAGAACGGCATCGGAGATCTGATCGCAGATCTTATCAGGGTGCCCTTCGGTTACCGACTCGCTCGTGAAGATGTAAGAGGAATTAGCCATGTCAGTATCGTACTTTCTATTCTCTTATTCTCTTAATTACCTGCTTCGGTCTTTTGCGCGATGGCAGAACGAGGATCGCGATCCGGATCCCATGCGCCACGGATCACACGACCGTCCTTCTTGAATTTCTCAATGTCGGTCTCCGCCATGCCGATATTGTCGCGCTGGCGGTTCTTAGCGCGCGGACCCTTCTTGTCGGTCCAAAGACGCTCGGCAACAGGGGCCCATGCTTCAGCAGCTGGTTTCGTCTTCGCGCAGAGCTCTTCAGCACTTTCCTGCGCGACCAAGTCCGTAGAGTGCGCGCCCGATTCAGCCACCATGTACTCGAGACATTCAGGGTTCTCGAGCATCGGGCAGGGACGCATATAGTTATCGTTGAAGGGCTGCTCGTGGTAGTACTCCATGAAGATAGGCGAACGCAGGCAATCGAGCAGCGTTGAATCGTGGATGTTCGCGTTCGAATAGTGAATGAAGACGCACGGCTCGACATCGCCCGCAGCATTGATATGCAGATAACGACGCCCACCCGCGATGCAGCCGCCAACATATTCGCCGTCATGCTGGAAGTCCAGCGTGAAGAGCGGCTTTGTCTGGCGCATCTTATCGTTGAAGAGGTAAAGCTTCTCACGCTGTTCAGGTGTAGGCATAAGATCGGTCGGAGAATCCTTACCAACTGGCATGTAGGTGAAGATCCACGCGAAGAGCGCGCCCTTGTCAATCAACCAATCGAAGTATTCCTCGCTCGTAACGCTGTCTGAATTCACCGAGGTATAGCAGATGGAAACGCCGAAGGGCAGCCCGTGCGAACGGAGCAGATCCATGGCCTCATCGACCTTCTGATAGGTGCCTTCACCACGACGTGAATCCGTAGAAGCCTCATCGCCTTCCGCCGAGATAGCGGGAACGAAATTCTTGACGCGGATCATCTCCTGGCAGAAGGCTTCGTCGATGAGCGTGGCGTTCGTAAAGCAAAGGAACGCGCAATCAGGATGAGCTTCGCAAAGCTTGATGAGATCTTTCTTGCGCACCAGCGGCTCGCCACCCGTGTAGATATACACATGAACACCCAGCTCTTTACCCTGCGTGATGATCGAATCGATATCATCGTAGGAAAGGTTGAGCGCATTACCATAATCGGCCGCCCAACACCCCGTGCAGTGCAGGTTGCATGCGCTGGTAGGATCGAGCAAGATAGCCCACGGAATATTGCAATCGTACTTCTTGCGGCTCTTCTCCTGCTGACCCCAAGCAAGGAGGTTCGCATCGATGACGAAGGTCTTCAGCAGATCGTCGCGCACCTCAGGATTGATATCGGTCATGATCTTCATGATAAGCTGATACCAGTTATTCTTCTGCTCGATCGCATTACGGATCGACTCACGCTGACTCGGGAAGAGCGATTTCGGCAGAAGCGGCTCGAGCGTATCCATGATCTTATTGATATTCTTCTCTGGATCAGCGAGAAGATAGTTCATCAGTTTAGTGATCGCTGCTTTTTTCATTGCGTCTGTTGCGCTCATAAAAGATCCCCCTCAAATTTCGTCATCTATAAGCAGGACTAAATCATGTCTCGAAAATTCAATTTGTTATTATGCCATTTTCTCTATTTTTTCCAGCGGCGTTTTACGCCACTGGTTTCATGCTCCCCGCTCAAGCACGTTTTTTTCAACAGATTGCTGAGAACTGTCGAAATAGGATTGCGCTACTATTGAAAGCAGTTTGAAAAGGAATGCTTTTTCTGCAACGCTCTTAGTAAAAGCTTATGTGTACACATCTGTTGTTCTTTGCCGATCGGACAAGAAAGGCCGACCTATGACAAGCGATGCAATGCTCACTCAAGAGTATTTCGATACGATGAACTCATTTGATGGCGACCTAGCTGGCAAGCGGTCGGCGCGTATTTACATGGATCAATCAAGCGCGATCGTCCATCATCGCGTGGTAGGCGCCAGCTTCATTCCTCGCCTCTATAACGACGAAGTCTGGGAGCGCTTTCGCTTCATCTCAGAAACGATCCACACTATCCTGTGCAAGGTGATCGAACGCTATCGCAGCGATGAATCCTATCGCGCGGTCTTCGATTATGATCCGCGGCTGGTGGAACTTATCCTGCTCCCCCGCGGCTACGATGCTATTCTCCCTTTCGCACGCGTGGATATCTTCCTCAACGAAGACACGCTCGAAAGCGCATTCTGCGAGCTTAATGGCGATGGTTCGGCAGGACTCAACGAAGATCGTGAGATCGTTCATAGCATCGAAGGCAGCGATACCTTTGGGCGCTTCGCGGCACATCACAAGGTTGAATCGTGCGAGCTGTTCAAAAGCTGGGTCTCGGAGTTCATCGCAATCTATGAGACATTCAAGAACAAGGTCGAGCATCCGCGCTTTGCCATCTGCGACTATTTGGACGTGGGTGTGGTCGATGAATTCCGCATCTTCAGTGAATACTTCAAGCAAGCTGGCTATGAATGCATTATTGCCGACGTGCGCGATCTCTCATTCGATGGCGCCGTATTGCGTGATGGCAACGGCCAGCAGATCGACGCAATCTGGCGTCGTTGCGTCACGAACGACGTGCTCGAACATTGGAACGAATCGCAGGAGCTCATCAGCGCGTTGCGCGCGCAAGCCGTAGCGCTCATCGGGGCGTTCTCGGGTCATATCGTGCACGACAAACAGATCTTCGAAGCGCTCAAGCACCCGCTTACGAAGGCATTCTTGAGCAAGGCGGAAAATGCCTTCATCGAAGAGCAGATCCCTGCCACCTATTTCCTGACCGATGAAGACTGCGACCTTGCTGCTGTGCGCGCAAACAAGAACGATTGGATCATCAAACCCACCGATAACTATGGCGCAGCCGATGTATATGCTGGCAAAGCATGCAGTGAAAAGGAATGGGATGCGCTCATCGATCGCTTCGCGAACGGGGCAGCTGGTGCGCCCTTCCTCGTGCAGCGCTACGTTACGCCCTATCGCACGAAAACGATCCCCCCTGCAGCTGACATAGATTGGCTTGTTGAGCAGGGGCTTGCCAAAAGCGCAAAAGAGGTCGAACGCGAAGGCGTGTTCTACAACAATATCAGCGGGCTCTACCTCTACAACGGCACCTTCACGGGAGTATTCTCACGCCTAGGGCCGCTTCCTGAAATAAGCAAAGAGCACCACGGCATGACCGCTGCCACCATTCGCGTGCGTGATTGAGCTTGAACTATGGTGCAACGTGCGATCGACATAGTAGCTGCTGCTCTCACGACCGTTCTGCTAGCGTTCGGACTGTTCGGCTCAGGGCTCGTGGCATGCATGATGCCGCAGACCACTCAATTGCTGGGTAATAATTTCTCTGGCTGGGACGAAGCGACCTACCCGCAGGACACCATGAGCGAGCTCGCCGAAGCGGTACGCTCCTTCTCGATCGACGATACGGGGCGACCTCAGCTCGAAGCATGCGTACGAACCGCCCTTGAGGAGCATTTCCCCGACATCGATCGCATGCTCGCAACAGGCAACACCGGCCAGAATGCGGCTGGGAACCTCTATGCTGGCGGCATCGGTGCGGGTAACCTGCTCTCGATCTACACCCTACCTGCAAGTGCGGTGGATCATCTGGAAGATTGCATCCCCGTATTCACTACCTCGCGCATCATGATCATCTTGAGCCTGGTCTTCGCTGCTGCAGGCATCATCCTCCTTATCGTACGCAGACGAAGAAAACTTGCCGGCTGGATCATGTTCGCAACCCCGCTTGCCGTGATCGGGATCATCGTTGCGCTTGGCATATGGGCATTCGTTGATTTCGATTCGTTGTTCAACCAACTCCATACGCTCTTCTTCACCGGCGGCAGCTGGGTATTCCCCGCCGATTCGTTGCTGACCACGCTCTTCCCCGAAAGCTTCTGGATGGGCATGGGGATCGTTTGGGTTGCCGTGAGCATACTCGCCTGCCTGATCGTCTCGCTCATCGGGCGCTTCGTGAAGCGTTAGGCATGCCGTTGTAGAATACAGGCACTTCACCTTTTGAAAGCTTGAAAGGATACCGATGACTGCTTCCGAGAAACCCGTACGCGTTCGCTTTGCTCCTTCTCCCACCGGAGAGCTCCACATTGGTGGGGCGCGCACGGCCATTTACAACTGGGCATTCGCACGTGCTAACGATGGCGACTTCATCCTGCGCATCGAAGATACCGATCCCGAGCGCTCCACTGAAGAGAACAAGCAGATCATCTTGCGCGCGATGCGCTGGCTCGGCCTCGACTGGGACGAAGGTCCTGAAGCAGGAGGCGACCATGGCCCCTACCTCCAGACCGAGCGATTCGATACCTACGCAGATGCGCTTGAGCGTTTGAAAGAACGTGGCATGGTCTACCCGTGCTTCTGCACTAAAGAAGAGCTCGATGAAAAGCGTGCTGCCGCTGAAGCGACCGAAGGCGGCTATTCTGGCTACGATCGTACCTGCCGTAGCCTCTCTGCTGAAGAGGCGCAAGCGCGCATCAATGCAGGAGAGCCCCATGTTTGGCGTCTGAAGGTACCGCTCGATCATGGCCCGATCGAATTCGACGATGCAGTCTATGGCCACATGAGCTTCCCGGCAGACGTGATGGACGACATGATCCTTGTCCGCTCCGATGGCACGCCCACCTACAACTTCGCCGTAGTCTGCGATGACGCACTCATGGGCATCTCGCATGTGATTCGTGGCGACGATCATCTTTCGAACACCCCGCGCCAGATCCTCATCTACGAAGCACTCGGCTACGACGTACCCGTGTTCGCTCATCTCTCCATGATCCTTGGCTCCGATGGCAAGAAGCTTTCCAAACGCCGCAATGCCACCTCGGTCGAACAGTATAAGGAAATGGGCTATCTGCCCGATACGCTCATCAACTTCCTCGCGCTTCTGGGCTGGTCGCTTGACGGCGAGACGACCATCATCGATCGCGATACGCTCTGCCGTGAGTTCTCGCTCGATCGCGTAACGCGCAAGGACGCGATCCTCGACGAAGAGAAGCTCGACTGGATGAATGGCATCTACATTCAGAACATGGGTGCTGCTGCCTGGGTTGATGAAGTCGCCCCCTTCTTCATAGAAGCAGGTCTTGCGAGCGCTGAAGACATCGAGGCGAACCGTGCCTGGTTCGAAAAGCTCTACCCGCTCGTTGCAGAGCGATCGAAGCACTTGAACGATGCCGTCGAGAAGCTCTCGTTCATCTTCGACGGACCGAACGTAACGCTCGACGAGAAATCGGTCAAAAAGAACCTGCTCAAGGAAGGCGCACGCGCCGATGAAGTGCTGCGCGAAGCACGCGCGATCCTGGCCGACGAATCGATCCCATGGCAGTGCGATCCGCTGCAAGATGCGGTGCGCGAGCTCACCGAAAAGCTCGACTTGAAAGCGAAGTTCGTCTTCCAGCCCATCCGCGTTGCGGTCACTGGTTCGCAGGTTTCGCCGCCGCTGTTCGAGAGCATCGAGCTCATGAAGCGTGAAGACGTGCTCGCGCGCATCGACTACGCACTGGCCGAAGTGTTCGGCGCATAGTCGTGTAGGCTGGCCAACGACAACGAGCCTAACAAGAGGCTGCCATGAGTGAAGACAGGAGCATACCGATCTCGCCAGCTGCTCTTGAAGCATTTGCAGCTGGTGCAGCGTTCATGCCTCAAAATACTCCGGCGCGCTCTGCAGATAACGAAGCGCACCCCGCAGAAGAGGAAGCAGCTACCGAGCCGTCTGATGCAGGTCGGCCTGAAGCAGCGAGTACAACCGAGCAAAGCAGTGAACCCTCTATCGAAGAAGCGATCGACAGCTCCGATACCGTTTCCGGTAAAGCAGCCGAAGAACCCACTGCTCCGCCCACAGACCTGCGCTTTCCCATCTCAGTCCTGCCAGGATTCTGCACCCGCCTTGCTGGCAGCACATGCAAACGGTGCACGTTCGTCTGCCCCTACGATGCGATCGCCTTCGACGAAGATGATCACCCACATATAGACGAAGAATTCTGCACCCGTTGTGGATTATGCTGTGGCATCTGCGATGCCTTCGTTACTGAGCGCATCACGATGAACGACCTGCTCGACAAGGTTCGTCGCCTCTCCAGCGAGGGCGAGTCAGTCTTCTTCACCTGCTACGATCAGATCCCTGAAGATTTCGAAGTGCATCCCAACGTCGTGGTCCTGCCTTGCATCGGAGCCGTTGCACCCGAATTCTGGCTAGCCGCCCTCGAAGCGAACCCCGAATTGCAGATCTACTGCAACTTCTCGCTCTGCACCGATTGCCCCACCGCAGGCCCCGAAGCGAAGACGCTGCTCACGCATGCAGTGAACCTGGGTGAGCGTTGGAGCCGCATCCATATGGGCAAAGCTGAACGCCTTCCTGAAAAGACCGATATCTTGAGCCGCTTCTTCGAGGCCACTTCCGATGAATTCCACCGGCGCGGTGTTGCCACCTCGCTCGCGCATGAAGCAGCAGACATCGCAAGCGGTAAGCATCGCAAGCGCTACAACGACACGCTCGCCAAATTTCACGAGCAGAAAGCCCACTTGCGCGCACAGGGTCACGCGCAAAATGCCCATCACCACCAGCATGTTCCTTCAACTCCCGATCTTGTCGTGCGTAAACCATGGCCGCGCCTTACGCTCGCAGCACGCACCGTCGAAGAGCACCCCGAGATCGCACCCAACATCCCCCGTTATTTCGCAACAGTCGATGGTGCTCTCTGCGAACGCTGCTACGAGCCGTGCTTCTCGCACTGTCCTGCCGGGGCACGCTCCTTGGACGAGTTCGGCGCGATCAAAGTCGACCCTAAGCTCTGCATTGCATGCGGCAATTGCGCGCTTTACTGTCCCACCGGCGCAGCGTATCTCTACGAGACCGACGGTACGATCTTTCTTTCCGAGCAAAGCACCGACGAATAACGATCAGCCCTGCCGAACCCAGCCCCATTCACGAGCTAGGTCTATAATCGAACGTAAGGCATCGCCTTCTTCTAACACCTTTCGATCCCAAAGGAGACACCATGGTCGATGAAACCAATTCATTAGAAGAGATCCGCGCGTACTTCGCTCAGGATAAATTCGCAGCTCAAGCGCAGTGCAGCATCATCGAAGCCGCACCGAATCACGCTATCTGCGAAATGCCCATCACTGAAAACCACCTGAACGCCAACGGTACCGTCATGGGTGGCGCGATGTTCACGCTGGCAGATTTCACCATGGCCATCATCTCGAACATGGACAACAAACCTACCGTTGCTATCGACTGCACGATCCGCTTCTTCTCCCCCGCCAAGGGCGAGAAACTCATCGCTACAGGCAGCGCGAACAAGGCAGGTCGAACCGTAGGTTTCTACACTGTCGATATCACCGACGATCTGGGAACCAACGTTGCTCAATTCGTCTGCACCGCGCATCGCAGCTAAGCCTTCATTCTTCCATCCTGAAATATCACCCCAAACGCAAACCACCTGCACAACGCTCTACTGCAGGTGGTTCTCTTTCCCATTCGCCACGAAAATCCTGTCGAAGTGTGCCGAAGGGGCGTAAAATCGAACTGCATTCGCACATCAGTTTTATACGCATACGCAAGAAAAGAGTCGCATGAACTTTACCGAACGCTGGCATACCTTCTTCGATCGTTCCGCTCCAAACATGATCCTTCGCTTGGCGGTCATGTTCTTCGGTCTTGCGTTGGTTGCTGCTTCGGTTGCACTCACCCGTGCTTCAGGGCTCGGCACCTCTCCCATCTCGTGCATCCCCGCAGTCTTGAGTTTCACCACAGCCTGGACTATCGGCATGTGGACCTTTGTAGTGAACGTGCTGTTCGTACTTGTTCAGATCATCTTGTTGCGCAGCGATTTCAACCCGATCCAGTTCTTGCAGATCGCTTTTGTGTTCGTCTTCTCGGCGATGATCGATTTCTTCGTCCCGTTTTGCGAACTCATCCCCATGCCGAACTACGGTTTTGAACTCTTCTACACCATACTGGGTGTATTCATGACGGGCTTTGGCATCTTCTTGCAAGTGAAAGCTTCACTCATCACGCTCCCCGGTGAAGGGATCGTGCTGGCAGTTTCGAAGGTGACCAAGATCCCCTTCCCGAAATGCAAGGTGGCGTTCGACACATCCCAAGGCGTTATCGGCGCGATCATCTCGCTCATTGCGATGGGTGGCCTATTCGGTGTGCGCGAAGGCACCATCCTCTCAGCGCTATTCGTAGGCGTGGTCGTGAATCTCTGCAACAAGCTGCTTCCGAACTTCGAAAAAGCCGTTCCGCTTGCTGGGCACAGGACGCTCACGGCAACCACCCTCGAAGCGCCTTCGAACACGCCCACACCTCAAGAAGCACCCGCTACCGATGCAGCTCCCGAAACAGCGCTCGAAGCGACAGATACTTCTTACTCTCTCGAGCGCGATTAGTGCGATTAGCACGAATCGCGGCAGATTTGCGCACTCAACAACAAGGAAGACCCCTCCCGAACACGAGTTGTCTAACAAACCGCCTACTCCTCTTTTTCTGACAAGAAGAAAGACGCGAGGAATTCTTGCACGGCGGTAAGCGTGGTTCCATCTTCACTCTCCCCTACCACACGCATCGGCACGATGAGCTTCTTCTTGTCTGCCAAGTAGCGCCCTGCCTTCTTGCGGAGCGCAGATGCCTGCTTCTTCGAAATGGTGATAGGCTCGACAATGAGCTTGCCGCCCGTTACCGATATCTGCGCAATATTGTGCTCGTTCGCGAACGCTTTCAAACGCGCTTTTTGGAATTGATTGACCGTAGCTGGCGGCATTTCACCATGCTTCTCTTTGATCTCACGCGCGAGCTCATCTACGAATTCGATCGTATCAGCACTGGCCAGCTTGCGATAGAAGAGTACGCGTTCATCAGCATCCGGTACATATTCTTCAGGGATGTACGTGTGATCGGGCACATTGATCACGATGTCGGAAAGAGCTTCAGGAAGATAGTTGTCGGATATGCTCTCCCCCTCACGCGTAAGGTTCACCGCCTGCGAGAGCATCTGCGCATAGAGGTCGAAGCCCACTGCCGACATGTTGCCGCTCTGCTCCGCGCCAAGGATGCTGCCTGCGCCACGAATCTCAAGATCCTTCATAGCGATACGCATGCCGCTTCCCAAATCGGCGTTCTCATCGATTGCGGTCAGGCGATCGCGCGCCTCTTCGGTAAGGGGAATGTTATCAGGGAACAGGAAATAAGCATACGCCTGCGTGGAAGAGCGACCGACACGTCCTTTGAGCTGATACATCTGCGCGAGGCCCAAGCGCTGCGCATCTTCGATGATGAGCGTATTCGTATGCGGATTGTCAATGCCGCTCTCGATGATGGTAGTTGCCACGAGCACATCGATCTCGCCTGCGGAAAAATCTTCCATCACGATCTCGAGCTCTTCTTTCGACATCTTGCCGTGCGCTATCCCAATGCGTGCTTCACCTGCTGCTTCGCGCACGCGCTTCACCGCATCGTCGATCGAGCGCACGCGATTGCTCACGTAGTACACCTGCCCTTTGCGGTCGAGTTCGCGTGCGATCGCATCAGCGACCACATCGGGATCCCATTCTCCTACATGCACTTCCACTGGTCGACGATCATCGGGCGGCGTCATGATCAAGCTCATGTCGCGCACACCGGAAAGCCCCATTTGCATCGTGCGCGGAATGGGTGTTGCCGAAAGCGTGAGGATATCGATCGACTCGCGCATGTTCTTCAGTTGCTCTTTATGTCCCACACCGAAGCGTTGTTCCTCATCGATGATCACAAGCCCCAGGTCTTTCGGGTTCACATCGCGCGAAAGCAGACGATGCGTACCCACGAGCACCTGCACCTCCCCGTTGGCGAAGTCTTCGAGGGTTCTTTTTTGTTGAGCGGGAGTACGGAAACGCGAGAGCACTTCGACCCGCACACCAAAGGGCTCAAAGCGCTCCTTGAACGTAGTGTAATGCTGCTGTGCCAAGATGGTGGTCGGGCAGAGCACCATCACCTGCTTCTTGTCCTGCGTTGCCTTGAACGCCGCACGCAATGCCACCTCAGTCTTACCGAAGCCAACATCGCCGCATACGAGCCTGTCCATCGGATGGATCGATTGCATGTCAGTCTTGATATCCGCAATAGCCGCAAGTTGATCAGGCGTTTCCTGATAGGGGAACGCTTCTTCCATCTCGCGCTGCCAGGGCGTGTCCTCTTTATATTGATAGCCCTTCGTCGCGCTACGACGCGTATACACATCCACCAAGTCGAACGCAAGCTGCTTCGTAGCCTTGCGCGCACGCCCTATCGCACGCGACCAATCCGACGTGTTGAGGCGCGTTAGACGCGGAGATGCTCCTTCGGGACCAACATAACGTGTTACGCGGTCAAACTGCTCGACCGGCACATAGAGCTTATCGCCTTCAGCGTATTCCAAAAGCAAGTAATCACGCTCGATCCCGCCCACATCGCGGCGCACGAGATCACGGAAGAATGCCACACCATGATGCGCATGCACGACATAATCGCCTGGCTTATAGGGGAAGGTGATATCGGTGATATCGACGCGCTTCGTAGTACGCACCGACATGGAACCTTGCGTATCGGCAAGTGAAACAAGAGCGAGCTTCGCCGCAGGGAAGATCATGCCGAGCGGGATATTCACATCGACGATGTTCACCACACCACGGCGCAATTTGTGCTCACGACAAGCAGAAGCCGAAGGCGCTTTTGCCATCTCGCCTTCCTCGGAGCGATCGGATGAAGATACGTCTTCGCTCTCATCGTCGGGAGCTGCTAACACATCGAGTTCCTCTTTGATCGGGATCCCCCGATCGACCAATTCGAGCTTCATCTCTTGGCGCGCGCGAAAATGCGGCACCGAGAACACCACCGTGAAGCCCTGCTGCGTGAGCGAATAGAGCTTACCGAAGAGCTTATCGGCATCTCCCGCCACATCCACACGCTTGACCACCAATTCATCATCGAGCTCCACGCCCACCCGCATGATCGATACGTAGGTAGCGCGCTGATTCTTCCCAAAATCGAGCGCTTGCGGGGCGAAGAAGAGCTCGTCTGCCAAAAGCAGCGAGGCGTTCGTCTTCTTCATGAGCTCATCGCGATAGTGAAGCGCATCGTCAACCAAGCTGCGAGGTTCTACCACCACCGTAAGAGCACTGTCTGGAAGGTAGTTGCCCACCGTATCAAGTTCTTCGAACACATAGGGCAAGAGCGCTTGCGGCGTGAATATCTCGGTCTGCTCGAGCGCATCGAGCAAGTCACGATACAGCGGCGTGGTGCTCGACTGCGGCACTAGCCGCGAACGCGCCTGAGCGATACCGCGCGAGGTAAGAGGAAATTCGCGCACAGGGAAGATCTCGACCGACGCGCGCGAAGAGATGGTTTGCCCTGTTCCAGGAAGCAAGCTGCGAATCTCTTCCAGTTCATCGCCGAAGAAATCAAGGCGCACCGGATTAACCAGATTACCCGCGAACACATCGATCGTGCCGCCCTGCGCGCTGAAGGTTCCAGGTCCATCGAGCTTACCGGTGTTCTCATAGCCTAACTCTACCAGTTTCTCGACCAGACTCTCGTAGTCCTCGACACCCGAAATACCCATCTCATCGAGCTCTTTTCCTGCTTCGAGCGCGAGCGGGCGCGCAACCTCGGCGCGCGCAGGCGCCACCTTGCGCAAGAGCGATCGAGCGGATGCTACTACCAAACACGACCTTCCGCTCTGAAGTGCCCACAGTGCTTCAAGACGACGTGCCGACTGGCGCGCACGCGCCTGGTATTCTTTCATATTCGTCGGAGGATCGAGAATGAACGGATTCTCTTCGCGCTCCCGATAGAGATAGACCTTTTCATCGCCCACGTAGGCACCGAGCATGCGCGCGAACGTTTCGGCGGTCTCTTCGCCAGGAACCACCACGAGCGTAGGCTGCGGACGCTCCGCAAAGCGCGCAGCAACCAAGAACGGGCGTGCCGAAGAAGCGACACCGATCGTAGCATCGACACCTGCATCAAGTTTGCCCCAGAAGTTCTCAAGCGCGCCTGAGCGCTTGAGCGTCTGCGAAAGAAGATCTATCAGCATCTGTGTCCCTTTCTTGCACCTGCGAAGGTGGCTAAACCAAACACGAAAAGCCGCTTTTCGCGGCAACGGTGAAGATAAGTCTACCAATTCACCCGCTCGTTGGTTGGTCAGCGCACCGCTCTTCACGCACTCACCACAGGCGCGCTACCATCGCGCAACCCTGCTACAATACGAAAACAAAAGATACAGCGAAGGGACAGACATGGCACGAGAGAAAAAGGCGGATAAACTTGCTCGCGCGCTCGAAGTCGAGCGGCGCATGGGCGAGCACTATCCCGAACCCGAATGCGCGCTTCATTACCGAACACCCTTCGAGCTTACGATCGCGGTCGCTCTTTCCGCACAAACCACCGATGTGAACGTGAATAAGGTAACCCCTACTCTGTTCGCCCGTTTCGGAACGCCCGAGGCCATGGCGCAAGCGAATGTTGAGGAGGTTGCCGATATCATCCATTCACTCGGATTCTTCCGTAATAAAGCGAAGAATTGCGTAGCGTGCGCTCAGATGATCATGAGCGATTTCGGTGGCGAGGTGCCTCGTGATATGAAAAGCCTTCAAAAGCTTCCTGGTGTGGGCAGAAAGACAGCGAATATCGTATTGAATGAAGGGTTCGGCATCGTCGAAGGTATTGCGGTCGATACGCACGTGTTCCGCATTGCGCACCGCTTGAAGTTCTCCAATGCCGACACCCCTTTGCAAACCGAGCAAGACCTGCTCAAGCTCTATCCCCGCGAGTGCTGGGGGCCGATCAATCACCAATGGGTGCTGTTCGGACGCGAAACCTGCATCGCGCGCAAACCGAAATGCGCAGAATGCTTCTTGAACGACCTCTGCCCCTCCGCCTTCAAACAATCCTGATGACAAACTACCCGGTCGTTCGACACCTATGGCAAGCAGCACGCCCAAGGGGTACTTGTAATTACCCGCTTTCGCTGTTCGCTTGCTCTTCGAGACAAGCTCATGCGCTTCGCTCCTTCGGACAACCTATTACTGATCAAGTATGCGGACTCAGATTAATTCAAGTACCCCATGGGCTCAGCTGCTTGCTTGCCCCCTGAATACCTTGGCTGATCGAGCTGATGTCGAACGACCGGGTAGTTTGTCATCGGTGCTGATTGACTAAGAGGTTTCATCGACTGCTTCGATGGAGCGGATCTCGAGTTCGCGCCCGCGAAGAAGTTCCGTGTCTTCACTATGGCAGTAAGGGCAGATGCGGCCGTGCTCGACCGTACCATAGGTTTTCCCGCAGGCGTTGCAGACGGTGACGGCGGACACGGTACACACTTCAAGCTCCGCACCCTCCGTAAGCTTGTTCTTGTTCGCCGCCCACGTCCAAGCATCCTCGAAAAAATCAGTAACGATGCCTGACACTTCACCCAGATCGACCGTCACTTTCTGAATATGCGCAAGGTGCTGCTCCTTCGCCACGTCCTCCAGCTGGTCGATCATGGCGAAGACGATGCCTAATTCGTGCATGATCCCCCTTTGCGCCTAACCCTTCTTGCCAGGAACGATGCGCTTAACGAGCATCTTTGCTGCATTGGGCAAGATCTTCTTGATCTTGCCCTCGCTCGGTACCATGGTCGAGCATTCAGGATGTTCGCGCGAAAGGCTGATCGCATCGAACTCGCAACGCGTCGTGCACAATCCGCAGCCAATGCATTTGTTCGGATCGACCACACTCGCACCGCAAGAAAGGCAACGAGCAGTTTCTGTCCGGATCTGCTCTTCAGTGAACGCGGGGCGCTCACCTGGAGTAATGCGTGTCTCTCCACTTGTGAAGGTACAGCCCGGCACCTGGCGACCCGCATGATCGTACTTGCCAGGATTGAGCGCGATATTGCTCTTATCGAGTTCGACATAGTGAAGCTGATTGCGCCCAGTAGTGAGTGAGCTTCCCTTTTGAACGAAACGATGCAAACTGGTTGCAGCCTCATGACCTGCCGCAATAGCATCGATCACGAAGCGCGGTCCCGTGAAAGCATCACCGCCTACGAACACATCGTCTTGTGCGGTCTGATAGGTAAACCCATCTGCCACAGCCGTATTTCCACAACCAAGCTCGACTGCGCTTCCCTCAAGCAGACTACCCCACTCGATGGATTGTCCGATAGCCAATACGACTTGCTTGCAATCGATCGTGCGCGTATCGGCATCATCGTATTCAGGTGCAAAGCGCCCTTCACTATCGAAGACGCGCGTACAACGACGAAGCGTGACGGACTCAACCTGCCCGCTCGCATCAACATTGATCTTCGCTGGACCCCAGCCACATTCGACCTTCACGCCATCAGCAAGTGCTTCTTCTATCTCATCGGGACTTGCGGGCATCTCTTCGCGCTGCTCGATGCTCACCATGGTAACGTTCTTCGCTCCACTTCGGCGCGCCATGCACGCAGCATCCACCGCCACGTTGCCGCCGCCAACGACCACAACCTCTTCAGCAACATCACAGGCATTGCCCACTACATCGGCCTCAATAGTCTCACGCAAGAATGCAAGCGCTCCGCTCACACCCTGCGCGTCTTCACCTTCAACGCCAAGCGGTCGACTCCCCTGCGCACCGATAGCCAGATAGAACGCTTCGAATCCTTCATTGCGCAAGCTATCAAGCGTAACATCCTTTCCCACATCCACACCGCAGCGGATCTCAACACCTAACTCACACAAGATATCGATCTCAGCCTTGACCACATCGCGCGGAAGCTTATAAGCAGGAATGCCATAAGTCATCATGCCACCAGGCTTTTCTTCACGCTCGAATACGGTAGGCGCATACCCCATAGTGGCAAGATAGTACGCACACGTAAGACCCGCCGGCCCCGCGCCCACGATAGCGATCTTTTCGGGAAATCCTCCGCGCGTGGTGGGAGGAACGACCTCTGGCACAAAACGATACTCGGCCTCAAGATCCTTCTCAGCGATGAAGCGCTTCACATCGTCGATCGCCACTGGCTCATCGACCGTGCCGCGCGTACACGCCGCTTCGCAACGCTTATTGCAAATACGACCGCACACCGCTGGGAAAGGGTTCTTCTGCTTGATGAGCGCAAGCGCATCGCGGTAGCGTCCTTCAGCCGCCATACGCAGATAGCCCTGTACTGAAATATGCGCAGGACAGGCCACCTTGCATGGTGCTGTGCCAGTCTCATGACACTCGATGCGGCTCGTGTTCTTATAATCGGGGTCCCAATCTTTCTCGCTCCATGAAAGGGTAGGCAGCGGCTGCTGCGGATAGGAAACAGGGCCGTCTTCGGTAGGGAGCTTCTGACCGAGCTTCACCGCACCTGCCGGGCACACTTCCACGCACCCCGCGCACGCCACGCATTTTTCGCCATTGATCTGTGCAACATAGGCAGACCTGCTCATGTTCGGCGTGTTGAACAGCTGTGACGTACGCAGTGCATAGCAGACGTTCACATCGCAATTGCAGATGGCGAAGATCTTGTCGTATCCATCGATGTTAGTGATCTGGTGGACATACCCATTGCGCTCGGCGAGGATGAGGATGTCCATAACCTCGTCGTGGGTAGCGTAATGACCCTTACCCGTCTCCACGCAGTAATCGGCCATATCGCCCACGCCGATGCACCAGTTCTGCGGATCGGATCCTGCATTGTCACCACGCACACGCTCTGCTGCACGACATGAGCATGCGCCTACCGAGAAGCGATCGTATTTCTTCAGCCAATGCGAAATGCGCTCGACATCAGCTGCTTCATTCTCGTATTCGATCGCGCGCTCAACAGGGATAACGTGCATACCAATGCCTGCACCGCCAGGCGGTACCATCTTCGTGACCTTCGTAAGCGGCAGAAACGCCATGCGTTCGAAGAACGTGCCGATCTCGGGATGCTCTTCAAGCTGCTGTTGGTTCATTACGGTGAACTCCGCTGATCCAGGCACGAACATAGGAAGCAGATAACGCTTCTCATGATTCGGGTTCTTGCCATCGAGGTTCTCCCAGTTGTATTCAATGATGCCCTTGATGGAAAGATCGTCCAAGAGCTGCTGAAGCTTCTCGCTCTCGAGCCCACTCGCACTTTGAAGCTGCTCGAACGTGAGTGGCTTGCGCACCTTCATATGCGCAGTGAGCGCGGCTTCTTCTTCGGTCATCACGCTCGCAAGTCCCCAATAATCGGGGTCGGTCGGAGCAACCTTCACACCAATACGGTCAGTGATCTTCTGCCCTTCATGCAGCACACCTTCTTTAAGAGGCTCGTACGCAGCAGGACCGGGATCGTTCGGCTCATCGGGCTTGTACGGAACGAACGTGTCGTTTTCAGAATAGAGCTCTTCGGCGATGATACGATGCGGTCTGCCTGCTGGATTCGTCTCAGGAATGGTGTTGCGAGTCTTCAACTCCTCTTCGGTAAGACCACGGCTCATGGCCGCCTTACGCTCTTTTACCGTCGAACCACCATAGGGCTTCTTTATCTTCGTAATATTTCCGTTTTCGGCCTTCTTCGCCATAGGATCCCCCTCGCGCTATAAAAACTAAAAGCGCCGCGCCCCCACGCATGCGCTTTTATATTCGCATTACAGCTGATTATACGTGATTACTGCATTTTGTCCTGAAGAGCTGCGATTCTACCCAAAGATGACAAACTACCCTGCTGTTCGTCACCTTTGGATAGTTCGACACCTTTTTCTTAGATGCTATCGGCGCGCAACGCCTCAACCACACTATCAGCCTTGCAGCGATGCATGCCATACGCCACAGAAGCCGCCATCGCTACTGCGGTCATGCCGATCGCGAGCGCCACATAACCCCACGGAAGCGTGAAGGTAAGCCCTCCGAGCGATTCGCCAACCACAAGATAGAGCAGATAGGATATGCCTGCCGAAACGATCAGACCAGGAATCAGTCCTGCAATGCCAAAGCTCATACACTCGTTCATGATCATGCGTCTGAACTGCTTGTTCGACATACCGATCGACTTCATCACCGCAAATTCCCTGCGGCGCAAGATGAGCGAATTGGTGATGGTATTGAACACATTCGCAAGAGCGATCAGCGCCAAGATCACGGTGAAGAGCAGACAGAACACGTTAACGATCATTGCCATCATCTGAATCGATTCGCGCTGTTCGATACGATCGTTGTACGAAGAGAAAGCTAGATCGTACGAGCATTCTTCACTGAAGAAGGTGCTACTGCTCTTTGTAAGCTCCTCAAGCAATGCTGCATGATCCCCATCACGCGAATCGAACTCGCCGGTAAATGTCGGACCAGCCAACCCGAATGCCTGATCTTGAGCAAGCGAGACCGGCATGACCAAGCACAGGTAATCGCCCACCTTTCCTAAAACTGCAGGAGGTTCTTCGGCGAGCGCCGCGATATCCAAGCCTGTCGATGCATATTCGACCTCATCGAGCGCGAGCATCTTTCCTTCTATATCGTCATCTGCAGCAGACGATGCAACTGCACCGATATTCCATTTCTCCGCTTCGTTGTTGCTCGTTGCTCCTTGCTGCATCGTTATATGTGCAGGGTAACGATCCTGATAGACAGCACTGCTCAGTACATGAACTTCACCCGTGCTCTGCAGCGCTTCCATCAATTGATAGCGCGAGCCATCATTGCCGTAGCAGCGAGAAACGCCGATCGCGCGTGGGTGTTCGGGATCATGGTACTCAGAGGGATCAAGGCCTAAACTGCGGGCATACTCGTCGAAAGAAGCATCATCGATATAGCCCATCTGAGCATAGAGCGCATAGTTACCATCGGGCATCTCTCCGCCCGTCTGCACGTTTTCCGATCGATACATGCTCCCCGCAACGTCATGGGGCACGATAAGCGGTGCAGAATCGGTAAGCACCCAGCCTTTCCCTTCAGCATTCGAAACTTCTGAAAGGCGATCGTAGGCATCCGTGAAGACACGCACCTCTCCAGCAAACCGCTCATTGGCGCGCGCCAGCTGCTCGTTTGCAGTGATCCGTTCGGATCCGTTTTCGCTCGTTTGATCGAGCTGGACAACGACCGCAACTTCACCTGCAGAAACATTACCGCCCGAAACCGCACCGACAAGCGAGCCGAGGAACGTATTCAGCGAACCTGCCGTCATCAAGAGCACGATCGCAAGCGCAAGCGACACCGCAGCAGTCTTGCCCTTCGTCGTACCGCGCTTACGATTGATCGCAGCAAGCTTCCCGCCAATACCGAACAATCTGCCCGAAATATCCTTTGACTTCCACAGCCTCGCAGGAATGGTCGCAGCTGCCGCAAGGCGTTTACCGCGTTTGGATGCTTGTGATCCTCCCGATGATTTAAGCGAGTCGATAATATTCGCTTTGCTCGCACGCTTTGCGGGAATCCACACCGAAAGCAAAACGGTAACGAGCGTGAGTACGGTCGTCGCGAGAATAACCCACGGATTCACAGACAACCCGAACGTCACATCACCCACATTGCCCATCATCTTCGTGATAGCAGGACCGAGCACCGCGAAGGTTATCGCACATCCACCGATCCCCACCAGAAGACCAAGCGGAATACCAACAACAGCAACGACGAGCGCTTCAAGGATGACCGCACGACGGAGTTGACGCTGCGTTGCTCCCACCGAAGAGAGCAGACCGAACTGGCTCTTTCGCTCGGCAACCGATATAGCGAAGGCATTGAAGATGAGCGAAATGCACGCCACGATGATCACGATAGAGAGAATGAGCACCAAACCATAGAAGGTTGTCCAGATCGAACTGTCGCTGCTTATTCCCATATAGCGTAAGAGCCCATTATGAAGTTCGACCCGATCTCCAGGGAACAATGCCTCTGCCTTGTCCTGCACCTCTTCAGTATTCTGCACATCCGACAGCGTAAGATAGACCTCGGCAAAGGATGCAGGTGCAGGCGTTGGACTCTCTGCCGTGATCGCCACTGGCCCAACCGCACTGTACAACGCATAGCCCAATCGATCATAGAAGCCTACAACGGTATACGTTTTTGCCTGCTTGTTCTCGAGCGTTTCACCGAGACCGGTGCCATCAACGCGAGCATCGAGGTACCCCATAGATGAATTGAGCTGCGTGCCAGGAGTTATCGTATAGGTCTTCGCAGCCGAAGGGTCGTCTTCGTTCGCATCGATCTCACCGAATTCCACACTGCTACTACCACCAGCACCCTGCGCAATACGTTCGCCCACCTGGAGGGTGACCTCATCGCCAATGTTCACACCTTGCGAAGATTGCCAGCTATCGAAGAGCAGGATCTCGTTTTCGTTCTCAGGCAGCCTTCCTTCGCTCGTATGAAGGCCGAGCGTGGTTTCAATGTCGCCTTCGTAGGCAAGGATCGGCAAGTACGGCCCGAAGCGCTGTTGCTGTTTTTGCGTCAGTTCAGCGAATCCTGCATCATAGAGCGTCGTAATGTCGGTGACCGAAGGGTCATCCTGCGCATGCTCGAGGTTGCTCGCAAGAGTGTTCGTATCCTCTACTTGAGCCTTCGCCATCCAGGTACCACTCGTTGCCACCTCGCTCCTGTACAGGAAGTCTGTGAGCGAAGTAAAGCTCGTAAGGACTGCGGTGAGCAACGCCGCGGCAAGCGCAACACCGATGATGGTCACGATCGTGCGCGCCTTGTTCGCACGCAACGATTTCGTGGTGAAGTTGGTCATCACGTTCATCGTCGGATCCTCTCATCGCGGGCGATGCGGCCGTCTTCGATGGCGATGATGCGATCAGCAGCAAGCGCAATCTCTTCATCGTGCGTGATCACGATCATCGTCTGGCCGAATTCACGATTCGAGTCGCGCAAAAGCTGCATGATCTCACAGCTGTTGTGCGTATCGAGATTGCCGGTCGGCTCATCAGCAAGCACGACCGATGGCGCATTCATGAGCGCACGCCCGATCGCCACACGCTGCTGCTGACCGCCAGAAAGCTGGCGCGGCAGATGCCCTTCGCGACCGTGAAGCGAAAGACGGGTCAAAAGAGACTCGAGTCGCTGCGTGTTCACCTTGCGTCCATCGAGCGCAACAGGCAGCGTCATATTCTCGACCACATTGAGAACAGGGACCAAATTGTAGAACTGATACACGAGGCCCACTTCACGGCGACGAAAGACCGCAAGCTCCTCATCGCTGCGCGAATAGACATCGACACCATTGAGCAGAACGCTGCCTGAAGTAGGACGATCGACCCCGCCGATCAAATGCAGAAGCGTCGACTTACCCGATCCAGACGACCCGATGATCGCGATGAATTCGCCCTCTTCCACACTGAAGCTCACATCATCGAGCGCACGCGTGGCGGTCTCGCCCTCTCCATACACCTTCGTGAGATGCTCAACTTTCAAGATTTCCATGGTGGAATCCTTTCCTTCTCATGAGTTAGCAAGAATAAGTATGGAGAGGCAAGCTGTCCTACCTATAACGCGCGTATTACGGTTTTGTCATACACCTTTTTGCGTGTTTCTTCGCACCCGAAAGGCACGTTTGCTCTACGGCGTGCTTTCTTGCTGCCGCTACACCACAAGCTTGGGGAATGCGATCTGAAAGTGAGCTCCCCCTTCGGGGTTGTTCGCTACGCGCAGGGTACCCTCCTGCGCCGAAACAAGCGCTTGCGCAAGCGACAGCCCGATACCAAAGCCGCTCGTTTCACCAGCATGCTCATTGTCCTGTGCTCGACCACGATAGAAGCGATCGAACACATGGGGTAGATCAGCAGGATCAACCCCCGACCCTGAATCTTTGATATCGATCGTTGTTGCTAGAACATCCTCACGGGCAATGATCTCGATCGAGCCGCCTGCTGGCGTGTGCTCCATGCAGTTCTTCACGATGTTCTCGACCGCCTCCGCCGTCCAAAGGAGATCACCCTCAAAGGAAGCTTCTGGGTCAAGATCCATCACAAGGCTCACATCATGCAGGTCGAGCGCAGGCTCGAGAGGCGCGATCGCTCGTTTGATGGTCTCTGCGCATAACGAAGGCTTCGATTCGACGCGCATCGAGCCCGCATCGATCTTTGCGATCTTCAAGAGTGCGGTCACCAACCACGAAACACGCTCGATCATCGATTCGAGTTTGCGCACTGCTCGTTTGCGCTCGGTCACATTCTCTGCACGTTCGATAGAGGGCGACATGAGCGTAATGGCCGTAAGTGGAGTTCTGATCTGGTGCGATATATCTGCAAGCGAGTTCGCAAGCGCATTACGTTCGGCCTCAAGCTGTTCGGTCGTTCGCGCAAGACGCGCGACCATCTTTTGCAACTCGTTCGTGAGCACCGCAACATCGCCTTCGCTCGAAGTGGAAAAATCGACACGCCGACCATTATGGAGCACTTCGTCGATCTCGCCAGCAAGACGCTTGATCTGCTGATGGCGCGCCAAGGAGACTGCCATGAAAAATGCTGTGGTGACCACCCCGGTTAGCACCACCCAGAATTTGCTCTCTGTAGGAGCGGCAAGCGCAAACGCAGCAACGATCACCGCCAGCGCTATACACTGCCAGGTAAATGTTCTCGAAGAGCCCATGCTACTCACCCACCCTGTAGCCAAGCCCGCGCACTGTGATGATGATCTCAGGCTCGGTCGGATCGGTCTCGATCTTCTCACGCAAGCGCTTCACATACACATTGAGTGCATTATCGGAAACATATTCACCAGCGCTATCCCAAATAGCATCACGCAGCACCTCACGCGTAACGAGCTTGCCCTTATGCTGAAAGAAGAAGAGCAGCAGCCGATATTCGAGAGCAGACAGGAAAAGTTCCTTGCCCGCCTTGGTTACGCCGCCCGACGCAGGATCGACACGCACATCTCCCACCATCAAAGCACTTTCAGCAGGATGCGCTCTTCGAAGGGCACTGCGAATGCGAGAAACGAGCTCACGCGCCCGAAACGGTTTAGCGATGTAGTCCACCGCGCCCATATCAAGGCCCGCCACCGTGGAATATTCATCATCGGAAGCGGTAAGGAAGATCACGGGCATCTCAGGAGCAGCTTCACGAGCAGCTGCGCATACGGCAAACCCGTTGCCTTGAGGCAGTGTGACATCAAGCAGTGCGATGTCGAAGGTCGTACGCGCTAATGCTTCGCACGCCGCATCTTGCGTCGCGCAAGCTTGAACGCTAAATCCTTCACTGTGAAGCAGATCGGTAAGCGCACTTACGATCGAAGCATCATCTTCAACGAGCAAGATGTTCATGGCTCTCCCCTATTCGCTTGGGCCCTCTTACCATACCCATCATACCTGCCCTCATGCGTGCACAACCTAGCAGCTTTGATTCACTTACACATTAGTAATGCAATTTGCAGCTCTTCACCTACGTCAAGAACAGATGATGAGATATCGGCTATGCTGTTGGCCGAGATAGCAGCGTCTATCACCAAGCTGCTTCGACGTCACCTCTTTCGGGTACGCCACCAATGAGCGATACCATTGAACAACCCCACAACGAACGGAATGCTCACGAGCGCGATCCATCCAGGATGCGCACACCCGTCCAAAGCTAGCAAGATGAAAGCCTCGATCGCGATCGTGGAATAGAGTGTACTGAAGAAGGCACATACCCGCTTCCCAAAGAGCAGGCCGCCGAAAGCATAATACACCGGGATCGAAAGGAAGAACCCGATCCCTGAAAACCATGCATCAGGAATGCCGCTCATCAGCCCAAATGCCAAATACGCAATAATTGCGAGCAGCGGATAAGGGAAAACATTCCAACTGCGCCAAGCTGGATTTGGATGCTTCCTCTTTGATTCATCCCAATGCGCATGCGCATGCGCATCGCGCCAATCATCGTAGTGATGATCGTTCACGCGAATTCCGTCCCAACCAACGTGAACCTCATCTCCATGACTACCGTCCTTGACATGGATACCATCTTTCCAGCTTACATGAACAGAATCGCCCTTCTCATTGCTTTCAATATGAATGCCATCGGGGCCGATGTGAACATCGTCGTTTTCGCGGTGAAAGTGTTTACGCTCCCCTTCATTGTCAGCAGCCTTATCAGGCTGACTCGTTGGCGGAACATCATCTCTCTTACCACTATCACTCTCACAAGTGTGCGCTACCTCCGCAGAAGCATCTTCGCAAGCAGCCGCGTCTACTGTCCTCTTGATCGCGCACAACGCCCTCAGACACTGCCATTTCAGATTCAGATGCGCTTTCAGAATCATCTTCGACATCCTTATACAAAAGATCGTCCAAGGAAACGCCATAGAGCTGAGCGAGCGCTATCAGATTGTCCGTATCGGGCGAAGATTCTGAACGCTCCCATTTGGAAACTGCTTGTCTGCTCACGCCAAGCTCGAGTGCGAGCGCCTCTTGCGAAAACCCCGCTCGCTTACGCCTATCGGCCAACCGTTTTGCCGTATCTATGTTCATGCTATTCCTTCGTATTGGTGCTCTTACCTACCAGAATAGAGTATTCGAGCAGGAAAATCCGCACCACCGATTCTAGTTTGCAATTCCGCAACTATAGGTTGCTCTCAAATTTGGATGAGAATGATTTCAAATTGCCAACTCGTTCACCGATCTAAAACAAAATGCCGATTGCTCTTTTCCTTCTTAAAGAATAGAGGCACGATAGAAGCGATCGCTCATCGACGGACTCGTTTCCGTTTTCTTCGCATTGGACATCTGCGCGATCGGAGCAGTTGTGCAAACTTGGATCGCATTCAAAAGATACACCAAGAAGCTCGCCCGCAAACAGGCGCAGAAACTTAAGCATCACAAGGCAAAAGAAGATCGAGAATGATCATAAGTGACCGTGCTTGCCGATCAGCTCCTGCGCACCTGCGCGACGCTTCACCACAACTGCAGCGCCTGCTGCCACTAGTGCGATTACCACGAGCGCATACGGAATGCAGTCGCCCATCTTCGCAAGCAGCGATCCATCGTCGTCAGTGCCCGGTCCATTCGGATCGCCCGGCCCGTCGGGGCCATTGGGGTTGTTCGGATTGTCGGGGTTATCAGGATCATCAGGGTTACTGGGGTCATCGGGATCAACAGGCTCTTTGGGCTTATCCTGCGAATTCGTGAATGCCGCCTCGATCACCGCGTCCTTCTGCATCTCGCCCTCGATCATGCCACCAATAGGTGAAACGAACAGACCACCTTGATCCGCATCGGTCTCAACGATCTGGCAGGTATAACCCTCAGGAATGCCCATTACCACTAGGTCTTCGTCATGATGCAGCGGAATCTCATCACCGCTACCGATGAAGCCCACACGGTCCTTGCCGTAGAAATAGTAGCGCTGCGTGTTTGGCAACTCATTGCCATTCTGGTCGTAGATGCGGAGCGTGAAGTGGAAGAGCTGGCTGTATTGGCTGTCGCTGAGCGTAGTGCCCTCCACTTTCTTACTGATCGAAAGGTCACCCGCCGCGGGTGCGCTCTCATTACTATCGGTCACAATAACGGTGTTGATCAGGCTGAACAAGCTGGTGATATCGGTATCGCCCAGATCATCAGCAGCTGCATCCGAATGATTGGGATCGTTCGGGTCGTCATGAGCATGCAGGTTCTGTTGAACGCGAGTGCGCAAATAACCCGAATCCGTCACGAAGAATGGCTGAATATTCTTGCCTCCATCTGCATCGGAAAGGCCGTAGTCAACGACTGCATTTTGCCCGTAGTGCAGATTCATCGAACGCGGGATCTTCGCCGACCCTGTATCATTCAAATAGACATCTTCCCAATCTTGCAGCCCGAAGCTTCCCGAAGGCTGCGATTGCGCGAACGAGGTGATATCGCGCAACGTGATATTGACGTCACCCTCGGAAGCATATTGCACCATCGTTTGCGTCAGCTTACCAACGCCAGCCGATACGCTCACATCATCCTCAGGCGTACCCGCATCAGCGTAGATCGAATACACGCCCACCTTCACGGGGATGACCGTATCGTTGATCTTGCAGCCAGCAGGAGCACGCGTCTCCTTCAGATAGTACGTTGCCGCTCCACCTTCGAAGGTTACGTTTGGCCAAGCCATATCTGCATAACCATCGCTTGTCTCGGTGTGGCTCTGGCGCGGTTCGAAGATGAGCATACCGTCCGCTCCATCAACAGTTGCTGTATAGCCAGCCGCCAAGCGATTTCGATCATTCTTCGCATCATCCTCAGAATTGAAGAGTGCGAATTCGGCACCATTCTTCGCCACGCCATTCTGATCGATCTTCGTCACGCGCAGCTGACGCTGTTCGTTGGGAACATAGAGGACCGAACGGAAGTTACGGATGAACTCAGAGATGTCGAGGGCCGTGAACCCGCGGTCCTGGAAGCTGTCTGGATAGGGGTCGATCTTCTGAACGAGCCCATTGATGCTATCCCCCGGCGCGCCGTTGTCCGCATCCACCGCTTCCATGGCCACCCGCCCGAGCGCATCGTAGCGTTCAGTGGTACTCATGGCGCGAACCTCATCCTCGGAAACGCCCAGTACGCGCGCAAGAGCATCGGGTTCGATCAGCGCATAGTACATCCTCATGTCGCCATCAGGGTTAGTAAGAATATAGCGGTCAGCACGACCAGGGAGATTCTGCAGCGTGCCCTCCAAGCGGCTCGTCTCATCATTCCAATCGAGATACCAGCCTTCGGTATGGGCGTTATCGAAGTGATGATCGGAGCGATAGTGCTCTGCCGATTGCATGAGCGCAGCCGTAAGCGCAGAGGTGCGATTATCCTTGCGATACTGCGTTGCATCAGCATTCAGATCACCGATGTGGACGGTCTGGAAGCCGACCAGGTTGTCGCCATAGAGCGGGAACCACGCGCGATCACTGTGGTAGTTCGGCTGCTTCAGCATCGGAACCGCTACCACCAGACCATACTGTTGCGAATCGATCGGCACATTCGCCGAGGCGGCACCGCCCAGCTGATCGTCAGGGATCTTGGTCACCACTTCACCATTCTCGCCGATCTGGCCGTAGTAGACCGAACCGTTATTGCCCGTTACATAGCTGTTGAAGCTCGCATATGCGCCCGTTTGGTAGCGATTGTTCACGACGAGCATCGTGTTCTGCGGGTTGAAGCGCAAGAGCAAATCGGACGGGACCGACTTATATCCCGCGGGCGCTTTCGTCTCGCGCAAGATATAGAGCAAGCCCTCACTACCGCCATCGTAGCGATCCGAGAAGTTGAAAGGCTCTTCGTTGTCCGTACCAAGCGTTTCCTTGCTGACGAACTTCGCCTCACCATTTTGGTCGGTCACCACATGCGTGAGCGGATCACCCTTGATGCTGACCTGATCGAGCGTCACATCCTGGGCGTTCTGCGTGTTCGTACCCGCAGGAACGTTCACCTCATACAGGTCGAATTCGGCGCCAGCCAAGGGACTACCGTTCTGATCAACCTTCTTGATCTGTTGATAGAGCGCTGGCTGCAGGTTGAACTTGAACGCCAGCGATGAGTCATAGTTGCCGCGCTCAAAATAGAACATCTTCAGTGTGTGTGAGGTGCTGGAGGCAAAGGTGTCACCACTCCAACGAACATCGTCAGCCTTCCCTACCGCCTCGAACATCTCCTTGATAGTAGTGGTGCGAACAGGGTCAGCTTTGATGCTATTACCTTCAGCATCAACCTGGAATGCAGTACCCATATCAATTTGACCAGTTGCGAAGTTTATTGTGCCGTAAAGCTCCGAATGAATACCACCCAGATCGAGCACGAGCACGTCGTCAACAAATATCCACAAATCATCGTCCCCAGTAAATTCGAACGTCATGTCATTCGAACCCACCTTGCCATCGATCGGCTGACGGAATGAAGTCTCCATTGACATACCCAAATGGTGATTGATCAGCGGTTTTCCTGCACCAAGATTCGTGTTCGCTGGAGCGTTACCACTGTTATCACGTGAGCCATTCGTGGCGTAAATATCACTTACAAGCTTGCCATTTTCAACCTTGAAAACCTCTTCTCCTGTATTGAACGGGAAGAAATTACCAATACTGCCTGCCCCATCAGTTCGTAGGCCAGCTGGCTCATCGTAAAGGATAAAGCTATTAGCGGGAATTTTTGAACCATCGCGGCCTTCTACTTCAGTGGCAGTATATTGCGCGAAATTCTCACGCATGTTGTAGTAGTAATAACCCTGATCATCGATTTGAAAAAGGCCTTTTACATCCTCATGCGTCTCAGTTCGACCAGGGGCAGCTGAAGCTTCAGCGCTCGTATCGAAAAGATAGCCAAGCGAGCGATCATTGTTCCATTGATTTTGAACCCTGTCAGAAATATTCTTTCCACCAGCATTCGAAAAAAGGAGTGTACCTGGTGTTGCCCAGCTTGCAAGAGGGAAGTCACCATTACCGTAGCGCTTAGCTGTGCTATATAGTGGAGGATTCGAATTATAGCCGCCAACTTCTGGCCAAGAGGTGAGCGACTGCGTCATCCAGCCATCACCAGTACTGGTGGTCACATATTCAGTACCACCACCCTTAACCACCGTACTGCTATCTGAAAGCGTTGGATAGCCATCATCGCCCAATACTGGAGAAACGATATTCTGAAAGCCGGGCGTATATCCAGAGAAGACGCCCATGCCAGAGCCAGACCCAGCATTCCAATAACCCATATTGTTATTCATGCCATTGCCAAAAGTAAGAGCATGATCCTTGTTTATATTGTTGGTACCACTAAACCAGTTGTCGGGATTCATTGAGCTATATTGCTCGTCATTCCCATTTGCGTCTTTGAAGGAAGTGTAATCGTAAAGATTGACCGTGGTGTTCGCCGGGTTAAGACCCGTAAAACGATTATCAACCAATACTTGCATCTGTGCTGGATCGCTTGTGCTGATACTCGCAGCCGAAATCCCGCACTCGTCTGTTACAGGAGGCTGAAGATCGGACGAGGGCGCAATCATACCTTCACCAGGAATGTATGTGTACCCATTCTGCCCATTGAATGCTTCCTCTCTACTGATGAAATCATTCGCAGAATCATTGCTTATTGATTCATCACCAGAACCGTCCGAGCTATCTCCTTCTGCTGTCGGAGTATTCTCAGGATTACCATTGCCGTTATTCTCCTTGCTCAGATTCGTATCCCCTGAAGCATTCGAAGAATCGGATAAGTTGTTACCCTCATCCAAATCAACAGGCATAACCTTTACTGGACCTTGAATTGGCTCGTCAGCAAAAGAGAGCGTGGGTATGCCTGCGGCAGGAAGAGATAGAGCCACCGCCATGATCGCGGCAATGAAACAGGTAAGGAATTTATTCGCTGCCTGCTTGGTGTGTTTGAGTTGTGAGTGCGTAAGCAGTCGTTTCATAGGTTTCCTTATTCGATTGTGAAATACAAATCGTTGCATTGAGACAAACGAAAACGCTTCCCCCTAATTAAAACAAGTTTAGTACTACATTTTGGCCTTGACTAGCCTTAATCCATATATGGCGACCTGGGAACATAAGATTTTACAATCAACGAAAAGAGCCGCATGCAGAACATGCAGCTCTTGGACTCTTTTGCCTAGCAAATAGGACTTGTTTTAGTGGCAGTAATCACTCGCGTAAGATTAGGAAGCATCCTTACCAGCACGCTTCTTCGCAACCATAAGCGCAATAACTGAGATAAGCGCTATCACCACGAACACACCCAGCACCCACGGAAGATAATTGAGCGGATTAGAGAAAGTCTCTTGCACCGCACTCTGAGCGCTTGCCAACGGGTTCAAATCGTCATCGATATCGAGCAATTCAGCCGGCTCTGCTCCGTTCGCGGCCTCATCCGGCATGCCAGTCTCGTCCGCTACCTCATCGCCTGTTGCTTCATCGTCGGCAGCGTTCTCATCAGCCGCAACGCTCTCATCGCTCGGTGTTGCTTGCTCATCAGTTGCGCCAGCAGAAGTTCCGCCATTGGTCGTTCCTACTGAAGAGCCTTGAACCGCCTGATACTTGAAGGTGAATACGTTATCCTCGGCATTGTCCTTGAGCGTACCAGTTAGATTGTAAGCATTCGTTGGCTGATAGCCTTCAATATAGCGATACGCGATGACTGGCTTATCGCCGATGTTGCCATAGAATGTTTCGCTATCTGCAATCTGCGTGCCATTTGCATCAACATAGTTGATCGTGTAGGCAACCTGATCCTTCTTCATGCCATAAGCCACCACGTACTGCAGATCTTGAGTGACTTCAATATTGCCAGACTCAGCTAGTTCATCATGGCCCGCAAGACGAATACCTTTTACATAGTACTTATCGTCGTCAGGCTGGATGTTCAGCGTCTGCCAGGCAATAGTGCAAGAATCTCCATAGGCTTTCGTCCAGCTTTCCGATGCCTTTCCATCGATCGTACCGTTACCAGCATAGAGCGTGACCGTATACGAGTAGGAACTGTTCTCATCGGCGAAAGCCTCTTCCGAAGTTGCCGCTTGAACGCCAAGCATAAGAACGCAAGCAACAAGGGCAGCGCAGAAGACCCCGATGATCCGGGCAAACGAGAAGCGTGCCTTGGTTTGAACAAAGCGTGTCATTAGGCATCACTCCCTTTACGGATCTTTCTGAGCGATCTCAGCGAAACGATCGTACAAACAAGTGCCGCAACGATACCAACGATATAGAGCACCATCAGCACCTGATCCATGGTCTTTGGCAAGGTTGAACCTGCCCCGTCACTATTACCCTCACCATTATCATCAGGATCGGGTACAGGCTGACCAGCTGTGCTGCCCGTACTATCCTCAACTGCAAAGGCAACATTCAACTTACCAAGGGTGTTCATGTACGCATTATTCTGCGTTTCACCATCAAGGCTCATCTCTATCGAAACTACGCCCGTATCACCACTGCCGAGCGTAGCAACATAAAACCACTTGCCCGTTACGCCCGATATCTCTTTGAACCCTTGGCTGTTATCGCCACCAACCGTATTCGATCGGTAAATCTCATTGCCGTTGTATTTGAGCGCGTAGGTATAGGCACCACCAGAAGCGCTTGCGCCCTCTTCAAGTGTCTTGATGGCTTCACTAGTCATGTACCAATCGGCACTCGTATCGCTCAAGTTGCGCAGATTGACCTTCATCGTAAAGCTGTCGCCTGGTTGCATGTGAGAAAGCGCCAGGTTGACCGATTCTTGATTGTAATCCGACACCATCTGCTTTTCAGCGCTATAGGTAACATTCCAACTCACGCTTTCTGTTTCAGCATACGCCGTAGTCGAGAAACCGAGCAAACAGGCAAGAGCGACCGCACAGGTAGCAACGAAGGTGCCGAAGAGTTTGAACAGTGTTCGAGTTTTAGCCATTATGCTGCACCTCCCACATTGATACCGAGGGCCTTCGCATCAACACCCCATGCACCCTTGATGGCATCGGCTGCATTGTGTGTCTGAACCGCATCAACTTCCACGCTGACACCGAACTTGTAATTGTCATACGCGTACTCAGTATAGGAATACGCCTGCCCGCCAGCTGTCTTTGCGCCAGCATCAGCGCTTGAGACGATAACCGACTTTGCATCTTTCAAGACATCGGCGCCGATGCGCATCTCGTTTGCAAACGGAAGCGAAGCACCAGCTGCAACAGGATCGACGCTATAGAGGACCGTCTGTTCGGCGGTTGAAGCACTTTTATCAACTATCCATCCCTTAGCTAACTGGAGCTCGATGAGCGATGGATCCATATTCGTTGCCTTCTCGCCGTTCTCATCAAGCCAATACCTATGGATCACCACGCGCATGTATTCTGGTTGAGTACCTGTATTCTGCGCTGCAAGCTCTTCGGGATACCATTTGCCAAACGAAAGCTTCTGACCGTCAGGAATAAGATTCGTGAGCAGCGTATCTTTCCCCTCACGAATATCTCCATTTTCCGTAAGTCCAACATCGAGACTCGTAAGTTCGATCGTAGCTTCATAGGTCTCAGACTGCTTATCGAGCGCCGCTTGCGCAGTATTAGCCATGACCGCCACGAGCGCTGCCACCGTTAAGAGGAAGACGATGAGCAAACCAGCTATGCGTTTCGTACTTTTTGCATTCATCTGAAACTACCTCCCCTATTTCCAATCGGTATACGAATAAGCTTTACCAAAGTCATCATAAGCAGCGGGCGAGCACTGTCCAACCACCTGAATATCGAAATTAACGTGTGTCAACGGGTTCCTTGGATCGATATTCTGCGTCAGATCAACCTTCAAAGCTGGTGTTGTTTCATTCGGATGAAGCGCGTCGGCAGCATAATTCCAAACTTGATAATCATCAGTTGCTTCAGTCCTGACCCATCCTGAACCAGCAATGGAAATATCAACACCCTCATGTGGCTGAACGCCCAAAAGGATTACACGGACCATCACATCAGTGTCCCCCGTGTTCTTCATAGTGATGGACTTGTCTTCCCCATCGAAGTCTTCGTCGGTTTCCGTGCTGTATCCAAGTGTGATTGCTTTTTCGCCAGTTGCAGAAGTTACCGCTGTAAAATAAGCATATGCTGGACCAGCACATAGAATAACCGCAAGAAGCGCAACCAATCCTATGGTTATGAATCTTTTGCTTGTCTTTGTCATGATGCCCCTCACTTTGAGTTCTAGCTTTCAGCACACTATCGACAGGATCAGTTTGAGGATGACGCATTATAACCGTTGTTTTCAAGCGTCTTGCCTTTGAGTTCCCCGGCTACGCTGTCATATTTGTAGGCATTGGTGATACCAGAGCTTGGTACTCCATCTTCAGTACCCATATTGGTGAAGGTGATGGTGTAAACATTGTCAGAATCAAAGAAATCATCGAACTCAAATGTTGCGCTTATGTCTGGTCGTCCCTCATTGTAGCCACAGCCAGGATAAACAACCTCAGAAATCGTATAACGAGCAGGGGTAGGTAAACCATCAATCGTGCGCGTGGCGACATCGGCGCCAACTTCAACGCTTACGGGAATCGTCCACGTAATAGGCTCAAGCCCAAGATTGTCTACTGTACCAACAGTAAAACTTGTTGGATCAGTATAGGTAAACAAGACTCGCCAATCGTTTATACTGCCGCTCAAAACACCATCAGCATCAATATAGACAGCTTCATTATCATCGTTGAAGTAGTAATACTTGAAGTCGTCGTCTTCATCAACGTACAGGTCGCAGTACACATAACCGCCACCGTTAACGCTCACCAGTTTTCCATCCTTCTTATAGATGCAACCTCGGAACTCTCCACCTTTATTATCGGTATCCCAATAGTTGCCTTCTTCATCTAAGGCAAGAAGACCTCCATTGGCATCTAGATACATCGTATGCCCATTCCAATCCTCAACACTTCCATCTTTAGTAAGCATCAAGCAATAATTCTTGGATTCATTCTTGTAAACAAATCTGTCCCTGTAATCCATCTGTTCGCCAACAAGCTTGAACTGAACTGCAATGCTCGGAGTGTTGATCTTTCCATCTGTTTCCGTAGTTGCAATAGTGGGAGCAGGACTGAAAACCTTTGTGATCGTTAGTTTGCCGTCATCCCAAGTGGAGGGACTATAAGAGCCAAAATCACGTTTCTTAACTTTGGCCGTATATTCATCGTACGTATTATAGGGGCTGTCAAGATCGCCCTCATCATATGATTGAGCCTTGATACCAGCAGCATTTTCGACCGCTAGCTCGCCTTCAGCCTGAAGCACCGCACCGAACGTCTCAAGAGGGTTTGAAGAACCAGACCCCTCGGCAGTTCCATTCTCTGCGACTTCAGTGCCCGTCGTACCTGCTGTCCAGGAGTTATTCGAAGGAGCTTTCGGCGTATTCTCGCTAGCGGGCTTTTCAATAACTGGTTTTTGCTGAGTAGGATGCTCGACAACGACCGCATCTTCGGTAGTTTCCTTCTCCGATTGAGCAGAAGGCTGCTCGCCTGAGCTTGCATCAGGCACAGCAAATGCAGGCAAGGCTGAAAGACCAAACACCAATGTGACCGCCAAAAGGCAAGCCAAAAACTTATACCGAATAGATTTCTCATGCTTAATCATGGGAGCCTCCTCGTGACTCTCATTTATGTGATCTCATACACGTAGCTTTGCAACTGACCCATGAAATCATAGCGAAGTCATAGAATTCACTTTGTTTTTACCATTTTTACTGCCCTTATGCAATCCAAAAGGGACACATAGAAGTTGGTTTCCTGTGGTTGTCGGGAAGCCAGTTCACGTTCACTCTTTACACCTCGAGCTATTCACAGTACGCATTCTTTTCAAACCGCCCAAACAACCGTTTTTCACCTCACTCGATTATGTATGGTTTTTGGCTATCATCGGGCATTTAGCTATAATGAAGCTTCTGTAAGGTATTTCCGACCGAATTGGTAGGTCACCAACCCATGGCTCAGATCATCGCCCCATCATTACGAGAACACCGGCAACGGGCCACCAGCGTGCTCGTTATTGCGCTCACCATCGCGCTTGCCATACTCACCATCACGGGAATAGGTACCGTAGCCTTCGTCTCGCTCATTGGTATGGTAATCTGCGCAATCTGCTTTTTCCGCAAGGAAGCGTATATCGATTGGTGGATCTTCATCCCCCTTGCCGCCTATGTGCTGATGAACTTCATCTCTGCATGGTGCGCGTGGGATGATCCGCTCTATGGATATGGCCCACTGCACATCATCTATCTCTCGCTCTATGCTGCTGCTTGCAGCTTGAGGGAATCTGAAACAAAGCTACTTCGTCTTCTTTGCGTTGGGATCGCTGTCATAGCCGCTATTGCTGCGATTATTGGTTTTATCGTTCAATCATTCACTGCAAGCGCTACGCGCCTTGAATACGTTGTTGGAACGCCAAACGGACTTGGCATCTTCTTCGTACTCGCATGGTTTGCGCTCGAGAGCAGTCGTATAGAGGTCGTACAGCAAAAAGATGCCGACGAGCCCTCAGCGCTTGGTCGGAGCCGTCTTTACCGCTTCCTGAGCCGCTGCGAACCTCTTATCTTGATTGCACTTGCCATGACGCTTTCAATGGGTAGCCTGGTTGCGCTCGGCATAGGTCTTATCGTGTTATTCATTTCACGCTTTCGCACAACAGGAGGTAAGGAGTCTTTTCGATTTGCGACGGTTATCCTAGCGCGCATCTTCTTAAGCGTCGCAATTGGCTTCTTGATGTACATGGCAGGCGAGAGAGCCGATGCACCTATCCTTTGCTTGGTGATCTTTGCCTACATCATCGTGATGATCTGCTTGTGGAATCGCTTCGATGCCTTTCTCAAAAGCTCTAGCAAGTTCGCAAAGATCATTTCACTTGTCGGACTACTTTGCATTCCCTTCGCGCTCTTCATGCGCCCGAATGCCTGGTCAACGTTCGCCGAACGATTCGAGATGATGGGAAACGGCATCAGTTATCTTGGCGTTGACCCACTTGTAGGCATGGGTCCCTTCACCTGGCGACTCGCAAACATTCAAGATGCTGGCAACTACTTCAACACCAATCACATCCACAACATCTTTATCCATGCAGGAGTTGAATTTGGTCTCATTGCGATGGCGGCGCTCATCATCATCGCAGTGCGCGTATTCATCAAACGTTATAGAGAAGCTCAACATGGCGAAGATGCCGCACTCCTCTTTCATATGCTGACCGACACAGGTTTCTTCTATGTCGGTATCGTAGGCATGTTTATCTTCACTGCGAACGGATCGATCACGCCTGTTAAAAAGCTCCCGTCCCTGGGAACAAAACTGCTATTCGGATGTCTCTTCTTGCTTCATTTCATCATTCTGTGGGGCTATATCGCCTCATTCTGATCACCTTAAGAACGGAGTAGCCGATCATGACAGACAAAACGAACGCACACACTGAAACTGCAGATGTCGCCACTCGTTCACGCAAATCAGCGCTCGTGCTCATCATCGGCGCGATCGTACTGGTCGTACTCGTTATAGGAGCCTGGCTCTTCAGTGGCTCGAAGGTGCCAAGCTATGTTGGCTACCCCCTTGAAGGTACCGAAAAGGAGCAGGTGATCGAGCAAAACAGCCCGCTAACTGACTTCGTTTACCTAACCGCCAACGCAGATTATCCGCGCGACCAGCCCATCTCGAAAATCACGATTCATCATATGGGCGGCGATCTTGCGCTAGGCAATCTCGGAGAGCGCTTCCAAAAGCGCGATATTCAGGCCTCTTCGAACTATGCGATCGACTCAAAGGGTAACGTTGCACTGTATGTTGAAGAAGCAAATCGCGCCTGGACAAGCAAGAATCGTGAAAATGACGAACAAGCCATCACGATCGAAGTCGCCAACGATGAAAAAGGTGGCAACTGGCACGTAAGCAATGAAACGTTCGATAAGCTCGTTTTGCTCTGTGCGGATATTTGCAAACGCAACGGTATCGAAAAAATCATCTACACGGGCGATACTACTGGCAACTTGACGTTCCACGGCATGTTCGACAGCACAACCGAATGTCCCGGCCCTTACTTAAAGAGCCGCATGAACGATCTAGCTGATGCGATCAATGCCGAACTTGCTAAGAGTGAGTAGCGAACCTTCGTTATTCATTGTGTCTCAGTCTGATCTAGCTGAACGCAACTCTTCGAAATCATAGCCTTACAGCACCGCACGAAAGTGTTTGAGACATTCAGATTGCTCATACACAGCGATCAGACCCTTTTGCACTACGCCTCTTTGCGTGTAAGTGGATAGCCTTGGCGATCGAGCTCGGCTACTACCGTCCCCACCAAGAACGGCAATCGCTCATACACCTTCGGCGTAAGGCCCTCTACCAACTCTGCAGGCGACATGTTCTCGATCTGCATGCCATAGCAGATGCCATCGCATGAATAGCCGAGCAGCTGTGCTGCATCGAAGAGATCCACAAGTTTGAGCTCGTGAAGCGACGCCATTGCATCTTGCGTGCGCGCAATGTCTTCAGGCTTATAGCGAAACACCGTGCCCGGTTCGCTATCCGTTCCATCGACCGCATCGACCGTGATGATGAAATCGTATTCATCCACTTTATTAAGCAGCTTCATGGTCATGCAGCCCAGATCGTAAAGATCGACCCCTTCAGGAATCTCGTAGTGTTCAACCAGTTCATCGTAGACTGCAGGACCGATACCATCATCGAGCATCAAACGATTCCCTACACAAAAGACAGCGATCTTCATAGCGCACTCCCCTTCTCGCCTTACGCCACCGGCATACCAGGACGAATGACCAAGTTGTAATAGGTAGCGCCAAAGATCATCAAAGCAGCCAAGATGCCCATGGCAACCGCCCAAATGCGCTGGCGCTTGATATACCACTCTTTGGTACGTCCGAGCGAGATTGCACGCTCGCAGGCATACCCCTGCGAAACGCGCGCAAACACAATGGTGACCGCTGCAAGCAGGATAGCAACGATGATCGAAAAGACCACCGAAAGCGTAGAAGGATCCGTGAAAGCCGCATAAAAGAGATTGTCAGCGAAGAGCCACAACGGGTAATACAGGATCGTGATCCAAATGCCGTTCGCTGGCCCCCAGATCGGCGGCATGAAGAGAGCACCAAGATTGATGGGGGGCAAACCCTTCATCAGCTCTTCACGGTACTTCTGTTCCTGTTCGTCACTCTTTTTCATAGCAGCCTCTCTTTACGTGTTTCACCCTTATCATACTTGCAAACACAACCAACTACCCCGCATGGCATCTTCACTGGCTCATTAGATCGACCAGTCGCGCTTAACTCTCATTCAACATATTGCTCTGCTTGGTTTTTCGCATGAATGAGCATTGTGAGGCACTATGCCACCCCCTCAGACTCTGCAATTCTCGCTCATCCCCACACAAAAGAAAGGACCCGACGAATCGAGTCCTTTCTGATGACCGTATTTCATTCAGCAAGCTGAATGGTTCGGTTCGCGCATAGTGTGCGCAGCGCCCAAGCGCGTGCGACTAGTGATCGCCTACGCTGTGGTCTTCGCCAACGATGCAGTGACGCTCGGGGTCGTAGACCAGACCGCCGTGCTCTTTGCCCGCCAGCATGTTCTTCGCGTTCGCCGTGCCTTCGATGAAGACCAAGTAGATGTGGATCATCGAGAAGCAGATGAAGACGAACATCATGAAGTAATGGATGATGCGCATTGACATCATGCCACCCACTGCTGCCGTGCCTGCAGCGAAGAAGTCCCAAGAAGCGGTGGGGATCCAGAGGCAGAATCCGGTATAACCCATAACGAGGATCAGGACGCAAACAGCCAGATAAGAGAGCTTTTGCGGAACGCCCAGCTTAGCTGACAGCGGATGATCCTTCTTGATGAACAGGTAATACTTGATCCAAGCACCGAGCTGATGCTTGTTGTCTGCCTGCGGAAGGTAGGTCTTGTAATCGCGAACCATGTTACGCGTACCGCCCGTAGGAGCAGAGTGGAACATGAATGCGAAGACGATACGCAGGATGCAGTTGAGGACCAAGAGCATACCGCAGAAAACATGCACGCCGCGTGCGACACCGGTAAGACCCGCCCAGAACGGGAAGTGGATCAGAAAGCCGGTGAAGATAAGGAGCGCCATGCACACGAGGTTAACCCAGTGGGTAACCTTCATGGGCAGCGGATGTGCCTGCTTATAGTGTGCGAGATGTGCCATTTATCTCACCCCCCAAGGGCTGGTAACGGTTTCGAAGTGCTTGCCCGTAGCAGGCTCAGACACATGGACTGCGCAAGCAGTACAGGGGTCGAAACTATGTACGGTACGAAGCGCATTGATAGGTGCATCAACATTGGCGACCGGCGTGCCGATAAGAGCCTGCTCCATCGGACCACGAACGCCCTCTGCATTGCGCGGAGCGATATTCCAAGTAGTAGGAATGATGATCTGATAGCCAGTGATGCGACCATTGTCGACATGCTCGTCGTGGTAGAGAGCACCACGCGGTGCTTCCCACATGCCACAACCATAGCCGGTAAGGTGCTCAGGTGCGCGGAAGTATTCGCTGTCGCCGCCCTTGAGTGCTTCGATGAGTTCATCAACCCAATCGACCATGAGGTGAGCGATGTAGGAACATTCAACCTGACGTGCAGCAACACGACCGAGCGTGGACTGGAGCTGCGGAAGCGTGAGGTTGAGATCCGCCATGAGCTTGTCGAGGTTGTTGACGATGTAGGCATTCTTCTCGCCGCCACGCAGATAAGCTGCGAGAACACGGGAGAACGGACCTGCCTCCATGCATTCGCCATTGTAGCTTGGACCCTTAGACCAGGTATAACGATCATTGACCGTACCGATCATATGACCATTTTCCTCGTGCTCAGTGCCAGCAACATAGTACTCAGTGTAGAGCGGATCGGTGACGCCTTCCTTCGGGTTGAGGTCAGAATCGCCTACATACCAGGAATGACCGATGTATTCCTTGATCGCTGCAGGATCGGGATCTTCAAGACGAAGACCATCGTTAGTGTAAACAACACCAGAAGGCATGTAGCGATCTGCCATCTCGAAGTTCTCGCGCTGGAAAACACCCCAAGCAACATAGCGACCGCAGCCACGACCGAAGCCGAGAGCCTCGGGATAAGCGCTTGCGATGATCTTAGTATCGGGAAGCATGGTGGAGTCAACCCAATCGCGAATTTCACGCGTGAGAGAGTAGAGCTCGTCAAGCTTCTCTTCCGTAGGAACGAACGCCGTACCACCAGGAACGAGCGTCATGATATGAGGCATCTTGCCACCGATAAGACCACAGATCTCGGAAGCTTTAGCCTGCATGTTCAGAGCTTCAAGATAATGAGCGGTGCAGATGAGGTCTGCTTCAGGATCGAGCTTGTAAGCCTCGGGTGCTTGTCCGTCCAAGAACCAACCACCGCTGAAGATGGAGAGCTGACCATTGTTAGCGAACTTGGTGAGCGTGCCCATCAGGGTCTTGAGATCGGTGCTGCAAGAAGTACCTGCAGCCTCCATGAGGTCGTAAGCCTTGCCCACATTTGCGTTGAGCGCATTGAGCGGGTTGACATAGTCGAGCGCAGCAAGCGTGTAGAGCCACAGGATATGGCTGTGCAGGAACTGACCGCCCTCTACCAGGTTACGGATGATACGAGCCTGGTTCGGAATGACGATGCCATAAGCATCCTCAGCTGCGAGCGATGAAGCATGAGTGTGAGAAACCGGGCAAACACCGCAGATACGCTGAACGATGTGAGCAGCATCTTCAGGAGTACGATCCTGAACGACGAGCTCCATGCCACGGAAACAACCACCAGAGACCCAAGCATCAGTTACAACGCCATTGTCGACTTCCATTTCGACACGAAGGTGACCTTCGATACGAGTAATAGGATCGATGATTGAACGAGTCATTATTAGTTGCCTCCCTTCGAATTGTCATCGAGGGTGTAGATGCCAATGGATTCATTCGGATGCTTCATATCCCACTCGCGTTCCTTCTCGAACGGAGCACCACCATCGGTACGACCAGCCTTCTTCATGCCGAAGCCATGGACAACGAGGGCAGCAGCGAGGATGCCCGTGATGGTCCAAGCAATAGCTTCAGGCTGGAACACAGCGCCACCGATGCGCAGATCGCGGAAGCGTGCACGGAACGGCGTGTTGGTTTCAACCCAGTTCTCGCCCGGGTTGTTCGGGTTAGCTACGCAGCAACCGATGCAAGGACCGCCAGACTCGACGCACCAGGAACGACGACGGTTCCAGCGTACGATACCGCAGTTCGCCTTGGTCTGAGGACCACGGCAACCCATGGGATACAGGCAGTAGCCCATTGCCTCTTCAGGAGTGCCGAACGCATAAACGAATTCGCCATTCTCGAAGTGGCCACGACGCGCACAATTGTCATGGATGGTCTGATTGAAGATGACCTTCGGCTTGTTCTCGTTCGTGAGTTCAGGCAGCTGACCGAGAAGAACTGCGTCGACAAGAACCGACGTAGCCCATTCAGGGTTAGCCGGGCAACCGGGAACGTTAACGACCGGGGTGTCGATGCCGCGCTTCTTAAGATACTGCTGAACGCCGAGCGCGTTCGAGGGATTCGGATAGGCTGCCATCCAGCCACCATTTACTGCGCAGGATCCGAGGGCAACAACAGCGTTAGCGCTTTCAGCAGCGTGAGCCAAGATGTCGGTACCGACTTCGTTGGCGACGCGCAAAGCTTGGCCGTCCCATCCCTCCAAAACTGCACCTTCGTAAATGAGGATGTAGTTGCCTGCTTCGATCGTTTGCTCTTTTGCTTCTTCCATGGACCAGCCTGCAGCAGCAGAAAGAGTTTCGCAGTAGTTGAGCGAGATCATCTGCAAGACGATGTAAGCCGGATCAGGGGAATCACCTTGAGCGAAAGACTCAGTACAGCCGGTGCAGGATGCGCCCTCGATCCAGATGACTGGATAGAGCTTGCCTGATTCAGCACCAATGACCGAATTCTCGATCGCAGCCGCAATACGAGGAGCAGCGAGTTCAGTAAGACCTGCCGCAACCGCGAGAGAGCCGCAGAGCTTCATGAAGCTACGACGAGAAACGCCACGCGCTTCAAGCTTAGCCAGAAACTCCGGTGAGGTAGCCTCTGTTACCATGTGCACACCTCCTTAAGGGTGTCTTCTTCCAGTAAAACTTCTGGCAAGTATTGTAGGTTGACTACTAATTAAGGAATGGCTCGCAAACATGAAAAACGCTTGTTATTCTGGCAAGTGGTAAGAAAGTGTTACCGCCGTTGTCTCAAATAACACAATCCATAGAAAGAACGTAATCAACACAAACCCTTCAAAAGTTCTGCACCATTTTACAGGCGAGCGGCACTTGTGCGATCGAACGACATCGATTCGATTACAATAACTCAACAAGCTTTTGAAGTATTTATGAGCGAATGGAGAGCGAACACGCCATGGCTGAACCGATCAAGATCGCATTCTTGGGCCCCGCTGGCACCTACAGCGACGAAGCAACACACACCTTCATGGATAAGCTCGGTTTTGCTGAAGTCGAGAAGATCGAATGTGTTTCCTTCACGGAAGTGTTCGACAACGTGGAGCGCGGGCGCTGCGATTACGGTGTGGTAGCAACAGAGAATTCGCTCGAGGGCCCGGTCACAGCATGCCTCGACAATTTTGCGACCCATAATAATGTGACGATCTTAGCTGAAACGGTGCTCGATATTCACCATAGCCTAGTGCTGCATCCCGATGCGAGTATCGATGAGGTCACCACGATCGTCTCGCATCCTCAGGGACTCGGGCAATGCAGGCGCTACATTGCTGAATACCTGCCTGGACGCAATACGAGTTCAGCCTCATCCACAGCGTCTGGTGTGCGTAAGGCAATGGAAGACAAGACGCTCGCGAGCATTGCTAACAAATTCGCTGCCGGTCTGTATGGCGCGAAGGTGTATGCAGAAAGCATCGAGGACCACTTCGGCAACCAAACCTCGTTCGCGTTGATTGCACGTACGGGCATGCCAGAAGTGTTTCCCGAGAAGGACCGCAAGACCTCCATCTTGCTTTCCTTGCAACAAGACAAGCAAGGATCACTTCTGATGATCCTTTCGGAATTCGCATATGCCAACATCAACCTCACGAAAATCCAATCTCGTCCTACCAAGCAAGGGTTGGGCGATTATATGTTCTTCATCGATTTCGAAGGATCCGACCAAGATGGCGACGTACAGACGGCGCTCAATTGCCTGCGTCTGAAGCTGCGCGAAGTGAAGGTGCTCGGCTCCTACCCCATCATCTAAACCAGCTAGCTCTCCGCGAGATCAGCGAATGCACATACAACTCGAACAGCGAAGTGGGCAAGCCACGAGGTTCCCCGCTTTCCTGTTCGCGAATCAGCATGCGCCGATTCACTCATGCGTCGCTGCTTTTCTCGGGTTTTATTAATTACGAATTTAGTCGGAAAAGAGTCACCTCGCTGCCTCACCCTCTCTGCTGATCGAGCGATGTAAGCCCTCTTCGGTGACTGATCACGGTTGAAGGGTGTTGGTGGTTTCGTTGAAGGTGAAGAAACCTTCGGCAGAGAGATCGGTGATGAGAGCATCGAAGAGAGATTGGTCGGTCTCCCGTCTTCCCTTTTCGCGCTCGAATTCGTCGAGCGCGCGCTTGGCTTCTGTGGTTGAGATGCCAGGAGTACCAAGCACGATGCGAACGAGTTCAGCCCGCTTCTGACGCTTGGACCCTTCAAAGACAGACTGCTTGGAATGATGCTTCGACCGCCGCGAAGGGTTGGGCATGATCGATTTCAGATACGCCCCATAGTCGAGCAAGGCATAATACCATCCGCGTGGATCCTCTTTGCTGCAAGTCTCTAACACGAGCGGCTCGAGCGTTTTATCGCTCACTCCTTCTTCATGAGGAAACAGCTCGTGCAAGAATACGGTACGGACATTCGTCTCAAGATAGAGTGCTGGCTTCTGATAAGCGAATGCCATCACACCACCAGCAGTAGCAGGGCCAATGCCCGGCAGCTTCAAGAGCTCACCATAGGTACAAGGTAGTTCCCCCTTGAATTGAAGCGCGCACTTTTCGGCAGTTCGCTTGAGCGCCAGCGCACGTCGGTTGTATCCAAGCCCTTGCCAATACTCGAGCACCAACGAAGTATCAGCTGAAGCAAGTGCATCAAGCGTGGGAAATGTCTTGAGAAAGCGTGACCAATACTTCTCCACGCGCGATACCTGAGTCTGCTGAAGCATGATCTCGGAAACGAGCACGGCATAGGCATCGTCGACATAGCGCCAGGGAAGATCGCGATAATGCTCCCTCCCTTCGCTCCACACCCTGCGAACAAAGGCATCAAGATCAAGGGTATCTTTTATTGAGACTTCCACGAGCAAAGCAGAAAACTAGTACTTCGATTCAAGGATGCGACTCACCTCAGGATGGCTCGCGCCCTTCTCGAAGAGGTCGGCAAGCGTGATCGAAGAAAAGAGCTGTGCCACGAGCACATCAGCAGCACACCAAACAGCATTGAATTCGCATCCTGATGAGCGATTGCAGTAATCGCAATCGACCGAACAAGGGGACATGCCGATCGGTCCTTGGAGCGCTTCTATCACTTCCTGAAGGGTGACTTCATGCGGGTCGCAATCGAGCGTAAGGCCACCACGCACGCCGCGTATCGTCTTCAGGAAGCCCGCCTTCACCAAATCGTGCTGGATACTGCGCGCAAACGAATACGGCACGTCTTCCTTTTCCGCGACATCAGCGATCGAGATATAGGAATCTCCACACTCATAAGCTGAGCGCAAGATCCTACAAGCGTAATCGCAACGGCGCGTAATATCCATCAGTCTTCTTTCAGCAGGTCATCGATGCTATCCATCGAACGATGGAAGCGCTTTAGAATGATCTCTTCGATATCTTTGTATTCCTTCGAATCAAGTTCATGGAAATTGGAGAGGCGCATGTACACATCGTCGGTACGCACTGCGCAGAAACAATCCTTTGCCACGCTGCGGCGGTAGGCATCTTCGACCGACTCGGTAACGACCGCATATAGCTCGAAACGCGACATACCCTTGGAAAACGGAACGAGCTTCGAAACATCGAGTCCGCGCATAGAAGGATGCTCCGCTTGCGCATGGCGCCAGATGTCCTTGCGCTCTTCATCGTTCGGATAGTCAAGTTCAACCAAGCGGTAAAGTCCGAGCATCGGACCGAAGAACGTATCGAGCGCATCGAGATTCGACGCAGAGACGAGCACGGTCACTTCTGGATTCTCGATCGCTTGCTGGATGAATGCCATCGCCTCGCGCGCACCACGCGAAAGCTGCATCTGAAGGAAATCAGAAATGTCGCCCGACCCGAGATCCATCCACGGCAGATCCCATAGGTCAAGATCCTCCAAGATGAGCGCCGTGGGACCTTCGAAGCCGAAACGATTGAGCGAAGTTGAATCGGTGATCGCATCAGGTGAAGCCATGACACAAAGCACCGACTGGCCTTGTACATTTTGATCCATACGCATGCGAACAGCTGGGATGCCAAGCTCCCCCACCGTTGCCACCATGAAGTAGTTCGCATCTTCGCGCGCGGCAGCCGAGAAAACGAGCGTGCCGAGCTGCGGCATGCGCGAAACACCATGGCGGAAGTTGAGCATCTTCACGAATTCCTTGAACTGTGGATCGCGCATCCTGCCGACGCCGAGGCGTTTCATCTCTTCGATAGTGCGCGAGAAGCCATGGATCGTCGAATAATCGAAGCGCACCTCGGGCGCTTTTTTCTTCTTCTTTTTCTTACCAGAAAGATCGATATGAGCGATCTTCGCACCTTTGAGATTCGGCAGAGGGAACGCGGGCAGTTCGAGCGGCTCTTCGTCCGTTTCGTCTGCAGGATTCGCTTCCTTCTGCCCAGGCTCGATGGGCTCAGCCTTCACTTCTTCAGCGCGATCGGATGCTTCCGCCGTTGGCGCAACCTCGCTCTTAGCTGAATCGCTGCCATTCTTGGAGGAGAAATCCAAGAATGAGAAAGGTGAAGGAATATTGTCGTCTTCATAACGATAGAGCAGATCGGGTGGCAGACTGAACAGATCATCGTTGATCATCTCGGCCATGTCTTCGATCGCTTCGCGCGAGAAGCCAAATTCTTCCAGTCGGTCGAGCGCAACATCTTGCAGCTGATCAGCCTTGCGCGAAAGCTCCTCGGCCGAAACGAAAGGCTTGAGCTTCTCGAAGATATATTCAGCAAGCGAGTGCTGACGCGCATCAAGAGCAAGATCCCATGCTGCACGCATGCCGTTCACGCTCTCTTCGCTCGGAACGATGTTCTCGAGGATAGACTGCTCGAAAGCCGCTAGATACAAGTGGATACCGAGAAGGCGATCCCCCGATTCGACCGCATACTGCGCACGCGAAAGATAGTCGTGCGAATCGCTGAAGCTATGATCATGAGATGGGATGTTACCGAAGTTAGAATCTTCGTTCATCTTCAATCACTTTCCTTATGGGCGAAGCGGCGAGATATACTGCCGCACTCAAGCATTAAACACACCAAATGATGGATACTCAATGCTACTAAACGGGTAACATTTATTCAATTCTCTTTACGATTATTACAAGAAACGAGCAAATCGAGCGCGTAAGAGGAAACCGTTGCCAAGCCATTTCCCGACCGTGGCCAAACATTTTCGCCAAGCACTAATTAGCGCCAATCGAGCACCTGCCAACCCTCCTTTTCCGCATGGTGCTGGAGAGTTGGTCCAGGCGTGACCGCAGCTGGATGTTCAGAAGCAGCAAGCAGCGGAGCATCTGAATAGTGGTCGCCATAGGCATAGGCGAGTTTCCAGCTATCTTTCCCATAGATCTGATCAGCGTGCTCTTTGATCTGACGAAGTTTTTCAGCGCCTTCGACAGGCTTGCCCTTCACTTCGCGCGTATAGCAGCCATGTTCATCGAGCTTCATATCAGTGGCAACATGATGATCGTAAGGAATATCATGCTTAGCACGCACGATGATGGGATCGAACGTGGCAGAAACGATCCATATATCACGCCCAGCAGCAATGTGTTCGCGCATGACCTGAAGCGCTTTGGGGCGAATGCGCGACACGATCCATTCATCATAGAACTTATACATCTCGGCATCGGCTTCTTCTTCAGGCATGCCGTCGAACGACGAGAACACCAAGCTGCGCACCCATGCCTCGTTTTGCGGAAGATGCAGTTTATACGCAGCTCCCCAGGTAAGAATGCGCAGAAGAACCGAGGTGCGCACCTGCCCTTTCTTCAGGAGATAGCGAACGAGCAGCACAGGTGAATTCCCGCTGATGCACGTGCCATCGAAATCGAACACCGCCACCTCACGCGGGGCATCAGGTGAAGGTACGGGTCGATCGTGGTCGCGCCGGGCTTTCAGCCGCACATCATCATCGACTGCCGAAGAAGGCTTCTGTGCCTCAAGTTCTGCTTCAGAGATGACCAATCGGGCATGCTCGGACGATCTGCCCTTGATGAAAACAGCAACACCTTCAGGATTCGCTTCGATCTGTTCTTCATTCTTCGCCATACGCGTTTTCTAATCGTCCTCATCGATGCAATCAACAAATTGCGAGTTGTGGAGTTCAGCATAGAAGCCGTTTTGCGCAAGCAGTTCTTCGTGCGTGCCCTTCTCGACAATATCCCCCTCGCGAATAACAAGAATTATATCTGCTTGCCTGATCGTACTCAAACGATGAGCGATGACGAAGCTCGTTCGTCCTTCGAGCGACTCGCGCATCGCTTTCTGCACGAGCGCTTCGGTGTGCGTATCGATCGAAGAGGTCGCCTCATCGAGCACGATGATCGAAGGATTCGCAAGCATGGCACGAGCGATCGTGAGCAGCTGGCGCTGACCTTGCGAGAGGTTCGTTCCGTCTTCTTTGATGATCGTGTCATAACCATCGGGCAGAAGCTCGATGAAATGATCGGCCTGTGCAAGCTTGGCAGCCAGGCGAATGTACTTCTCCTGCGGATCTTTCGCCCCATAGGCGATGTTCTCGCGGATCGTACCCGAGAAGAGCCATGCGTCTTGAAGCACCATGCCGAAGTTGCTGCGTACATCGCTACGTGTATCGAGCGCGGTGTTCACGCCATCGATAGTGATCGTACCCGCATCGATATCGTAGAAGCGCATGAGCAGATTCACGAGCGTGGTCTTCCCCGCGCCGGTCGGCCCTACGATCGCAACCATCTGTCCTGGTTCGACCTCAAGCGAGAAATCCTTGATGACCGGCTTTTCCACGTCGTAGCCGAAGCGCACGTGGTCGAACTTGACCGCGCCCTTGCAAGGCTTTGCGATCGAGGTGATGGTGGAAGGATCGGGCTCGTTCATCTCTTCTGCGTCGAGCACCTCGAATACGCGCTCGGAGGCGGCGAGCGTTGCTTGAATGGTATTGGCGATCGAAGCGATCTGCGTGATGGGCATCGTGAACTGGCGCATGTACTGCACGAACGCCTGGATCTCGCCGACCGTGGCGATACCGCCGGTAATGTAGAGCACCGCGCCGATGATGCAAACGAGCACGTAACCCAAGTTGCCGATGAAGCCCATAACGGGGCGGATCACACCGGCGAGGAATTGCGCCTTCCATGCCTGCGCGAAGTATTCGCCATTACGTGCGTTGAATTCATCGATGGCCGTGTCTTCGCGCGTAAATGATTTCACTTCGGTATTGCCGCTGTACATCTCTTCGATGTGCGCGTTGAGCTTACCGAGTGCTTTTTGTTGGCTCTTGAAGTAGCGCTGCGATCGCGTTGCGATACCAACCGTGGCCAGAAGCGAGAGCGGCAGCGTGGCGAACGCAACGAGCGCCAAGATCCACGAGATCGAGAACATGAAGATGACCACAGAAACGAGCGTAACCACTGCCGAGATGATCTGCACGAGCGTTTCTTGCAGGGTGGAAGAGATGAGATCGACATCGTTGGTAACGCGCGAGAGGATCTCTCCTTTAGGGCGGTCATCGTAATAGGAAAGCGGCACACGATCGAGCTTCGCCTTCATATCGCGACGCAAGCCATAGATGACCTCCTGGGTGACCTTCGCCATGATGAATTGGCAGATGAACTGGCAGATCGAATAGGCCACGTAGAGCAGCACGAGCGTGAGAAGGATGCGGTTGAACGCGATGAAATCAAGCCCACCAGTGCCTGCCATCACGCGTTCGAAAGCGCTGAACACTTCCGTGGTCGCTTGACCGAGCACGAGCGGAGAGACCGTATTGCACAGTGTTCCCGCCACCGTGAAGATCACGACCACGATCAGAAGCGGGATGAACGGCTTCAAGCGCGCAACAAGACGACGCAGGGTCTTCGAAGCGTTCTTCGGCTTTTCCTTGCGCCCTGCACCGTGAGGGCCGTGCGGTCCGTGTGGCGGCATGCTATTCACCTCCCCTATCGTTTGCGGTGTTCGCATCTGCCTGCACTCCAGAAGCGAGTTCTTCTTCCGAGAGCTGAGAGAGCGCGAGCTCGCGATAGGCCGGGCATGAAAGGAAGAGCTCGGCATGCGTTCCGCACGCTTCGATAGCTCCTGTTTCGTTCAGCAAAATGATCTGATCGGCACCGAGCGCCACGTTCACTCGCTGGGTTACAGTGAGCACGCTCTGCCCCTCAAGGTAATCCTCGATTCCCGCGCGCACTCGCGCATCGGTCTTAAGGTCGAGCGCCGAGAAGGAATCGTCGAAGATGTAAAGGTCGGCCTTGCGCAGAAGACCACGTGCGATAGCGATGCGCTGGCGCTGACCACCTGAAAGGTTGCCGCCGCCCTGCGCTATCTCGAAATCAAGGCCTCCTGCCTCTTGCGTGATGAACTCGGTAGCTTGCGCGATCTGCAGCACCCGCCACAGCGCTTCATCGCTTGCATTGGGATCGGCAAAGCGCAGATTATCCGCCACCGTGCCCGTGAACAGGAAGGATTTCTGCGGAGTGTAAGAAACGCGCGTGCGCAGGACAGAAAGCGGGATATCCTTGATCGCAACACTATCGAAATAGATCGTACCTGCACTTGCGTCATACATACGCATGATGAGGTTGATCAGGCTCGATTTACCCGAACCCGTCGGTCCGATAAGAGCGGTGATCGTGTTGGATGCGAGCTCGAAGGTAAGATCGCTCAAGGCATCCTTCTTCGATTCGGGATAGCGGAAGCTCACGTGATCCATCTTGAGGATCGCGGCACTGCGCTTCTGAACAGGCTGCACCGTAGTTTCCTCGGGAATATCGGCTCCAAGCGCTCGCAACGCACTATCTTCCGCGCCTTCTGACAACGATGCTTGCGGATCGACATCTTCAATGGTTGATTCAGTTGAGAGCACGGCATTGATGCGCTCAGTTGCTGCCAGCGTTCGCGGCAGGATGGCGAAGATCATCGAGATCATCATGAGCGACATAAGGATGAGCGTCACGTATTGCACGAGCGCCATGATCTCGCCTGCGGTGAGCGTGCCAACATTTATCTGCCCCGCGCCAAAGTAGTAGAGCGCCACAATGGTCAGATTCACGATAAACATGAGCAGCGGCATGACCGCGCCCATCAGACGACCGACCTTGATGTAGGTATCCGCCAAGTCGCGATTGACCTTGCCGAAGCGCTTGCGCTCGAAATCTTCCTTGTTGTACGCGCGAATCGCTCGGACGCCTTGCAGCTCTTCGCGCATGACGCGGTTCACCGCATCGATACGACTCTGGAGCGAACGCAGGAGCGGCATGCCGATCTTCAAGAAAAGTGCAACGATGATGACGATGACCGGAATTGCCACGAAGATGAGCAATGCCATTTCAGCGTTCGTGAGAAATGCCATGACCACCGCGCCGATGAACATGACCGGGGTCATGACCGCCATGGTGATGAGCATCTGCAAGAATCGTTCGACCTGCTGAACGTCGTTAGTGTTGCGCGTAATGAGCGTAGAAGCACCGAAGGTCTCGAATTCCGCTAAAGAATAGCTCTGCACCTGCGAGAAGATGGCGGCACGCACATCACGACCGAACCCCATAGCAGCTCGCGCCGCACAGAGCGCCGCGATGACCACACATACCACCGAACCGACCGCCCAAGCCAGCATCTCGAGACCGCGCACAATCACATAGTTCAAGTCTTTGTTGTAGATACCCGTATCAACGATGCGCGCCATGATATCGGGCAGCTGAAGCTCGGCAACTACCTGCAAGAAGGTGAAGAGGATCGCAGCGATAACAAGCCCACCAAACGGCTTCAAGTATTTCTTGAACAGCTTGAACAACGAATTTCTCCCTAGATTGCAAATCGGACTGTCGAAGGCTGCGGAAAAGACAGCGATAAAAAAAACCGTGCTCTCTAGGGTACACCAAAAGCCGCAGCTATTATGAAATGAAAAGCCAATCCAGACTCTTGCCACAAGAGCACCATCGCACGCCATATTGCAGATGGCAGAAGCAGCGAACAATGCTGCATTTTCCAGGCGCGTTCGATACAATCCTAGTAATGGAATCGACATCCACGCGCACCACAAAAAAGGGGTTACGATGTTCAGACCAATGCGCAGAAGCAAACAACAGCTTCCTCATGAAGAAGCGCTCGCTATCTTACGGGAAGGGAGCACGGGTATCCTCGCTCTTTCCGGCGACGATGGTTATCCGTACACGGTGCCGATCAACTATCTCTACGTTGAAGCCGTTGAGTCTGAAGCGCTCGGAAAGGTCTACTTCCACTCCGCAAAGGCAGGTCACAAGATCGAAGCGATCGGACGCGATTCCAAAGCAAGCTTCTGCGTGATCGCGGACGACACGGTGCTTCCCGATAAATACTCTACAGCCTATAAAAGCGCTATCGCATTCGGTACGGTTCGCCTCATTGAAGGAGATCTAGCTCACAAGGCGCTTTTCGATCTAGGCGACAAGTACAACCCTCATCACGAAGACCGTACGCTCGAGGAAGTCAATTCCGCCGAGCATAAGTGCGCCATGATCGAATTCACGATCGAACACCTTACGGGCAAGGAATCGCACTCCTACCGCAAGCAACGCGAGCAGCAAGAATAAAGGAGTGGCGATGGGTGCATTTGCAGATCGTGTCTTTGCGGTGGTGAAACAGATTCCACGTGGCAAGGTGGCAACCTACGGGCAGATCGCACGCATCATCGGCGCACCTCGCGCTGCGCGCTATGTCGGCTACGCCTTGCGTGCTAACCCCTCTCCTGGCACCGAACCCGGATCGATCCCCTGTCATCGCGTAGTGTTCAAGGATGGCCGCATGGCAACGGGTTTTGCGTTCGGCGGCCCCGAAGTCCAACAGCAGATGCTCGAAGAAGAGGGTGTGGAATTCGACAAAGAGGGCAAAGTGGCGATGGAGAGCTTTCTTTGGAATGGCGTTCCCGCCGATGAATCAGGCTTGCCCATGGGGCCACCCAGTGACTTCGACTGGGAAACAGAGCTCGCCGAAAGCCCCCTTCACAACTGCGAAACCTGCAAGCACCCCCGCCCCGATTGCCATAAGAATGCTCTAAGCTAAAAGAAAAGCCTCGGAATAATTCCGAGGCTTGTATTCAGACTGGCGGGATGTACGGGACTCGAACCCGCGACCTCTGGCGTGACAGGCCAGCGCTCTAACCAACTGAGCTAACACCCCGTGCTTTATCAGCGTTGATTATTATATCCATAAAAGACGCCGAAACAAGCCACAAAAGCAAAATTTCCGCCCACAGGAGCAAACGGTCACAAACACCTGCGATCTTAGCTAGCCTGTCGTATGCGCTACCGAACGAAACAAGCTGATCCTAAGATCATTTCGAACACGCATGCGATGATCGCACGAGAAGCGTACGTGCGGCGATTACGGAAAAGTTTGCGGTGAATAAAAGAGGCTTCTACCGAATGCGCTAGTTCTTCGCTCCGCGATTGCGCTTGCGATAATCCATCGCACCCTTGAATGCGCTTTGCGCAACATCGCCCGCAACACCTACTGCCTTCGATGCAGCCCTGCGTGCAACGGGACCTGCCGCATCGCTCACTACCTGATAGGCACGTTGGTTGCGAATCTTCATCGCAGCATCGGAGGCTGCGTTGCCTGCTTGTGAGAGCATGCCCGCAACACCAGCGATGCTACCGCCCTGCTCAAAATACGTAAGTGCCGCTTCGCCGATCGCGAGCGTGCCAAGATATCCCATACCGCCCTTCACGAGCCAGCCAAGCGCAGGCACGAAGCCTGCAACCTTGCGCGCGATACCACGGCACACGAGCGCACCGGCAATGGTAGGAATGATCTCCTTGATACGATCCTCATCAAGCGGCTCGCCATACGCTGCCGCGATCTGCAACACCATCTTGATCTGGTTGAGCGTCATAACGGGCATATCGGCACCAGGAACGAATACGAGCACGCCAATGCCTGCATTCTGGGCAGCAGTGAGCTGAATGGCATCTTGCGCGAGCGGGCGACGAACGAACGGATAGGCCAGCGAGAACGACAAACGCTTCTCGCGGTCGTGATCGATGATCCATGAACCGATCTTGTCAGCAAGCTTACCCTTGATCTCTTCGTCGAGTGGCTGCCCTGCAGGAAGCGAGATGAGTGCGTCGCTCGGAAGTGGATGACCCGCATCTTCTGCGCTTTGAATAACCTGATTGCCATGCTCAGCAATAACGAGCACCGGGATATCCGCTTGACGAATGGTTGCCGCAATTGCACCAGTCTCCGAAGTCTGACCAGCTGCCATGACCACCAGATCGGTACCTTCCATAACGGAGATATCCTGCGAAGGATAATAACCCACGGTCAAACGCGAATTAACCGAAGAAGAGCTGAAGCCCGAACGCACGAACACCTGAAATTCTGGAGAAGCGGTTTCGTCGAGCAGAACCTGCACGGAAACGACCGTCTTACGCGCGCGCTCGATATCGAGCGCATCGGTGATCAGTGATTTGATATCGATCGATTTGAAATCGAACATGCTTTCCCCCTCCTGGCAGCGCGCTGGTTATTGCGGCGCCTTTTCGCTGTGCACCCAAATGGAATTAATGAGCCCCAACATTACAAAGTTTACCAGCATGAAAGATGAACCGTAACTAATAAATGGTAACGGAATGCCCGTGATAGGCATGAGCCCCACGTCCATGCCGATGTTCTCAAGGATCTGAAATACCCACATACCCACGACACACACGACGATGATCGTACCGAAAAGATCAGGGGCATTGCGCGCAACACGAATGCTCGTCACGATAAGTCCAAGGTAAAGCGCAAGCAGGAGAAGCGCGCCCACGAAACCGAACTCTTCAGCGAGCACGCAGAACACGAAGTCGGTCGGCGCTTCCGGCAAGAAGCCCAACGAAGACTGCGTTGCTTGCATGAAGCCTTTGCCGAAGAAGCCGCCCGAGCCGATGGCGATCTTTGCCTGTTGCAGGTTATAGCCATCGCCAGAGAGGTCGTAGCTCGAATCCATGAACACGAGCAAACGACTGCGTTGGTAATCCTTGAGCAGCACATCGCTGCCGACTATCCCATCGAGAATCGGATCGAGCATGAACACACCCACTACCAGCACCGCAAGAATGGCAGCAGTTGCCACTAAAAAGCGCCAATTTGCCCCGCCGATGATGAGCGCGAATGCAGCGATGCAGAGATATACCAAACCCGTTCCCATGTCGGGCTGTGTCATAACGCAGATGAACGGAATAGCTAAAATACCGAGCGCCTTAAGGTATTCGCGCAGGTCATCGAGGCGGCCACCGTAACGCGACATGATACTTGCCGCCAAAAGCACCACCGTGATCTTCGCGAACTCACCCGGCTGCATGCTCAAACCGCCGATACGGATCCATGAGTTCGCGCCATTCACTTCCCTACCGATGAAGGGCAAGTGGGGCGAGAGCAGCAAGACAACGTTGATCACCACGAAAAAGGTCGTGAACCCCGAAAGCGCACGATAATCGAAACGACTCACCAACACAAAAAGCACGATGCCGATGATCACACCCGCTACCTGCGTAGTGAAGTTGAAGTCGGAATCGGCAGAAGTAGCCGAGAATTGCACGATAAGCCCGTAGATAACGAGTGCCGCAAAGCAGGCAACGAAAGGTAAGTTGAAGTACTTGAACCGATGCGACTTGAATGTTTTCGCCAGATCAGGATCACGCGGTTGAACGGAGTCGATCTCAACCATTTCACTCATTCGATCCACCCCCTGCTGGCTTTGTCTTGCCTGGTGTTCCTACCGAGATCTTCTTGTAGTCGATGGTAACACCATTGGAATAGTCGATCGCTGCCTTCATCACTTGCGCAGCCACCGGCGAAGCCACTGCACCACCCGAGCCACCTTCTTCGATGCAGAGCGCAAGTGCAAAGCGCGGATCCTCATAAGGGGCATAACAAGCGAACCACGCAAAGTCCTGCTTACCAGCAACTTCTGCCGTACCGGTCTTGGCAGCGAAGGTGAAATCGTAGCGCGAGAAGTCGTTTGAAACATCGTGATTTTCCGTCGCAACACCGCGCAGCGCATCACGTACGATCTGATAGTTCGCTTCGCTAACATCGGGAGTAGCGTTCTCGACCACAGGCGCCTCGACCACCACGTCTCCAGCAGAATTGCGCACCTCTTTCAGTAAGTGCGGCTGCAGGAGCTTGCCTGTTGCCACCGCCGCATAGCCGCGTGCAACCTGCAGGGGCGTGACGAGCACGTAGCCCTGACCGATGGCCATATTCGAGATATCGCCCGGCAGCCACTGCGCTTCGGTGGGAACATCGCGGAAGTAGTCCGCCTTCCATTCAGGCGTGGGAATGCGCCCCTGCGCCTCACCCGCCAGATCGATATTCGTAAGCGCCGAATAGCCGAATTCTTTGATGAAATCCTGCATGGCCTCATTGCCGATCGCATTGCGCGCATTATAAAAATCGCGTGCGATCTCGTAGAACACTACGTCACAAGAGACCACGATGCCTTCACGGAACGTAAGCCAACCATGGCCGCTGTGCTCCCAACATTTCTGCGGGTACTCTTCACCGAACCCCGTCCAGGTGCCCGTGCAGTTCCACGCCTTGGTCGCATCGGCAAACCCATAGGTAAGGCCTGCGAGACCCGTGAACGCCTTGAAGCACGAAGCTGCGGGATACGTGCCTGCGATCGCACGGTTCATGAGCGGATAGTGGGATTCTTCTGTTTGGTAAGCATCCCACATGTCTTGCGAGATGCCCCCGATGAAGTGCTCGGGCTCATAGGATGGATAGTTCGCCATAGCAAGCACGCCACCCGTCTTCACATCGATGCACACGAGTGAAGCCGCGGTTCCTGTCCCCCCTTGCACGAGTTCACGCAACGCCGTATCGGCAACATATTGCACGGGAGCAGCGAGCGTAAGATAGATGTCGTTGCCCTTGGCGGGTTCCGATACGCTCACGACCTGCTGGATCTCGCCCGAGGCGTCGGTGATGAACGTGCGCTGACCATGGTCGCCAGCAAGCACGTCATCATAAGACTGCTCGATGCCCGCCTTACCGACCGCATCACCCATCTCAATATCGCGCCCTTCAGTAACATTCTTCAGATCTTCTGTCGAAGAAGCGCCCGTGTAGCCGAGCACATGAGCGGCAAGAGCACCGTAAGGATAGATGCGATCGGAACGAATTTGGGTGGATACGCCGGGAAAAGCGTCCCGGTGTTCATTGATGTAGGCCACATCGCGCAAACGTACGTCCTTTGCAACCACGCGCTGCGATTGCGCACCCGTGGAAGCATCGAGGATGCGCGCACGCACCACATCGTAGGGAATGCCCAACAGTGCTGAAAGACGCAAGATAACATTCGTGTTGTTCGCGACATCAGCATCAGCAAGCACGGTTTGCACCTGGCGATTTGTTACCAGAGGCACGCCGTCGCGATCATAGATCACGCCTCGCGGTGCGGGGGTGCGCACGGTAGTGTAGAGATTCGATTCAGCTTCACGCTGATAGCTCGCCGAACTTACCACCTGCAAGCCGAAGAGCTTCACGGCAAGCGCACTGAAAGCAGCCGCAACGATAACTCCAACCGCAAGGAAGCGATTGCGCTGCGCATTGGCTGCGCCCGAAGAGGTAGTGCCAGTTGCAGAATAGGAAGTGTTACCGATGCTTGCGCCATCGACCTTCGGAGCGTGCGCTGAAATACCCACCGAAGAGATGGAGCGAACGCCCATCTTATTGCGCATGCGCACGTGCGAAGTGGATGAACGCCAGCGGAAGAACACCACGAGCGCAATAGTGATAAGAACAAGCGATATGACAACGACAACGATAGTGGCGAGCATGGCACGTACCCCTTAGCGGAAACGTTGTTTTTTATCCACCGACCACGCTTCATTGCCCGATGAAACATCAGGGAATTTGCGCGCCACCAAATAGAGAAGAACACACAGAATAAGGTTGAAGATAGTTGCCGGAAGAGCACGCGCAGCGATCAGGTCGAAGAATGCTGCCGGATACCCCAAAACAAGCTGCACGATAACAACGACCATCTCGTAGAACAAAAGCGACACCGCACATGAGACGAGCACCATGGCAATGCTCGATTTATCGAGCACTTCGAACACGCGCGAAAGCGCAAATGAGATGATGAGCAGCAAGAGCGAAGTGAGTCCGAAGGGAATCTGCGTGAAGAGATCCGATATGATGCCCATCACGAACGCATAGACATAAGTAGTATCTTCAGGACGCACGATCGAAAGCACGATCACGAAGGCAACGATGAAGCTCGGAACAACCGAATAGATAGCGATGATGGGTGCGATCACGATCTGCAGCAAGACGACCACCGCCGCAGAGATGAGAGGAACGAGCTTTTCACGCATGGGCTACTCCCCTCCTTCTTGGTTCGGTTCAGACGATTCACCCGAAGGCTGACCGCCACCCTGCTGATCGCCGTTATCCCCGCTTGCCGCCCTACGGCTCGCAAGCGTTTGGGGATCGACAGCGCGCACGATCGCTTCATTATCGGCAGCGTTGGTATCACCCATGCTGATAACGACGAGCGCTTCAGAGATGTTGTTGAACGACGCATTCGGCGTGACCACGATCGTACGCGACGCGCTGCCAGGGCGCTGCTCGATCTTAGTGATCATACCCACTACCAGACCACGATAATAGCCGCCACCCAGGCCGGAAGTGATAACGACATCGCCTTCTTTGATCTCAACGTTATCGTCGATACCTTCGAGATAGAGCGTGCCTTCGACCGAGCCACGCAAGATGCCTTCGGCGCGAGACGATTGAACGAGCACCGAAACACCACTTTGCGGGTCGGTGAGCAAACGGACATCGCACGTAACAGGTGTGGTCGAAGTCACCTGACCGATAACACCCGTGGCGCCCATGACAGGCATGCCATTCTTGATGCCTGATGCACTGCCTGCATCGAGCGTGATGGAGCGGTTATAGGAATCGGTAGAATAGCCGACCACACGCGCAGAGATAGAGGTGAAACCATAGGCATCGGCAAGCCCGATGAGCGACTCCAGACGTGCTGCTTCTTGGCGGTATTCTTCAAGTTCAACGACCATCTGTGAAAGACGAGCGTTGTTCTCTTTGAGCTGATTGTAAGATACGTCCGATGCAGTAAGGTCTTCGACCGACATCGATCCCGAAACCGCAAGCGAACCCACCGTGGTACCAACCGCCGTGAGCGGCGTCACCAAGGAGGAGGTGGTGTTTTGCAGCGTATGGATCGGGCCTTCCTCGCCTTCACGAGCATAGGCAACGAAGAGAATAAGGGAGACCACAAGGAGAACGATCAGGAGTGTTCTTCCTCCTAGATGGCCACCGAACTGCACTGGATTGTTCTTGATCTTCAGGGCCATGTGCTAGATGAGCTCCTATTTCGAACGCATCAATATCTGTTTGAGAGCGGCTGGTGTTTCGAGAACTTTCAAGCAGCCAGTTACCACGTTGGTAAGGGCGGTTTCGCTCGTCCAGACCGGAATCTCGAGCTTATTGGTGAGATAACGGTCGAGACCCGAAAGCAATCCACCACCACCGGTGAGCAGGATGCCATTGGAGATGATGTCCGATGCCAAGTCAGGATTGGTCTTCTTGAAGGTTTCTTTAATGTGAACAACCATTTCGTCAATAGGTTCCTGGAGCGCCTCGCGCACATCTTCGGATTGGATCGTGACCTCTTTCGGCTGTTCAGTAAGCACATCCTGGCCGGAGATGATCATGTCGCGTTCGCGCCCATCTTCGAAGGGAAGGATGGAACCGATCTTGATCTTGATGACCTCTGCCGTACGCTCACCGATCTTGATGCCCAAGAGATCGCGCAGGTGCATGGCGATCGCTTCATCGAGACGATTGCCTGCCAAGCGAAGCGAAGAGGATGTAACGATGCCGCCAAGCGAAATGACCGCCACTTCAGTGGTGCCACCACCGATATCGACGACCATCGAACCCGTAGGTTCGGTAACAGGCAGATCGGCACCCATCGCAGCAGCCATGGGCTCTTCGATGAGATATGCCTGGCGCGCGCCCGCCTGGATGGTAGCCTCGAACACCGCGCGTTTTTCAACCGACGTTGCACCACAGGGGATGCACACGACGATGCGCGGCTTGGGCTGCCAAGGATAGCGACGCGGAGCCGCTTTATTGATGAACGCCGAGATCATAGCTTCCGTGATGTCGTAGTCAGAAACCACGCCATCATGGAGAGGGTGTTCGGCAGAGAAGGTATCGGGAGTGTGGTTGATCATGTTCTTCGCTTCATGACCAACAGCCAGAACGCGGTGCGTGCTGCGCTCGATGGCCACAACGGAAGGCTCGTTGATCACGACTCCTTGCCCGCTGATGCCGACAAGCGTATTTGCAGTTCCGAGGTCGATTGCCATATCGTATGACGATGACGACGAAGCGCTCTGGATAAAATCAAAAAAGGACATGCGTGTTCCTCACGGTCTTTATCGTGCAGCTTTCGATTCTATCATAGGCACCGCGTACGCAAAAGGACACGGTGCATGAGTGGAGCTTAATGAACGCTACAGGAAAGGCACGGGTCGTAGGCACGGACGAGCTTAGCGATCTCGGAGCGGATATAGCCTTCGTCGAGGCCTGCTTCAACGAGCACTTCGACCAGGTGACGCGTATCAGCTTCAAGCGAAGCGAGGTTCTGGGACGTTGGCGTGATGATAGAAGCGTGCAGAACGCGGCCTTCATCGTCGAATTCGAGCTTGTGGAAGACCACACCGCGCGGCGCTTCACTCATGCCCACGCCGGTGCCAGCACGCACTTCGAAGGGAACCGGCTTCGAATCGCCCTCCCCTTTCGCCAGTTCACGGCAGATCCCCGCGCAGCGGATAAGCGCATCTAAGATCTCGATAGCTTGCGCCAGATTGTTCTTCATGGGGTTCTTCTCTTCAGGACGAAGACCCGCCTTCGCAGAAGCGAACTTCGCCTCTTGTGAAAGATGATCCCACGAAGCGTTCAAACGAGAAAGTGCGGAGGTGAAGACAGGCTTGCCCGTTGCTTTCACGCGTGTGAAGAGCGCACCGGAATGCGGTACTTCATATTCTTCAAGGTACGACTCGAAATCATGCGCATCGAAGCGAACGTGCTCATCGATGAGCTCGAGCGTGTTCGAAGACTGCACCGGGTAGTAATCGTCTTCGACCATGGCCAAAAGATCAGAAGCGGTATGGATCTCGGTGATGCGGAACGAAGAGAACAGATCGACCGTTGCTTTCGCGAACGGGATCGCCGCTTCGAGCCGATCGGCGAGCTCAAGGTATTCCTGCGCGCTGATCTCATGCGTGAAACCGCCCACCACTGCCGTGATGGGATGGATCGAGCGCCCGCCCACGAGCGTGCAAAGATCGTTGCCGAGCTTCTTCAAATCGAGCGCCTGGTTGAACAGTTCAGGGTCTGATTGTGCGAGCGGGAATACGCTTTCCTCACCCACGAAATCAGGCACCACGAACACGAAGAGATGAGAAGCGTGATTCTGCAGGTAGGAGCCATACACGAGCAACTCACGCAGCATCTTCGTACGCGGCGAGACTTCGATGCCGAACGCATCCTCGACCGCTTTAAGGTCGGTCACGCAATGGCTCGGCGAACAGATGCCGCAGATGCGCGAAGAGATATAGGAGCAATCCTTGTAACTCTGCCCGCGCACCATGCTCTCGAACAGGCGCGCTGGCTCGACGATGTTCATCTCAACGGTCTTCACCACGTCGTCTTCGATGACCACATGCACATTGCCATGGCCCTCGACGCGCGCGACATGATCGATATTAAGCTGGGAGCGTGTCATGTGATTCCTTGTCTTCTGCGGCAATGAGCGGATTGGTTTGGTTGAAGATCGTAAGCTTGCGATCGAACTCTTCAGGGGAAAGCCCGAAACGCTCGACCGCCTTGCGTGCTGATGCGAGGTTGGCCTTTGGTGAAAGACCGCGGCATCCCATGCATGGCCTACCCAAGCTCGGGCAGCGCGCCATGCAGCCGCCGTTGGTCACCATGCCCAGACAGATCTCGCCACGCGGGTAGAAGCACAGGTTCTCCTGGCGTTTGCATTCGGCACACATCGTCGTGGAACGACGATGGCGGTTCGACCCATGCAATGCCGCACTGAGCACTTGCGCGAACTCGTAGAAATCGATCGGACAAGAGAGCACCGCATAATCGACATCGATGACATCCTTTACCGCACGCGGTTCGATCACGGTGCCGCACGCCTCGGGAAGCGTGTCGTAGACTTCCCCGATGCGTCCCTCGAAGCCTTGCGCTGCCATGCCGGGAATGCCGGCGGTATGCGCGCACGCTCCGATCGTGATGACGATCTCCGCCTTTTCGCGCAGCTGTTTTACCTGGCGAACAGCCTCTTCAGTGGTTACCGCGCCCTCGATGATCGCGATATCGAACTCTTCTGGCATCGGTTCGCTCGAGGCAAGCTGCCAGTATTCAAGATCGATGCGCCCGAGGATGTCGGTGAGGAAGTGCTCTTGATTGGTGATCTGCAGCTGACAGCCAAAGCAGCTCGCTAGGCCCACGACCACGACGCGCAGCGGCTTCTGCTCAGCACAGGATGAGGACAGGGGTTGTTTTTCCATGCTACATCGACCCCTGAATGTTCTTGGCTTCCCAGTAATTGAACACTGGCCCATCGAAGCAAACGTATTGATGCCCGATCTGGCAGTGTCCGCACCGGCCCATGCCGCACTTCATGTGACGTTCGAACGACATGAAGATGCGATCATAGCTGATGCCCTTCTTCGCCATCTCCTCGACCACGAAGCGATACATCACCGGCGGCCCACAGATGGCGCCATAGGTGTTATCGGGATCGACCTCGAGATCCTTGAAAGCTTCGGTGACCAGACCGACGTTACCCTTCCAATCGGGATGGGGCTTGTCGATCGTGAGGTAGAAATCGAAATCAGGTCGGTGGCTCCACATCTCGAACTGCTCGCGGAACATGATCTCTTCCGGGCTGCGTGAGCCATAGATGATCGTGACGTTGCCGAATTCGGAGCGTTCGTCGTGGATGTTGTTGATCAGCGATCGCAGCGGTGCAATACCAAGGCCACCTGCCACGAGCAGGATGTCGTGCCCCTTCATATCCTCGAACGGGAAGGGATGGCCATACGGGCCGCGCAGCCCCACGATATCGCCGCATTGCATGTTATGGAGCGCGCTCGTGACATCACCCGCACGACGCACGCAGATCTCGATGAAGCCGCTCTTCGAAGGCGAAGATGAGATGGAGATGGGAACTTCGCCCACGCCGAAGACGCTCACGCACACGAATTGCCCAGGCTTGTGGTGGAACGCATCACGGATGCGATCATCGATAAGGCGCAGCTCGAACAGTGTTTCTTTCTCCGTGAGCGGCGTCATGGATGTGATGCGCGCCGACCACGGACGATACGGATTCGCCGCCATCATCTCTGCGCCATCGAGCGGTGCTTTGTAGTTGTAGTGCCCTTTGACCGCGAGCTTAGTAGGTGCTGTGCGACGTTTACTCTCCATCTGCCTCAGCCCCCTTGCGGTCGAAGAACTTCAAGACCTCGATCGGATTGATGTTGGCCTTGCAGGCATACACGCAGCGGCCGCAACCAACGCAGAGCTGGTAGTCGTGGCTGCCCGTGAAGCCATTGAGCTTGTGATAGAAACGATGGCGCACACGCTTGCGATTCGTGTCGCGGAAGTTATGGCCACCTGCAACGAGTGCGAACTCGGGAGAGGTGCATGAATCCCACACACGGATGCGGCTGCCATGCTTGCCATCAGGATCGAGCTCGTCATAGATATCGAAGCAGAAGCACGTAGGACAGACCGCACTGCAGGCGCTGCATGATTGGCAGCGCTCACCCATCTCAGTCCAGAATTCATCGCGATGGAACACATCCATCATCATGGCAACCTCTTGCACATGAGGAATGTTGGTGTTGAAGCTCTCTTCACGCTCGCGCGTTACGCGGCGGAACTCACGACGGTCTTCGTCGGTTGCATGCTTAGGATCGCACGATGCCTCAAGCACACTGGCTGCTTCAACGCCCGCAAGCGAAACAAGGTACTTATCGCCGATCTTCTGCAGGAACATATCGGTACCCATGCGCGCTTCATCGGTGCCGCACAGGTTACAGAAGCACGCAGGCCCTGGCATGCAGCCCAGTCCGACGATGAGCGTGTTCTCGCGGCGCTTCGTGTAGTAGGGATCGGGATACGCGCAGTCTTTGTACACCAGGTCAAGGCGATTGAGCGCGTTGATGTCGCACGGATGCACGCCGAAGAGCACACGCGGCTTAAGATCGATCGCGAAATCGGTGACCTCGTTCTCCTCTGCATCGAAGCGCATGAGCACTTCTTCTGAAGGAAGGAAGAATTTCTTAGGTGAAGTGATCGTGGTGGTGTAGTCGAACTCCACTTCATCGGGATCATGGATGACAGCAAAAACATAGCCCTGGTCGCGTTTGACCGGGGCTATGACTTCATAATCATTCATGAAACCACGAACGAGTGAAGAAAGCTTGTCTGCATCGATAACACGATAGAGCATGTACGCTTCCTTTCGTAAGCAGCCTCACGAGCAGTGTTGCGCAGGGTTGCGCACGGCCGAGACTTACGCGAAGAAGATCGCCATCTCGCGCTCGGCCGATGCGACCGAGTCAGAACCGTGGATTACATTTTCGTCCATAATCAGGCCGAAGTCACCACGGATCGTGCCGGGGGCCGCCTCAGCTGGATTAGTGGCACCCATGAGCGAACGGCACTTCAGCACCGCGCCATCACCAGAGATGATCATCTTCACGACCGGACCGGAAGTGATGTAGGTGATAAGGCCATCGTAGAAGGGCTTGCCTTCGTGCTCCTGGTAGTTCGCTGCTGCCTGCTCGGGCGTGACATTACCGAGCTCCATGCGCTCGATCTTGAGGCCAGCGCGCTCGAAGCGATTGATAATCTCGCCAATGTGACCATTAGCGACGCCATCAGGCTTGATCATGATGTAGGTCTTTTCCATTGCCATGTATGATTTCCTTTCGTTCAAAGGCTTTTAATGCTGAGAGGTGAAGTAGAGCGTTGCGCCGGTGATTTTCCAACCGACACCATCGCGCACGAGTGAGATCTCATAGGGCACCGTGCCGCCTTCAGGGGTGGTGGCGTCCACATAGACTTTCGCGGTGGTAAGGTCGTTTACCTCGCCCACGACTGCAACTGAAGAGCCCGCTTCGATGCAATCTGCAATGCGAGCGCGCTTCGTGTCATCCAGATCGCCACTGAGCACATCGCCATTCGTAGGATCAGCAAAGAGCTCCGTGATGACGTCCTGCTTCGTGGGAATACCAAAGCCCTGCGTGACCACATAGGCTGCCCCACCAACGAGCGCAGCTACGATGATGATCACGATGACCGCGACAACGATGCCCTTCTTGCGCTTCTTCTTCGTGGCCGAGCGCGCCCAATCTTGCAAACGCACATCGTTTTCGTTGAAGAAGTTCGTGTCATACGGATTGCCATACGCATCGACCTGATCATTGATGTCGTGTGAAGAGAGTACCATTGTGCCTGCTTCAGCAAGATGCTCGCGATCGTCTGCCACATCGAACGGAACCGCACTGCCCGAAACATCAAGTCCTGAAAGGTCCTTCTCTTCCCGTTCAGGTGCGTGCTCTTCTTCGGTAACGCCAGAAGCGACCGCTTGGATCGCGCGCTGGTAATCCACGTTGGCCGCATCGTTGAAAACGTAGGTCTGATCAGCGAGAGCAGACTCGAACGCCTTCACTGCTTTTGCCATCTTGCCTGCGGCGACATAAGCCTGACCCATGTTCGCGAACAACTTATTGCGTGTGGCGGGGGTCATGTCGAACTGGAGCGCGCTCTCATATGAAGCGATCGCATCCATCGGGCGATCAAGCGCCATGAAGCATACACCCAAATTCAGGAGCGCTTTGGTGGGATCGGGATTGGATTCATCGAGCGCCGCAGAGCGGAACGACGCGCCTGCTTCAGCTGATTTGCCGAGCTTCAGGTAGGCATTGCCGAGCCCCATATAGGCTTTGTAACCCGTCTTGTACTTCGGGTCTTCAAGCGCCTCAGCGAAGAACGGGATCGCATCTTCGTAATCGAGCTGTGAAGCATAGACCGTGCCAAGGTTGTAAGCTACTGAACCAAGTGCGTCGTAGGCGTTGTCTTGCAGAGCCTGCGAATAGGCATGGATCGCTTCGTTGGGATCGTGAAGTTTTACCAGGCAGTTGCCAATTTGATGATAGAGAAGACCGATTTCGCCGGGCGCGAGCGCAACCGAAGAGTCCTTGAGACACTCGGTGAAATCTGCGAGCGCGGTTTCATAGTCCTTCTCGACGTAGGCACTGCGCGCCTGTTGGAACAGATCATTGTTCATAGTTAAGCCCTACTAGCCGCGTTTTCGATCATGATCGTTTCGATCACATCTCCCACGCGAAGCTTGGAGATGACATCGAGCCCATCGACGGTCTGGCCGAACACCGTGTAGCCCGAATCGAGGAATGGTTGCGGACCAAGGCAGAGGTAGAACTGCGAACCAGCCGAGTTCGGATCCTGTGAACGAGCCATGGCGAGCGTGCCATCGAGGTGCTCGTTATTCGGGTTCGTGGAGAATTCCTCTTTGATGGTGTAGCCCGGACCACCCGTGCCAAGGCCAGCGAACGGATTGCCTTCAGCGGCTTTCACCTGTTCAGAATCGAGATCGCGCGTGTTGGGATCGCCACCTTGGATGACGAAACCCGGCACGTAGCGATGGAATTTCAGATTATCGTAGAAGCCCTTTTGCGCGAGTTCGACGAAATTGCCAACGTGAATGGGGGCACCTTCGCCATCGAGCTCGACCCGAATGGTTCCCTGAGAAGTCTTGATGATAGCCACTTCTTTTCCTGTTGGCTTATATTCTGGCGTGTAGAGTGCCATATATTCTCCTGCCTACTACGACAAAACGTGGTGCCCTCTACAGGATTCGAACCTGCGGCTTTCTGCTCCGGAGGCAGACGCTCTATCCCCTGAGCTAAGAGGGCATTACGCTTTATATTATACGATATTATAGGTCTTGGTAAATTTCTGCGTAGCTACATTAGATATGAGGGTTGATTCGTCCGTGAGCGAAATCGTTGAATTAACTGGGCTTACACAAGGCGCGGCTGCGGTCGGTCGTCTCAGTTCTGGAAAAACCGTGTTTGTTGGTGCGGGCGTGCCGGGCGATGTGGTCTCGGTGGACATCACGAAGGATGCTAAGCGCTTCTGTGAAGCGAAGATCATCGAGGTCGTTCAGCCAAGCGCCGCGCGCGTGGAGCCTGCCTGCCCCTATTATGCCGTGTGCGGAGGCTGCCCCTGGATGCAGGTTGCTTATGAGGAGCAGCTTGCGGCCAAGCGCGCGAACGTTATCGAACAACTCGTGCGCATCGGCGGCAAGGAGCGAGAGGCGGTACAAACGCTGGTGGGCGAAGTGCAGCCTTCGAAACGCCAGTTGGGCTACCGCAACAAGATCGAGCTTGCCGGCTCCTATAAAGGAGGCTTCAAGCTGGGCTTTCACCAAAGCGAATCGAACGATATCGTCGAGACGAAGACCTGTCTGGTGGCAACGAAAGCGCTCGAAAAGGCTCCGGGAGCTATTCGGGGTGCGCTGCGCTACGCGCAGGGCAACCAGGACTTGGGCATCTTTAGGGTGGGCTTGCGCTCGAGCGCGCGCACAAAGGCGACCGAGATCGCCGTGTGGACGAAACCGGGCGGCTTCCCTCGCAGCCATGTGGCGAAGATCCTGCAGGACAGCTTGAAAGCCACGAGCGTGGTGCGCGTGATGGCCGACCCTGGCAAGGCGCGCAAGATAAAAGGCGTTGAGGTGCTGGCGGGCAAGGGATATTGGGAAGAGAAGCTGCTGGGGCTTCAGTATAAAGTGAGCGCACCGAGCTTCTTCCAGGTGAACACCGAACAAGCCGAAACGCTCATCAAAGCCGTGCTCGAAGGCTTGAGTGTAACAGGCGATTCTTACCAGGCCGATCTCTACTGTGGTGCGGGCACCTTCACACTGCCCCTTGCTGAGCATGCCGGTGAAGTATTCGCCGTTGAATCGCAAGCATCTTCTGTGCGCGATCTGCGCCGTAATCTCGAACTGAACGATCTGTTCGCTGAAGTGATCGGCGGCGACAGCGCGCGCGAGCTGCCTGAACTAGGTGAGCTCGATGGCCTAGTGGTCGACCCCCCACGAAGCGGCCTTGCCCCGAGCGTTCCCGCAGACATCGCGGCCACGGGCGCAAAGCGCTTCGCTTATGTGAGCTGCAACCCGAGCACTTGGGCACGCGATGTGGCGCGCATCGAGGAGTGCGGTTATCGCCTTACGCGAACCACCCCGGTCGATCTCTTCCCCCAGACCTATCACATCGAAACGGTGAGCATCTTCGAACGCTGAAATGCGAAAGCGCCTGGGATCCAGACGCTTTCACAAAGGAATAACGAGCACTTGCGGGGCTTTACGGCAATCGTGCGTTCACATGTGTCGAACTACACGACCCCCTACACAGGCGATCGTGCGTTCACATGTGTCGAATTACACGACCCCTCACACAGCCGAGCTAGTGCAAAGGCTTGGAAGGGAGGTCTTGCTTAGAGGAATCCACGGACGTTTGCATATCAGCGAGCATCTTATCGACCTGGCTGCACGACGGACAACAGGCAGCTGAAGAAGCATGAGAAGTTTTTTGAGAAGAGGCCGTGTGTGCACACGATTTACAGCTTCCGCATCCGACGTTCTTGCCAGCTCGTTTGTCTTTGACGATGCTCCTGATGATGGCCGCTACGATCACAATGAGGAGCAATGATACGAGCGCGGTTCCGAGATTCATAAGAGACCCCCTTCCTTCGGGATAAACAGTTCTACGTTTCGGCAAGTCCTTCTTGCCTTCGACTTCCCTGGCACCTGCGCACCAGGATCGTTCGAGCTTTGGGTGCGGGATCGTCCGCGATCCCAAAGCTCTATGTTTGGCTTAACTTTCAGCAGCCACTGAAGTGAGGCTCTCCACCTTGCCCTTGTACTTATTCTTCCTGAAGAGCAGGTAGATGAAGGCGATGGCCAGAAGTATCGCGATCACCGTGAACGGACCGAACGCGACCTCGCCAGTGATCATGCCGCCGATCTGGTAGATCCACAGCGCCACGACCCAAGCAAGTCCACACTGATAACCGATCGCCGCCCAGAACCATTTGCGATTGTTCATCTCGCGCTTGATGGCACCCATAGCTGCGAAGCACGGAGCGCAGAGCAGATTGAATGCGAGGAACGAATAGGCCACGAGCGGAGTGAAGGCAGCCTGAACGTTGGCGTACCAACCAGCGTCGCCGCTGTAGAGGATGCCGAGCGTGCCGACCACGTTCTCCTTCGCGATAAGGCCCGTGACCGCAGCGGATGCCGCTTGCCAATCGCCCCATCCGAGCGGATTGAAGATCCAGCAGATGAGCGTACCGAGCACTGCCAGGATCGAATCGTTCTGATCCTCGACCGCCATGAAGGTGCCGTCGACCACACCATAGGTCGAGATGAACCATACCAAGATGCACGCAAGCAGGATGATGGTACCGGCCTTCTTGATGAACGACCAAGCACGTTCCCACATGCTACGCAGCACCGCGCCAACCGTTGGCATATGGTATGCCGGAAGCTCCATGATGAACGGTGCTGGATCGCCTGCGAAGAAGCGCGTCTTCTTCAAGATGATGCCCGTGCACAGGATCGCCGCGATGCCCAAGAAGTAAGCAGAGGGAGCGACCCACCACACGCCGCCGAACACGGCAGCCGCGAAGAGCGCGATGATCGGCAGCTTCGCACCACAGGGGATGAACGTGGTGGTCATAACCGTCATACGGCGATCGTTCTGGTTCTCGATGGTGCGCGATGCCATAACGCCAGGCACGCCGCAACCGGTGCCGATCAGGATCGGTACGAAGGACTTGCCCGACAGACCGAAACGGCGAAACACACGGTCGAGGATGAACGCGATACGCGACATATACCCGCAGCTCTCAAGGAATGCCAGGAGCAGGAAGAGAACAAGCATCTGCGGGATGAAACCAAGCACCGCACCGACACCTGCAACGATGCCGTCGAGGATGAGCGCGGTCAGCCAATCAGCTGCATCGATCGAAGCGAGCGCATCGCCGATGATGACCGGCAAGCCTGGCACCCAGATGCCATATTCAGTTGGATCGGGTACTTCACCTCCTGAAGCAGCGATGATGTCCTTCGCTTCTTCATATGCGGCAGCATCGACCTCGACGAGCTCGTTCTCGCCCGTTTCGTCATCATAAGCTTCATAGCTGCCGACGATGCCCGCTTGCTCAGCCTCGAAGAGGAAGGTATCGGACTCAGGATCGAGCCCCTCCGCGATCGCAGCTTCATCGAAAGCAGCAACGCTCTCGCTCGCGTCGTCGAATTCATCAACGACCTCGGCATACTCGTCGCCGCCAGCACCTAAGAACCAACCATCGCCGAACACACCGTCGTTTGCCCAGTCGGTCGCAAAGGTACCAACGGTCGAAACGGAAATGTAGTAGACCAAGAACATGACCACCGCGAAGATGGGAAGCGCAAGGAAGCGATTCGTGACCACGCGGTCGATCTTGTCGGAAGTGGTAAGACCATCTTCGTTGCCGAGCGTGCGGACGCTGTGCATGATCGAAGAGATCCAGGTATAGCGTTCGTTGGTGATGACGCTTTCCGTATCGTCATCGAAGTGCTTCTCGATACGCGCGATGATATCTGAAACATCGGGCGGATTCTTCAAGCTCTCACGGATCTTCTCATCGTTCTCAAGCAGCTTGATCGCATAGAAACGCTGAAGATGCTCAGGAACTTGATCGATCGCACCTTCTTCTTCGCGCTTGAGATCTTTGAGCGAATACTCCAAGCTGCCCTCGAAACGCTCGATGATCTCGGTAAGAGCATCTTCGACCTCACGGCTATACGCCATGGCCTCGATGCCTACCGTGGAAGGAATGGTCTTCAGGCAGTTGACCACCTGATCGATTCCCTCGTTCTTGAGCGCCGAGATCTCAACGACCGGGCAGCTGAGCTTCTCTTCAAGCGCGGTGATATTGATCTGATCGCCGCGTTTGCGCACCACGTCCATCATGTTGACCGCAACAACCACCGGGATGCCCATTTCGAGCAGCTGAGTGGACAGATAGAGATTGCGTTCAAGGTTGGTGCCATCGACGATGTTCAAGATGGCATCAGGGTGCTCCTTGATCAGGAAATCACGTGCGATAACCTCTTCAAGGGTGTAGGGGGAAAGCGAATAGATGCCGGGCAAGTCGGTGATCTCGATCGACTTGTCCGCTTTGAGCTTACCGCTCTTCTTCTCAACCGTAACGCCGGGCCAGTTGCCAACGTATTGGTTGGCGCCAGTGAGGGCGTTGAACAGTGTCGTCTTCCCGCAGTTCGGGTTTCCGACAAGCGCTACTCTCATGCGTTGAACTCCTTTATTGTTTACTATAGCTAACTTGTATTTCAAAAATAAGGCGCGCATGCGCCGCTATAGAGCCCCGTGCAATGGCATAAGGCCCGATAGATTACCGAAGGTGATGAGAGGCTTTAAGAAACCTCGACCATTTGAGCATCATCCTTGCGCAACGAGAGTTCGTAACCGCGGATGGTGACCTCGACCGGATCGCCCAAGGGAGCAACCTTGCGAATGTACACAGGAATTCCTTTGGTGATTCCCATATCCATGATGCGTCGCTTAACGGCACCCGTGCCATTGAGCTTCGTTACGGTAACGGTCTCGCCCGGTTTTGCTTCACGAAGAGTCTTCACTGTTCCTCCTTCCCTACTCATACCCTAACTCACTGATTAAATAACGATATTCCTTGCCAGCTCAGACGAAAGCGCAACGCGAGAACCTTTCACATTCACGACCAAGTTGCCGCCAATGCGAGAGATCACGCGAACGGTCTCTCCTGGAAGAAAGCCAAGATCTTCAAGATGACGATGGGTATCCCCAATGCCATGAAGTTGTTTTACGTGGTAGAGACCATTTTTCTTAACCTCTGCTAAGACCATACGATCACTTCCTCTCCCTGACGGAGCGCACTCTAGTTACCCATGGGTAACTCACTCCTTGGCTCATATGTTAACTATGTGAAACTCGAAGGTCAAGAAAAAATCCTAAGAAATCTGGAAAATGGCGATGTGGGACCAGAGATGAACTGAACGGTCCTAAACACCAGGTAATAAGACGATAGCGTGGTCATTCACACCTAACGAAAAAAGAACTTGAGCGTTTATTTGCCTACTATCGGCACCGTCCTGCTGAAAATTCGCGCCCTAGGCAAGCGATGAAGGATCGGGCGCGTCAGACGGATCGACGTTCTGCTCTTCGAAGAATCGATCGAGCTCTTCAGGAGTGATATCGGTTGGGCCCAATTCGAAGCCATAAGCGCGCGCAAGAGCCTGTGCTTGTCCAGCTCGCAAGGTGGCACGCTCATGGAATCCCGCTTCAGAAAGGTAGTGCGACTCGAGCATGAGGGTGCGTGAGATATAGCCGATGAGCGCAGGATCGGTTTGAGAGAGCTGCACCATGGCAACAAAGGATTCGGGCGCCATCTGCAAGAGCAGCGCACCATCGATCTCAGTAGTCTTATCGAGAGCAGCTTCGAGCAGCTCCGCTGCCCCTTCTGGGTCTTCATCGCCCTGAGCACGCAACATGCTTTCACGCATCGCGATCGCAAGCGCAGTGAACATGCGCATAAGATAGTCTTGCTGAAGCATTTAAAGCATCCCTTCAGGAAACGTCATGCCAATGTGCTCGAACGCCCGCCGCGTAGCCTGACGCCCTTTTGGGGTACGAACGAGCAATCCTTGTTGCATCAAATAGGGCTCGTAGACATCCTCGAGCGTTTCAGGCACTTCAGAGAGCGCCGAAGCGAGCGTGGAGAGACCTACGGGCCGCCCCGCAAACTGGCCACAGAGCATTTCAAGGATGCGATTATCCACGGCATCGAGGCCGAGCGAATCAACCTCGAAGAACGAGAGCGCCTGCGCTGCGCAGTCTTCGTCGATGACCTTGTCGCCCTTCACCTGCGCCCAATCGCGCACACGCTTCAACAGGCGATTCGCCAAGCGCGGTGTGCCACGACTGCGACGTGCGATCTCAAGAGCGCCGTCTTCAGAGATCGCAACATCGAGGATACCCGCTGATCGCGTGATGATCTGCGCAAGCTCTTCAGGCTCGTAGTAGTTAAGGCGAAATGCGATGCCAAAACGATCGCGCAAAGGGCCCGTGAGAAGACCTGTTCTCGTAGTCGCGCCGATGAGCGTGAACGGCGGCAGGTCAAGGCGGATCGAACGAGCAGCCGGACCCTTCCCTACCACGATATCGAGCACGAAGTCTTCCAGTGCGGGATAGAGGATCTCTTCGACCATGCGATTCAAACGATGGATCTCATCGATGAAGAGCACATCGCCCTCTTCAAGGTTGGTAAGGATCGCCGCGAGATCGCCTGTGCGCTCGATAGCAGGCCCGCTGGTGACCTTGATATTCGCCCCCATCTCGTGCGCAACCACGCTCGCAAGGGTAGTTTTACCCAAGCCCGGCGGTCCAGAGAACAGAATGTGATCGACCGCATCGCTGCGCTGGCGTGCAGCCTCGATAAGAATGAGTAGGCTATCTTTGACCTTCTGCTGGCCGATGTAGTCGTTGAGCTTGCGCGGACGAAGCGAGCGCTCAAGCGCTAGATCGTCTTCCTGCAGATCGACCGAACACATACGCGCTGAAGGAAGCGACTCGCTTGAGTCAGCCGACGCATCATAGATAAGATTCTCTATTTCGAAGGATTCTTCCACGCCGTTATTACTCTCCTAAGCGTTTGAGCGCATAACGAATAAGTTCCGACTCACTCGCATCAGCAGGCGCATCTTTAAGTGCCAATTCAGCCTCGGTTTGAGTGAAGCCCATGGACAAGAGCGCATCGGCAGCCCCATCGAACGACTGAGATGATCCAGTGCTCGCTGCGAATAGAGGGCCGACTTCACTTTGCCCCAGAGCATCCTTTAATTCTAAGACAATTCGTGAAGCGGTCTTCTTGCCAACGCCAGGAATCTTCTGAACTGTTGCAACATCTTGCGAAACGATCGCAGCGATGAGCTCCGTTGCTTTGAAACGCGAGAGCGCCGATAAGGCCACCTTCGGTCCGATCCCTGAAACCGTGATAAGGCGCTCAAAAAGGCTTCGCTCCTCTTCGTCTACGAAGCCATAGAGCACGAGGGCATCTTCTCGTACATATAAATAAGTAAGAACGAGCACTTCGTCACCCTTGCTGCCGAGGCTCGAAAGTGCGTGATACGACATGGCAACGCGATATCCGATGCCATTCACTTCGATGAGCGCGCTTTTGCTATCGCTGCCGACCAATGTACCTCTGATAAACGAAATCATGATGATCCTCTATGAGTTAATTGACTGCTTCACGGGCATCTCTAGCTATGCCGTTCGTTCGGTATAGCCCGAAGCATCGAACGCATGGGTCGAAAAGCAGATCGCAGCGGCAAGCGCATCTGCCGCATGATCTGGCTCAGGAGGTTTTTCGAGCGATAGCACCTGCTTAACCATGTATTGGACCTGGGCCTTATCTGCGCTTCCCGTTCCCACCACAGCGAGTTTGATCTGACGCGGAGAAAACTCCCCTACCTCGATCGGTCCACTTCCACACGCAGCAAGCGCTGCGCCTCTCGCCTGACCAGTTGCGAATGCTGCCGTGATGTTCTGTCCGAACCACACCGTTTCGATACCTACACAACTAGGCTTGAAGCGCTGCACCACCGCCGTTGTTTGCTCATAGATCTTGCGCAAGCGAGCTGCAAGAGGCTCATGGGCGCTCGTGCTCACGCAGCCATACGCCAAGCACTGAAGACGCGCTCCACTCTGACGCACTACTCCCCAGCCGGTATTCGCAAGACCAGGATCGATACCTAATATGATGCGTTCGGTGGGCAAAAAAGCTCCCTTCCAAAACAAACATTTGTTCGTATGATACCACAATCATGCCCCTCACAAGTACCAAACCTCATCTTCACGGTTTCTGCATGTGCAGAAAAAGTTCAAATTTTTGTGAGTTGCGCGCTTTTTAAAGTTCAAATTTTTTTCAAATTTTTATAAGGATGCTTTCTCACAATAAAGATACGAAACCTAAGGGGAAGCGATGAAGAAACAACTACTCATAGCAGGAATCATCTGTGGAATCATCTGCGCTGCGTGCGTCTTTCTCTATACCGAGATGGTCTATGCCGAAGCAGATTCCAAACGAAGCGAAGCGCTCGAGCGCTATGGCGGCGAACAGGTCGAGGTCGTAGTTGCAACACGCACGATCCATCCTGGAGAAACGCTCGATCCATCGAACTGCACCACCAAAACATGGCTGAGCGATCTTCTTCCCGACGGCGCCTTGATGGAACTCAGCGAGATGGAAGGCAAGCAAGCCACCTCGCTCATCCTTGAAGGCGAAGTGGTCTCGCAAAGCAGGTTCAACAACGAAACCCAAGAGCTCGATATTCCTGCAGGATATGTGGCGATCGCGCTGCCAGCAGAAGACATCCAGGCAGTAGGTGGACGCATCAGCGCAGGAAGCAAGGTCGACGTGTATGCCACCGGAGCGAAGACCACCTGTTTGGGTCGCGATCTTGAAGTGCTCGCAACGAGTGCTGATAACGATGAGAGCTCTTCGCGCACGAAGCTCACCTGGATCACCCTTGCCGTGAAACCTGAAAAGGCGCAAGAGTTCGTAACCGCCTCTGAATCGCTCGCGATCTATTTCACCCTTCCTTCGGGCAAAAGCCAAGAGACTCCCGCTCAGGAAGGTGAGGCGGTTAAGAACGAGCATGACGTGAATACGGAGAACAAAACCGAACAGCAGAACACTCCCGAAAAGACCGATGCCAACCAACAGAACACCACGATCGAACTGAAGTGAACGATCGATTCAGCGAATCTCAAGACCAGTTAGGAGAAACCATCATGATGAGCAAGATTGCCCTGTGCGCAGATTCACAGTGCCTCAACGATCCCGCCACACTCGGGCTTAAAGGGGAACGCATCCTCGATCAAACCTGGATCGTTCCTTTTGCAGATGCCTTGATCGCGCGCAAGTATCTTCGCGAACACGATGTGGCAGAAACATGGGTGGTCTCGAACGATACGATCGACGGGATCAATCTCGCTGCCGCCCTCAAGAAGGACAATGCCAGACAAGCGGTGCGTCTATTCCTCTCTTCACCCTCCGGTTCGAAGATGAGCCGCTGTCAAAACGCTGGAGTTATCCCCATTTGCGGAAGCCGCGAATTCGCCCATCTTTATACTGCCCACAAATTGGACCATGCCCAAGCTCAAAAGAGGCCAGAATTTCGAGAGCACCCCTTCCCTGAAACGAACGATACGCAGCAGCTCCTCGAAGATCGGATGATGCAGAACAGCACTCAGGTGCGCGACGATTCTGCTTCACCGCGATACGAAGCATTCGACGCGCGCGAACAAAAACCGCAAACGAACGAAGAGGCCGTTTCCCCGGTTACGGTAAGGCGCATCGTACATGATCGCAGTGGACAAACCGCGCCCCTACCCACCATCGATATCGACGAGATCCCCCTCATCACCAATGTGAACGCACCCGTTCATAGCAAGACCTATGATGCAAGATCCATCCCAGAAGGCACCGCCTCAGAGACACCCTTTTCGCGAGGAACCGTCTCACCCGTTCCTCCACGAAAAGACTTCACACCACCAGCGAGCGAAACACCAAGCAGCACCGTAGCGACCGTTGTCGCAACGAAGAAAGCCTCCGCAAAGCAGATCGTCTCTCAGGTCAAAGGCGCGCACATCATAAGCGTGGTGAGCGGAAGCGGCGGCACTGGAAAGAGCGCCATCGCCACCATGGGCGCACTGCTCGCACAGAAACGAGGCATCAAAACGCTTCTGCTCGATGCCGATTTCCAGTTCGGCGATCTGAAGTATTTGCTTGGCTATAAGCAAACGCTCGAAGTAGGCGACATCCTCACCCATCCCGAACAGATAGAGACGCTTCTCAAGCAGGATTCCTGGCCAGCACTTCTCTCTGCCCCCGCAAAGCTCGAATACTCAGAAGTTGCCGAAGAGCGCATCGGAGAATTGCTCGCTTACCTTAAACCACATTTCGATCTGATCGTAGTGAACACAGGATCGTTTTGGTCAGAGTTCCATTTACAGCTTCTCGAAGCATCGAATGGTGTATTCTTCGTCATCGACCAAAGGCCTTCTTCCGTGCGCGCTTGCAACCACGCGCTCGACCTATGCGCACGATGCGGCATAGCCACTACTTCATTCTCTTACCTGCTGAACTTCTGCTCCAAGAAATCTCTCCTGAGCACGCTCGATGTTTCATGCGCGCTCAAGGGCGCAACGGTTCACGAGGTCAAGGACGGCGGTGCAGAAGTTGGCGAATTGCTCGGTGCCGGAATGGCGCACAAGCTCTCACGAGTGAACAATCTCTTTTGTTCGAGCATGGCAAGCTTGCTCGAGAAGACCGTTTTCGAATACGTGAAGCCCTCCCTCGATCCAGCCATGAACACCACGCACGAAAAAAGCACCCTGCCCGAAAAGACGAAACTGCGCGGAAGACAGAAGCGCCGCGCGGCATGCTACTGATCCATCTCTTGAACAGGTAGGCAGATCAAGACGAGAAAGGAGGAGCGTATGTCCCTGCTCGAACGCGTATCGAACGCACAACAGACCTACTCAACACACGATGCCCCTAGTCATAAAGAAGCACACCCGAACGATCGAACCACCGATGCATCGCTCGAACGCTTTGAAGAGCTCCGCAGTGGCGTAGGAGCGCACCTCTCTTCTTCCGATATGGGGGCGCTCATCACGCGCAATCCGCTCCAAGCACGCAACGAGATCGCCCAAGTCTGCAAGCGCGTTTGCGAAGAACGACCTTGGCTTGCCTCAACGAATAGAGAGCGCGAGATCCTTATCAACCGTTATCTCGATAGCGTGTTCGGCCTTGGTCCACTTGAGGAGCTCTTGGCTGACGAACGCATAACCGAGATCATGGTGAACGGATCGGATGCGCTCTTCTATGAGGCCGATGGCGTTCTTTATCGGTCGAAAAACTGCTTCAAGAACGACAGTGAAGTAAATGCGCTCATCGATCGCATCATCTCGCCGCTCGGCAGACGCATCGACGAAACATCACCAATGGTCAACGCCCGGCTAAAACAGGGACATCGCGTGAATGCGATCATCCCTCCCCTTTCGCTCGATGGCCCGATCCTCACGATCCGCAAATTTCGCGAACAGTTCTTCTCGCTCGAAGATATGCGCGATCTAGGCTCATTCGATAACGATGTTCTGATCTTCTTGCGTTGGGCAGTGGAGCGCAGGCGCAATATCGCGGTATCGGGAGGAACTGGCAGCGGGAAGACCACGTTGCTCAACGCGCTCTCTGCCTGCATACCACCAACAGAGCGCATCATCACCATTGAAGATTCAGCCGAACTACGCTTCACCACGCACCCTCATGTGATTCGTCTTGAAGCACGGCCTAAGAACATCGAAGGCTTCGGCGAAGTGACCATCAAAGATCTCGTCATCAATGCCCTGCGCATGCGTCCCGACCGGATCGTAGTAGGCGAATGTCGCGGCAGCGAGGCGCTCGATATGTTGCAAGCCATGAATACTGGACACGATGGCTCCCTCACTACGCTCCACGCTAACGCACCGAAAGAAGCGATCAGCCGTCTGACCACCATGGTGCGCTACGGTGTCGATCTTCCCGTAGAAGTGATCGAACTGCAGATTGCCGAAGCGCTCGATCTGGTCGTTCAAACGAATCGCGATCCAGCAGGCAAGCGCTATATCACTGAGATCGTTGGCTATTTTTACAACGCAGCAGAAAAGCGCTGCGAAACAAAGAGCTATTTCAAACGAGCCTTCTGGCACGACCAGGGCACCTGGCTTGCCTTTCCCTCATGGCTCGACACCCTTCCCGAATTTGCTCTCGCAACTGAAGAGGAGGTGAAAAGATGGAAACAACGCGCATCATCGGCGGCATAGCGTTCGTTGCTGCATTCTTCGCCGCAAGCTTGCTCGCGCTCTGGATCACAGGCTGCATTGAGCGTTCTCGTCACGGATCAGAAGCAGCGCTTCTCTCCGGAGCCGATTCCTCTCGAATGCAACACCTCTTGCGCAATGGTATCCCTTCGCTTAAACCACTCTCGAACAAACTGCTGAAGATAAGACCCGTCGAACGCTTCATCAAGCGCCTCAAAAGCGCGCTTGCCGAGCGCGGTACAGAAACGTATCCACAATCGCTTGCCTCCTTGCTGTTGGGTACAGCGCTCGCCATCTTGATCCTCGGATCGACACTCTCTGCCTCGTTCGTCTTTGCCCTTACAGCGCTCATCTGTACGCTGCTCTTCCTCAATTCATGGATCACCAAGCAACAAGACAGCTATCACGCGCACCTGCGCGAAGAACTTCCGAGCGCTATACAGGCGATGAGTGCATGCTTCTGCATCGGCTATTCCCTACCACAGATCTTCGAGCAGGTCACCCAAGATCTCGAAGGGCCCCTGAAGCAGGTCTTCCAAAAAAGTGCCGCAGTGATAGGCGCAGGAGGAACCGTTGAAGAGGCGCTCGAAGTGCTTAAAAACCAAACGCACGAGCCAGAGCTCTTCTTCCTAGCTACCGCTCTCGAGATTCAACACCGCACCGGAAGCAGCCTCTCGCAGGTCTTAGAAGTTGTGCGCCAATCGGTCGATGACCAGCTTGAACTCAAACGCCTGCTGCAAACTCAAACAGCTCAGGCAAAACTATCTGCACAGATCGTCACGATCATGCCTTTCTTGATCATTGGCGTGTTCTCGCTCATCTCCGAGGGCTTCCTCGAGCCATTTTTCACAAGCGCATTGGGCATCATCTTGCTCGCTAGCGCGATCGCCATGCAGGCAGGAGGAATCTTGCTGGTACGCAAATTGCTCAAGGTGGAGGTGGCCTGATGCAAACCGCCCTCATCATCATCGGGATCACCAGCGCATCCCTTGCTGGCAGCGCCATTGGATACTGGGGTTTCGAACAAGCAGAGCAGAGGAAGCTGCACGCATCCTATCTTTTGCAAGCAGGCGCAGCCGCTGAAAGACAGGCTCTTGGTTTCCTACACGTAAATGGTCTTGCACGCGCTGTGATCGAGATCGCAATGACCTCATCAGACGAACAAGCTGGATCGAGGCTCGCTCAAGCGCCGCTCTGGTATTTCAGATCGAACACCTTAGAGCGCCTTATGAAGAAAGCAGGACTCGGGGGCGAACTGTCGATCGAAGGATGCGCACGCACCCGCATGAAGCTTGCACTTTCTCTTGCAATTGCTGGACTGGTATGCGGCATGCTCGCATCGGAGATGCTCGCGCTCATCGCCTGCCTGTTGGGATTCATAGTGGGCTATCGCGCACCTCAAATGGCACTTGAGCAAGAAATGGAAGCACGTGCCAGCGCCGTCGAACGTGAACTCTCACAGCTCGTCGAAGTGCTGGTATTAGGGCTGAAGAGCGGGCTCAGCTTCGACCGCTCACTCGAATTGTACTGTCATTATTTCTCGTGCGGATTGAGCCATGCCTGCAAGCGTTTCCAAGCTCAGTGGCATCACGGCTTCCTAACACGCGCAGAAGGCTTGCGCGCACTTGCAGAAAGCTATGACTCTCCCCTTCTTGAACGAGTTATGGAAAGCATCATCCGTTCGCTGCGCTTTGGCACCTCGATGGCAGAGACCTTGAGCAATGCCGGTACCGAGATTCGCGCAACACGCAAAACCAAACTCGAAGAGAAGGTGGCCAAAGCCCCAGTGAAGATGCTCATCCCGATCGGTACGCTCATCTTGCCCGCAATGCTCATCTTCATCTTAGGACCGATCATTCTCGAACTTATTGAAGGATTCTAAAGAACGACAAGGAAGGAAAACCATGTTCAACACGATCAGCACCTGGATAGAAACAAAGCATCATGCGCTCGCAGCTCGAGCGATCGATATGTGGATCCAGAAGAAAGGACAAGGAACGACCGAATATGCCATCCTCGTGGGTGTCTTAGTGGTCATCGCGATCATTGCCATCACGCTCTTTCGCCCCAAGATCCAAGAACTCTGGGACGCCATCTCGAGCGGGATAAACGGGCTCTAGACCCGACTCTCCTTACGTGAGCCATGCCATGAAATCCAACAGCAACAAGACCGCACGCAGCTGCGCGCTTCCCGAAAAACATCGGCTAAGTTCGGCAACGCGTACACAAGGCAAAACGACCGAAGCGCAGAGACCTGCTTCACAGTGCAGAGGATCAGGTCAAGCGAGCGTCGAATATGCCGTGGTGCTCGTTGGATTCCTTGCGCTCATCATAGCCCTCGGTACACTTCATTCATTTCTTGAGGAAGGCGCGCTCATCGAACATGCACTGCAAAGTTCGTCTCATGCGATCGAGCGCATCTGCTCAGGCACGACCAAAGACGTGATGTGCGTATGAGGCTCGTAAGAGATGCATGCGCAAGGCCTGCAAGCTTGTTCTTGCTAACCAATATGCAAAACGAATCGCAGAACGCTACCAGATCGCGTACGAAAGGCCAAGCAACCGTTGAAGCAGCGCTTTTGATTCCTGCACTCCTGATCAGCCTACTTCTTCTGATCCAGCCTGGCATCCTGCTTTACACGCGTATGGTAATGGAAGGAGCCGCTGCGGAAGGATGTCGCGTGCTTGCCACCGCATCTTCGCTCGAGGAGAATACCGCAACCGTCGAAGACTTCATCAAGCGCCGTCTTGCCAGCGTGCCGCAGCAAGCAAACTTCCATGTTCACGATCCTGCATGCAGCTGGCAGATCGATCTTTTAGGAAACGAGACGAGCGAAGAAGTTACCGTATCGATCTCGACCGAGGTGAAGCCGCTACCCCTTTTTGATGTTGGCCTTGATGCATTGGGCATGCTCAATAGCAACGGAAATTACGAGTTAAAGGTCTCGCATCATCTCACCACGAAGAGCGCATGGGTGCGCGAGAACACGATCAGCAACGAACCGAAACGATGGATTGAACGATGGAACGATTCTTGAACAACTTAGAAGATTCAATCGTTGAAGAACAAGGGTTCTCAACGGTAGGAGTCGCGCTGGCGCTCCTGATATCCTTCGCGCTCATCTTCAGCGCCGCGCGCGTCTACGAGATCGAATCGGTATCGGGCGATATCCAAAACGTGGCTGATAGCGCAGCGCTCGCCGCTGAAAACGTGATTGGAGAATACTGCGTTATCGCTACGATGTGCGACGCGGTCGTCTTGTCGCTTTCGCTCTCTTCTCTCTGCGCTCTGGGGCTTTCGGTAGCAGCCACCTGCACTCCCCCAACTGCAGCTGCATCACAAGCGCTTCTCAAAAGCGCACAGAAGCTCAAACAAACACGCGATTCGTTCTCACAAAAAGCCACTTCGGCGCTTGAAGAGCTCAAACTCATGCTCCCGCTCGTAGCAGCTGCTAAAGCGGCAAACGTGATCGCAGAGAATGCCGATGCGCGCAACGGCGTTACCTATCGCGGTGTTGCCATCCTCGTTCCTTGGCAAACTGAACCCCTTGAAGAGCACGCCACCACCAAGACCGATGAAGCCTTCTCGGCTGTCGACCAGAAGAGAGATGAGCTTGAGCAACTTGGCGCCGAGGCAGAAGAAGCAGCGCACGAAGCGAACCGTATCAAAGAAGAAGCGTATCGCTACGATTGCGGCAGCGAAACCAACTATTGCATGTACGAACGCGCGAAGAATCTCGCTCATTTGAGCGGGAGCGAGAATCCTTATTACAGCTCTTCTGAAACCTGGGATTTCGATGTTGCGCTCGCTCGCGCTCAAGCATACTATCGTGCCCGTCTTGCGCAAGAAGCGCCAGCTAACGATTCTGTTGGCGAACAAGCACGCTCAGCACTCAGGAAACGCTTCTACAACTTTGCCACCATCGAGTTGGCACGAGGGTATGTGAACAACAGCGAAGAAGGCTTTGATGCCTTCCTCCCCATTCTGCCAAGGAACACCGAAGAGATGCGAGAGACCGAACTCTATAGCGAAGAGGTATACAAACGGACCTTGGTAGAGGCGAGCGCGTCAGGTGGAAGCGCGACAGGGAGCAACATAGAAGAAGATGGGATGTATAAGCTGCACGCCTACGATACCTGCCCCGATCTGCTCCGCACCCACGGCAGACTCGGGTACGGATCGCTCAAGGATATCGAGGATAATCCAGTCTATTACCGCATCTGTCCTGAATGCCAGCTCTCCCCCGAAAGCATGGGAAGCGTAGCAGCAGCATCAACTTCCATACCTAATGGATTCGAATACCATTACCGCAAAGTAGCTGAACTAGCTCAGGATTATGCAGAACAAAAAGAAGAGCTCGATGAACGATCGAAGAAGCTCAAAGAAGAAGCCAGCGGGCTATTCGATTCGATCACAGAAGCGCTCGATGAAGCAAAAACAGCTCGTATCAAGATCGATCCCCCAGGAAAATATGGCGCGATCGCCTTTGTGACAACTACCGACCCTGGGCACACGAATTTCCTCTCGGGCTTCGTTTCAGGATCGAGCAGCTTCTCAAAACGTGCTGCCATTGCTGGTGCAACGCTGCTTTCCGAATCGAGCGAAAGTGGCAAAACGGTCATCAATAGCATCTTGGACGATTATGCGAACACCAATGCAGGGGCGCTGGTCGGAGCAGAGCGAATCGTGCTCGATCTATGGTCAGGTCTGCTCAAAGGCTATGGCGAAGGTCAAAACGCACTTTCGAACGGACTGAGGAGCGCTATCGATTCATTGCCGCTGGCAAGCGAGAGCGGGCTTGGTCAATGGGCGGCTGACCTCTTCGAGTCAAGCCTTTCAGCGCTCGGGCTCGAGCCGGTCGATCTTTCACCTCAAAAAGCAACGCTTATCAACACCGCTCATATCATGAGCGAAGACGATTCGAACTTCTCGCTACGGTTGCTCTCCATCAAAGAAGAAGTTCTCAGTGCTGCCGATACCGATAGTCTCTTCACCGATGCGATAAGTTCAGCTGAAAGCTCTATAACCGATGCGATCGGCTCAGCCGAATTCACCATCCAAGTTGCCACGATCGAGATCATAGAAGGCAAGGTGGAGATCCCGATCACCATCACGCTACCTCAATCGATCAAAGATGCTGCAACAGGCGCTGTTCAAGAAGGGTTCTCTGCACTCAAGAATGCGGTGGAGAGCACCGGTGCATACCGGAGGTGGGAATAGATGAGACCAACCCCTAAACAGAGTGGATCGCGTGGTCAGATGACGATAGAGTTCGCCCTCCTCTTCCCCGTTATGCTCATGATCGCCCTCATCGCCTGCAACAGTATCCTCTTCTTCTCAGAATGCGCTTCGTTCGATCGGATCTTCCGCGAATCGGTGTGCATCTTCGCCCCTTCGCCCGCAAGTGAAGAGACTACCAGTCAGATCTGTGCGCACATTGAAAGCGCGCTTGCACAGTTCAACGAGCGCGACTATCTTTCCTGCAGCGTATCAGCAAGCGAAGGCCAGAGCGGTCTTACTACCTACACCGCAACACTCGCGTTCACTCCAACCATCTTTGGAGCCTATCCGCTTCGCCGGGTGTTCGATGTCGAACTTTCTCCTATCGAACACCCGATCACCATGACCGTCGACAGCTACAAACCAGGAGTATTCGTATGACCAAACAAGCCCTTCGGAAAATACTCATTTGTACTTCCCTCTTTGGACTCTGCTTATGTTTCATGCTTGCGATCAACCACTTCGCCTCTCCTGCTCTTGCAGATGGATCGAATGCATCAGGATCAGCAACGACCGCTCCAAACGACCTATCGAAGGATCAAGTCATCGAACTCGTGAATGGATTCGATGAAACGGACGATTCTTGTGAAGAGCTCATAGCCAACGGTTTCAATCTGTCTTTAGAGAGCAGCCCTCCCGATTCCTTCAACCAAGAATGCCTTGATGCACAGGCCTTTTCCGCAGTCTATTCATCGGGCGAGGTGGTCGGTTGCATCTTCGAAGGATCGCGTGACAGCGCTCGTGCGCATTGCGAAGAGGTGCTTGCTCATAAAGGATGGCAGGCGCTTTCAGGAAATAATGAATATGCGAGCAATTTCTATAAGGCTACGGGCCACTATCGCCAGCTCGTTTTGCAATACTTTACTGCCCAAGAGCGAACGCTCGTGGTCATCACCATCACCGAACGCGAGCAATCCTAGTGCACAACCGTCATACTAAAAAAGGAGTTCCCATGTCTTTGAATCCCTCGAAAAAACCCTCTCGAACCTCATGGCAAAAGACCGAAGTGCCACTCTTTCCTAAAATGAGCATTGCCAGCACCTTTACACAACGTGCGCGCGGTCTCTTAGGTACGCAACCAAAGCCCGAACTGCTCATGATAGCTCCTTGCCACAGCATTCACACCTTCGGCATGCGCTACCCCATCCATATCGCATTCTTCGATGAAGGTGGAAAGGTGATCGCTGCAGAAACGTCCGTTCCTCCTGGCACGAAACGCTCGTGTCCTCGCGCAGTAGGTGTGTTAGAAATGCCCGCTCTCTATCCAGCTAGCCAATGGTTCATCTCAGGCGACAGCCTTCGCCTCGCGCCACCCGATGCATACCACCGTACGTAAGCCTCTTCTAGTTTCAGCACAAACATGATCGATGCACCTATCATCGCCCCTAAGAACAGTCTCTGTTCCCTGTGTGAGAACGCACGAACGAAAGAACGCGTTTCTGAACAATCAACCCACCATCAAAAGGAGAACACCTTCATGAAAGTAATACACGGAAGCCTGCCTCAAGATAGCGATCCTGCCAACTTCAAGACCTGCCCCGTTTGCGGGTCGGTCTGCTTCGCAGATATGGACACGTGCTTCGGCTGTCTTCATCACTTCACCGATGCAGACGCGACCAAGACCACACCTATTCCGATCGTTCGAAACAACGAGCGCATCATTGCGCCATCAACCGCCAGGACAGCACAGCCTCCCACCAACATCGAGCACCCGCACATGAAAGAGCACGCTCGAATAAAGATCTCTCCAACCACAAAGAATAGCGATCTTCAGACCGAACCGGCTGAGAACGGAAACGGAAATGGCGGTGCGATAACGCATCGGGTTTGCGCGGAGACTGCAGGCAGCGCATTCGAGATCGCCCTCACGATCGAGGTACGCCCTATCGTCTAGCAACAGGTTGAAGAAGCCTAGTCAACGAAATCCTCGACCGCTGCTTCGATCGCGCGCTTCGATCCTTCGATTACCTCAGTGAAGCGGATCGGCTTCTCATCGAGCACGGCTAAGCCACGTGGGATGTGCTTCTTGTTCGTCTCACGTGCAATGAGCTCATTGAGCTCACAGCCGCTCAAGCTCGCAACCTCTTCAGGAAGCGGCTGCTCAGGGTCAAGCTCATGAAGTGCGCGATAGACGTTATCGCCGAACTTTGCCCAGTGGGCAGTCGATGCGATGACCACAGGATTCTCGCCGCGCAGATTATTGGCAACCTTCATCGCAACGGCGGTATGGGGATCGATAAGGTAATCGTAGCGATCGAACGTTTCCTTGATCGTGCGCAAGCAGGTCTCGCTGTCGACGCTGTCGGCCTTGAACTCACTCTGAAGCTTTTCGCGCGTCTCATCATCGACCGTGAAGGTCTTATCTTCCTTGAGTTCGCGCATCCACTGAGCGATCAATTCGCTCTTGCGCCCAGAAAGTTCGAAGAGCTGACGCTCAACATTGGAGGAAACAAGGATGTCCATGGAAGGCGATGGGGTGAGCACGAATGCACGGTCTGCGATATCGTAGGTGCCACTTGCGATGAAATCGGTCAGAACTTTATTCTCATTGCTCGCACAGAATAGCATATCGATCGGCGTTCCCATCTGCTTTGCATACCAAGCAGCCAAGATGTTGCCAAAGTTACCGGTAGGCACGCACACATCGATCGGGTCGCCCGCGTTCACCTTGCCCTCTTTCACGAGCTGAGCATAGGTTGAGATGTAGTACACTACCTGCGGGAGCAAGCGCCCCCAATTGATCGAGTTCGCACTTGAAAGTGCCACCTTATGTTCGTTCATGAGCTTTTCGTTGAACGCATCGTCGTCGAACACGTTCTTCGCGCCCGTCTGGCAATCATCGAAGTTGCCCGACACTGCCCATACGTTCACATTAGAGCCTTCTTGAGTGGCCATCTGCTTGTATTGGATATCGCTCACGCCACCATTGGGATACATGACAGCGATCTGTATGCCGTCCTTATCCTTGAAGCCCTCGAGCGCAGCCTTACCCGTATCACCCGATGTGGCAACAAGGATGAGGAACGTATGATCGATCACGCCTTCTTCACGGAGCTTCCGAGCACTCTCGCTGAAAAAGTTCGGCAAGCACTGAAGCGCCATATCTTTGAAGGCGCTCGTAGGCCCATGCCAGAGTTCGAGCACATGGGTCTTCTCGTCAAGCGAAGTGACCGGACAGATGTCTTCGGTATCGAAAGCAGAACCGTAGGTTGCCTCCATCAGGCGTTCTATCGTCTCATCACTAAAATCGGTATCGAATGCCTGATAGACCTTCGCAGCACGCTTCGCATACGGAAGATCAGCCAACGCGATGATCTCGTCTAAACCAAAGGAGGGAAGATTCTGCGGGACGAATAAGCCGCCACCTTGCGCGAGGCCTTTGACCAGCGCCTCTGTGAACGAAAGCGGGGTCTCAACATTGCCACGCGTATCAATATAACAGTTGTGTTCCATCTGATATCCTCCATTGGGTGTAGATGCAGTTAATCAGTATACTATGCAATAGCAACCAAGCGCCTCACTCTTCGTAGCGGTGATGCGAACTTCCCCGAAGACGGAGTGCGCTACCCCATTAACGCCATTGGCAAGCAGAAAGAGAGCACGATCGTGAGCACTGAAAAAGTCTCTATGTCACATGAAGACTACCTTGAAGCCATCGTCATGTTAGGCGGCACGCCTGAACAATCGGTGCGCTCGGTAGATGTTGCCACGAAGCTTGGTGTTTCGAAAGCATCCGTTTCAAAGGCCATCTCGAGCCTCAAGGCCCAAGGACTCCTCGATCAGCCCTTCTATGGCGATATCACACTCACTCCCGAAGGCTACGAATACGGTTCGGCGATACTCAAACGTCACGAGATGCTCACGAAATTCCTCGTGATCAAAGTAGGGCTTGACCCGAAGGTAGCCGAAAAAGAAGCATGTCAAATGGAACATGCTATTAGCGATGAGTCATTCGAGAAATGGCTCTCCTATTTCCAGCTTATCGGTCTTTAAGCCTGATCGTTTGCTGATTCCATCTTCTGGACCAGCTGCGCGATGCGCTCAGAGTATTCGGGGTGTTCGATACCCGCCTCTGACAGATCGACAATAGGGGAATCATTCCAAAGTGTTTCCAGACGATAGTACTCGCGTGCTTCAGGCTGGAATACATCGATGACGAAGTTACCGTAATCGAGCAGCTCCCAGGTATGGTCCTTCGTCTCTTCACGAGAAAACGGTTTCACCCCGCATTCGATGCGCAATGCATCTTCCATCGCTTCCAAGATCGCACCAACATGAGGGGTATTGCGTGCCGTGGCGATGACGAAATACTCCGTTACATCCACCAGCTGCCCCACCTCAAGCACCATGATATCGGTCGCCTTATGCTCGTCGGCTGCTTTCGCTGCGATAAGGGCACATTCGCGTGCTGAGAACTTTTCGCCCATCAATGCTCCTATTCGTTGTCGCGCTGACGCTCAGCGCAGTAGAAATTCCAAACTTCGACCGCATCGATGTTGAGCGGTCGGGATGAACGCAGAAGATACATGAATCCTTCACGCTCAACAGCGCAGAAGAGATCCTCGAGGCTCATCTTGCCGATCTTGTCGTAAAGATCGCGATAGACCTGCACATCGTTTCCTGGTTCGAGCTTATCCGCGCAGAATATGATCATGTCAAGCGCACTCATGCGAATACTACCGACCGTGTGACGCTCGATCGCCTGAAACACCTCTTCACCAAACTCAGGGAATTCATCGGCCAACACGGCAGCTGCAGTAGGACCATGAAGCAGTTGCGGCATGTTGATCTGGGTCGGCCCGTCGATATCAAGCCCGTAGGTAGCGATGCGATCGCGCAAACGCTTCGGTGAGAGTGCCTTATCCCAATCGTGCAAAAGCCCAGCCATGCGTGCAACGCGTGGATCGACATCATAGGCCTGCGCCATCTTCTCGGCGGTTTCAGCCACCATAACACTATGAACATAGCGCGAAGGCTTCACCCTGCGGCGAAGCAGCGCTTTCATGCGCTTGTAATTCGCATTGCTGAAGGGCTTTTCGACCGAAAGGATGATGCCCTTATCGGTGGGCTCATAGGCGAATTCGGAAAGTGCCTCAGGATCACGCGCGCTCGCACACTTGAAGGTGTTAGAAGAAAGATAATCCTTGATCTCCTTCTTCGTAGCATCTTCAACAGCCACTTCATCCCTAGGCGGTGTCGCATACCCCAGTTGCGCTTGGCGCGCAGCCTGCACACGTGGAATAGGCTCGGTCGAATGCGGATCGTCTTCGGCATGGATAACGCTCAGGTGCGAACGCCCTTGAGGACGCTCGGGCAACGCATGAAGCGCGATCGGCTCATCGTTTGCCTCTGAAACGTATTCGCCGGAATCTTCATGATAGGCAGGCAGCATGTCTCCACGCGCATGACGCGCATGAAACAGGTCATTGGTATCGTCATCAAAGTCTTCATCGCCCGAAGAACTAAGAGACACAAGTTCGAAATTAGCCATGCATCAATCTCCATAAAGTCCAACAGATTCAATATACTCCAAAACTGCTGGCGGGATAAGATAGCGCACCGATCGGTTACCGAGAATACGCTTACGAATATCGCTCGACGACAACTCGAAGAGCGGTGCTTCGACGAAGAGCGTACGAAAACCGGTGCCAGCAAGCTTTTCCGCGATCTGCGGACTCTTCAAGCTCGCACTGCGCGGACGATTGAGTCCAACGAAGCTCGCCAGATGAGCAAGACGCGGTGCATCACGCCATTGCGGCAGCGTCAGGATCGCATCGGCACCAGCGATAAAGTAGAGTTCAACGTTTTCAGGATAGTGAGCACGCAACGCCTCGAGCGTATCGACCGTATAGGTATCTCCCTCGCGATCAACCTCGAGCGTGCTCACGTCGAAGGCAGGGTTGTCCTCGATAGCTGCACGACACATTGCCACACGGTGATGCGCATCGCTCACCTTGATATGCTTCTTGAACACCGGATTTCCCGCCGGCATGAAAACGACCCCGTCCAGATCAAGTGCATCGCGCGCCTGTTCAGCGCAGACCAGATGCCCCATGTGAATGGGGTCGAACGTACCTCCCATGATGCCAAGACGATATGTTCGACAAGGATCTTCTTGTCCCAGCGTATCGAAGCGATCGCAGATAACGCTCATTACGCGCGCACCTGACCTTCGCCTTCGATGATGTATTTATAGGTGGTGAGCGCTTCGAGCGCGAAAGGTCCACGCACATGGAGTTTCTGAGTGGAGATACCGATCTCAGCCCCTAAGCCGAACTCGCCGCCATCGGTGAAACGAGTGGATGCGTTGATATACACCGCCGCTGCATCAACACGACGAGCGAACGTGCGCGCAGCCGCTTCGTCTTCTGCAAGGATCGCTTCAGAATGCTTGGTGCCGAAACGATTAATGTGCGTGATAGCCTCTTCAAGGCCTTCAACGCACTTGATGCTTATCTCGTAGTCGAGGTATTCGGTTCCCCAATCCTCTTCGGTCGCTGCCTCGACCGGAATATCGAGCTCAGCTGCCACTTCGCCTACCGTCTCGTCGCCATGGACGCGTACCTTCGCCGCTGCAAGCTGACGCAGCAGCTCGGGCAAGCACGCGCGCGCGATGCTGCGATCGACCAGCACCGACTCACAGGCATTGCACACGCCCACACGCTGAGTCTTCGCATTCAGCACGATCGGGTACGCCTTGGCAAGATCGGCGGATTCATGAAGGTAGATATGGCAATTTCCCGTACCCGTTTCGATAACAGGAATGAGCGAATGCTCTACGCAGTGTCGAATGAGCCCCGCCCCACCGCGCGGAATGAGCACGTCAACCAGATCACGCAATAAAAAGAGCTCATCGGTAACGCTGCGATCGGTCGAATCGATTACCACCACGCAATCCTTCGGCAGGCCCACCTGCGAAAGCGCCCCCTGCAACACTTCACCAAGTGCGACCGCCGAATGGATCGCGAGCGACCCACTGCGAAGCACGCAAGCATTGCCCGACTTCACGCAGATACCCGCAGCATCGACCGTTACGTTCGGACGCGCTTCGTAAACCATGGCCACCACGCCAAGCGGAACGCTCACGCGCGTAAGTTTCAGATCGTTATAGAGCGTACGCTCTTCAAGCACTGCTCCGGTAGGATCAGGGAGCGCCGCAAGCGACTCGAGCGAAGCTGCCATCGCTTCCACGCGCGCGTCGTCGAGCATGAGACGGTCGAGAAGCCCTGCCTTCGTACCTGCCTCGCGCGCCGCGTCCATATCGCACTCATTCGCTTCCAAAATGAACGCACGTTCATTGCGTAGTGCTGCCGCCATCGCGAAGAGCGCTTCGTTGCGCTCCTCCTCGCTCGCAACACCCAGCACCTCTGAAGCGCGCTTCGCTGCCTCTGCTGCTCTTCTTGCAATTCCACTCATATCTTCGCCTTACTCGAAAACTACCAATTCATCACGGTGCACGACCGGACGCTGCGCAAGATCGCGCAGAAGCTCATTGCCTTTGATCTCTCGCTGGCTTCGCCCACACGCAAGCGTGATCTCAGAAGACGAAGCCCCTGCTTTCCCGCGTGCGATGATATGCCCGCTCGTATTCACGATGTCGACGATGTCTTCACGTGCGAAACTCCCTTCAACACCGCATACACCTACCGCCAAAAGCGACGAACCACGCGAAACAAGTGCTTCTGCTGCGCCTTCGTCTACGATGAGCGACCCTTTTGCCGTATCGCCCAGTGCGATCCAAAGCTTCTTCGGCGTGATATCGTGAACCGTACCGCACGGAGAGAAACGCGTCCCGAGCGACTGCCCCTCGGCGAGCTGAATGAGGAAATCACTATTGTGACCTTGGCAGATGACCATATCGATGCCAGCTGCCATGAGCACGCGCGCCGCACGGATCTTCGTGATCATGCCACCCGAACCAACCGTCGAGCTCGATCCAGAAGCGAGCGCCATGATATCAGGCGTGATCGAAGAGACTTCAGGAATGAGCGTGGCGGTCGCATCTTCGAAAGGGTTCGCTGTGAAGAGCCCTTCGATATCGGAGAAGATCACGCAAAGCTGGGCTTTCACCAAACACGCGACCAGTGCAGCAAGGGTATCGTTGTCGCCGAAACGCAGCTGATCGACAGAAACCGTATCGTTTTCATTGATGAGCGGCACCACATCTAAGTCGAGCAAGCGCTCAAGCGTGTCGCGCACATGCAAGTACTGCTCGCGATCAGCAGTGACCTGGCGCGTTATGAGCACGAGCGAAGTGAGCATATCGTGTGCTTTGAAGGCGCGTGCGTAGCTGCTCACGAGGATATTGGTGCCCACCGAAGCTGCCGCCTGGAGCGAAGGCGTATCGGTGGGGCGCGTAGAGATGCCAAGCGCCTCGAGCCCACAGGCAACCGCGCCGCTCGTCACGATGATCGGACTCCATCCGCGCTGCCGCAGTCCATTGATCTGAAAGGCGAGCATGGCCAGATAGGCAGTATCGAGCTTGCCCTCATCCGTAACAAGCGTAGAGGAGCCGATCTTCACGACCATGATCTTCTTCTGCTCAAGGCTCATGTGTGTCCTCTCCTCTTCTCCGTTCGGCTATACAGCGTGCAAATCGAACGCATCGCACAACCGCCGCGCGAACTCTTACGCTTGCAACTACCTAGAGGTCCAATCCGCGATAGACGTCCTCATGCATACGCGCCGACTCGAACTCGAAGTCATATCCAAGGATACGAATCTCATCGCCATCGCGCGCACCCGCTTTCTCAAGTGCTTCATCGAGGCCAAGGCGCTTGAAACGATGCTGCAAGAACGCGATCGCTTCATCGTTTTCCCAGTCGGTCTGGATGACCATGCGCTCGATCTGCTTGCCACTTACGCGGAACACCCCTTCGGAGAGTTGCGTGATCTCGTAGCGCGCACGGCGCTCCTGACGCTTATGTTCCCACACCTGGTCAAAATGCTCTTCAGCGTCATATTCAGCACGCGCTTCTTCGCGCAGTTGTTGAACCTTCCCACCGGTCGCTGCCATGAGTGCTTCGATGCCCGCCTGGGTAATGGTACTCGTGCAGAACAAACGCGGATCGAGAGGGCTCGTGGCGAACTCATCGCCACCGGCGCGCGCGATCGAATCGCGGCGTACCACTTCCGCCAAACGCTTAGCAGCCTCCTGTGCGCCAGGCATATCGATCTTGTTACCCACCACGACGCACGGACGTTCGGCCAGCTCAGGGGCATACAGTTCGAGCTCACGCTTGATGATCTCGTAATCCTCGACCGGATCGCGTCCTTCATAACCACCGGTCAGATCGACCACGTGCAAGATGATCGCACTGCGCTCGATGTGCCGCAAGAACTCATGCCCGAGCCCTTTGCCTGCGTGCGCGCCCTCGATCAGCCCCGGGACATCAGCCACCACATAGCTATAATCCTGCACCTTCACCACACCCAGATTCGGAACGAGCGTAGTGAAGGGATAGTCGGCGATCTTGGGCTTGGCCGCCGACATACGCGCAATGAGCGAAGACTTACCCGCAGAAGGCATGCCCACGAGCGCCGCATCGGCCATGAGTTTCATCTCGAGCTCGATCCAGCCCTCTTCAGCAGGAACACCTAACTCAGCAAAAGCAGGTGCTCGACGCGTAGGTGTAACGAAATGCGTATTACCACGACCACCCGGACCGCCTTCTGCCACTACGATCTCTTCCCCATCGTGAGTAAGATCCGCTAAGAGCTCGCCCACTTCTTTCGTTTCCTCGAAGTACTCGCGCACCACGGTGCCCACCGGCACTTTCAACACCAAGTCTTCACCATTGGCACCGTGCATCTTCGAGCCTTTGCCGTGCGTACCACGGCTAGCCTTGAAATGATGCTTGAAACGGTAGTCGATGAGCGTGGAAACGCCCGCGTCAGCGCGCACGATCACATTTCCGCCGCGCCCGCCATCGCCGCCATCGGGGCCACCTTTTGGCACGTGGGCTTCACGACGAAACGACATGCAGCCAGCACCGCCGTCTCCTGCTTTCACATGTATGCGAACTTTATCGATAAACATAGCGTCCATTCTAAACGAAAAGCCCCCTGCAAAGGCAGAGGGCTTCGACTTCGTTGCTCTAATAGGTTGTGTTATGCCTGGGGGCGAACATGAACCTTGCGGCGAACACCTTTCGTGTATTCGACAACGCCCTCGCACAATGCGAACAACGTATCGTCCTTACCACGACCAACGTTCTCGCCCGGATGAATACGGGTGCCACGCTGGCGAACGAGAATTACGCCAGAGCCGACCTGCTCACCAGCGAAACGCTTGCAACCAAGACGCTTCGACTGAGAATCACGACCATTACGGATGGAACCTTGACCTTTCTTGTGTGCCATTCTATTCCCTCCTTCTTATTTCTTCGCTTTAGCAGAACCGACCGACACGATCTTCACGCGCGTAAGGTTCTGACGATGACCACGGGTGCGCTTGTAGTTCTTGCGCTTCTTGAACTTGAAGATGATCTGCTTTTCGCCCTTGAACTGCTCAACGACCTCAGCCTCAACCTTAGTCTTCGCAGCTTTAGCGGGATCGGCAACAACTTTGTCGCCATCGACAACAGCGATAGCCGTAAGGGGAACTTTCGCACCCACTTCAGCATCGAGCTTTTCGATATTGAGATAGTCTCCAGCGGCAACCTTATACTGCTTACCACCGGTCTTTACGATTGCGTACATGCATACTCCTATAAATGTGTCAAAACGCAAGCCGTTATCTTATCAGCCCGGCAAGGCCGCGTCAATAAAACGCATGCGATCTACCTTTAAAAGTATTCGTTTTCCCGCTTAAGCGATCATGTGCGTTCGAGGGAAAAGACCACTCACGATCAAGCAGGTTGCGACGTTTTCCTGAAGTGAACCCCATCGAAAAAGTTCCAACAGCTACGATGTGCTTCACACCACGAAAAACAGCCTGTCTATTTTATAGCCATATGCGCCTTTTGGGGAGAAATTTTTTCTAGGCGGTGCGAAAAATGCGCGTTAGTGCGCTTCCGCCCAATTCTTCCCCCAAGAAACATCAACGTTGAGCGGCACTGAAAGCTCCACGACCGATTCCATGATGCGCGAGACAAGCGCACTCACCTCCTCGATCTCATCGGCTGGAACCGAGAAATCGAGTTCGTCATGCACCTGCAAAATGAGCTTGGTCTTCGCACCAGACTTCACCAATTCGTCTTGCACCTGACGCATCGCGATCTTGATGATATCAGCAGCCGTACCTTGCATGGGGTGATTCATAGCGGTGCGTTCGCCAAACCCACGCTGCGCAGCATTGCGCGCCGTGAGCTCAGGAATGTAGCGCCTGCGCCCAAACAGCGTTTCAGCATACCCACATCTCTTGGCCTCTTCCACGACCCGATCGAGATAAGCGCGCACTCCACTGTATGCAGCGAAATAGCGGTCGATCATGTCCTTCGCATCGCCGAAGGGAATATCGAGCGACTGCGAAAGCCCATAGGCTTGCTGACCGTACACGATGCCGAAATTGACCGCCTTCGCACGGCTGCGCAGAAGCGGCGTGACCTCTTCGATCGGAACATCGAACACGCGGCTTGCCGTCTTCGCATGGAAATCTTCGCCCGAAAGGAACGCATCGATAAGATGTTCGTCGCCAGAAAGATGCGCGAGCAATCTCAATTCGATCTGCGAATAGTCAGCCGAAAGGAAGACTTCGCCTTCTTCGAGCGGAACAAAGCATTCGCGGATCTGGCGACCGAAATCGGTACGCACGGGGATGTTCTGCAGATTCGGATCGGACGACGAAAGACGTCCTGTGGTGGTGACCATCTCATTGAACGAGGTATGAATACGCCCATCCTTTGCGCACATGCGCGGCAACGCATCGATATAGGTTGATTTCACCTTGGCATATTCACGGTAATGGAGCACAAGTTCGGGCAACTCATGCACCTTTGAAAGCTCCTTGAGCACGGCTGCATTGGTCGAATAGCCGCGCTGATTCTTCTTGATCGGAGTAAGCCCTAGCACCTCGAAGAGGATATGGGAGAGCTGCTTGGGGGAATCGATGTTGAAATCCTCGCCTGCAAGCTCGATGATCTGCCCCTGTAGCTTATCGAGCTCTTCTTGAGTGGCGAGCGCGATGCGATCGAGCGTTGCTTTGTCGATAGCCGCACCAGTGCGCTCCATGCACGCGAGCACGCCCACCAGCGGATAGTCGATAGCGGAATAGACCGAAGCCACCCCATCTTCGTCGAGACGACGGCGCATGATCTCGGCTAGACGCTCCACTGCGGCAGCTTTGAGGGCAAGCTCATCGGCCAGCGCCTCAGCATCGGGCAAGAACGATCCGCAATGGAGCTCAACGAGCTTTTGGATGTCGAAGCCTCCATTCATGGAGTTCACCACATACGAAGCGAGCGCCACGTCGAAGCACTCCATCGCCAGGACCTCTTCAATGCTTACCAGAGCAGCATCGAAAGAATCATGAGGGAATACGTACTCGACCAACTTCTTCGCGTCAAAGGTGACGAAACGCCCTTCCTTGACCAAACGCGCAAGTGCTGCTTTGGCTTCATCGCCCGTGAAGTAGAGCGTCTCTGTTTCGGTACGCAGCACCATATGGATCTCGCTGCCAAAGAGCGAACCTTGTTTGTCACTATCGACCAACACCACCGGCATGCTCGCATCCGACGCGATAAGCGCCTCGAAGCTTACCTGTGCAGCCTCTCCTTCAATGAGTGGATGAGCCTCGAACGTCTCTGCACCCGCCGGCGCCGAGGCGCTACCGAGCAGATCGAGCACCTTGGTCAAGTGCGCCATGAAACGCACGCTCGTGAACGCCTCCGTCACCCTCGCCGCGTCAAAATCGGGGAAAGAAAGGCTTTCGAGATCGATCTCGATCGGGACATCGCGCACGATCGTGGCGACTTCACGCGAAAGGAAGGCATCTTCTTTATGGTTCGTGAGATTCTCAAGCTGCTTTCCCTTGAAAGCGTCGAGATGCTCATAGATACCCTCGAGATCATCGAATTCCTGCAGCATGGCGGCAGCCTTCTTGTCCCCGATGCCAGGAACGCCAGGGATATTATCTGCCTTATCGCCCTTCAAGCCTAAGAAATCCGTGAACTGACTAGGGGTAACGCCATAGCGCTCCTCCACCTCAGCCGGACCATAGATGACCACATCGGTGATACCCTTCTTCGTGGTAACGATACGCGTAAGATCGCTCGCCAGCTGATAGGCGTCCTTATCGCCGGTCACGAGCAGCGAGTTATAGCCAAGCTTCTCGTTCTGAGCCGAGAGGGTGCCCAGGATATCGTCGCCTTCCCAACCGGGAAGCGCTACCACAGGGATGTTGAGCGCAGCGAGCAAGTCTTCAATGAGCGGAAACTGCACGCGCAAGTTATCGTCCATGGGCGGCCGCTGTGCTTTGTACTGCTCGAGCGCCTCCGTGCGAAAGGCAGGCTTTCCCTTATCGAAGGCGCACACGATCGCATCGGGATGCTGCTCTTCGATGAACTTGATGAGCATCGCCAAAAAGCCGAATGCAGCATTGGTGGGCGTGCCATCAGGCGCTTGCATAGCAGGAGGCACCGCATGAAACGCGCGGTGCATAAGGGAATTTCCGTCGATGACAGCAATAGTCTTAGACATGATCAGGCACTCCAAAGATATCCGACACCACGAACGGTCTCAAGGCGTTGCGCCAGATCGGGACCGAGCTTTGCGCGCACGCGACGCACGTGCACATCCACCGTACGCGAACCGCCGAAGTAATCGAAGCCCCACACACGGCGCAAGAGAGCATCGCGCGAATACGTGCGTCCGGGGTGTGTGACGAGGAACGCGAGCAGCGCATATTCGAGATAGGTGAAGTCGACCGGCTCGCCACCCACGGTTACCTGGTAGGTAGCAAGATTGATAGTCATCGTATCGATCGAGATGAAATCGCTCGTAGAAGTTTCATTACCGGGCCAGAGCAGTTGGCGAATGCGCAGCGCGCACTCATCCGCGCTTGCCCCTTGCACCACGAAATCACTATTCAGGCGCACCGGCAGACGCAACTCTTGCAGCATGTCTTCCTTCACGATGATAAGAATCGACCCACCACCGTCTTGGACCATCACATCTTCCACCATCGCAATGGATTGGGAGGCGTCGCCTGAAGCTTCGAAGATGATCAGATCGCTGTTGGGGTGTTCGTGCAGAATCTTCCTGAACTGCAGGGAAGAACCCGCAACCACATCCGTATCCATCCCAGAGAGCACCGCTTGGAACTTATGCGCGTTATCGAGGCTGTCGGCCACGAATATGACACTTTTTCTCTGCATCCGTGCCTCCTACAGAACACCAAGGTAGTGATCGAGCTCCCACGTAGAAACGCTCTTCTGGTATTCGTTCCATTCCGCACGCTTCGCCTCAACCAGATAGGAATGAATATGTTCGCCCAATACCTCGCGCATGAGCTCCGAGGAAGCGAACAGCTCCACGGCATCACCGAGCGTATCAGGCAACGTGCGAATACCGCGCGCGTTGAGCTCGTGACGTGTACAGGTGAACAGTGTGGGATCTTCTGTAGGGGGCTCAAGCGGCAGCTCATCCTGAATGCCCTTAAGGCCTGCGGCGAGCGTGACTGCAAACGCAAGGTAGGGATTGCACGAAGGATCGGGATTGCGCAGCTCTACGCGACAGGCTTCTTCCTTATGCGGCTTATACCCTGGAATGCGCACGAGCGTGCAGCGATTCGAACGCGCCCAGGTGATCTGAATGGGCGCTTCCCCACCCGACACGAGGCGCTTGTAAGAATTCACCGTCGGATTCGTGATGAGCGCAAACTCGGGCGCATACTTCAAAAGCCCTGCGATGTAGTGCTTCGCGATCTTCGAGAGGTTATAACCATCGGGATCATTCTTATCAAAGAAGGCATTGTTGCCGTTCTCGTCGAACAGGCTTTGGTGAATATGCATACCCGAGCCAGGCTGGTCAGCCATAGGTTTCGGCATGAACGAGGCGTAGTGGCCATACTTCATGGCGATCTCTTTGACCGTTAACTTGTAGGTCATCACGTTATCGGCCATGGTGAATGCATCGGCGAAACGCAGATCTATCTCTTGCTGCGAAGGGCCGTTCTCGTGGTGCGAGTACTCGACCGGAATACCCAGCTTCTCAAGCGTGAGGATGGTATCTCGCCTCAGATCGCTCGCGTTATCGAGCGAGGTAAGATCGAAGTACCCTCCGGTGTCGAGCACCTCTAAGCCTTCGCGGTCCTTGAAATAGTAATATTCGATCTCAGGACCCACGTTCATCATATAGCCAAGCTGCTCAGCGCGCGCCACCACTTTGGCGAGCACCGCACGTGAATCGCCGTCATAGATGCGGCCTTCGGGAGTACGAATCGAGCAGAACATACGAGCAACCGCGTTCTCAGCAGGACGCCAGGGCAGAATCTGGAAGGTGGTCGCATCAGGGAATGCGAGCATATCGGATTCATAGTTCAGTGAAAAGCCTTGCACGCAACTCGCATCGAAACCCATGCCCTCTTCAAAGGCGTTTTCGAGTTCGCTCGGAATAACAGCGAACGACTTCATATTACCGAGCACATCGCAGAACCAGAAGCGTACGAAATGAACGTCCCTGCTCTTGATGGTCTTCAGTACGAAATCTTGATCGGGGCTCATTGCCATGCTTGGTCTTCCTTCCCGTTGTGTGCATGCACTAGTCGCTCACTTCATTATACGGGGTTCAGCAAGGCAAGTGGTTTCCGATTTGTTTCAGACGCTGTGAGCGAAAGAACACCGAGCTAGCATGCTAGGACGTGTCCTCTGAGGCATCTCAGTGCTTCAGATCTGCGTGAAAGAAAAGCGAGCAGCCTATGGCGCTGTGAGCGAATCTTAAACACGAACGACTCGAGTATACGGCTTGAGGCGCATCAGCGCTTCAGATTAGCGCGAAGGACGAACGAGCAGCCTTAGCTGCGCTGTAATTGAGATACCGAAGCATTATGATCTGAGGCATCTCAGTGCTCCAGATCCGCCCGAAAGAAGAGCGAGCAGCCTATGGCGCTGTGAGCAATGCTTGAGGGTGGAGATGAGGTACTGAGATGCCTCAGTGCTCCATTTTGCGAGCGGCGAAGTTACATAAACTCTGCACGATCTGCACGATCACGATGAGAATGATGACCGTAGCGATCATGACATCGTCCTGGTAGCGCTGATAGCCATAACGGATCGCGATATCACCCAAACCGCCAGCACCGACACAGCCTGCCATTGCTGAGTATCCCAAGATGGTGATGAATACGATCGCAAAACCGCGAACGAGCGAAGGCAAAGCCTCACGCAAGAATACCTTGTAGACGATCTGCCAGGTGTTCGCGCCGAAACTCTGTGCCGCCTCCACCAGGCCACCATCGACCTCTTCGATCGACTGCTCGACCATACGTGCGATGAAGGGAGCCGCAGAAATGACGAGCGGCACGATCGCACCAGGAACGCCAAGCGAAGTGCCCACGATGAAACGCGTGAACGGAATGAGTGCCACGAGCAAGATGATGAAGGGGATCGAACGCCCGATGTTGATGATCCAGCCGAGCACCATATTGAAGATGCGATGCGGCATAAGTCCTTTCGGACTCGTGAGCACGCACAACACACCCAACGGAATACCGATCACATAGGCAAAGAAGGTCGAAACGATGGTCATGAGCAGGGTATCCCAGGTGCCCTGCGCAAGAAGCATGCCGTAATTATCGAAGAAGGTTGCGAAGAAATCCATCGTCTAGCACCTCTTTCCCAAAAGCTGGCGCGAGGCATCACTTTGCGGATTCTCGAAGATATCCTGCGTGCGACCCATCTCGACGATGCGTCCATCATCGATGACCGCGACCGTATCACAGATCTGCTCCGCCACGAGCAAAGAATGAGTGATGAGCACGAGCGTAACGCCAAGCTCCTCGTTGATATCTTTGAGCAACCGAAGGATCGATTGCGTGGTCATGGTGTCAAGCGCGCTCGTAGCTTCGTCGCAGAGCATGATAGAGGGGCGATTGATGAGCGCACGCGCGATCGCCACGCGCTGCTGCTGTCCACCAGAAAGTTGCGAAGGGTACTTGTTCGCCTTATCAGCAAGGCCCACCAATTCCAGCAATTCAAGTGCACGCGCTCGCGCTTCAGCCTTGTTGTAACCCTTGTGCAGTTCGAGTGGGAAGGTGACATTGCGCAGCACCGTTCGCTGCTGGAAGAGCGAGAAATTCTGGAAGATCATACCCACGCTCGCACGAAATTCGAGCAACTCTTTGCCGGCGAGGTTCGTCACATCTACCCCATCGATGATGATCTCGCCCGAAGTAGGACGCTCGAGCAAGTTGATGCAGCGCACCAAAGTCGATTTTCCCGCACCAGATTGACCAATGATACCGAAGATGGAGCCATCTTCGATCGTAAGATTGATATCCTTCAAAGCGTGATGCTCTTCATCGCGCTTTTCGCTCGTATAGGTTTTATAGAGATGTTCGATCTGAATCATGTATACCCTGCGATCGTGTTGTTCCATAAAGCACCGCACCACAAAAAGCGACAGGCGCAAGTTCTAACTATAGAACAACGTACGTGTACACGCTTCGAAAAATGCACGGGAATCGCACGATTAGCTATATCTTAACGATATAGCTGGTAATAACCATCACCTGGAGCAAGCAACGAGCTGGAAAAGGGATCGCCTTCAACGAACGCACGCGGCCATTTGAAGTGCAAGTAAGCACGCTCCTGCTCAAGGCGAATGCGACGAGCATCGGAGAGATGGTCATCTTTGATCTTGTTCTTAAAGTGATAGAGCTCGACCTCAGGATCGAACACGACGAAATAGCCTGCCTTGATGACCCTGAGGCAAAAATCGGTGTCCCCAAAATCGAGCTTGAAGCGATCATCGTAGCCACCTACTTCATCAAACACGCTTCTGCGGATGAACTGGCATGCGCTCGAAACGGCAGAAACATCGTTCGTACAGGCGAGACGCTTCAAATAGCCAGGCGCCGTACGCGGCAGATCGGTACCGATGGTCGTCGCACCACGCGCCGAGCCCACGGTGATGCCCGCCTCAGAAACCGTATCGTCGGAAAGCAGGAGCTTTGCGCCCACCACACCCACTTCAGAACGCGAGCACATTCCGATCCAGCGTTCAAGCGCGCCTTCGGTCTCGAATTCGACCGCTCCATCGAGCAGCAGAACATAGTCGCTCTCGTGCGCTTCAAGCGCTTGCGCGATACATGCTGCAAATCCCCTGCGTTCGATATTGCGAATAAGATCGACCTCTTCGTGCTTGCCCTGAATGCGCCCATAGGTAGAGAACGTCTCGAGCGAAGTGCTCGCATTGTCGACGATGCACACCTGCAGATTATCGTAGGGACTCTTCTCGAACAGACTCTCGATGCACGACTCCAAAAGGTAGGGCTGTTCACGATTGACCACGATGACCAAAACAGAAGGAAGTTCAGCAGGCAATGCGTAGTTCAATCGGTAGAGCTCTTCATGAATATCAGAAAGAACGGTTGCTTCAATATCACAACGTTTCAGATGGTTCGCTACCGCGCGGCGCCCGCCACGAAAGTCCTCTTCATGCGCCTCGATGCGCGCCTGGTTCTCACCTGCCGCTTCGCGTGGCGCACGTGCCACATGGTAGAGGATCTGATCGATGCGCTCGATGCTCCCAGTCGCCTCGATCGCCTTGAACAGCAGGTCATAGACGAGCGCTTCACGCACGAATCCTTGCGATCCATGCAGATGATCGAGCAATTCTCGCTCGAAGAAGATAAGCGGTCCGGCATAGTTATAGGACAGAAGCAGATCGGGCGAATAAAGCGGCTTGCAGGCAAGTTCGCACAGCATACCATTCGCATCGAGTATATCGTGGTGCGCATAGAGGACACGCGCAGGAACTTCGTCTTCAAGAACACGACGCTCGTTGATGCGACGCACCACCTCAAAGAGCGCTTCGGGAGCGAGCATGATATCGGGCTCGAGCAAGGCGCAATAAGAACCCCTCGCTTCATTGAGCCCCGCGACGAACATCTCATCTGCGCCAAGCGCTTCATCGACCTTCACCCGCGTGAGCACGCATGCTCCCGCACGTTCAAGCCCGAGTGCGGCGAATTCCGCATCACCATAGTAGCGATCGACCACAATAGCCTCGAACACGTTGTAGGTCTGAGCAGCAAGCGCCGTCAGGCAGCGCGCGAGCAACTCCGCTTCACCTTGCACGAGAGGGATGATGAGCGAAATGAGCGGCTCGTAGGTAAAGGTTGTCCGGCGCTGCTCCGCCAAGTCGGCGAGCGTGGCGCTATGCAGCAGATACCACGCATCGTAAGCAGGATCGTGCGCCGCATCGGCAGTTCGCTCGAAAAAGCGCGCCTTCAGCGGCTCGTAGCTCTCGTCGCAAAACATGGCGAAGCCACCTGGCACCACATCGAGCGCATCGCTGGCAAACACGCAAAAATCCTTATCGTCTCGGGGAACACGCACGGAAAACCCAACATTGATCCGATTCTCATCGCCGAAGCGACGCGCAGGCTTGATCTCTTCGAAAAGCGGATAGACAGGCAGCTCTCGCTCCTTGCCATGCGCATCGAGAAAACGGATCGCCACATCTGCCCCTTCGATCTGCGGAAGGTCGATGAGCATCTTCACTACGATCTCGTCCTTATCATCGACCGCTGCGATGAAGGAAGTGTGCATGCGGTCGGAATAGTATTCGCGCTCGATATCGAACATCTGCGAAATGAGCTCGTTCTTCACCACCGAATTGATGCGCGTACGCCACGTGAGCATGTTCGTCTCGATCGTAAGATGCGCGCGACCAAGCGGCGCATCGGCACCGCGGTACTCGTTGAATTCGAGCATGATCTCGCGCTCATCGAAATGCGGCACGATGATCACGAAGTTCGCTGCCGACTGCCCATCGAGCGGATCGAAAGGGAGAAGGTGCGCGGGAATTTCGGTACCATCCTTCAAATGCGCTTCAAGCGTGACGATCGAATCGGCCGAGAGGCGCTCTATGGCAATCTGCGCATAGATCTTGCCATCACCCTGGCACAGGGACTCAAGACGAACGTTCATCTTCAGTCTTTCCTCAGCGCGAAATAAGGATCGTTCGGATCAAGATTGGAGTTGTAGAAGCCATCGCCTTTCACGAAGTAATCAGGCCAAAGGTACTGGATGAGCGCTGCCTCACGCGTGCGCTTGATCAGAAACGCCTGTGAATAGTTGCGCATACGGTTGACCGAACGCGAATGCGTAAGCTTCACATACGGCGTAAAGACCGTGTAGAATCCCAGCTCACGCGCCTTCAAACAAAAATCGACATCGGAATAAGCAAGGGAGAAATCTTCTGTAAAGCCACCCACCTCATCGAAAACTTCCTTCGAGATGAACATGCACTCACCCGCCACCGCAGAGACGTTACGCGAGACCGCGCAGCGATCGAGATGCCCATTCCAATCGGAAAGCATATAGCGCGAAATGGGCGTGATAACATGTTCGCCTCCCACTACCAGACCGGCGTGTTCGATGGTGCCATCCAAGTAGAGCTTCTGCGGACCCACGATTCCCACTTGATCGTCTTGAAAATATCCGATCATTGTCTGAAGCGCATCGGGCGTAAGAATACGCGTGTCATCAGTGATGAAGAAGTAGTAGTCGCTCGAAAGCTGCTCGACCGCAAAGTTCGCCAAGCGCGCATGGTTGAAGACTCCGTCGTAATGCAACGTTCGAAATGTTGAAAAGCGCTCACACAAGCGCGTAAGGGTGTCTTTGACGTGGGTGTCGAGTTTTCCGACCTCAACCGCCACAACCTCGAAATTATCATAGGTGATCTGCTGATAAAGGCTCGTGACGCAGCGCTCGATCACATCAGCGTTGTTCACGGTATTGAACACGATCGAAACCTTCGGTGTTTCAGTGAGCACATGGCGAATGCGGTAGCAGAACGGGATATCTAAGCTCAGGACCTCAGCGCTTATCCCCACGCGCTTGCAGTGAGCCACGAGCGCCTTGCGGCCTGCTTCCTGATCTTCAGGAGAATGCAGCTGATACTCGTACATCTCAGAAGCAAACCGGCGATGACACAGTACGCGCGAAATGTGGCAAACACGCTGCGCATGTTCACAAGCACGCAGATTCAGATCGTAAGCGAGTGCCCCTTCGAAGGCAGGATCGAGCAATCCGATACGTTCGAGCAATTCAACACCATAGATCACGAAGTTGCCAAAATAGTTGAACGAGCGGAGCAGTTCGGGCGAAAACGCACTGCGCAAGATCGGATGCGAATGATGCCCCTGCACATTCACCGTATCGGAGTCGCAGTAGATGAGTTCGCACGTAGGGAATGCATTAATCGTACGCACGCATTCGAAAAGCGCATTGGGTGCAAGCAGATCATGCGCGAAGAGCGAGCCGATATAGCTACCTTCCGCTGCGTAGAATGCAGCGTTGATCTTCTCTGGGCGCGAAAGCGCAGGGTCCACATCCACAAGATACATGCGATCATCCTGGAACACCTCGAGAAGTGAGGAAACGAACGAGTTATCGCCATCAAGATCGACGAAGATCAACTCCCATTTGCTATAGCTTTGCGTACGGAACGCATTCATTACGTCGTGAATCTGATGGTGCTGAGCATGGTCGAGTACACATACGATACTGATGAGCGGCTCGACTTTGAAGCGGACGGACACCTGTTCGAAGAACGTTGGAAGATCGGCGCGTTGATAGGAATGATACCATTCGTCGTAAGCGGGATCGTTATAGGCTGTTTTTGTCTGCTCGGAGAATTCTTCAAGTAGCGCAAGTGCGCCCTTTTCGCTCAATACTTCAAACCCTGGCGCGATCGTACCAGCAGTATCAGTGGCGCAAATACACATTTCACCAATAGCTTTTGGAAGCGAAATGGAAAGCTCCAATTTGCGCCGCTCAAGGGACCCGAAATCGGATGCATGGGTAACGCTGTCTTCGATCACGTTGAAATACGGTTCGAACGGTCGACCTTCACCGTCAAGGAAGTCGATGGCAATGTCGCTCTCTTCGTGAAAGGGCATACCGAGCGCAGCACTCACAAGAATACGATCGCCCATATCGAGCGCGCGTTTAAACGAAATCTGGATGCGATCGTGGATGAAGCGTTTGCTCAATTGCTCAAGAGCTTCACTCTGGAACGCGCCACGGCGAATATCGAGACGATTGCGCCAGCGGAAAGCATCCATTTCAAGGCCGTTGACACAAAACGATTGCGTCTTCCCTTCAGGCGTGATCGCACGGAATTCGAGCACCCAACGCTTCACATTGAGCCATGGGAGTACCACCACGAAAAACCTGAGCGCAGGTGAATTCTTCGCATGCGCGCTCGCGAGCAGGTCGTCGCGCACGGCAAGCGCGGTGTCATAGAGCGCGAACTCCATGGCAAGCACATCGTCTTCGTCAACGAAGGGGAACACATCACAGGGGATGCGAACGCCATTTTCCGTGGAGGCTGAAAGCACCACGGGCAGGCCTTGATCGTAGTCAGTGATCTCAGAGAGGATATAGGCTTTATCACCTGAACGACGCATGATCTTGAACGTAACGTTCATGCTCTCCCCTTCCTTCGCTCACCCTTACGCACTACTTGATTCTACTTTAGTGCTTTTGCATCAATGCTTCTCTAAGAAGATCTTTCGCGTGACAAAATTCCAAATAGCCACCAAAACTGTCACGATGATCTTCGCGATACGATAGTCGATGAACCAAACGCTTACGAACAGCCACATGAATAGGTCGTTCAGAATAAGCCCGATGATAGAAAGCACGACGAAGATGATGAATTCGCGATGCCTGGACATGTCGTCACGGCGCTCGAACACATAGCGCATAGACGCAACGTAATTGAACACGACCGACACCGTGAAGGAAATAGTGTTGGAGATAAGATAAGGAACGCCGAAGAACTCGGTGAGCGCCACCATGAGACCGTAGTCGATCAGAAACGCGATCACGCCTACGATGCCGAACTTCATGAATTGCGCGATGAGCTTTTTCACGGTCTCCTCTTCGTTCAGGTTCGGTCGAAAATCGATCCCCTTTGGAGATTCCCTGGAACTTTCCGTCGGTAAAAAACGAGGCCAAAGCAAAAAAGTTACTTTGGCCTCACGATTCGTTGGTGCCCCCAACGGGAATTGAACCCGTGTTTCCGCCTTGAAAGGGCGGCGTCCTGACCGCTAGACGATGGGGACGGCAGCGCTGTAAAAGACAGCCTGGTTATTATCACAAAGCTTTCTTTATTTTGCAAGAGGAAATCGACGAAGGTTTTCGTGTGCGGATTGAGCTCCTGTCGCAGAAGAATCAGCCCCTTCCCCCGAACGTTAAAATACTGCAACAAGTTTGCACCGTAGAGTAGACATCGTAGTCTTTTATTTCAGTTTCGCAGGAACGAGAGGCATGAGAATAGCAGTAGCCAGTGAAGGGTTGGATGTGAGCAAGCATTTCAGCTCATGCACCAACTTCAATTTCTACAAAGTAGAAAATAACGAGCTGGTCGACTCGCGTAATCTACCGAGCCAAGAGCACTTATGCGGATCGCAAGCTAACTTCTTGCGCCAGATCGAAGTGCGCGTTCTCATCTGCGGAACCATCTCTGAGCGCGATATCGAAATCATGAACAAAGCAGGCATCACGGTGGTTACCGATGCTTCGGGTCGAGCGCTCAAAGCCGCCGATGCCTATCTTCATGATGGCCTCCCCAGCTGCGCTGTCTGCACCGCATAATAAGATGGCAAACGACCTGGTCGTTCGTCATCTGAGCGGGGAGTTTCGTATCTCGCATACAAAAAGAGGTGCCAGCCAAAAAGCCAGCACCTCTTTTGAAAAGATTGCTTCAGATGAAGCGCGGTAAGACTACCCTTCTAGCCAACCACTGAAAAATGATCGTCGAAAAGATAGGCAATCTTGCCGCCGTGGCGTTCGCATTCGCGCGCGATCGTGATGCGCTGAACGGTCGGTGCGCCTTCCTCGAGCCACATAGCACGGCAGTCGCGATACAAACGCTCGGTCGGACCATACGGAGAATCCTCGAAGTAACCGTCGCCACCGAAGATCTCGAGCATCTCGTCGGAGACCAGACGAACCGTGTCGATCGAGAAGAGCTTGCAGATCGCAGCCTTCTCATCGATGTAGTCGTTGAACGGATCGAAGTCGAAGTCACGTGCGAAATCGTAGACCATGGTGCGCAGAGCATGGATCATCATCTGCATGTTCGCGATCTTCATCTTGATCGCCTGACGCTTGATGATCGGCTTGCCGAAGGTCACGCGATCAGCAGCACGCTTGAGCGAGATCTCGAGCATGCGCTGTGCCATGCCAAGGTTCGACGTTGCGATATGAACACGAGAGACGGAAAGCGAATGGATGGCCACTTCCATGCCCTGACCCACTTCGCCAAGCAGATACTCAGGACCCAGCTCAACATTGGTGAACTTGAGGCCAGCATGACCAGCACCACGACAACCCATCATATGAGGCATCGGAACGAGCTCATAGCCAGGGGCGTCGACCGGAACGAAGAACGCGGAAAGGCGCGTATCCTTATCGTCTTCAGGATTGGTGACCGCGATGACATAGGTGTAATCAGAGCAGTCCGTGTGAGAGATGAGCCATTTCTCGCCGTTCAGGATCCATTTGCCCTTCGCCTCATCCCACTCAGCCGTGGTGTGAAGGTCCGCACCCGTGCCGCCGGTCTGCTCAGTGATCGCGAAGTTGCAGTAGATGGTCTTGTCCTGGAACTTATCCATGAGCTGACCCTTGATCTCGGGCGTGCCATAATCCTCAAGGATGCGCCAGTTCATGTCTGCCGCATGATGAAGATGCATGCGCATGCCGCCAGGACCGCGAGAGAACTCTTCTTGAACGCGCAGGATCTCAAGTTCGTCGAGGTTCCATCCGCCATATTCAGCAGGAAGATAGAAACGATAGAGATCGTTTTCCTTAGCAAGCTCATAGAACTCGTCAGGGAACTTGTTCGTTACTTCGATCTCTTTCTGCATCTCCTCGAACGGGCCTTCGACCAGTTCGCGAATCTGCTTGAGATACGCCTCGAACATCTCGTCAGTGATGGTTGCATTTGGATTCATGGATTACCCCCCTATGCGTCGATTAAACTGCCCCTCTTGTGAACCCACCTACGAATGAATACAAATCAGAAAAGCATTGTGAATTAATAGGACATCAATAGATTTCATCTATGCTTTATGTACAAATTGCATTCTCGATTGAATGAATTCATAGAGAAGACGCATGATTAAAGATGACAAGAAAGCAAAATTGTAAAACAAGGATGTATCCAAAAAAAACTCTCTGCTAAGCTTTTCCAAGAAGCGCATTGACTACAATGAACGAACATATCATCCACGAGATCGAGCCGGTATTCGATGCGAAGAGCCAGGTGCTCATGCTCGGAACGATGCCCTCACCCAAATCGCGTGAGCAAGGGTTTTACTACGGTCATCCGCAAAACCGGTTTTGGAAAGTACTTGCTGCAGTGCTCGATACTGAAGTGCCGCAAACCATTCCCGAGAAGAAACAGCTCCTGCTCACGCACCATATCGCACTTTGGGACGTGCTCGCTTCTTGCACGATAGCTGGAGCAAGCGATGCGAGCATCCGCGACCCAAAGCCTAACGACATCACCCAGCTCTGCACCGCGGCACCCATCAAGAAGATATTCTGCACAGGAGCAAAGGCAACCCAGCTCTATCGCAAGCTCTGCGAACCGGCAGTGCACTTGCCTTGCGAGCAGCTTCCTTCGACAAGTCCTGCGAATGCAGCGATGAAACTACCCGTTCTTGTCGAAGTCTACCGGGCTGCTCTGCTCCCTCATCTCGACTGAGCTGCGCGATCCTCAGCTTGGGCCACACCGATCAAGGTTGTGCTTGACGAGCAGTTCTTGATACTATTCGTTTCGAGTTGAAGCCAACAGGCAGAATCGAGACCATGGAACACCCAACTAGCAAAACACGATCGGCGCTCGAATCAGCGATTGCACTTTTCGCCAGCATCGCACTCGCACTTACTCTGCTGAGCGGCTGCACGGCGGCAGCCCAACAAGGCTCCTCCGAATCGGCACCAAGTGCTTCTTATACGCAAGAGCAAACGCAGACAAGCGACCAGTCAAGCTCGCTTACCAGTCTTTCGGAAGTTCCTGATTACTCCGGCCAGGATTATATCGTCCTGAACAATGATCGACCCACCTTCACTGAATCCGATCGAGAAGCTCCCGATGGCACCGAAATCTATGGGGAACTTGATGCACTCGGCCGCGCAACAGGAGCATTCGCAAAGCTCTGCGAGAACACGCGCCCTGCAAAGAGAAGCACACGCGCGAAGAATATGCCCGATCCAAGCGGTTTCGTTCAAGCAAAGTACCCTCAGATCGGACTCGATCATCTCTATGAACGTTCGCACTTGATCGCTTATTCGCTCAGCGACGAAGCAGTGAATCCACTCGATTTGATCACGGGAACAGAGCATTTGAACCACGACGTTATGGCGAAATTCGAAGGTGAGATCCGCGACTACCTGAATGCAGGGTATACCCACAAGTGTCATGTGCTCATGCGCGTCACGCCTGATTTTCGCGGAGATGACCTCGTAACGCGCGGCGTGCAGATCGAAGCGCTCTCGCTCGAAGATGACGGTGCTTCAGTGTGCCTGAATGTGTACTGTTACAACATACAACCTGGCGTGGTGATCGATTATGCAACAGGCAAGAGCAAACTTGGTGAGCCTTCTACGAACAGCCCATTAACAAACAACACGAAAACGAATGAATCCACCCAAGAAAACACCGCTACCACTGAAACTGCTGAACGCTCCTATGTACTCAACACGAACACCAAGCGCTTTCATTATCCAGGCTGTTCATCGGTAGATGACATGAAGACGAAGAATCGATCAGATGTCACCGATACCCGCGAACACCTGATCGAACTCGGCTATAAACCATGCGCCCGCTGCAACCCCTAACACTCACACGCAGGCCCCGAAATCTTACTTGTTCAGCTTCGCGTTCGCCTTCGATTGGAAGCGCTCTTTATCAACGATGAAGCGATCGTGCGTACCACGGCCCACGATCCCCCGTTCATCGACCACTTCCACCTCGAAAGAAAGTGCGCGTCCATCAACCTTCGTCAATTCGCTCTTGCAGGAAACCTCCATGCCAATGGGCGTGGGCGCATCGTGAGAGATGCTGAGGTTTGTACCCACCGTAGTCTGTTCGGGTTCGAGCTCACCCTCCACACTACGAGCACACGTGTATTCGATAAGATTGATCATCGCAGGTGTAGCGAACACTTCAACAGTCCCGCTTCCCAATGCAAGAGCAGTATTCTGCTCGGTGACCATCGTTGTTTCGACATTCGTGATACCAGCTTCCAACATACTGTTCCTCCATATCGGTCGCTACTGGCAAATTGCGCCATCAAGAATCATCATAAGCGGAAACATGACCGCACGCCCAAACGTTTCAATATCGCCATAATTGCGCGGCGGAATTCACCATGCACCTAATCTGAACGGTACTAATTCGCCGAATACTACTGCCAGGTATGTTCGAATTGGGTCAGCAAAAACGTGCGAAATGCTCGTGCGACGGGCTTCTCGATCCCTTGCGAGGTGAGCTCGATACTGATCGTACGCTGAAATCCCTCTTCTACAAGCGGCTGCCAAAGTGTTTTTTCAGGATCGACCGGTCCCCAACTATGCTCAGGCCAAAATCCGACCCCGAGTCCGAGCGCGATCATCTTGCGCACCACTGAAGGGTTATCGCTTTCGAATACCAAATGTGGAACAAAACCATGATGCTTACACAAAAGATCGCACTGACGACGAAAACCCCGTTTTCCAGCAAGGCAGATGAAATGGGATTCACGCAGATCTGCAAGTGAGAGCATTTCAGGCAAAGAGGAGCGCAGCGAGATGGGCACTGCGATGCCGATCCGCTCGGTGAACCTCTCTCTTGCATGATCCATCGAGCCATCTGCTTTCGTCGCAGCTGCATGCGTATCGCCAACAGCAGGGCCTTCTTTGTAGTTGCTCGCGAGTACCGTTGCGATGTTCGAAACGGTCTTGACCACGATATCGCTCGAACGTGCCTCTTCATCCTGTGAAACAGCAAAAGCCACCTCAGGATGCTCATGCGAATACCGTGCGATCGCGTCCACTACCACCATAGAAGCACTTTCAATGCAAAGATCGATCGTCTGCTGCCACTGTGCTGAGAATACCTTCACCGCATTTTCCGTTTCCTCAAGCGTACGCATTGCTTTTGCTGCATGCTGCTTGAGAAAGAGACCCTCTTCGGTCAGACGGATATTGCGACCCTCTCCCATCATGAGCGTTACGCCCATCTCTTCTTCGAGCCGATGAATTGCGCGCGTAAGTGCAGGCTGAGAAATACCCAGCATATTCGCTGCCCGAGTAACATGCTCAGTCTCAGCGACCACAAGAAAGTATCGAAGTTTATTGAGATCCATGTTTGAATCATACCTAATAGGTATCAATATTTGCAAATCTATATATTGGAATGAATATCTGCGAAGCGAGAGAATCTAAAGAGCGATCCTGATGCCGCCAAAACCGCGAATGCCCAGACCGCATTTTCACAGGAGCCTTGAACAACAAGCGCCTGCAGGAAGAAACCATATAGAAGAAAGGAACTGAGACCCGATGTTCATAGCAGAGCTCTTGGAAGCAGGAATGCTCATCTGCTTCGGTCTTTCTTGGCCGATGAACGCCTACAAAGCCTACCGTGCAAAGACCGCTATTGGCACGAGCTGGCAATTCCTCGCACTCATCTGCGCGGGATATGCATGCGGAGTTGCTGCAAAACTCACGCTCGGCTCTCTCAACTGGGTCTTGGCGGTCTATATTCTCAATTGCTTCTTCTTGGCGGCGAACTGGGCTGTCTACTTCCGCAATCGTAAGCTCGATGCCGAACGCAGAAGGAAGAATCCTCTTGCAGGAACGGCTGCACCCACAGCAACACCGGCTCGCGCCATCACAAAGCAAGCAGGTGCGCTCTTTCCGCAATAAGCGATCCTCGCATCTTTTTCTTCCAGCTGAAACTTATAAGCGGGAAGACTCCTCATTGAACTGAACCTGGATGAAAAACGAAAGAAAGGCCTGAGCAATTTCTTGCTCAGGCCTCGCATGTTGATGGTGCCGACAACAGGAATCGAACCCGCAACCCACTGATTACAAATCAGTTGCGCTACCAATTGCGCCATGTCGGCATTAGTATCCTGCCTGGTGCTTTGCAAACATTCGACCGATCTGCAACCCATCAGACAGCGGCAAAAGAAACCCTTTTCCGCCGATTGATTCTAACACACTTTACTTCCCCTCGATATGCACTTGCGGTAAAAGCGCATCACGAAGCTCTTACGCACAAGAAACCTCTCACCCTCTGACACGCACGGTCAAGACACGAGCACACCGGTTCCATCGAAAGCGGGCACGAAACTCTCGCTCGCTGCTCCACCTTCCTGCCAAAAGTAATCTTCGAACCCAAGCTCATCAGCATGATCGAGCACACGTTCGTACTCCTCATCGGACACTGCTCGCTCAAGCCCATACGCACGAACATCGAGAGCTTCATCAACGATTGTGAATTGATTCATGATGCTTAGAAGCGCACGACCCTTGATACGCGGATACAGAAGATCGAGCGCAGCAAGCGAATCATCAACATAACCAGGCAATACCAGATGACGCACGATCACACCGCGCTCCAGATACCCCTCTTCGTCCAAACATGGCACCCCTGTTTGTTCCATCATCTGCTCGAGCGCAGCAAGAGCCACCTCCACATAATCGCTCGCATGCGAAAGCCTCCGTGCTGTAGCAGGGTTGCTGTACTTGAAATCAACGAGATAGATATCGATCAATCCCTCAAGCAGCGCAAGTGTCTGGGCGTTTTCATAGCCAGACGTGTTCCAAACAACGGGAATATGAAGCGCTCCGGATGATCGCAGTTCACGAAGTACGCTCGCAACACTTGGCGCATAATGACTTGCCGTGACCAGATTGATGTTCGCAGCCCTCTGTTCATTCTGCAATTTGAGCAAGATCTCGCTCAAACGCTCCTGTGTGACCTCAACACCCTCACCTTCGGCAAGACGCTTGTTCTGGCAGTACACACAGCCAAGCGCACAGTGAGCAAAGAAGACCGCTCCGCTCCCCCGATCGCCTACCAGACAAGGTTCTTCCCACCAGTGAAGGGATACACGCCCGATGCGCAGCGCATCGCCCGCGCCACATATCCCCGTACACGCAAACCGATCCACCCCGCAGCGACGCGGACAAAGCATACAAGCATGATATGCATCCAGGGTCTTCGGCTGTTCAGGAATTGGGATCAAAAGCGCTCTTGAGGGTTAATTTACAGAGAAATCGCCCATTGCCTCAGGATAACCATCTGAGATATCGAAGTAACTATTGACCTCATCGAATTCCTCATGAGAATGGTCGTGTCCACAATCACAACTGTGATCATGATCATGCTTCTCATACGCACCTTCCGCACGCGACCAATCGAGCCCAAAGCGCTTAGCCGCATCTTCATCGTCGAAGATGAGCGCAAGAGCAGCCGGGTTATACGCCGCTCCACCCACCATCGCGAGCAATTCCATGAGACGAAATCCTGCTTCAGCTTGCGGAATGATGTGATCTTTATCATCTGCTGAAGAAAGTGCCGCAACAAGTTCAGCCATGAGAATCTCGACCGTATAGGTCCCCGTGAAATCATGCGTACGGATCGCATCGATATAGGCGATATTCACCGGGGATACGCATCCTGCAACAGAGAGCGTATCGATCACCTCTTCCCAGTCGAAGCGCACATCTCCATTGATATAGGTAGCATAGGACTCGATTACGCCGATGAGCGCCGAAGCGCGCTGCAGCGTAGCCATGATCTTCGCGCTCTGGCCGCAGCCTGCCTCACCCAAATACAACACATGACGCGCAATAGCATGGAGCAGTGGCTTCGCTTCTTCAAAGCTCTCCTCTTCGCCACCTACGAAGATCATAAGGTTATCGCAGCTAGCGAAGGCGTCCTCTTCAACGATGTTGCGCACCACGAGCGGCGCATCGAGCGTGTTGCGCTCATTCACGCGCGCGACCGCATAGAGCTCACGCGCAAAAGAAGGCGTGGTCGGGCTCAAATCGATGAGCAGCGCACCTTCTTTGGTATCTTGCAAAAGCCCTTTTGAATCGAAGTAGAGATCTTCAAGCCCCTGTTGGGTTTCATAATAGGTGAAGACCACATCAGCATCTGAAAGCGACGCAGCCGTGGAAAAACCACTGGCGTTGAGCGATCGAGAGAGACGCGAACCGACCTCGGTATCGCCCACGAAAACGAATGTCTTATCTGCCATAGCGGTTTCCTCGAACCTCTCTAACGATTCTTCTTGACCTTGTTGGCTATGCGATCAACAACTGAAACAGTCTCACGACGATCCTTACCCCAGAACGCAACCGCGATCATGTCGGGTCCCACATGACAGCCGATGACTGGCCCAATGGCGCAATCAACGAGCACGAGATCCTCATCAGTCTTCACGAGCATATCTTCAAGGCGTGCGACATCTTTTGGGCAATCGGCATTGCCAGTGAGCACCACGCCTCCTTCACTGTTCGCCTCTCGGTTTCGCTCAAAATACTCAACAAGTGCCTTCATTCCCTTCTTGCGACCACGCGCAACGCCCACGAGAGCAAGCGAGCCATCGAGTCCGAAACCGAGCAAGGGCTTCGCGTCGAGCTTCGAGCCTGCAAATGCAACCGAACGCGGGATGCGGCCACCGCGATGTAAGCTTTCGAGGTCGCTCACCATGAAGTAACCGTGCACATAATAGAGAGCCTCGGATGCCCAATCGGCAAGTTCGGCTGCAGTCATTCCTTTTTGGTGCTGCCTGACCGCTTCATAGATCAAAAGCCCTTCAGCGATCGAAGCAAGCTTCGTATCAACCACATGAAGCTCGAAATCAGGATGCTCTTGCTTTATCTGATCAGCAGCTATGCAGGCCGTAGAATATGAGCCTGAAAGCGCGCTCGAAAACGAGAGCAGCACCGCAGGCTTTCCTTCTTCATAGGCTTGCGTGAACACCTCGAGGAATTCGCCAAGCGTTACCTGGGAAGTAGAAGGCTCATCGCCTCCGCGCATCGCTTCGTAAAACTCATGCGCAGTAAGGGAAGCATACATATCATCCGTATGCGAGCCTGACTCATTGTTATAGCTAAAACTGACGATCTTAATGCCTTCTGCATCTACCACATCACGAGGAAGATCGCAGCAAGAATCGATGATCAAAGAACAATTGATAGACATAGTTGCAACTTTCTATTAATTCGAACACATGAGCGCTTGAAGATTTCCCGTAACCTTACCTTCGAGCGGTTCGTTGCATTCATAAGCAATACCGATCGCAGGGCCGACATGTAAACCGATCACGGGGCTGACCGGCAGCACGCGCACCGACTTTTCAATGAGTGGCTCGATCACCTCTTTCGCCCATTTAAGAGCAGGAGTTTTATCGCCAATATAATGAACAACAAGATGCTTCAAGCCGCCACTCGCTTCGATATCTGCCTCGAGCATCTCGACGATGCGCACGAGCGCCTTCTTGCGCGAACGTACCTTTTCTGCGACTTGCGCCGTTCCGTCCTTAACCGTAAGAACAGGCGAGATGCGCATCAAATTGCCAATGAGTGCCGCAGCGCCACCAATGCGGCCACCCTTCTTCAAGAAGGTGAGATTTTCAGGAGTGAACAAAAAGCGCGTCGATGCAATGCTCTTCAATACCGTTTGTGCAGCTTCTTCAAGCGCGCTACCTGCATCAACAGCCTCAGCGCCATCAACAACCGACCATCCTTCATCAAAGCCGCAAGAAGTTGAGTTGATCATGATATAGCGAAAACCAATATTGCGCGATTCTACCGCACGAGCAGCCCGCAACGCTCCATCATACGTACCTGAAAGCCCCGTCGAGATCCAAATGCCCAAAACCTCATCGCCGGCTTTGGCATAGCCCTCGAACAGCTCTTCCAGGTCAGCCTGCGAAGGCTGGCTTGAAGTAGGGATGTCATCAACCAACTCGTAGATATGGCTATAGAAATCGTCCAGATCCATCGTAGCATCATCGTATTCTTGCCCTTCGTGATGAACGAAAAGAGATACGACATCGATGTTGAGCTCTTCAACCAGATCTCGAGGCAAAGAAGCAACTGAATCGGTAACAACTCTGATCATTATGAATTTCCTAACATATCCGAGACAAGTTTATGACGACGATGGAAAAGTCCATACTCTAATCCTACTGGATATGAGTGCGGATTAAGAATGCGCTTTTGGCTTTCATCCAATAAATCCAGCTGTTCCCTACAACGTTCGCGCGCCTCCATGGCATTGCCGAATGAAGGGTCGACCACACGTTTGCCATTGCGTACGATCGGCTCGAGCAAGGTAGTGTATGCTAAACCCGCAAGAGATTTCTGTCGGATCTCATCAGCGGGATCAACGATGCGCTCGCGCTCCACCCCATGATTGACATCAAAGACCATATCGCCTGCAAGCCTACCATCCTCATGGAAGTATCGACGAACATCAAGCACACCTGGTATGGTGAGCTTCACTGCCTGCCCCGAAACCTTGATGCAATCCTGCCATTCTGAATCGGGTGTTTTGCGCTTTGCAGCAAGCTTGTAAACACCGCCAAGCGCTGGCTGGTCATAGGCAGTGGTAAGCTTTGTTCCCACACCCCAGGAATTCACCTGAGCGCCAGAATCCTTGATCGATTTGATGGTGTATTCATCCAGATCATTCGAAAGTACGATGCCCGTTTCGGTAAGACCTGCTTCATCGAGCATCTTGCGCGCCTGCTTGGCACGCCAAGAAAGGTCTCCCGAATCGATACGGATCGCGCTTAACGTTTCACCGCGCTCTTTCATCTCAAGGCCAACTGTGATGGCATTCTTGATACCTTGGGTTATGTCGTAGGTATCCACGAGCAGCACGCAATTCTTGGGCATAACACGCGCATATTTGCGGAACGCCTCAAGTTCGCTATCGAATGACATTACCCATGAATGCGCATGCGTGCCTGAAACAGGAATGTTGAAGAGCTTACCTGCAAGCACGTTCGAAGTAGAAGCGCAACCGCCCACCACCGCAGCACGTGAAGCGCGCAACCCCCCGTCTTCACCCTGCGCACGGCGCAACCCAAATTCAGCAACGGGAGAATCCGCAGAGAGGCAGACACGTGCAGCTTTGGTTGCAATGAGTGTTTCGAAGTTCACGCAGTTGAGCAGTGCCGTCTCGAGCAGCTGACACTGAAGGATCGGCCCGGTAACGCGCAAGAGCGGGTCATTTGGGAATACGACCGTGCCTTCACGCACCGCATCGATATCAACCGCAAGCTCCATCGTGCTCAAGTAGTCTAAGAAAGCAGGATCGAAGAGAGTTCCACCAGCAGGAGCCTCGAGCGAAGCAAGATACGCTATATCGTCTGAAGTGAAACGGTAGTCTTCGATGACCTCGAGCACATGATCGATGCCGCATGCGATAGCATACCCACCTTGAAACGGATTAGTACGGAAAAAGGCGTGAAAACACGCCTCTTCCTCAAGCTTATTGCATTCCCAATAGCCTTGCGCCATGGTCAGCTGATAGAGATCGGTCAAAAGAGAATAGTTATGACTGCCCACCGGCATTGTTCTCTCCCCCCGTCGTATGGCTACGACGCCGTGATCTGCGATGCGTTGAAGCACCTTGGCTATTCGCATCCTGCTTGCCCTTCGGATTCTCGCGAAGCGAACTTAAGCCAGAGGACTTCTGACCAGGACGCGCTCCTTGCGCACCACCATTCTTGCGATTGCTGTTGTTCTGCCTATTTCCCTGAGCATTGTTCGAGCGTTTGTTCTGACCATTCGAAACGCCACCACGATTGCGACGATTGCGCCCCGAAGATTCCTTCTTGCCAGAACGCGCGCCTTCACCCCCGCGATCGTTCGATTGCTTTTTCCCTTGGTTGTTCTTCTGCGAAGAACTCGAGCGATTCTCCCCCTCTTTGCTGCCACGATTACGACGACGCTTGCGGCGCTTACCCTCTTTCTCAGCCGACGAAGACGAACCTTCCCCATCGAGACGAGCAGCAGGGCGTGCACCAACAGGAATATCATCGCCACTGAAGTTGATCACATCCACTAAACCTGCGCCGCCAAGTGCATCGAACTGACTCTTCTGCACGTATTCCTCATACACGTCAGCACTGATCACATGAGGCCGTCTTCCTTCTTCGGGAGCCTCGAAATCCTCCAGCGGAATCTTCAAGTTCGAACCGTCTTCGAGCGTGATCGTGATCCGTTCAGAAGGCACGTTGATATCCGTTACCTTCGCGATGCCATCGGGCGTTTCAATCTTCGCGCCCATCTTAGGGGCACGCGAATTGAATTCCTTATACGTATCGTATTCATAACGCAAGCAGCACATGAGCCTACCGCACACACCCGAGATCTTCTGCGGATTGAGCGAAAGGTTCTGTTCCTTCGCCATGCGAATCGATACGGGCGAGAATTCGCCACCAAAACGCGTGCAGCACAATTCTTGGCCACAATGCCCCAAGCCGCCGATGATGCGCGCACCATCACGCACACCGATCTGACGCATATCGACACGCACATGAAAATAAGAAGCAAGTTTACGCACGAGCTCGCGGAAGTCGATGCGCTCTTCTGCTTCGAAATAAAAGACTGCCTTATCACCTTCGAAAAGGTACTCAACGAGCACCGGATGCATATCTTTGTTAGACTCAAGTGCAATTTCCTTGAACGCACCGAGCGCCTGGGCGCTCTTTTCTTCGAGTTCGCGCACCTTATCCATGTCTTCCGGCGTTGCCAAACGCACAACCTCTTTGAGTGGAGATTTCAGATCTTTGACAAGATCGTCGCTCACTTCGAGAATATCCGATGTTGCAATGCCGTATTCAAGACCGCGACTCGTGTTCACGATAACATCGTCGCCGGCGCGTATATCTAAATCGGTTGGATCGAACCAAAGAACCTTAGGTCCGACCTGCAGCTTAATGGGAGCCACCCGAACCATAAAAAACCTCTCTTATCGTAAAAAGAAGCGTGTCGAGACACGTTTCTGTAGAAACATTATAGGCGATCGCCTTATCGCAACGATAGGTTGCATCGATCGCACGAACCAAGCCCGCAGGCGTTGTACGCGCCGCAGCTTGCTCCAGATCATTCATCACATCAATATTAACAATCTGCTCGACTGCCTGAGATTTAATCATCAAAACGTCACGTAACCAGGATCGAATGATCGAAGTAACTTGTGCAAGCGATTCGAGTGAAGCTTTCGTAAGCACACGCTTATTGCGAGCCTCGATCTGCTTGAGCGCCGCCTTGCTCAAGAACTCTTCGGATTCATTGATTGCTTCAGCTTGTTCGCTCTGAACAACATCGACCCACGCCTTTGCGCTCTTCACGAGCTCAGCAGCGTATTCAAGCACATCGCGTTCGTCCGAAAGCGGCAGCAACGTAAGAATCTCCAGGATACGGCGGCGAAAGCCAGTCTTTTCTGGGCTCTTGCAGAATCCGATAGCTTTCGTGACCGACCCATTGCATGCCTCGACAGCAATGCGCGCCTGCTCTGCACTCACTCCGGTGTTCTGCGAAATGATACCCGATGCCTCTGTGGTAGGAATATGGCGAAACGGCACCACCTGACAGCGCGAAACGATAGTAGGAAGCACTGCATCCTTCGTACGTCCAAGCAGGATGAATACCACATTCTCCGGCGGCTCTTCGAGCGTTTTCAAAAAAGCATTCGCTGCCTGCGTACCCAAAAGATCAGCGCGATCGATGATATAGATCTTGCGCGTAGCTTGGATTGGGGCAAGATGCGCATCAGCCACCACTTCACGGATCTGATCGACCAGGTAGCCATGGGCGCCCTCAGGCTCGATGAAGTGAATGTCGGGATGATTTCGGCGTACCGCACGCCTACAGTGGTCGCAGGTCATGCAGCCTTGGTCGGGGCAGATGAGCGCCTGAGCAAAGGCATAAGCAGCCGAAGTCTTATTGGAGCCAGGAGGGCCCGTGAACAGATAGGCATGGCTCAAACGCCCAGTGCGCAGCGTGGTGCGCAGGTAATCACGAACCTGAGCTTGACCGAAAATACTCTCGAATACGTCGGCCACCCGCATCAATCCTCAGAAAGATCGATGCGCGCCTTTTCGCTGGTATCACGCTGAAGGATCGGATCGAAGAAGCCCTCTTTCCATACGAAGGAATCGCTCCCCCAACCGAAGATGTCTTTGATCTGGGTGAAAATGGCACGCGCGGTTTCATCTTTCGCGCCCGAAGAATTAACGACGCGAATGCGCTCAGGGTTTTCCGCCGCGATCGAAAGAAAACCGTTGTTTACGCGCGCATGGAAGCTTGTACCCGCCTGCTCGAGGCGGTCAGCATCACCATGATGCGTTGCACGTTCGAGGCCCTCTTCGGCAGAAGCGCCTGTGGTGAGCAGGATCGTGCGGCAGGGATGCACCCCTTGACAAGCAAAGCTGTTCGCTTGGCGCACGAATGACATCGGAAGCCCACGACCGTACACCTGATAGGCGATGGTCGAATCGTAGAAACGGTCGAGCAGCACCACAGCCCCTCGCGCGAGCGCCGGGATGATGACCTCACGAATGATCTGAGCACGCGCTGCTTCATAGATGAGCAGCTCTGATTCAGCACATAGACCAGCATTCTTAGGGTCGAGTACGATAGCGCGCAAGTCTTCACCTACGCTCGTGCCACCTGGCTCACGAAGGCAGATGACCTCATGACCCATCGCCCGTAAGCAGGAAGCGAGGAAGGTAATGTGCGTTGTTTTCCCTGCGCCATCTCCCCCTTCAAAGGTGATGAAGATGCCGGCAGTTTTTTTCTGTTGATCTTGATCAGCCACCGAAACCTCAATCTTCAAGCAAATAGATGCTCGTACCTAGGGTATCGATCCCCACGAACACTGGAAGATCGACCACATCGATACGCCTGAGCGCCTCGGTTCCCAGATCGTCATAGGCAAGCGTCTCATCGCCTACAACACACTTAGCAAGAAACGCTGCAGCACCACCCGTTGCCACGAAATAGACTGAAGAGTATTCCTTGCAGGCTTTCTTCACGTCGTCCGAGCGTTCGCCCTTGCCGATCGTGCCGGTAAGGCCCATCGACATGAGCAGAGGCGCTGCGAAATCCATGCGCGAAGATGTGGTAGGACCGATCGCGCCGAAGGGCCTGCCTGCTTTAGGGGGTGTGGGGCCGGCATAGAAGATGACCTGGCCGGCGAGCCCATAAGGCAGCGTCTTGAGCTTTTTCTCGCGGATCTCATCGAGCAAGCGAATATGACCAGCATCACGCAAAGTATATACAGGACCGGTGAGCAGACAAGCATCGCCCGCACGCAGCGAGCGAGCATCAGCCTTGCTCAAGGGGAGTTGAATATGCTTATAGTTCAACGGTGAGCCTCCTCAACGCCGAGCAACCCATGTTCACCGCTACCGGCAAGGCAGCGATATGACAGGGTGCAGTTTTCACACGCACGCCAAGCGCAGTGGTGTCTCCGCCCAAACCGCCAGCACCGATGCCCGTTGCATTGATGGCTTCGAGCAGCTCCTGTTCGAATGCGGCAGTTTCAGAATCGGGAGCAGCAATATTGAGCGGACGCATGAGCGCGAGCTTGGAAAGCCCCGCCACTTTATCGAAGGTGCCACCCACGCCAACTCCCACCACGAGTGGCGGGCAGGCATTCGCCGCTTTCTCCTCTACACAGGCGAGCACCGTATCGATAACACCTTGCTTGCCCGCATTGGGTGTGAGCATGACAACACGGCTCGCGTTATCCGAGCCGCCGCCTTTGAGCATCATATGCAGACGAGCAACGCCCGGTTCATCCACCAAACGCAATTCGCAGAAGGCTGGTGTATTGTCGCCCGTATTCGTACGATCGAACAGCGCATCACGCACGACCGACTTGCGCAGCTTCGAATTGATGAAGCCTGCCGCTACCGATTGGTTGACCTTCGAGAAGACATTGGCGTTGAGCGCGATATCGGGACCAACCTCCAAACACAGCCATACCGTGCCCGTGTCTTGGCAGATGGGTACGTGATCTTCGTTGGCGATCTGCGCATTCAGCACCAACTGATCGAGCACGATCTTCGCACGTTCATGCGTTTCACGATCGCGAGCGGCGATGAGCGCTTCCAAGATATCGGGAGGCAGAATGCTTGCCAGTCGCGGAATGGAGACGAGCAATGCATCGGAAATGGTATTTGAGGAAAGAACCTGCATGTAAACCAACTACTTTCGAGAAACACCTTATGCGGGAAGGTTTTCGAGACCCTTCTTCACGCTTGCAGCAGATTCCTGAAGTGCTGCCATTTCGTCTTCTGTAAGATCGAATTCTACGATCTCTTCAACGCCATTCTTGCCGAGGCGTGTGGGAATATTCATGTAAAGGTCATGCAAGCCGTAGGGACCATCAATATAGGAGCACACGCTCATGACCTCATGGGAGTCGGTGAGGATCGCTTCGACCATCTTCGCAATGGAAGCGCCTGGAGCGTAGTAAGCAGAGCCCGTCTTCAGGTGGGCGACCACTTCTGCACCGCCCTTCACGCAACGCTGCACCACTTCGGCGACCTCTTCTTCACTCATCAGCTCGGTGATAGGACGACCTGCAACAGTGGTATAGCGAGGCCAGCACACCATACCTTCGCCATGTGCGCCAAGCGCCCATGCGACCACATCCGCCGGATCGCAGCCGAGCTTTTCGCAGACAGCGAACGAAAGACGCGCGGAATCGAGCACGCCGCCCATGCCCATCAGACGATTGCTGGGCAATCCCGATTTCTGGTACGCAAGATAGGTCATAACATCGAGCGGATTGGTGACACAGATATAGATGGCATCGGGGGAATACTTGATAGCCTCATCGATGACCGAAGACATGATGCCCGAGTTCACACCGAGCAGGTCTTCGCGCGTCATACCAGGCTTGCGAGCGATGCCTGCGGTGATGACCACAACATCGGAATCGGCAGTAGGAGCATAGTCGTTCGTGCCAGTAACGCTTACCGTGAACTTCTCGACCGAACGCATGTGCATCATATCGAGCGCCTTGCCCTGCGGCAGACCTTCGGCCACATCGACCAAGACCACATCGGCGAGATTCTTGCTTGCGATGATATGTGCTGCAGTCGCGCCGACATTACCTGCACCAACGATGGTTACCTTACTCACGATTCCCTCCTGGAGTTCTTCAATAGATTCATTATCCTCTATTGTAAAGGTGAACAACCCCGCAAGGAAGCACTTTACGGCCGCATTCGCATTTCTGCAGTTATTCCGACACCTCTATTGTGCTGATACCGGCATCCATGCTGCCACCAGAAAAAATAAACAGGACATCAAAGCGCTCGAATCATACGGGGAGCAGCGAACAGAGAAGATACACTTCTAGCTAGAAGTTCTTATAATCAAAACGCAAATTTAAACATGCTGAGCACCATAAATCAGGAGGTGATTGCGCATGTTTCCTTCTATCTCGTACATTCATTCTCCCCTATTGAACCGAATTCCATTTCTTTCGTCAGCGTGAGCAATACGTCAAAGGAGGAATCATGGATTCGATAACTGAAAATGCACTGTTTTGCGACTACTATGCGCAATGGGTCCAAGTCTATAAAGAGGGTGCGATTCGCGATGTGACAATGGGTAAATATCGTTTGACCCTTTCATGGCTCAAACGGTTAATCCCTTCACTGAGAATCAAAGATCTTGATCGTACCTCTTATCAACAGCTCATCAATGATTACGCCAAGGGACACGAGCGCCAAACAACGATGGATTTTCATCACCAGCTTAAAGGCGCGATTCTGGATGCAGTTGACGAAGGTCTTTTGCAAAGAGACCCAACACGCAAGGTGATCATAAAAGGCAAACCTCCCCGGCAGAAGAAGATAAAATATCTCAATCAATTTGAATTACACGCTCTTTTAGCAGATCTTGATCTAGGCGATGAGGTCAACTGGGATTGGCTTATTTTGTTGGTCGCAAAAACAGGATTGCGCTTTTCCGAGGCACTCGGATTAACACCCGCTGATTTCGATTTCACTCATCAAACTGTCTCGATCAATAAAACATGGAACTACAAAGGTGATGGCGGGTTTGTTCCAACAAAAAATGCTTCTTCTATGCGGAAGGTTCAGTTGGATTGGCAGCTTATCATGCAATTTGCCAATCTGGTCAAAGCTCTGCCCAACGAAGAACCGCTCTTTGTAAAAGGAAAAGTCTACAACTCAACTGTTAACGGGATTCTTGCTCGGCACTGCAAGAATGCAGAAGTACCTATCATATCCATCCATGGGCTCAGGCATACTCATGCCTCAATCCTGCTCTTCGCGGGCGTTTCTATCGCAAGCGTTTCAAGAAGACTTGGGCACGCGAGCATGACCACTACGCAAGAAACCTACTTACATGTCATTCGAGAACTTGAAAACCAGGATGTTGACCTTGTCATGCGATCTTTGGCCTCTCTTCTGTAATGCGCAACCCATCAACACTCACGCTGACGAAAGATTAGATCGAGAAGCTTACGCTGTTTTCAAAATTCTTCTTCACACAGTAGTTTCTGTGTTATGGAACTTCTTTAAAGGTAATAGTTCTCTCACCATGCTAGAATTTCCAAAAGAGGGAAAGGATGCGAGATGTCTCGAAACAAGGAGAGAAATACGAAGATCAACTCCGCTGCGGTCAATCTTCGCATACCTTCTGCTGTGCTTGAATCGATGGTTGATGCTATTACAGATGCAGTGCCCACCGATAGTATTTATATTTTTGGTAGCTATGCACGTCGTGAGGAGCTTCCTTCAAGCGATGTTGATATTATGGTTGTTACCGAAAATGACAATGAAAGACCTATCCGATACGCCACCAAAGCTTCGACATCAATCTCAAAGCTTATGTACGATGCTGGCCTCGACTATGATCTGTTGACGCGGTTTCGCGATGATTACTTGGACCGCCAGGCTAGGCGCACAACGGTAGACTATGCTATCGCCAACGAAGGCGTGAAGATCTATGGGTAGCGAGTTTCGCGGTCTTCTTTATGCAGCATCAGTGGATGTTGAGACTATAGAAGCGCTCTCTTCGTTAGGGGTTGCGAGGTATGCGGAAAGCATCGGCTACCATTCCCAACAAGCTGCAGAGAAGTTGGTGAAATCGGTATTCGAAAAGAACAATGTGGCTTTTCCCTTCACGCACAACATTTCATCGTTACTTATCCGCGCTCATGATTTGGGATTTCTTGATTTTGACGATGAACTTCTCGAACATGCTTCTTACCTTTCAAGCCTCATATCGCTCACGCGTTATGCGGATGCGCCAGATTTTCAGGAAGGCGAAGCCCTGGATGCTATGCGTGCTTTCAAGGCTATTTCTCAGATGATTTCCGACAACGGATATGAGTCCATCACTTTGTCGTCATATTGAGGCAGGCTTCGAGAGGGCTAACTCGCTTGCGATTCTCGGTATACGAAGGAAAGGGTTCGGCCGCTCTCGTCTAACCATTCGGTCCATCCATTGCAGCTTCCGCCAAGAACAAAAACAGCAGCAGCGCTTGGGCTATCGAAATGAAGTGTACAACCGAGCTCATACACGCCCTCGTTCTCCATGCTTAGTTCACCAGATGCGATAAGCTGGCTTCTCAGCGACTCAATCTTATTGTTGGGATTCCGTTTGGTGCCAGCACATGTGCCAACATCAACCTTTGACCCAGGAAGAACATCGAATGACCCTTCAGCGGCATTGTATCTCCCTAGTCCTTTTATGCCACGTCGATAAGTGTGGAACAGCTGTCCTGGTATAACTATCGAATCATCTCCCACAGCATCGAGTCCAAATCCGAGTAGCGCCATACGGAACAGAATATCCTCATGAAGCGCATGAATGAACGTTTCGTTATATGGACTGATATAGGGCTTAGGATCGTTGGTGTTCTCGACTTCATAAGCGCCGTGTTCTTTGATATATCTGATAGCGATGGACTCCAAACCACTCACTACGTCCATGCTGAACTCGGCGTCAGGCGCAAGAAACATTACAGCCTTGTTCCACCAATTCTTCCTTTTGTTATGATCGTCAAGTCGCTGGATACCTTGGACGGTCTGTCCAGCATACACGCGCTTTAACCTGCCCTTATTATCATCAAGAAGATAATAGATTCCACGCTTGGGTATTTCTGGGAGTCCTTTTGCTTCGCCAAGCAGCTCTCTCGGTATTACTATGGTGACCAAAGTAGACCCCGCAATGCGGCAAATCTTAATTCCTTCTGCATCCCCATTGATTACCTGCATTGTGAGAGTTTTGAGGTCGATCATGATGGCCTTTCGTCATGGACTTTCAAAGACGATTCTACATTAAATGTGTTTGGATAATCTCAGCAGCATTCACCTTGTCAGAACACAACATTGATCAAACTTACGCTGATGAAGGGTGATGAGGTTATCGAGATGGAGGAAAACCAATCCGGCAGCCTCCTGTTCGTGCATGGAGGGCATCAAGAGAACAACATCGGCTAGGGTATCCTGCGACACATTGATATGTTGAGCACCCTGAGCTCTGTGAGTAATTTGCTCGCGAATAAAAGGGGAACCAAGAAGATATTTAATGAAAATAGGGTTATACTCACCGACTTTTTTACCTCTTATCACGAATCCTCCGAAAGCGGATGAAACATGCTGGTCAAGATACACGTTAGACGTTCCGGCATCCTCCTGATTTTCCGAGCTGCGCTGAAACAGTACATCACCGTACTCAACACAATAGCGGCTAGCTTCTTCGCAATTCAGGCGAGCTTTGCCCCTTACTGTCTCGTGCGTAATGAATTCATCATCAAGAACATCCATGACACTGATAAGCGGAATCCCGCTTCCAAATGACTTGCTGGAGCCATTAAAACCATTTTGGAAAAGAAGCAGCTCTCCCAACTTACGCTGTTCCCAAGGGTCAGTAAATCCTTCAAAGCGGATTTCAGGGAAGGTCTCTCCGGGCTTCGGAAACATCTTGTCGAGCATCGATTTCTTCACCGTGCACAACTTGTCATACTTACGCTGATGAAGGGTGATAAGAGTATTGAGGTCACAGAGATATTGGCCAATTTGACGCTGTTCATTGATGGTGCTTGGCAAAGAAACGGATATGCTCTCAACGTCGGATGAGTTAAACGACGGCAAAGCTCCAACTTGAATCAAGCTCGTCAAATCAAGACATTCAAACAATGCTCGACCGAATTGAGTGTCAAGCAGACTTGAATCCATTGAAAACGCCATGGTGTTGTTATCCAACAGAAATGGCTCATTTACCAGCCGTTTCCTGTTCAACATGACTGCGGCACCAACCTTAGCAAAGAAGATTGCGGGCACCTGATTAATCGGGCGCCAACCCATACGTGCGATTTGCTCAGCTGTCACGTAATTGTTTGACGCAACCAATTCGTACTCGTTTCCCGGTGTGTTCATGTCTGAGACTTTAAAGAAAGGCGTCCCCTCAGTACCACCTTGCTCTGCATCTGGGAAACCTATTCCTGACTGAGCAAAGCCAAGCTCACCTAACTTACGCTGTTCCCAAGGGTCAGTGAATCCTTTAAAGCGGATGGCAGGTACGCGACTCATCAAAGCTCACCACCTAAGAGCTTAGCAAGCTCACCCACTCCAGCCATATCGAACTCATTGCCAGTAAGGTTTTCTAACATGCCAACAAGCTCAGCCTCGATGCTTTGTATTTCTGCATCAATATCAGCATAGGTTGTTGCGTATTTGTCTCTCAAGGTACCTACTTTTGCAACCAACTCGTCTACCACAGCATTTGGAAGCGATCCGAGTTGCTGAATCAATGGCTTATTCCACTTTGCATCCAGTAAACTACACACCTGATCATCATTGAGATTCTCAATGGTATCTTTGGTCTTATCCTTAAGTATCGCCTCAGCTTCCTTAAGCTTCTTCTTAACCGCCTTTTCCTCATCAAAGAGAGCACTTGCCCGCTCGAGCTTGCTCGGAAGCGAATCTGTCTCATTTGCCTCAACACCCATATCAGCCTTAAGTGTCTTTACAACACCTTTGATCTTGTTTGCTACAAAGGCATCATTGTTGTCGTTCAGGGCATCAGCTGCTTCCTGCTTCTCGTCTTCGCTCAGTTCGTCCAAGATCTCAGCAACTCCAGAAGCAATAGCAGAAAGTCGTTCCTTAAGAGCAACAATCTCGGCAGCCTCATCACTCAATAGCTCATGTTGCACCAGCTCGAAGGGCAATACGCGACCAACCCAACCGTCTTGTACCTCAACGTCTTTACCTTTCTTCTTTTTGACAACCATATTGGGGTCAACACAGCGCACCGCATCAAATCCCTCAGTCTGAATAATTTCTAAATCAATAACTATTTGCTGCCACACATCATCGAGCATTTGGTAAGCATCATAGCGATCAACTAACGGAATACCTTCGAGACGACGGAACACCTCAGCAGCAATGATGCTCTCCTCTTTATCGCGCGAGACCAGAGTTGCCTCATCCACCAACTCGTCATAAAGCCACATTCCGAAGTCGTTGAAGCGGTTACGGTACTCATCGGTAAAAGATCGCACACTTACACAAGCACGAATAGCGTCAGCCACATCATCGGCCTTAAGACGCATGCTCGCTTCGTTTACCTTCTCGAAGAGCTCGTTGCGCAAACCTGGAAAAGCATCCCAATAAGGTGCAAGCGCATCAATTTCACTCGTAGGAATACCGCCAAACATGGTTGCATAAATATCCCAACTCTCTACCATCTCCGAAGAGTCTACATAGCGTGGAATATTCAGATTGTAGTCGTTGTCACGCACCTCTTGCTTGGATACAGAACGGCAGAAGCGTTCAACATCTTCACGAACTTCATATGCATCCACGATGCGGCGGATATCAGATGCACGAAGTTTATTGTTCTTTCCTTCCTTCACAAAACCCTTGGATGCATCAATGATCAGGATGTCGCTATTGTCACGATTTTTCTTGAGAACCATGACGATAGTAGGAATACCTGTTCCAAAGAAGATGTTTGCAGGCAGTCCGATGATGGCATCGATCTTGTCGTTCTCGACGAGATTGCGGCGTATCTGACCTTCTTCCCCACCACGGAATAGCACGCCATGCGGCAATACAATGCACATGATGCCATCAGGTTGCAGATGATAAAGATCGTGAAGCAGAAAAGCGTAATCAGCCTTGCTCTTAGGTGCGATCCCATAATCATCGAAGCGAGGATCGGGACCGTTTGGCGCATCCCAACGCTGCGAATAAGGCGGATTAGAAACGCATGCATCTACAAACAACGGCTCATAGGTCTCGGGGTGGCCATCCTCGAAGAACGGCCAGTCTTCAGCAAGCGTATCACCATTGCGAGTGATGATATTGTCTGGTTGAATACCGCGCATAACCAAATTCATACGCGTGAGATTGTAAGTATTCTCCTTGAGCTCCTGAGCATAGTACTTGATGCGGCCAACATTGCCCGTACGATGCGCCACCGCTTGACCAATATTGATAAGCAGCGATCCTGAACCACTAGTGGGATCATAGATCTCGATTTCCGTTCTATCTTTCAGATGCTCCGCCACAATCTCTGACATGAGAACAGATACCTCATGAGGCGTATAGAACTCACCAGCCTTCTTTCCTGCATTGGCAGCGAAATTAGAGATGAGATACTCATAGATGTAACCGAGCACATCGTATCCCTGCCGTCCATCCATCGGAATGTCCTTGATGAGATGCAGAAGTCCGCTGATAGCTTTAGTGCGTGCGCCCGAAGTGTCTCCCAACTTAGAAAGGCCAGTCTCGAGGGTTTCGAAAATATGATCGAATACATGCTTATGGTTAGGATTAACCAAACGGCCGAAAGCCGATAGCGCGTCAGTTACATCAGACACATCGAAGTCTGAACCCTTAGCAAGCCAAGATGAATACAGATCTTCGTAAGCAATAAAGTAACCTATGTTCGTGCGTACGAAATCAACAACATCTGGATTCTCTTCGTTGAGAGTGGCAAAGTCGTTTTCCTCAAACCCTTGAGAAACAAGCCAAGCTTCTTCTTTCTCAGAAAGAAACTTGTAAAAAATGAAGCCGAGGATGTAGTCCTTGTACTCACTTGCATCAATCTTGGAGCGCATCTCGTTTGCTGATGCCCAAATCTTAGAAGCGAGCTGTTGTTTGTTCATAAAAGTATCCTTGAAATAACAAAATGAGCAGGTAAATTAATTATAAAGTAAAACTTACACTCTTCCCGAGCGTGAGTGTCTCTTTCTCGCCTTCAGTGTAAGCGAGACTTAACATCTTATTAGGGTCATTTTAAGGACACGCTATCCTGCTAGTCTTGGTAAGCAATCGGTTGCGCAAGAACAAAACAAAGCGCCCAAAAGAAGCGGATTCGCATCATTTGAGCGCTTGATTAAAACTAGTTTGCCGCAAGACTTACTAGTCACATTTTATAATCACTTAAGCACTTACTTCTTAGCAGCTGCTTTCGTGGTCTTCTTCGTGCTCGATTTCTTCGCCGTGGATTTCTTGGCACCTGCCTTGCCCTTGCTTGATGCCTTGCTCTTTTCCTTCTTCTCCTTCGAAGGACAGCTGAAGTTCGGGCAGAGTTTCCAGGGGCCACGTGCCGTCGTGACGATGACCATCGGCGCACCGCAGTCTTCGCACACCTCTTCAGTAGCGGTGAGTGCACCGTATTGCGGCAGCGGATAACCCGTCTGGCAGTCGTCGTAGTTCTCGCAACGGATGAAGCGCTTGAGCGTGCGCGGATTCTTGTGCGCAATGAGCTTAGCTTCCTTGCCCTGCTCTGCACACGTCGGGCACGTGCCCACCACCAGATCGGGCTCTTTGTTTGTCTCGCATTCAGGATCGATGCAAAGCACGCGCGGCTTCGAGCGGAACGCCGTTACCTTGATCTGCGGCATGCCGCACGTCGGGCACTTCTCTTCGAGCGCCTCGATCTTACCCTTCGGCAGCGGATAGGTGACATCGCAATCAGGCCAGCCCGCACAACCGATGAACATCGAGCGCGTCTTCTGGGAGGACCGCAACTGCAGATCCTTTCCGCACTTCGGACAGGGGCCCACATACGCATCGGCAGCAACCGCATCCGCGAGCGCGTCGCGCACTTCTTCCTGATGCGGCAAAAGATTCTCAAGCTCCTGCGCCAACAGATCGCGCGAATGTCGAACGACCTGCACCTTTTTGCTCTCGCCTGCTGCGATCTGCGACATCTCCTCTTCCAAGTTCGCCGTCATGGCAGAACTGGTGATATGCGGCGCGAACTTATCGAGCGCATCGATGACCGCGATGCCGAGCTGCGAAGGCTCGATCGGATCATTCTGCACGTACTTGACCGTGTAGAGGCGCTCGATGATGGAATGGCGGGTCGATTTCGTACCCAACCCCAGCTTTTCCATCTCCTGGATGAGCTTACCCTGCGAATAGCGCGCAGGCGGCTCGGTCTGCTTGTGCGTCTTGGTCGCACCACCGAAGTCGAGCATCTCGCCCTCTTCGAGTGCGGGCAACTGCTCGTCCTTCTTGAGACCATAAGGATAGATCGCACGGAATCCCGGTTTCACGAGCACGTCACCCTTTGCAGCGAACGGTTCCCCATTCACCTCGAGCGTGACCTTCGTGCCCTCGATCACCGCAGGTTCGGAAAGCGTTGCCATGAAACGACGCGCGATCAGGTTGTAGAGCTTGTATTCCGCCGGTGGCAGCATCTCTGGTGTTGCCAGGTTCGTTGGATGGATGGGCGGATGGTCGGTCGTCTCCGTTTTGCCGCGCGTGGCCGTAAGCTTATCCTTCTTGAGCAGCTCTTCTGCGAACGGACGATACGCCGGATTGCCCGAGATGCGTTTCAGGATGTCGCGCAGGTCGAGCGATGAGGGGTAGACCGTGTTATCAACGCGCGGATACGAGATGAAACCATCCATATAAAGGCTCTCAGCTAGACGCATCGTACGCGCGGGCGTGAGACCCTCAGCACTCGCAGCCGCCATGAGCGAAGTGGTATTGAAGGGAACAGGGGCAGCCTGCTTGCGTTGCTTCTTCTCGATCGCTGCAACGCGTGCGCTCGTAGCGCCCGCAACGTGCTCCATGACCTGATCAGCTTCGCTCTCGACCTTGAATCGCGCCGTGGCATGATTCGCCGAGAACTCCAAATCCTTGTGACTGAAATCACCCTTGATGACCCAATAGTCTTCAGGCACGAACGCCAAACGTTCACGTTCGCGTGCAACGATAAGCGCAAGCGTAGGGGTCTGCACGCGTCCTGAAGAGCGCACATTACCATAGCCCGCAAACTTCACGAGCGTAAGATAACGCGTGAGCACCGCACCCCAAATAAGGTCGATGTCTTGCCTTGATGCACCCGCCTGAGCCAGGTCGACATCAAGCTCGACCAGGTTCGTGAAAGCGCGTGTGATCTCCTCTTTCGTGATAGCAGAATAGCGTGCGCGGCTCACCGGCGCGTCTTCGTTCACCTCACGAATACACATGAGCGCATCAGAGCCGATCAACTCTCCCTCACGGTCGAAGTCGGTCGCGATCACGATCGAATCAGCCTTCTTCGCCAGGTTCTTGAGCGAACGGATGATGTCCTTCTCTTTCGGAAGTTTCTCAATGGGCGCATAGATAAGATACGGAAGCGCGTCCATCTTCCAAGCATTGAGTTCGACTCCATCTGGAACGAACGGTTTCTTCTTCTTGAAAGGTGGTTTTGGCAGATCGGCAGGAAGATCGGCAGGGATCATCTCACCATTAGCATCGACCCCGATCCAGCCGCCACGCTTCTTATAGGTGAGTGCCGGTACGAAATTCGGCTCTAAGATATGTCCACGCAGACCGATCGTGACCCATTCTTCGCCATCGCGTTCAAAGCGATAGACAGGGGTCGAGTACACCTTGTCTGCTTTCGGCTTTCCAACGCCGAGCAGATCAGCGATCTTCTGCGCTGCGATATTCTTCTCGGTTACAACCAGTTTCACACGAAGCCCCTTTCCCAGATTTAACGTGCGTGGGGATGCTTTGGACCAGACGGCCCAAATACGATTCGTAAGGATACACGAAACATATACGAATGAAAAGAAATGGGCGAACGCTCACACGAACTTTTCACGTCCGATGTCGAACGGCTGAGTAGTTTGTCGTCTTTAGTCGCGCATCACGCGAGGATAAGGATCCCCGCAGGTCATCTTGCCTTCAGGGCATGCACCGCGCACACATCCCGCACCTGCATCCTTGAAGATGTAAGGAGCGGTCGGACGCACCAGTTCAAGCATACGATGCGCAAGTTCGCGAATCTCCCACTGCGCGCGATTACAGCAGCGCAATTCGAAGAAATGCAGCAGCTCACGAATGTTCATCGTGATAACGATCTTGCTTTCGGCCGCATTAGGAAGGATGTAGCGCGCGTCTTCAGCAGGAATACCTGCTTCGAGCATGGTCTGATATGCGGTAAGGATCGTATCGATAGCATCATCGAACACCGCATTAGCATGTTCGTCTTCTGCCACGGTCGCAGGCTTTACGATACCTACCCCGTCGGTGAACTTCACGTAGCGTTGAGATTGCTGGTTGAAGCTCGCCAGGCGATGGCGCACCAACTGATGCGTGAGCGCGCGCGACACCCCATCAACGGCGAACGTGTAGCTCACATGCTCGAGCGTAGAGAAATGACCCGACTTCATAATGGTAGAGAGCACGCTTTCCACGCGCTCAGGAGGCATAGTTTCCATGAGCTCTTTTGCTCCAACCGGCGCATAGCATAGACGCGCAGCAGTCGCGACAGCACGTTCGGGATCTTCAGGATACTGGAGCAATTCAACATTCATGGTCTACCTCCCTATGATCATGATGGTCACCCTATCATAAAGGAGAGCCAGCGCGAGGTAGGCACTGGCTCGGTAAAGAAACGTTTTAATCGTGAGACGCAACGGATTCAACGAACCCTCACTACGCAGCCTCGCACAATCGAACTGACTACTCGTCAACCTCGACCTCGATGCGCTCGAACGTGCTTCCTGGCGCCCCACAGATCGGACAGATATAATCTTCAGGCAGTTCATCTGCATATTCGATATATCCACAGATCGGGCACCTCCAACCTACGCGCATCTTCTTCGCACCGCTAGAGCCTGCAGCCGCAGAAGCCTCTTCCTTCGCTTTCACATCCGCATCAAGCTCATCACTCGAGAAGCTCGATGCGTTCTTTGGCGTACGTCCACCTTTCACCTCATGGTAGTAGGCATACGTCATCGGTTCGAGATGCTCGACCTTCTCGGCCGCAACTACATCGCCCAAGAAGAAGATATGCGTTCCTAGATCGAGCTGCTCTTTGACCTTAACGGAGAAATGAGCGCAAATCTGCTCAGCAACGTAGGGAATTCCCTGCAAAGACTCCTTATCCTCGAAATCCAAGAACTTATCGGTGTCCTCGCTCGTATGGAAACCGAACATGCCGATAAGCTCCATCGAAGCTTCTTTGCACACAACGCTTACTTCGAACTTGCCTGTTTCAAGAATGCCCTGGGTGGTGTAGTTATCCTTGTTGATCGCAATGCTCACTTGGGGCGGGTCCGACGTTACCTGCGCGAAGGTATTGACCACACAGCCGACCGCCCTCCCATCCTTCATCGAAGAAACGATATAGAGCCCATAGGATAGATCGCGAAATGCACTTTTATCGATCATAATTACCCCCTGTAATTACGGTTGTTTTCTTCAATTCTGACAGATTAGCAGAATCTTCAAAAGAGCCGTAAGTCTTTTGTAGGATAACAAGACAAAGATGTCTCACAGTGCACAAAAAAGGAAGAGAGTCCAAACGTGCGACTCTCTTCCTTTTCACTCCTCTTACGAAAATGTTGTCGTAAAGATATGTTTTAGCATGCACTGTAAGCAAACGGGCGACTATTCAGCGCTCTCCTCTGCAGATGCTTCAGTTGCCTCCGCTGCTTCGTTAGCTTCCACAGCCTCTTCAACAGCAGCTTCTTCCGTAGCCTCTTTTGCAGCATCCTCTGCTTCTTCGACAGCTGCTTCGGTATCAGCCTTAGCGGCTTCTTGAGCAGCAGCCTTCTTGGCATACTCTGCTGCACGCTCTGCTTTAGCAGCAGCCTTAGCTTCACGCTCTGCCTTCTTAGCAGCCTCCATTGCCTCGACCTCTGCAGCGCGCTCTGCCTTCTTAGCAGCTTCGCGAGCAGCAACGGTCTCGGTTGCGGTGCCGAATTTGTTAGCAAAACGCTGAACACGTCCGCCGGAGTCGATGAGTTTCTGGGTGCCGGTGAAGAACGGATGGCACGCGTTGCAGATATCGACGCGGAGTTCAGGTTTGGTTGAGCGGGTTTGGAAGGTGTTGCCGCACGTACACGTTACCGTGCAGTCGACATAATCGGGATGAATATCTTTTTTCATGTTGGTCTCCTTCTAGTGCCTTGGTTTCCGACCAAGTGCGAAATGAGCCTAGCTATAGTAGCACATTACTTCTTCTGTGAGGGATGAAAGCTGAAAAAGTCCGTGCGAGGGGGAAGATCGCGCACGCGATGGCGCTTTGCTTCAAGTTCGTGAGCACTACAGAGCTCTTCCATGCTGTCGAAATCGTAATTCCAGCTGAAGAATTCGTCGAAATCGAAATTCATGAAATCGCAGATCTTCTCGGTGCCACGCGGCACGATCGGATGCATGAGCAGCGTGGCGATACGCAACAGATAGAACGAATCGATAAGCGTCTGACGACGCAGCTCTTCGCTTTCCTCTTGGTCAGCCTCTTTGATATGGCTCGACCAGTACTTGTTGGCATAACGGATGAATTCGTCCATCTGCGACATGATGGAATGGAGCTCGACCTTGTACATGGTCTCCTCATAGGCGCACATCACGTTGTACACCTTCTTGAGCACCTCTTTGCTCACGCGACCAAGGGGCATGTAGCCTTCGAAGTTCTTCTGCGCTTCATAGAAGCAGCTGCGTGCAAGACGGTTGAACACCTTGGTGAGCAGCGCTCCTTCCTTGAGCACCGGATCAGCCACGCGTGGATCGTCGCGTTTTGCGGGATCTTGTTCGAAGACCTTCGGCTTGAAACCGACCGATTTCTGATCGAGCGCAAGCGCCAAGAAATGAGCTCGCAGCTGTTCGACCGTGTAATACTCGAGCAGTTCATCTGCCGTAGGTGGCTTCACCGCAGAAGACGAGGAAGCCTTCTTGTCGCCGAAGAGGATATGATGGTTCGCAATGAGCTTAGTCTGCTGCAATTCCCCATCGGGCGCATCTTCCACCACGGGCTGTTCTTCCTGAAGCGCAGCAAAGAGCGCTGGCTGGGCAACACCGTAGAAATACAGGTTATCCTGCCCGATGAATTGGTAAATATGTGCATTTTTGCTGCACCAGAATTTGCGCCAGAGCGCACGCGATAAGCCTTGCTCGTCGTTGCGTGCCATGGTGAAGGAAAGTGGCGCCCAAAGGCTTTCCGGCCAGCACCAGATCGTAAGACCGCTCACGCCATCGATCTCTGGGCACGGAATACCCCATGAAGCGTTACCCGAGATACGGAACGGCACAAGCGCCTTACCGGTTCTAAAGCGAATGTTCGCTTCGGTAAGCACAGCGCGCGCTTGATCGCGGTCGGTCACCGAAGCAAACTCGAGCTCGAAGCTCTGCTTACCCTTGGCTGCATCACGATATTCGTGCGCAGGAAGCTTATCGGCGATCTGCGTATAAGCATCGTAAAGCTCCACCTTTATATAGATGATGGGTGGAACGAGAAATTCCTTGATGGTCTTAGGGACGAGCGGGCGAACCTGTTCGTCCTGTTCAGCTGCTTCAACATAGTCCTTCACGATATAAGCAAGGCTTGGCAGATCGAAGTACCAGTTGTTCACCGTACGCATTTCAGGCACCGTGCCCGAAACCGACGAAATAGGGTTGATCAAGTCCGCAGGATCGTACTGGTGACCCAGATCGCATTCATCGGCATATGCTTTTTCGCTCTTGCATCCTTGAACAGGACAATGCCCCACCACCTGACGACCATTCAAGAACATGTCTTCTTTGGTGTCGTGGAACTGCTGAGTACTCTCAAGATGAAGAAAACCGTGATCGTAGAGGCGCTTCACATAGGCCTCGGATATAGTGTGCTGCACTTCTCCGGCATGCCCCAGCCCGCTGCCTTCGTAGATGTCGAGACTGATGTCGTAGCGCTTGAGCGTTTCAGCCTGAAGGTCATGATTGCGTTTCACGTATTCTTTGATCGTGCCAGAAAACGTTCCCGCTTCTACCTCCTTGCGATAGCCCTCTTCGATCGGTGAACCATAGCAGTCGGTTCCCGAAACAAAGCATACGTTTTCGCGCCCGATCCTATCGCGCAAAAAGCGTGCGAAGCAGTCTGCGGGCACGAATACGCCACCAACATGCCCGAAGTGCAACGGCTTATTGCCGTAGGGCATGCCAGCGGTCACGACCGCATGGCGCGGCCAAACGATGTTGCGACTAGGATAGCTGTCCATTGGTGGAAGCTCCTTCTAAGATCGTGTTTGTTGATTCCTGCGGTTGCTTTTCTTCTGCTGTTAAGAGCAGCGAAAGGATATCGACAAGCCCAAGGTCGTTCGCACCGAGATACTTGATACTGTACGAGCTTACACCAGAAAGAGAAGCAGCTTTATTGCACGCATCTTTGTACGTGCCGATCTCATCGACAAGCCCATTCTCCACACCATCGGCGCCCGTGAACGCCATGCCAGTAGCAAGCTTTTGAACAGCAGAAACTTCCATGCCACGACCTTCAGCGACCGATTCGACGAAGTTCTTGTTGATCTGATCGACCTGAGCTTGGAAGTATTTCACCTCTTCATCAGTGAGCGGGCGATTCCCATACGAAACGTCTTTGCTGTCAGCAGAGGTGATGGTGCGCACATCGATACCTAAAAGGTCGAGCAGCTTCGAATAATCGGTAACCTGGATGATCGTACCGATCGAACCGATGCTCGAGGCTTCATTGGCATAGATATAGTCGGCCTGCGAAGAGATGAGATAAGCCGCCGAAGCATTGCCCGAAGCAGTGGAGACCACGATCGGCTTCGAAAAACCCTTCACGTACTGCGCCATTTCTTCACCGGCTGCCGCGGCACCTCCGCCTGAATTCACACGAAGCACGACCGCTTTGATGGACGGATCGTTTGCAGCACTTTGCAGCTGAGCAAGAAGCCCTTCGGGCGTATTCGCGCCACCATCCTGACCGATCGTGCCATCAAGGTCGATCACGCCGATGGAATCCTGGAATGTAAGATACGGATTGGTGCGGACATTATTTCCTACAAGCGTGCCAACAAGAATGCCAAGGATCACAAGAAGCACCACGACCCATATGCGCACCCCTTTTCGTTTCTTCACACGTTTTGCGACATACGGTTGATTCGCACCATAGGGCTGACCCATCGGAGGAGGAGGCGTGGGTGAAGCTGTTTCAGGGGTAGCCGAGTTCTCAGACATTGAATTCCCTTTCGCACTCTCATCACAAAAGCTTAGAGTTCGACATCTTCCAGTTGACGACCTTGCCACTTCTTAGCGGCACGGATCAAGAATTCTTGATTGGTATTGGTTTGTTGCAGGCTCTTCAGAAGCGAATTCATCGCATTCTCCGTGCTGTTGCGGCTCGCAAGAACTCTGCGAACAGCCCAGATGAGCGGCGCTTCTTGCTGATCGAGCAGCAGGTCTTCACGACGCGTACCAGAAGCGACCGGATCAATAGCTGGGAAGATACGACGGTCCGCCAGCGCGCGATCGAGCTTCACTTCCATATTGCCGGTGCCCTTGAACTCTTCGAAGATGACCTCGTCCATCTTCGAGCCCGTATCGACCAGAGCAGAAGCCAGAATGGTAAGACTGCCACCGCCTTCGATGTTACGTGCAGCACCCAAGAATTTCTTGGGTGGATAGAGCGCTGTTGAATCGACACCACCAGAAAGAATACGACCCGATGCAGGTTGCGCCAGATTGTACGCACGTGCAAGGCGCGTAAGCGAATCGAGCAAGATGACCACATCCTTGCCCTCCTCGACCATGCGCTTCGCGCGCTCGATGACCATTTCAGAAACGGCGATGTGGTTTTCGCTCGGCATATCGAACGTGGAAGCGATCACTTCACCACGGATCGAACGCTGCATGTCGGTAACCTCTTCAGGGCGCTCATCGACAAGCAAGCACATGAGGTGAACTTCAGGGTTGTTCGCCGTGATGGAAGCAGCGATGTCTTTCAAGATGGTGGTCTTACCGGCCTTCGGCGGTGAAACGATGAGACCGCGCTGGCCCTTACCGATCGGCGAGCACAGATCGATCACGCGTGCAGTGAGCGTGTTCTTGCCATGCTCCATAACCAAGCGTTCATCAGGGAATACCGGAGTGAGGTCGGAGAACTTCACACGTTTGCCCAACTCTGCGATGGGCGTGCCGTTCACGCTTTCGATCTCCTGCAAGGCCGCGTACTTTTCGTTCGGACGAGCGGGGCGAACCGTTCCTTTGACGTAATCGCCCTTGCGCAAGCCGTTGCGACGAATCATTGACAGGCCCACATACACATCGTTCTCACCAGGCAGATAACCACCTGTGCGCAAGAAGCCATACCCATCCGAAAGGATGTCGAGCACGCCTGCGGTTTCAACGAAACCTTCCGCCTTCACGCTTGCATCGAGCACCGCATCGACAAGCTCAGCCTTCTTGAGGCCCTTGTGATCAACGCCCAGTTCGTCGGCTTTTTCACGCAATTCAGCAACCTTGAGCTTCTCAAGATCCTCTCGCGTGGTCTGCGGAACGACCGGCTCGCGATGGTAGTTATTGCCATGCTGGCGACGTTGACGGCGATGGCTGCTACTGCCCTGCTTGCCCTGGTTCTTCTGGTTGCTCTTCTGATTATTGCGACGATTGTTTGCATTGCTGTTGCGCTCAGAGCGCTCGAATGCACGTTCGCCTGACGGTTTGGCAGACGCCTCATGATCGGCAGATGCTTCCGCTTTCTGCGCGCTTGCTTCAGGTTTCACCTCCGCTGCAGGAGCGGCTGCTTCATCGGAAAGCGGGTTCTTACGCGGACGACCTCGCTTGCGCTTAGGGGGCTCGCTCACCTCTTCGGTAGCTTTAGCTGTGTCTGCTGTCGCTTTTTCTGCGTCCTCTTTACGAGGACGACCGCGCTTTGCCTTCGGCTTTTCTTCGGTCACAGCTTCCGAGCTTTGCTCGAGCACGTCTTCACTCATGCGTTAGCTACTTTCTCCCAGTCGTTCAGGAAGGAAACGAGACCGCGTTCGGTAAGAGGATGCTCGATGCACTTCTTCAGAACGCCGAAGGGCACGGTGGCGATGTCGGCACCCATGAGCGCTGCCTGAGTAACATGGTTTGCGCTGCGGATCGATGCAGCGATAACTTCGCATTCGTGACCGAAGTCATAGTTCGCCATAGCCTCGACCACATTCACTAATTGCTGAATGCCATCTTCAGAAATATCGTCGAAACGGCCAACGAACGGCGAGATATAACGCGCACCACTGCGTGCAGCGAGGATCGCCTGCGGCACCGTAAAGCACAGCGTCATATTCACCGGAATGCCTTCAGCTGCGAGCATCTTCGTTGCAGCCAGGCCTTCGACCATGGTCGGAACTTTCACGACCACATGATCTGGATCGATCGCGTGGAGCTTCTTGCCGTCGGCAAAGATCTCATCGCGGGTCATCGCGACCGACTCGGCCGAAACAGGACCTTGCACGATGTCGCAAATAGCTTTGATATGCTCGTGGAAATCGGAAAGCTTGCCACCAACACGCGAATAGAGCGTGGGGTTCGTGGTAACGCCTGCGATCGCGCCCCAGCTGTTCGCCTCCTCGATTTCCTTAAGATCGGCGGTATCCAAAAAGAATTTCACCATGTCCTCCTTAGACTGGTACACCTATTGGCAGTATGCGAGCACGAAGGCTGCGCGATATGCAAAATGAGGGGGATATAAAAGACGCTTTCATCGTAAACAATCAATCCGCGATACGCAAGCCACAATCAAGAAACTTGCGGAATCGGGCAAAGAAGAACCGAACGGAAAAGCGCGCTTGTTTCTTCGCGTGCAAAAGAGGTCTCTTCGCATCAAAGCGATCCAGCTTTGGCCACGCTTTCGTGGCTGCGCTTATCGACCAACAGCCTCACGAAAGAAGGCGATCTCCTTAGCATAGCCCGGAAGCTCATTGGGCGTTTCAAGGATGGCTGGTAGCCCCTGCAAAGCAGGATGTTCGAGTACGCGCACGAGCGCCTCCGCACCGATCTGGCCTTCTCCGATGCGAGCATGGCGGTCTTTATGTGCGCCGCACGTATTCAGAGAGTCGTTGATATGCAGCGCCTTCAAGTGTTCAAGGCCTATGACACGCTCGAACTCATCGAGTACGCCATCGAGGTCGTTCTTGATATCGTAGCCCGCATCCCACACGTGGCACGTGTCGAAGCAAACGCCTACTTTTTCAGGATGGTCCATACGCGCACGAATCGCTGCGATCTCTTCGAAGGTCGATCCCACCTCCGATCCTTTGCCTGCCATGGTTTCAAGAAGAAGTGTGGTGGTCTGGTCGGGCGCGATCACTTGATTCAAAGTCTCAGCGATCTGTTCGACCCCAACTTCGCTCCCTTGCCCCGTATGCGAACCAGGATGCATGTTGAAGAGCTGGTTCGGCGTATATTCCATACGCGCAAGATCATCCACGAGCGCCTGAAGGGCGAACTCGCGCACCGATTCTTTGGCTGAACACGGGTTGATCGTATAGGAACCATGAGCAACGATCTTATCGATACCCGCCTCTTTGCAAGCTTGCTCGAAACGCTTGATATCCTCAGGGTCGATCGCTTTAGCAGCACCACCGCGCGGGTTGCGCGTGAAGAAAGCGAACGTGTTGGCGCCGATGCTCTGCGCAGTCTTCGCCATCGCCTCATAGCCTTTTCCTGAAGACAGGTGGCATCCGATGATCAGCTCTTGTTGCATAACAAACCTCTATCGTATTACTGGGCAGCTTCGAGGAGCTCTCGAGCGTGAGCAAGCGAAGTTTCATCAACACGCCCGGAGAGCATGCGAGCAACTTCCGAAACGCGTTCTTCAGCGGACAGCGCTCTGATATTGGTGGTAAGTTCGGGCTCTTCTTGTTTTTCGACAAGATAATGAGCATCTCCCACTACCGCAACCTGCGGCAAATGCGTGACCACGATAAGCTGGTGCGTCTGCGCCAAGTCTTTCAGCACAGCCGCCAAAGCAAGCGCAGTCTTGCCTCCAACACCCGCATCGATCTCATCAAAAACGAGCGTATCAACATCATCGCAGCTACCCAGCACCACCTTGAGTGCCAACATCACACGACTGACCTCACCACCCGAAGCGATAGCCGATAGCTTTTGCGGAGAAAGCCCTGTGCCAGGAACGAACAGGTAATCGAGCGCCTGCGTTCCCCAACGCGTCCATGCTTCGCGCGTGAGATCCTGAAGTTCCACCACCAAAGAAGCGCTTCCCATCTCAAGGCGAGCCATCTGAGAGGTGACCGCATCAGAAAAGCGCGGTGCCACCTCTTCACGAGCAGCCGCAAGCGCATCAGCCGCCGAAACAAGCACATCTTCAGCTTCCTCACGCGCCTGTTTCGCTTCCGCGAGCAATTCATCGCACGAATCATAAGAAGCAATGAGTTGGTTCGCTTCAGCGAAGGTTGCGAAAACCTCATCCATCGTTGGGCCATATCCACGCATGATACCCTGAAGCGCCGAGAGACGCGTTTGCCGCACTTCGAGCTCATCTTCCGAAAAATCGATGCTCGCTTGATAGCGTGCGAGTTCATGGCCTACATCCTCAAGCAAGAAATACGCTTCGCGCGCCGCTTTCTGCTGCGCTTCGATCGCTTCGTCAACACCAGCGATCTTATCGATCGACACCTGAACATCCTGCAACTTCTCGAGCACGCCACCTTCAGCAGTGAGCGCCTGATAGGCCGACCGCGTCTCGCCCGCCAGCATCTCAGCATTCTCGTAGAACGGAAGCTCTTGAAGTAATGTCTCGTATTCACCAGGCTGCGGATCGACCGCAGCGATCTGCTCAACCGTAAAACGCGCCCGATCGAGCGCAACGGAATCCGCCTCGCGCAGCTTCAGCAAGCGCTCGACTTCCGCCTGCGCAGCAAGACACGCATCGAAGGCTTCTTGATAACGCTCAAGCGCAGGACCGATGCTCGAAGCGCCCCACCTATCGAACAACTTCCGCTGATAAGCGGCATTGAGCAATTGCTGATGCTCATGCTGACCGCACAGATCGATGCTTGTGCCAATCCCTGCAGTAAGATCCTTCACGCCCGCAAGCGACCCATTTATGGTCACGCGCGAACGACCATTGAGTCCTACCCGACGACAAACCACAGTGCCATCTTCAGAGGACGCGGTCATCTCTTGTTCGGCGGATCGGCTCTGCTTATCGGGCGATTCCTGCTCATCAGCCTCGGCGTTCTCAAGGAAGAAGCGCCCCTCAACAGCAAGTTCAGCCGCGCCTTCGCGGATCATTCCCGCATTCGCGCGTTCGCCTACCAAAAGCTTGAGCGCATTCAGCAAAGCGGTCTTACCCGAGCCAGTTTCGCCCGTTATCACCGTCATGCCACTTGATGGCTGAAAAAGGGTATCGCGAATGAGTGCCACATTGGCAATATGCATTTCATCGAGCATACGTAGGCCTTTCTCCAGCAACGAATAAGCTGGTCGATTCACGATCAAGAGCGCGTCTTTCGTGATGCCCACAGACGCTGTTGCGCCCCTCGAACCAATGCTTCGATCGAATCAATTATATCGATGCACTTACTTTATGTCTTCGTCGTTTCGTGTTTTATGCCGCGCGTAAATCATCTGCCAAACTACATAAACGCCCAACACAAACGCACTCAAATAGCCAACTATCCCAAGCAGCGGCACGCCTAAGAATCTTGGCATCATATCCGTTGTGCAGATGATGCTCGAACCGATGAAGAGTCCTGCCGAAATGAGCGCAAAAGCAAGATAGCCCGTAAGCGAATAAACGGTCGATTTAAGATCTTTCGGCATGTTCATCTCGGTGCCAACACTGATCTCCCCCCTCGTTCAGCATATCGAGCGTATGGGAAAGCTGGGTTGGCAGCCTCGTGCTCGCATCGAACGAACGGGCACTTTGAACGCCCATCTCCTTCATCTTCTGAAGCATCGCATCGAGCGTGAGCATCTTCTTCTGGACGTGATCCGAAACGATCTGAATGATATTCGTGGTAGGCGAAAGATCAGCGACCACACCTTCAATGGTCATGAACCCGCGCGCAAGCATGGTAAACGATGGATTGATCACCAGATTTTGAGACCGCAGTATCTCGATGACATCCATGAATGCCTCACCGATATTGATGTCCTCCAAATCAGCGCTCGCATACGAATTCAACAGCTCTGCCATCTGCTGCAATAACCGCCCCTGATCGACGGGCCCCTTGATAGAAGTAAGGCCGAGTGCAGCCTCCTTGAGCTCATAGGGATCCTTCGCAGCAATGGCCGCGAATACCTGATTCACGAGCGCACGCTGCGAGGAATCGAGCGAGCCAGTCATACCCAGATCGATCCATACGATCTCTTGATCGCGCACGATGATGTTGCCCTCATGTGGATCGGCGTGGAAGAATCCCGCATCGATCACCTGCATGATGTAATTCTGCGCCAACCGACTCGCAAGCTCATCGAGATCGTTGCCTTGCGCAATGAGTGCAGTATGATCGTTTATCTCTGGCCCCGAGACATACTCCATTACCAGAATGGACTCCGAAGAATATTCAGGATACGGACAAGGGCACGTGACCCCCTCGCTTCCTTCAAGCTCATGGTGAAACTGCACCAGATTGTTAAGCTCGATCGTGAAATCAAGTTCGTTCGCGGTGGTGCGCTCGAGCTCGGTCAGAAGACCCTCCAGTGTTCCCACCAGTTCTTTATGTTCAATAGTCCCTACTTCGGCAAACGTCAAAAGATGTCGCAGTAGGGTCAAGTCTTCGGCCATCTCCTCCTTGATCCCTGGACGGCGAACCTTCACTGCCACTAGCGAACCATCTAGAAGCGTGGCCTTGTGCACCTGCGCGATCGAGGCAGACCCCAGCGGTTTCTCTTCGATCGACGCGAACACCGTATTCCAGGGATGCCCGTAGTCCTCCTCAATGCACGCGATAATGGTAGCGAAATCGAGCGGATCGACATTGCTACGCAACTCAGCGAAAACCTCGCAATAATCCTTGGGCAAGATGTCAGCACGGTTCGAGGCAAGTTGCCCGATCTTCACGTAGGTAGGACCCAGGTCTTCTAAGAAGCGCACGGCCTTTTGGGGATCCATGCCGTGAAGAACTTGATCCTTGTGTACGATCTCGAGTATTTCTCTCGCACGCTTGCCAGAGGTCTTATCGTTGATGGTCACTTGGGCAAGCTTCATCAATTGCTTGAATGTTGGCATCGCTTGTTCCTCCTGAACACAAGATCGGCTTCGATGCAGGAGCTTGCAGGCATCACGCATCCAGCGCTGTTCATCAAAAGAGTAACGAAAAAAGAGCAGTTCCCGCAAAGAAAACTGGAATTGATAACGAGCTGTGGTTTTCAAACAATGAAGAAGATCCCGCCATCACTTCTAGTCCGAATCCGAGGCCCTTATGCCCATCAATATACATCGTGAAAACGATACGAAGCATTTCAATAAATTGGAATTCGTTATCGAAGCGAAAAAAATCGCTCGGCCAAGAACCCCGAATAAATCGGAAAGTTCTATACTTGGACTAAAGATCAAGGAACGCAGAGGATAAGGGGGATCCATGCAATTCGAGACCATTCTTACTGAAGAACGTGATGGTATCTTCATCATCACCTTCAACCGCCTAGAAGCGCGTAATGCCATCGATAACCTCATGACCAAAGAGCTCTCTGATGCGCTCGATTATTGGGATAAGAACGACGAACTGCGCGCCTGCGTACTCACCAACAACGGGCATGTTTTCTGTGCAGGTTCTGACCTGAAAGAGCTGGCAGAAGATGCCTGGGAAATGCCCGAGGGTCGCGAGAAATGGGGCTTCGCTGCATGCACGAAGCGTTACTTCGATAAGCCGCTCATCGCAGCCGTACGCGGCAAAGCATTAGGTGGCGGCGTTGAGATCGTTGCTGCATGCGACCTAGCAGTTGCGTCCGATGAATCGATCTTCGGCTTGCCCGAGCCACGCGTCGGCCTTACCGCTGCTGGCGGGGGCACGCTTCTTCGCCTTGCTCAGCAGATTCCGATGAAGTTCGCTATGGAACTGTTGCTGGTGGCAGAGCCTATCTCGGCACAAAAAGCCAATGAATGGGGCCTGGTGAACTATGTCATGCCTGATGATCAGGTAGTCGATAAGGCTGTTGAACTGGCAGAGAAAATCGCGCTCGGCGCTCCTCTTTCCATCAAGTACAGCAAGAAAACCGTCATCGAATCCTTCGGATCGAACTTCATTTACCCATCTCCCGGTTGGGAAGTTCTCGAAGAATACGAGAAGATCACGCGCGCGAGCGAAGATGCCCACGAAGGCGAGGTCGCATTCACCGAAAAGCGCAAGCCTGTCTGGACGGGGAAATAGAAACGAACAAAATCGATACTTGAAGTGGGTACTATTGTTCCCATCAGTAGTTTTATGCTATTTCAAAAAATAGCAACTTGAACTACAAAGAAAAACCGAAAGAGAACCGCACCTGAACTGCACAGTTCTCTTTCGGCTTGAGCCAGGAGGAAAAATGGATGCTTTTGAGCATTTGAACTCAAAGGACGATGCCTCTCGTTTCGAGAAAAGCGGCATTAAGTTCGATGCTAGTAAAGTGTCCTCAGACGCATGCAGCAAAACTCAACTCGGCACAGTAGAACTACCGTTGCCCATGCTTGCAGTGATCGACCTGCTTGAATCCGCAGGTTACGAGACTTGGCTGGTTGGCGGCTTCGTGCGCGATCTCTTGCTCGAACGCCCGCTTCACGATTTCGATCTCACCACTGCTGCTCCCTGGCAGCAGGTGAAGGAGCTCTGTGTTGCTGCGGGCTACACAGCACATGAGACTGGCACCAAACATGGAACCATCACGGTGGTTGCGGAAGATACCGTGCTCGAGATTACCACGTTTCGAACCGAGGGTGCCTATCTTAACCATCGTCACCCTTCCGAGGTTATCTTCACGGACTCGATCGAAGAAGATCTAGCCCGCCGCGATTTCACCGTGAACGCGATGGCGTTCCATCCGGCACGCGGCATCCTCGATCCTTTCGGTGGCCAAACCGATCTGCGCGCAGGAATGATCCGCTGCGTAGGAGATGCGAATGCGCGCTTTTCTGAAGATGCGCTGCGTATCTTGCGAGCGCTGCGTTTTGCGTCCCAGCTAGACTTCACCCTGGAATCGAAAACCGCTCAAGCTGCACTCGATCAACGCGAAGACCTGCGCTTGATCGCTGGTGAACGCATCGAAGACGAGCTGACCAAGCTTCTCTGCGGCGAAAACGTCTACCGCGTGATCATGGAGCACGCAAAGATTCTGAATGTGGTGCTTCCTGAGCTCATCGCCATGGAAGGACTTGACCAAAAGACGAAGTATCACATCTACGATGTTTACGAGCACACTGCTTGGGTGGTGCATTATTCGCCCGCCACCCCGCTCGCACGTTGGGCAGCGCTCTTGCATGATATCGGCAAGCCCGATACCTTCTTCACCGATGAAGAAGGTGTGGGCCACATGTATGGCCATCCAAAAGTAAGCGTTGAGCACCTGCACAGCATCGCGAAGCGGCTGCACTTTTCGCGCGCATTCACGAACGATCTTGCTCTGCTCGTGCGTTATCACGATACGCGCCCAGCGCCCACGAAGAAGTCGATTCGTCGACTGTATGCCAAGCTTGAGAACAAGGAGTATCTCTTCCACGCCATGTGCGATCTGATGCGCGCCGATTCGCTTGCCCAAGCACCCGAATACCACGAACGCGTGAACGAGATCGATGAGCTTGAAGCGCTCTTCAGCGATATGATCGCTGAAGATGAAGTGTTCTCGCTGCGCGATCTGCCGATCTCAGGCAAAGACCTGATTGAAGCGGGCATTCCTGAAGGCCCCGCTATCAGCGAAGCGCTCGAAGCCGCGTTCCAAGAGGTAGTCGAAGAGCGCCTACCCCTCGATCACGATACTCTCCTCGCCTTTGCCCTCAGTTTTCACAAAAGGTAACAAACTACCCGGTCGTTCGACATCTTTTCCAATCTATCCCACGCAAGCATCTGGCTCGATCAGCGAAGAGGGTGAGGCAACGAGGTGACTCTTTGCCGACTAAATTCATTTTTAATAAAACCCAAGCAAAGCAGCGACGCACGAAAGAACCTGCAGAATGCAGGTTCTTGAGCAGGGAAGCGGGGAACCTCGTGTCTCGCGCTCGGCGCTGATTGAGTTGACGATGAACTAAAAGGTGACGAACGACCGGATCGTTCGTCACCTATGCAGGGTCGATAGCGGTATTCAGGTGCCAACCATGGTTCACAGGACCGTGGCCGCTGCCGAGCTTAAGATCGTGTGCAAGTGCTTGGGTCAGATAGAACTTCGCACGCTTCGCTGCATCAACAAGCTCGCAACCTTGCGCCAAATAGCACGCGATCGCTGAAGAGAGCGTACAACCCGTGCCGTGAGTATTCTGCGTTTCGATGCGCGGCTCGCGAAGCCAGAACTCCGTACCGTCTTCTGTGAGTAGCAGATCATATGCTTGCCCTGGCTCGAAGACATGATCGCTCACCACCTCTGATCCTGAAACGTATAATCGCACAGGTTCTTCCCCGTTCCCGAAGCTCTCCAGATGGCCACCCTTAACGAGCACTGATCGCGCACCAAGCGCCTGAATAGCGCGCGCTGCCTCTACCATCTGCTGCGGTTGCGTGATAGGAATTCCGCTGAAGACCTCTGCCTCGATCAAGTTGGGTGTGACCACAGTTGCCAGCGGGAACAATTCGCGAACCAAGCTTTGCGCCACATCATCAGAAGCCAGCAATGCCCCGCTCGTTGCGATCATCACAGGATCGAGCACGAGGTTCTCCGCGCGATAAGCACGCAGTGATTCAGCAATGGTCTTGATCAGCGCAGGATTCGCCACCATGCCGATCTTGACCGCATCAGGGCGAATATCGGCGAAGATCGCCTCGATCTGTTCAGCAAGGAATCCGGGTGTGGTTTCCTGCACTCCCAACACGCCCATGGTGTTCTGCGCAGTAAGCGCCGTAATGGCCGATTGGCCATACACCCCCAGCGCCGTCATGGTCTTCAGGTCTGCCTGGATGCCCGCGCCCCCGCTCGAATCCGAACCTGCTATAGTCACTACGCTCTTCATAACACCCTCATCCCTACTCTTGAATATTCACCTAGCGCTATCTTTTTCGCGCAGCAGAACCTCAAAGCGCTTCTGCGACCTTCGATAAATGCTCAACCGCACCTACCAGATCATCCTGCGCGAAGATAGCAGAAATCACTGCGATGCCCGCAATGCCCATCCCCGCAAGTTCACGCGCATTATCTGCCGTGATCCCTCCAATAGCTACCACAGGAATCGAAACCGCTGCGCAGATCTGTCGCAATACCTCATGATCGATCGTCCACGTATCTTGTTTCGTTGAGGTAGGAAATACTGCGCCTACTCCCAGATAGTCGGCGCCTTCAGCCTCGGCTTTACAAGCCTGTTCGAGCGTTTTCGCCGTGACACCGATAATAGCCTGGTCGCCAAGCATACGACGTGCTTCAGCACAGGAGATATCATCTTGTCCAATATGCACGCCATCAGCACCAATGCGCAGTGCGAGCTCGACATCGTCGTCGATCAGAAACGGTATGCCGGCCTGTGCGCACAACGCCTGCGCTTCGCGCGCAAGCGCCTCTTTCTCTTCGGACGCAGCGTGCTTTTCGCGAAGCTGCACGCAAGTAATTTCACCTGCGGAAAGAGCCTCTTGCAAGACCTCCTTGAAGCTACGCTCTCGAAGCCACGAGCGATCCGTGACCGCATAGAGCCTCAAGGCATCGCGAATCTCTTCTGTGCTCCACGTTCTCATGCGACTAATATTCGTCACCAAGATCGATCACGAGACCATCCATGATGGTATTTACCGTACGAACCGCACACATCTTGCCGCACATCGTGCATGATTCCTCATTCGTTGGCGGCGCACTCTCGAAGTATTCGCGCGGCTTGACCGGGTCGAGCGCCAGATCGAACATCTCTTCCCAATCGAAGCGCCTACGTGCATCGCTCATGCGGTTATCCCGGTCGCGCGCACCAGGAATTCCCTTGGCGATATCTGCCGCATGTGCCGCTATCTTCGTGGCCACCAAGCCTTCACGCACATCGTTCACATCGGGAAGGCGCAAATGCTCAGCTGGCGTAACGTAGCAAAGGAAGTCTGCGCCGCTGCTTGCCGCCACTGCGCCACCAATAGCAGCCGTGATGTGATCATAACCTGGTGCGATGTCGGTTACCAGCGGACCGAGCACATAGAACGGCGCATCATGACAGAGGCGTTTCTGCAGCTTCATGTTGGCCGCGATCTCGTCGATGGCCATATGGCCTGGTCCTTCAACCATCACCTGAACGCCCGCGTCCCACGCACGCTTAGTGAGCTTGCCGATCTCGATCAACTCAGCGATCTGCCCCGCATCGGTCGCATCATACTCACAACCAGGACGCATCGCATCACCAATACTGATCGTCACATCATATTCGTGCAGGATCTCGAGCACGTCATCGTAGTATTCGTAGAACGGATTCTCGTTGCCCGTCGCTTCCATCCAAGCGAAGATGAGCGAACCGCCACGCGAGACGATGTTCATCAAGCGCCCCGTCTCCTTGAACGATTCGATCACGCGCCTGTTCATGCCCGCATGGATGGTCACGAAATCCACCCCGTCTTCAGCATGACGGCGCACCACATCAAGAAAGTCCTGCGGCGTGATGGAGATGAGCGCTTTCTCTAAATAGCCGATCGCATCGTACATGGGCACCGTACCGATCATAACGGGGGCCATCTCGAGCAACTGCTTGCGAAACTCCTGAGTCTTGCCATGGTTCGACAGATCCATGATGCCTTCCGCGCCCAGCTCAAGTGCCACACGAACCTTCTCAAGTTCGACTTCGGGATCGATCAAATCGCCTGAGATTCCTAGGTTGACGTTGACCTTCGTGCGCAAGCCCGTGCCCACGCCCTCAGGATCGAGGTTCGTATGATTGATGTTCGCTGGAATCGCGATAGTTCCCGCCGCAACACGTGCGCGAATCTCTTCAGGAGTCTTGCGCTCCTTCTCTGCAACGCGCTTCATTTCTTTGGTGATAGTGCCGCTCCGAGCGGCATCGATTTGCGTGATCGTCATGATCGCATTCCCTTCGTTGGCATTATCCAGACAGGTTCATCGGGTCGGAGCACCGCTCCCTCTCAGCCTGCAACACGCAAGCTCCCCGTATGTAATCGTGGTATCTCAAACCACTACGTGAAAGTATAGCTCATTCAGATGCCCCTTCGGCTGGCATTGCTCACACTGCCAAATTGTCGTGCATGCCGTATCATGGATAACCATGATGTTCCACGGCAAAAATACGAAGAGGAATCGAGTGCACTTCAAAGCAAATAAGCGCTTCCTCATTGTCGTTGCCTTGGCGATCGTATTCACTGCTGCAGTTCTGCGCGCTCCTATCACTTCGATGGGTGCGCTGTGCGTTGAGGTGCAAGACGATCTTGGCCTTTCATCTGCAGCGATGGGCTTAGTGACCACACTCCCCCTCCTTGCATTCGCTGCCTCAGCGCTTTTCATGAGCGCACTATCTGAACGTTTTGGGAAAAGTCGCGTGCTTGCTTTGGGTTGTGCCGCGATCATCATCGGAATCCTTCTGCGCTCTTTCGCTGGTCCGTTCGGTCTTTTCTCTGGCACGATCCTTCTTGGATTTGGCATCTCTTCAGGAAACGTGCTGCTGCCTTCAGTCGTGCGCGACAACTTTCCTGCTCATGTAGGCGTGATGACCGCCCTCTACACCACCACCATCAGCATCTTTGCTGGAGGCATTGCGGGATTCAGTTCCGCACTCGTCGCTGCCTCTTCCGACTGGCGCACGGTCTTGACGATGGTAATTCCTTTTGCCTCGATCGCACTCTTGTTCTGGATAGCGGCTCGCGGCATGATGAGATCAGTGAAGAACACGCCCGAGCGTCGGGTGTTTCGCCTGCATCCTACGCACCTGATCAGCCGACACCTCTTGAAGCAACCTCTCACCTGGTGGATAACGGGTCTCTTCGGCGTTCAATCGATCCTCTTCTTCAGCCTCGTAGCCTGGCTTCCCGCTATTCTTACCGAAGGCGGAGTGAGCTCGCAGGCGATCACCACCTGCGTTGCTCTCTTCCCTATTGTGGGCATTCCTTGCACGGTCTTCGTTCCGCCTATTGCCCAACGTCTCAAGCGACAACGCTTGTTCGGTGCGAGCATTGGGATGATCTGCGTGATCGGCATTGTGGCGCTCTTCTTCGTGAATGCCGATGCAACCGCGATCGTGGCCACCGTTATCGTGGGCTTCGCACTTGGTGCGCCCTTCTGCCTGTGCATGTACTACTTCGGGGTACGCACCGAAAACCCCGAAGATTCTTCGAAGCTCTCAAGCATCTCACAAACATTCGGCTATCTTATGGCAGCCATCGGCCCGGCATGTCTCGGGCTGCTCGTCGATCTATCAGGGTCATGGTTCTTGCCGCTTGCCGTCATGCTCACACTCTCGATCGTGCTGGTCATATGCGGCTGGAAATCTGGAAGCGGCACGATTTCTGCTTGTCCTGTGAAAACGGATTAGCTTGTTCGCTCTGTGCTTAGTGCGAACAAACCTGCGATGCTGTGCCTCGTTGCGTTCGCGCATTATGACTGCTTGCCGCAGCGCTTCGCCTTCCCTTACTTGATAAAGGATTCTCCAGCATAAGAAACACCCTTGAGCTCGCTTAATGGAAGAAAGATCCAGACGCTTCCCTCTTCTAGCGAAATGCGCGCAGGCTGGCCGGTGAGTTCGTTCGAAATGCCCAGCGGAAAACAATTTGTAAGCTGAGCATCTTCAAGACCATATGCCAAGCCTGTTTCATAAACCCCTGAAACGCTATCGGAATGAGCAAGCACCGAACAGATTCCTTGCGAGCCTGCTGCTATCTCAAGATGATTCAGTTCGCTTTCAGCAGCGAGCGCAACGACAACTTCCTCTTCGGTAACACCCCACACCCGCTGACCTTTGCACGCAGCACCTGCCATCAACTGCAGATTCGCAAGTGAATGATCGAGGCGCGCATGAAGACCGTCACACATGACGATATGCGTGAATCCTTCATCGGTCGCGAAGTTGAGCGCGAGATCCATATCCGTGAAATCTTTGTGAGGATCGAAAGGATGAACGCACGCACCGCCTTCCGCTTCTTGCGGAACGAACCCAAGAGAGTCGAAATCGCCGAACACATGGTGCGGTACGATCCCTCGCTCTACAAGCGCTGCATATCCTGCATCGACCGCGATGACCGCATCGAACAAGAAATTCTTGAGAACGAAATCGAGACCTTTGTGTTCAGTAGGAGCGCCCCCTACCAGCAAACAAGAATGCATGATGCTCCTTCGCGCTTCAGTGATGTTTGCTAGAATACCATAGGAGTGAGTCGGGCAACCGCGCCGCGTGCGGTGAGGAAAGTCCGGGCTTCAAAAGGCAAGATGCCAGCTAACAGCTGGGCGGGGCGACCCGACGGATAGTGCCACAGAAAAGAAAACTCCTGGTCTGAGGCGTCTCAAGACATCATCAGCAAGCGTTCTCCTACGATGTTGATCGATTCTGAGGCGCATTCAGCGCTTCAGATCTGCACGAAGGATGAACGAGCAGCTTTAGCTGCGCTGTGAGTGAATCCTGAGCGCTGAGATGATGTGCTGAGGCGTCTCAGGCTGTGGAAAAGCTGAAACGGTGCGGTAAGAGCGCACCAGCATACTGGTAACAGTATGGCTTGGTAAACCCCATCTGAAGCAAGCGCAAATAGGAGTGCGATACGGTTGCCTTTCCGTGCATTCGGGTTGCGTGCTAGAGCCTCTTGGTAACAGGAAGTCGAGATAAATGGTTGCCGATCACAGAACCCGGCTTATAGACTCACTCCCCTTTCTTTATTACATAGATAATAGGCTAGAGAACAGGAAGATCGGAAAGCCAAGCGGTGATGAGAGGCTCGGGGGCATCGATGGCGAGGCGCTTGTGGCGGCTTGTCTGCCCTTGCACCACCTCCACTTTCGATTTCGCGATCCCAAGCTCAGAAGCGATAAGCTTGCAGAGCGCCTTGTTCGCCTTGCCGTTATCGGGTGGCGCGGTCACGCAGACCTGCACCTCATCCAAGCCTTCGATGGTTTTTATGCCCAAAACAGCATCACGCCCCGAACGGGGCGTGAGACGTAGTGCAAGTTTGTAAGGTTGAACAGTCATGAGACCTTAGTCGATCTCGTCAAAGGTGAAAGAATCATCCGCATCGCCGTAGCCGGAAAGATCCTTCGAGGACTGCGAGGGCTTCGGAGGTGCTGGGCTGGCAACAGCGGGATTGACCGTAGGCGTGGTGTACGTTGCGGTTGAAGGAGAAGGGGACCATTTCTTTGCAACTGGCTCTGCCTTAGCGTCCTCATCGATCAAGCCCTCAGGAATAACGATATCGGATGTGTTGTCTCCACCGATCTCGGAAAGACGCTTCGTAGAGGCAGCGATGAAATCCTTGAGCATTTCCTGATACTGTTCACGCACCTTCTCACGGCTAACCGTGAGTTCACTGATCTGTTCGATGATGCGCTGCTTTTCGCCATCAGCCTTATCGAGAATGCGCTGGCCTTCTTCTTCAGCATTACGACGAATGTTCTCGCCATCGGTCTTCGCCTTTGAAACGATCTCATCGGCCGTACGCTGCGCGATGATGAGCGCCTGCGCGATGGCATTGTCTTCACTCTTGCGCTCGCCAAGCTGGCTTTCGAGCTCTGCGATGCGTGCATCCTTTTCAGCGAGGGCAGCTGAATCCTCCGAGGAAGGCGCTGCTTGCTGCTGCTGATTCGAGCTAGCCGGCGCACTCTTCGCTTCAGCGAGCTGAGCACGCAGGTGGGCAATTTCATCATTGAGCATATCGATCTCATCGGAAACGTGCTCAAGGAAGACATCTACTTCATCGACATCGTATCCACGACGCTCGATCTTGAAACTCTGCTGCTGAATATCCTCAGATGTAATCGCCATAACAACCTCTCTTGCCTGGTAAATATGCGCGCTTTAGAACAATGATACTATAAATCGCACCCCGAACTGTAACACAAGTAACGCGATAATAGGGGTAATGTCCACCATCCCACCAATAGGGGGGATAAGCCGTTTAAAAAGATTCAGAAAAGGATCACAGATCTTGCCGAGGGCGTTGCGAATCTCCTCAATGATACCGCCCATCGGGAACCACGAGAGCAGAACATAGATAACGATAACGAAACTGTAGGCATCTGAAAGTGAAATGAGAATGTACTGCCAGCTCACGTTGCATCCTTTCCTTTCTTATCCACGATCAGCCCGCCCTCTCGGCGAAGCGGCCGATCGGCAAAATGCTAGAGCACCTTCTTAAGGCGCAATTGGTCGCGCTCAACGAGCGTAAGCTTCCCATCCTGTATGATCGAGAACACCTGCGGCGCTTCATAGGTGATCTGCATATCGAGCGCTGCAACCGCACCGAATGCAAAATCGAGAATACGCTTCGAGAGACCAGCGTTCACATACTTAAGGTTCAAGATGACCACGCTCCCCTCTTTGAGCATGGTAACGATGTTGACCGCTTCTTCGAAATTCTTCGGCTCGAAGATCTCTAGCTTACGGGTGAAATGCCCACCAACGCTCGAAGTACGATTGGCGGGAGCGGGAGTTGATGCTGAAGGATCGGTCGAAGCGAACAGGCCATCAAGACCGCTCGACCCCGTAGAGGGCATCACCGAGGTCTTCGCTGCATCTTGACGCTGATACGGCGAAACGAAATCGCGATACGCCGTTTCAGGTCGATCGAAACCGATCGTATCGACAGGATCGGAATCGAGATCGGCACTCACGCTCACGCGACTGCTTGAGCGCGTACTGAAACGGGAATCCGCCGTACTGGAAAGATACCCTGGGACCGACGAGGAGGTGGGTACGCTGTAATTCCGCGGCTGTTCAGGCGTCATTACGCCATAAGCAGAGGTTGTGCTCTTGATATCGTCAAGTGAAACAAGGCGTGCCGGACGCGTACGATAAGGATCGCGCGTGGTATACGCATCGGAATAAGAATCGCCATAAGAGTCGACCGCATACGATTCATCGTAGCCATATTCGCCATAATCATCGAAATTCGGGTCATAGGCGTAATCTTCGTAATCGTATTCTTCTTGCGCGTAATCGTCCTTCTCGGCATTGCGCGACCCGAAGTTGAGCTTGTCCTTTATGCTTTCAACGAAGCTTCCTGCAGATTTTGAAGGATTGGGAAAATCCATAAAGCCTTTCCTTTGCAAGCCTTGCGCTCAGCCAGATGAAGCGCACGACTCTCTGTCCTACTCGAACGAGGGATCGAATATCGCTCGTCCAACCCTTACTATAGTAGTGCCTCGCTCGACCGCTTGAGGCCAGTCTTCGGTCATACCCATAGAAATATCAGACAGCGTGACATCAATGCCCGCTTGATCAAGGCGCGCTTGCAATTCGTCGCGCAGTTTCGCAAGCCCACCGAAGGACAATTCGATCGCTTCTTCATCGGCGCGTGGTGCCATGGTCATGAGCCCTTGGATACGCACATGGGAAAGATCCGCCGCCTGCGCGATAACCTCATACACCTCTTCGGGGCGAAACCCGCTCTTCGATTCCTCGCCCGAAACATTCACTTCGAGCAATACGGGTTGGACCTTACCGAGGTCTGCCGCCGCTTTATCGATCTTGGGAAGGTGCTCTGCTTTGCATACCGAATGGATAAGGTCTGCAGCAGAAACGATATCATGGATACGGCGCGATTGGATATTGCCGATGAAGTGCCACGTCTCATGAGGAAACGCCGCCTGTTTGCGCAAAAGCTCATCGGGGCGGTTCTCACCGAATGCATGCGCACCACCTTCGATAGCCTCCTGCACCTGATCGAGATCGACGGTCTTAGAGACTGCGAGCAACAACACCTCATGCGGGTTGCGACCTGCCTTTTCACATGATCGATCAACTTCAGCACGCACACGCTGATAGCGCTCTTTTGTTGACATACAGGATGCTCCTTCGAAGTTACGTATCGTCTTTATCCTACTATATCGCACCCGTAAAAAGGACGCGGACACACTGCTGAACCGTAAACGACGTTAGAGACTGATCGCAAATGCGCCGTGGCGACCTGACACGCCATCTTGTGCTCTGAAGGAGAAGAAGCGGTCATTCTCACATACCGTGCAGCGATCCAGATCGCAGATACGTGCAGGATCGATGCCGCGCTCGACCATCTGAACACGCAAAGCAACTCCCAGATCGATATGCCTCTCATCGAAGCAGCACGCTTCGCCAAACCTGGAAACAAAGAGGGAGTGAACGTCTGCTCCTGCTTCAAAGCATTCACCATGGATATAAGGACCAATGTAGACATTAGCTTGATCTGCAAGCTCTCTTCGGTCGAAGCCATGCTCCTGCTGTTCTTGATCGAGCATGAGATCGAGCGCTTTCGCCGAGATCTCGTTCTCGACACCACGCCAGCCTGCATGGACGACCGCGAAACGGCCCGTAGGCAGCACGATGATAACAGGCACACAATCAGCAAAGCACAAGAGCGCTCCGACCTCACGCGCGGAAACGATGATCCCATCAGCGCCTTCTGCTGCTTGGCTCTGCACGCTAGCAACCTCGCTTGCTGACTCGACCGTGAGTACCTTATCGCCATGCACTTGCTGAGGAACGATAAGTCGCTCTTCCGATGTCACTTGGCCCGAAGGAGTCAGCGCGGAGAAGAGCAATGCACGATTTTGAAGCACTTTATCAAGGTCATCTTTCACATGCGAACCTAAGTTGAGCGAAGCGTAAGGCCCTTCGCTCACGCCTCCTTCACGCATAGTGAACGCGATACGCACGCCACACGTTTCAAAGAGTGCCTCATCGGTAAAAATGGGCACGGACGCAAAACAACCCTCATCGAGCGTTGGTCGTGGCAAGGTGAGGGCTGTCATATCGAACCTTTCAGGCAGAGACGCGATGCGGACGTCTCTCTTATGCGCTTACTGGCGCTTCAGGAAATCGGGGATATAATCCTCGTCGGCAAAACGTGGCTCGCTGGAGTAAAGCTGCTGATAGGTGCTCTGCGTCTGCTGAGGAGCCTGGTTTTGCTGTGCGCCATTACGCGGCGTAGTGGAGTTGAACACAGTATCTTTGCGAGAGAAATCCATAGCAGATTGGGCAGTGTTCGCTTTGAAGCCAGTTGCAATGACCGTGATGCGCACTTCTTCTTGCATTTCTGGATCGACGATCTGACCGTAGATGATGTTCGCGTTCTCATCAGCCACTGCTTCGACCACACGCGCCGCCTCGTCAACTTCGGAAAGTGCAAGGCTCGGACCACCTGCGATCGAGAAGAGGATACGTGAAGCACCTGCGATGGAGGTTTCAAGCAGGTTGGAATTGATAGCTTGCTGAGCTGCATCGAGCGCACGTGCTTCGCCCGAAGAAATACCGATGCCCATCATAGCCGTGCCTGCATCTTTCATGACCGTACGGATATCCGCGAAGTCGAGGTTGATGAGACCCGGAATGGTGATGAGGTCAGTAACGCCCTGAATGCCCTGGCGCAGCGTATCGTCTGCAATACGGAACGCATCGAGCATGCTAGTTTTCTTGTCGACGATCTCGAGCAAGCGATCGTTCGGGATGACGATGAGCGTATCGACCTTCATGGAGAGGAAATCGATACCCTGTTCTGCCTGGTTGCGACGGAGACGACCTTCGAAGCTGAAGGGCTTCGTGACGATGCCTACCGTGAGTGCGCCGATCTCTTCACGGGCGATCTCGGCAACAACAGGTGCAGCACCTGTGCCCGTACCACCACCTTCACCAGCGGTAACGAACACCATATCAGCATCAGCGAGCGCTTCACGGATCTCTGCGCGAGATTCCTCTGCTGCTTGGCAACCGATCTCAGGATTCGCACCTGCACCCAAACCGCGCGTAAGCTCTTCGCCGATATGGATGGTCTTGTCTGCATCGGAGAGAAGCAACGCCTGGCGATCGGTGTTCACTGCGATGAACTCAACACCTCGCACGCCTGCTTCAACCATGCGGTTGACCGCATTCGTGCCGCCGCCGCCAACTCCTACAACCTTGATGACTGCAAGATTATCAGCGCCTAATATTTGTTGCATAACATGCCCGCTTTCAATATTTAAGAAATCATACGTACGGGAATGCCTACCCGCGAATACTTGGATTAATTGTACACAAGAGCCGATTGATTGAAAACAATAAACTGCTCAAATGTAACTAAACTGCACGCCAGATCGGTTTGTTCACCGTACGCACGTTGATATAAGCGATCTTGCCTGGGTGCTCGCGCATGAGCTCCAGACAGACACGTTCTTTATCGCGAATGTCCGAAGAATCACCGAATGCGATCTCGACCCCATTGTTCAAGGTGAGCACAGTTGAATCAGAGCTTGCCGCAGAAACCGACTTCACCTGGTCGGCGAGCTCGGTCGACATGCCATCGATGATAGCAAGGGCATTCGAGATATTGGGATTGTTGCATTGCGAACCAGCCTCAGGAACGGCACCATACGGCACGCTTGAGATATGCAGCGCCGCATCAACATCTTCATAGACCTGCTGCGCAAGCTGCTGACCCTCTTCGCTGTTGCGATCGGGAATCTGCATGAGCCACGTACCATCCGAGGCAAGTGCCCAGGTTTGCTGGTTATCGTTATCGTCGATCACTACATCGACCACCGCCACGATATCGCGCTCGGTGATGTTCAAGTTAAGCGTGTCGGGAAAATGGCGCTCGATAGAAGCATCCAGAACCCACGGATTCGATTCGAGACGCCCTTCAATGCCACCCGCATCCACATTGAGCAGCGTCGTTCCTTCTGGCACCGCTGCAAGCTGTGCAGTCTCCTGGTCGGTGAGATGATGAACGCCCGAAACGGTGATCTTATTCACCGGGAACAAATCCGTACGACTCAAGATGAAGAGCCCTACCGCGAGCACCGCCACGATGATGACCATCACGATGCCGATGATGAGTCCCTTGCGCGATTTCTTCTGCTTGGTTTGACGACGATTCGAACGCACCTGAGAGACGCTCACCGAACGTAACGGCTCGTTGCGATACGTTTGACGCGCGCCGCTACTCCCCTGCGAACGCGAACCCTGACCTGCAAGGTAACTGCTATCGACATTAGGAAGGCTCGAACCATAGCTCGACGTGCGACGCGAATTCGCATGCGAAGAAACGGGAGCAGGACGCGTATTGCGCGCGCGATTCGAAGGAAGCGATACGTTCGCATCACGATAAGCGCTATGCGAAACGCGCCGTTGTGGAGGCCGAGCAGCAGTTTGCTTCTTGGCGCCTGCACGATTGTTCTGCGGCATGCGCACCGAACGATCCTGGCTCGGACGTCCCTTGACCGAAGAAGGCAAGGCTGAGGTTCTATCAGCTCTTGAATTCTTCTTCGAACCCAAGGAATTTGACCTCCGGTTGAAGTTCGATGCCATAGTGTTCCTTCACCTTTTCTTGTGCACGCTTGATGAGCGCAAGCACGTCAGATGCGCAAGCCTTGTTCTTGTTCACAATAAAATTAGCATGTTTTTCCGAGATTTGTGCGCCTCCACACATACTCCCCTTAAGCCCCACTTCATCGATAAGAGCACCAGCTGAAGCGCCCTCAGGATTCTTGAACACGCTGCCACAAGAAGGGTATTCAAGCGGTTGCGAGGCTTTGCGTCGCTCCAGGAGCGTACGCATCTTATCGTGGATATTGCCTGAAAGCGCCGGCGTAAGTTGCAGTTCGATCTCAACGATGATCTCCTCGGGCGCAAACGATGTGGAGCGGTAAGCCCATTCGATATCGCTCGGCGCATAGCGCTTCAATCCCTGATCGGGCACGAACGTGGTAACCGAGACCACGCGCGATCCGATCCAATCGTCTTTCGTCCCAGCGTTCATGCGCACTGCACCGCCCACGCTTCCTGGGGTTCCGACCGCAAATTCCATGCCGCTGTATCCACGATGGAAGACTTCTTGGACCAAGCGAGACAAAGTCGTGCCAGCGCCCACGACCACCCGTGCATTCTCTTCGTCGAATTTCCAGTTCCTGAACTCGCCGGCAAGCGCGATGACTGCACCCTTGAAACCCACGTCGGAAACAAGGAGATTGCTCCCCTTGCCCACAACGACCCAAGGGCATTCATCGGCTTTACAAGCAGCGAGCGCCGCCGAAAGAGCTGCTGGCGAATTCACGAGGATATAGGCGCGCGCAGGACCACCAATGCGATAGCTCGTATGTTTGGAAAGCGGCTCATCTAAGCGGATCTCACCGTCGAAGCTATCCTCGAACCGCAGTAATTCAAGGTCAGAAGCGTGTCGCGCCATCAGTCGCGATCCTCCAATTCACGTTCTTTGAGAGCAGCGAGCAGTTCGGGGCCGATCGCGGTCACATCGCCTGCTCCCATCGTAATGATCAGATCACCCGGCTCGAGCACCTCAAGCAGCGCTGGCACCACCTTCATACGATGCGGAACGAACGAAGTCTGTTCGGGATGCCCTTCGTGATCGAGCACCACTTGCATGAACGTTGCCCCCGTAACACCAGGAACCGGCGCTTCGCCTGCTGAATACACATCCATGAACGTGACGCGGTCAGCTTTATCGAACGCGCGTCCAAATTCATCGCGCAGCACTTCGGTGAAGAGCTTCACACGTGAATAACGATGCGGTTGGAAGAGCACGTGCACATGGTTGAAATCGAGCGATTTCGCCGCTTCGATCGTGGCAGCGATCTCGGTAGGATGATGCGCATAATCGTCCACGATGATGATGCCGTCCGCCTCACCCACGCGATCGAAACGACGACGCACGCCTGCGAAATCCTTCAGCGCTTCGACCGCTGCAGCAACGTCGAATCCGCGCGCCCACATGAGCGTGAGCACGCCTGCGGCATTGAGCGCATTGTGGCGCCCAGGGCTCTGCTTGATCTGACAGCTATGCAAGCTGCCATCGGGTAAGGTGATATCGAATGAAGTAGCCAGGCCATGGGTCTGGTAATTTGAAACGGTCGTGTCGAATGCTTCACTGAATCCATAGGTATAGATTTTGCGACCGGTGGAACGCGCAACGCGCACCAGCGCTTCGTCTTCACCGCAAACCACGCAACAGCCATCTTCAGGCACGAGCGTCATGAAATCACTGAAGAGCTTATATATCTCATCGAGGTCTTCATAATGGTCAAGATGATCAGCCTCGATGTTCGTAATGAGCACGGCGCTCGGGTCGAGATGAATGAACGACTGATCGCTCTCATCGGCTTCGACAACGTAGTATTCGCCCTTGCCGCTATGCGCGTTCGAATTGTACGCGCGCACAATGCCACCGATCAGAAACGTTGGGTCGAGCCCGATTCCATCGATGAGCGATGCGAGCATCGAAGAGGATGTGGTCTTACCATGCGTACCCGCTACTGCAAGCGTGGATTTCCCCACACCAAGCGCTGCAAGCATCTTGGCGCGATGCCAAATCTCTATGCCTGCCTCACGCGCAGCCTTCAGTTCAGGATTATCTTCCAGGATCGCTGTGGAAACGACCACGATATCAGGATCGACAGCAGAAATATTCTCGGCACGCTGACCGATGAAGATACGGATGCCAGCATCCTTCAGTTGATTGGTATAGCGACTTTCGCGCAGATCAGAGCCGGATACGCTATGACCCTGCTCCTGCGCAACATGAGCAATACCGCTCATGCCTACACCACCGATGCCGATGAAATGGATCTTTTTCTTGTCGAAATGACTCACGCACTGCCTCCTCATCCGCACCACATTGTAAAGGATTAGCGCGTCTTCGCTGCCGCTAATACCACATCTGCCAACTTCGCGGCTGCGTCCTGCGTCTCAAAGGTCGCTGCCGCATCACGCATGGAATCGCGCAATGCTTCACTGCCGATAAGATCGAACACAAGCGTAGCGAATTCATCTGATTCCACCTCTGCATCCGCGATCATCAAGGCCGCACCGCGCTCGACATAGGCCTTCGCATTGGTAGTTTGGTGGTCGGCCGTTGCATAGGGAAACGGTACGAGCAACGCCGGGATACGGCGCGCAGAGATCTCTGCTAACGAAGTGGCGCCCGCACGCGAAACAACCATGTCGCACGCCGCCATGGCCTCGCCCATATGATCCTGATAGCCAAGCACCTGATAACGCGCGCGCTCTTCTTCGCTCAGATCGAGTGCAGCCTCAACTGCTTCCAGCTCCTTCGGGCCGGTAACGTGCATGATATAGAGATCATCGACCGCAAGAAGTTGATCCCTGAGTGCTGCGATAGCGCTGTTCAAATGTCGTGCGCCTAAACTTCCGCCGAATACGAGCAGCATGAGCGCATCTTCAGGAATGCCCAAATACGCACGTCCTTCTTCACGCGTAGAGGTGAAGATCGATTTGCGCACAGGGTTTCCCGTGACCACGATCTTGCCCTTATCTGCTACTGGCTCGCCCGCAACTTCGTAGGTGAGCGCAACACGAGCAGCTCCCTTCGAAAGATACGCATTGGCCATGCCCATGACCGAATTCTGCTCATGGATCACGAGCGGGATACCGAGCGCTTCTGCCGCCCGGCTCACCGGGATGCACACATATCCGCCAAATGCGACCACCACATCGGGTTTGATCTCAGCAAACCACTCTTTCGCACGCTTCGTGCTCTTTTGGATGGTACGTAGCGCTTTAGGCAGGGTGAGCGGATGGGCGCGGTCGAACCCGCTCGCTTCGAAGGCTTGAAACGGCAATCCCGCTTCTTTCACCAAGCGCGCCTCGACTCCCTGCGGCGTGCCTGCATAGAAGACCTCATGCCCTTGCTCTTCCAGCGCCTCAGCAAGCGCGAGCGCAGGATTGATATGACCGGCGGTACCACCGCCTGAAAGCACAATATGCATGAGCGCTCCTTACTATCGCCTCTTCGAGCGTTGATATCCCCCGCCATCGACCGAAGAAACAACGTGAAGCTTTTCGCGTCGCTCCTGGTAAGGCGTTTCTGCAGGTTCGCTCGTGAATGAAACCGACAGGATGATGCCGACGATCAACAGCGAACTGATGAGCGACGAACCACCCGATGATATGAAGGGCAACGGTTTACCCGTGATCGGGAAAAAGCCGATCACACATAAGATGTTGATGAAGGCTTGCGCAACGAGCATGGTCGTGAGCGCACCAGCGATGAGCATGCCATAATTCGTGGACGCATCCTTTGCGATGCAATAGCCACCGTATAGGAACACCACGAAGAGCACGACCACCACCATCGCGCCGATAAGACCGAGCTCTTCACCAATGATCGCGAAGATGAAGTCAGTCTCCGCTTCAGGAAGGTATTGCAGTTTCTCGTAGGAATTGCCCAGCCCCACGCCAAAGAACCCGCCCGACGCGAGCGCCTGAAGCGAATGCACGATCTGATACCCATCACCGTCCGCATTTCCCCACGGATCGAGGAAAGTGAGGAAGCGCGTCATACGGTACGGCGCAGCAGCGATCGCCACAACGACAAGTGCCGCGATGAGCACGAGTAAGAGCACGATCCAACGAGCCGGCACGCCACCTAAGATAAGGATCGCGAAGATGGCCACCAGACAGATGACCGTGGTACCCAAGTCGGACTGAAGCACGAAGAGCAGAGCAAGCGGCGCCACGATGAAGATCGCACAGCGCACGAATACCTTGAGTGCATCCATGCCTTCGTTGAACTCGATCATGATGCGCGCACTCATGAGCACGAGTGCGATCTTCATAAACTCGGCAATCTGAATGGAAACGGGACCAATGTAGAGCCAACGCTTCGCGCCGAGCGATGTTGTACCCAATACGGCTGTGGCAAGAATGCCCAAAACGCAAAGCCCCCAGAAGGCATAGACAACGAATTTCGAGGTCATGAATTCGAATCCAAGCGTTTTAGCTGCAACGATCACGCCAACGCAGATCGCAACGCCTATGAGTGCGAAGATGACCTGCTTGATGGTCTCACCATAGGCATCGCCCTGTTCGACGAACGCCGTTACCGATGATGCAGAAAACACCATGACCAGGCCAAGCACCACCAATGCCGCCGTGGAAAGGATGACCATCAAACGCGGGATCATCACTTCTTTCGAAGTGCGTTGCAGATGAGAACGAGGGGGCGAAGGAGTGCGATTGGAGTGTGTTTGTTGCGCCCGTGCCATAGCTTACGCCGAACCTTCCCGCTCGCGCGCTCGAGCGGCCACGAGTTCTTTGAATATCTCGCCGCGTTGCTCGAAGCAGGTGAATTCGTCAAATGATGCGCATGCTGGCGAAAGCGCGATGATATCTCCTGGCTCTGATAGAGCAAGCGCCCTATCGAACGCTTCAGCCATATGCGGAGCCTCGTGGTGAGGTAACGGGGAGAGAGCGAACGCCTCCAAAAAGCGCGGACCCGCTTCACCATAGCAGACGACCGCCTTGCAATGCTCGCTGGCAACTTCAACAAGTTCGGCTAGATCGGTGCCCTTATCATCGCCGCCCAAGAGCACGATAGGCCTACGCGGGGCGAAGGCAGCGAGCGCCTTCAAGGTTGCATCCACATTGGTCGCCTTGGAATCGTTATAGCATTCAACGCCATCAACAACGCCGCATGCCTCGATGCGATGCTCGAGCGCGGTGAAACTCTTCAGACCCGCACGCACCTCATCGATCTCAACACCCACTACGAGTGCCGCGGCGGCGGCAGCGAGCGCATTCGAGATGTTGTGCTCACCAGGAATCTGCAGTTCATTCATCTCGATGAGAGGATACGTTGCTCCATCGAATTCAACAACGAGCTCCGCACCATCAACGAAGGCGGCATTCTCGGAACCGCAGGCATCGATCATACTGGTGAAAAGCCCTTCCGCGGTGCCGATGGGGATATAGGAAAATCCTCGCTCTTCTGAGGGAATACCTTTGAGCTGACGCACGTAGCCACGCACGATATCGTTCATCGCATCCATCACTACTACGCCGCCGCTACGTGCAAGATTCGCGTAGATGCGCTGCTTCGTCGCGCAGTACTCCTCAAAGCTCCCGTGCCATTTCAAGTGATCAGGCGTGATGTTGAGCAGCACCGCCACATCGGGCGCAAGATCTTTGGTAGAAGCTAGCTGATAGGAAGAAATCTCAGCAACGAAGTAGTCGGTCTCACCCTTGCTCACTGCTTCGATGCACGTGTCGCCGATGTTGCCCACCGCTTGCGCGCGCCAACCTTGAGCCTGCAACAAATGCGCACAAAGAGCAGTGGTCGTGGTCTTGCCATTCGTACCCGTAATGGTGATCCAGGTTGAATCAGCTGCACTCTCGCGCCAGGCGAATTCAACTTCGCTGATCACTTCTTTCGCATGGGCGAGCGCATTTTGGTAGAAATCAGAGAATTGCGAGATGCCAGGGCTTGCGATACAGAGATCGAAATTGCCAGTAACTTCTATCGTGTCGAAGAAGACCTGGGCGCCAGCAGCTTCAAGCGTTACTGCGAACGCGCGCGCATCCTCAGAAGAAGCGCCCGCATATACGCAAAATGACTCAAGACGCTCTTGCTGCGTGAGAAGGTAATCGCATACCGCTCGACCCGTCGTTCCGAGACCGAGCACCATCACCTTGCCCAGTATTTCAGGGGCCGCTTTTCGATCGGCACACATCGATGGATTTTCGCTCATGGACGATCCTTCCTCTCGCTCAGGCAGACGATGCCTGTCTCTAGGCTACCATCGTTTGGGCAAAGAAGATGCAAAATCCGACAGCAGCAAAGCATGCCGAGATGATCCAGAAACGCACGACCACCTTCACTTCGCTCCATCCGCGCTTCTCGAAATGATGGTGAAGTGGCGCCATAAGGAACAAGCGTTTCTTCGTACGCTTGAAGTAGAACACCTGGATCATGACAGAAAGCGCCTCGATCACAAAAAGGCCACCGATGATAAGCGAGATAACCTCGGTCTTCGTGACGATAGCAATGCAGCCAAGCGCCATGCCGAGCGCGAGCGAGCCCGTATCGCCCATGAAGATATCAGCTGGATAAGCATTGAACCACAGAAAACCGATGCAACAACCCGCGATAGCCGCGCCCACGAGCGCTGCATCGAGCATGCCCAAACGGTACGCAATAGCCGCCATAACGAGAATTGCCATCATGACCGTGCCCGCCGCAAGGCCGTCAAGGCCATCGGTAAGGTTGGTCGCGTTCGAAAGCCCCATGAGCAGGATGTCGCAGAAGAGCAGATAGAGCCACGGGATACTGAACTGCCCTGCAGGAACATCGAAAGGAAGCGTGGTGGTGAGGATGCCAAGATCGAGCGTGGCAACGAAGGGAATATCGATGGTGGGTGGAACGCCAAGCCAATTCACCACCGCGAGGACGAACGCAGTTGAGATAAGGAACTGTCCGATGAGTTTCGCTTTCGGCGTAAGACCGAGCGAACGTTCTTTCGCTACTTTCGAAGCGTCATCGATAAGTCCCAGCACGCCAGTGAGGATGATCGCCAGCATGATGAAGGTGGTATCGAGCTCTGGAGCTGCAAGCAAAAACACCGCGATCGCCATTGCCACGAGCATGATCACGCCACCCATGGTGGGCGTTCCTTGCTTCACCAGATGGCTTTCGGGACCATCAGCGCGAACTTGTTGCCCGATCAGATGCTTCTTCAGTCCCTTGATCCAAAATGGCATGAGCACCATCGTAACGAGCGCGCCCAAGAACACCGCAAGAAACACGGTGAAGGTCGGATACTGTGCATACACTGAAAGCATTATGCTAATAGCCCCCTGACGATACGTTCCAACTCCATGGAGTGAGACGCTTTTACCAGCACGGCATCTCCTGGTTCGAGATGGGTATCTAATTCGTTGAGCGCCTCTCCTCGTGTCGCAACCGACACGAGGTGGTCAGCGGGAAAACCCGCCTCGAGCGCACCACGAGCGATAGAGCGCGCCAGCTCTCCCACGCAAATGAGGTAGTCAAGCTTTTGCGTAGCAGCGAATGCGCCGACCGCTTCATGACAAGCTTCGGCAAAACTGCCGAGCTCGCCCATATCACCTAATACAGCATAGCGTTTGTGCTTCACGTTAAGCGCGGAAAACATGGCCAGTGACGCACGCATCGAATCGGGGTTCGCGTTATAGGCGTCATTGATGATCGTGATCTCGCCCTTGCCCTGCAGGATCTCCTGACGACCAGCTTCGGGCGCAGATGTTTTAAGTGCGCGAGCGATACGAGTCGGATCAACACCTGCCTGCCACGCCAGCGCTGCCACCGCACTCGCATTCGAGACGTTATGAACACCACGAAGTCCCAGTTCACAAGCGAGCGCTTTCGTCTCGCCAGGAAAATGGAGCGAAAAATGCGCACAACCAGCATCATCGAGCTCGATGTCGCTCGCCCATATGCAGGGCACACCTTCGTTGGTTTTGGCAGCAAAAGTTCCTGAGCCATCGAAGTAGAGCACACGAATGCTGCGCTTTGCTGTTTGCGCAGTCTCGCAGATGAAGAGCGTATTGTCGTCTGCATAGTTCAGGACCGCAAGCCCTGTTCCCGCAGGCAGTGCTTCGACCGCCTCAGCTTTTGCCGCAGCAATCGCCTCACGTGAACCGAGAAGTTCGATATGGCACTCACCCGTGTTGGTGATGAGCGCAACTTCGGGCTTCACGAAATCACAGAGCTCTCGCAGCTGTCCCGATCCACGCATTCCCATCTCAACGACCACGAAATCGGTTTCAGGATTCGCGTCCAAAAGCGTTTTGGGCACACCAAGCTCATTGTTCTGGTTGCCTTTGGTCGCCACCACCTTGAAGGTGGTCGCAAGAACATCGCGTAAAAGATTCTTCGTAGTGGTCTTACCGGTCGAGCCCGTGAGCGCGACCACGGTGCCTTTGATGAAGCTGCGCCAACCACGCGCAAGATCCGTGATGGCAGAAAAGGTCGAACTCACTTCAAGGATCGCAGCACCCATCTCATGTGCGAGAATGCGAGTGCTCTCGGGCACCCCCTGCATACAAAGAATGATATGCGCACCCTTCCGCAGTGCCTCGTCGATGAAATCGTGCCCATCGACACGCGCTCCCGGAAGCGCCACATAGACGAAATCCTCTTTCACGTCGCGTGAATCCCATGTGATCCCGAGCGCAAGCCGTGAAGGATCAAGAGCTTCGACGATCACGGTAGCGCCGGTAAATTCTGCGATCTGTTTGGAATTGAGTCTCATCGCTTACTGATCGAGCTCCTTGAGCGCTTGGCGCGCGACCGCGCGATCATCGAAGGGATGCTTCGTCGTGCCAATGATCTGATAGTCTTCGTGACCCTTGCCCGCAATAAGCACGGAATCTCCAGGATGCGCAAGCGAGAGCGCGTGTTCGATGGCGCGCTTGCGGTCGGGTTCAACGCTAAAGCGCTCACCGCATTCCTGCATGCCAGCAACAATGTCCTCGATGATCGCATCGGGCGATTCAGTACGAGGATTATCGGATGTAACCACCGCGAAGTCTGCAGCGAGCGCCGCTTTGCCCATGAGCGGACGTTTGGTCGCGTCGCGGTCGCCTCCGCAGCCGAACACGACGATGGTCTTGCCTTTCGTAAGCTGCTTGACCGATGCGAGCGCTTTCTCGATCGCATCAGGCGTATGAGCGTAGTCGACATACACCGCGATCTGGCGCGCTCGATCCGAGCCTTCGCCCGCGTCAAGCATCACGTGCTCGATGCGTCCTGGCACAGGCGGCACATTGCGCAGAGCGCGCGCAATATCATGCGGCGCAAAACCGAGTTCGAGCGCAATACCGAAGGCGGTCATCACGTTCTCCACATTGAATTTGCCCACGAGCGGATACTCAAAGGCGATCGCTTCCCCACGCACACCAAGCACGATGCGCGTGCGCGCAACATCGTAAGCGATCTCGATCGGATGGATGTCGGCATTTTCAGCGAATCCGGTCGTGATCACATCATCGCCCTGTTCGAGCACATCGGCAACAAGCCGCTCACCCCACGTGCTATCGATATTGATAACGCGCTTCGCAGGATAATCCGCAGAGAAGAGCCTGCGTTTCGCAGCAAAATACGCCTCGAACGTCTTGTGATAGTCGAGGTGATCCTGCGTAAGGTTGGTGAATGCAGTGACCGCAAACGTCGAATCCCACACGCGATCAAGATCGAGCGCATGCGAGCTTACCTCCATGGCCACCACATCGCATCCCGCATCGCGCATCTCGGCGAAGATATGCTGCAGGTCGCACGATTCAGGGGTGGTGTGATCGGCAGGCAGCGTTTTGCCTGCGATATCGATTCCCACCGTACCGATCATGCCGGTCGTCTTCCCTAAAGAAGATGCAATGTGCTCGACCAAATGGGCGGTCGTAGTCTTACCGTTCGTTCCCGTGATTCCTACGAGAGAAAGATCTTGAGTTGGCATTCGATAGAAGTGAGCCGCAAGATGAGCCATTGCCTTGCGCGTGTCGTTAACGAGGATGAAGGTAACATCGTTATCCCCCTTCACTTCGAGCATGCGCTCGACCACTAACACCTTTGCACCACGATCGACGGCATCCTGCGCGAATGCATGTCCATCAGCTTTCAAGCCAACGATGCAACAGAACGCATCTCCAGGTCTCACCTTATCGCTACTATACGCGACCCCTAAGATAGGTCGATCGGCATCACCGATGATCGTAGCGTGTGTGTGGTTGAAGAGTTCTGCGCAGGTTCGATCTGTCATAGCCGTCCTAGTCTTGCGTGATGTTGTAGCGATCGATCGCAAATTCCATTATATCTTGAAAGGCAGGTACGGTTTTTCGTTCGCCAGGCACTTCGTTCGCGCCAACGAAGCACACGAGCTTCGTCGAAGCGTCGGGTAGATAACCAACGAATGAGATATTGTACGCGTCTTTCTTATAGCCTCCGTTCGGGCTAGCGATCTCCGCCGTGCCCGTCTTGCCAGCCACACGATAGCCCTTGATCTGAGCTTGCGTGCCCGTACCATCTTCAACGACCGCCTCGAGCATGCCATCGAGCTTATCGATCGCAGAATCGTTATCCACGATCTTCTCGGTAGGATATTCGAGCTCTTCGCCCTTCGATGGCACGTCGATCAAGAAATGCGGTTGCGCGATCGTGCCGTTATTGGCGAGCATGCCGTAGAAACGCATGATCTGGATCGGGCTCATTTCAACGCCCTGGCCGAAACTGATGTTGTAGCCTTGCACCTCGGTCCATTTATCGCGCGGTGCTAAGTAGCCATTCACTGCACCCGGATAATCGATCTTCGTGTCTTCGACGATTCGATACTTCTGCAAGTATTCATAGAACTTCGAGAAGGTGAGTTCTCTCGCAATCAGCGACATGCCGATATTCGACGAATCAGCCATGATGGTGGTTGCGGTCATATCCTCATCGGCGCGTTCGTGCGAGTCGGTGATCTTGTGATCCCCTACCTCAAGAACAGCAGGGCAGAAGTAGCTCTTGTCGGGCTCCACCGTTCCTTCTTCAAGAGCCGCGAGCATCGTGATCGCCTTGAACACCGAACCTGGCTCATAATGCAGCGAGATGCCAGAAAGGTTCGTTGCGCCTTCTTTCACCGAAGACAAATCGGTGATGTCGAAGGTAGGCGCTGAAGCACACGCGAGCATCTCGCCCGTCTCGGCATTCATAACTGCACCGAATCCCGTTTTGCCGCCAACCTCATCAGTTCGTTTGACCACTGCTTTTTCAACGCGCTCTTGCAGCTCGACATCGATCGAGATAACGATGTCCTGGCCGTTTACCACCTCAGCTTCGATCTTCGTTGCACCAGGAACCGGCACACCTTCCTTGCTGTACATGGTGGTCTTCTTGCCCGGCGTTCCACCGAGAATATTGTTGTAGTAGAGCTCAAGGCCCGATATCGGCTGACCTTCGTTATTCACCACGCCGATAAGCTGGCTGGCGATCGAGCCGCACGGATAGATGCGCTTATTGGTCTTTTCGTAGTCGAAGCCATCGATCCCGAGATCCTTCACTGCTTCAAGCTGCTTTTCATCCGCCCCTTTGAACAAGTAGACGAAATTGGTATCCTGCTCGATCTTCTCGCGGTATTCAGAGGCGTTCCCACCGCATGACTGCACCAACGCACTTACAAGCCTATCGATCTGTTCAGGATCTTGCAGTTTATGCGGATGGCAGAAGAAATTGTATGCATCGACCGTAGTCGCGAGCACCACGCCATTACGGTCGTAGATCGTTCCACGACGCGGTTCGACATCAACCGTAACCGTGCGCTGTGAATCGCTGGCGTGCTCGATGGCGTGCGCATCGATGATCTGCACCCACACTAAACGTCCGAACACGACGATCGCGATCGCAAGAACGATCACGAGTAAGATGCTCAAGCGATGCGGACTTGTCTCAAATGTGGCCGCAGCATGCGTTGTGTACGAAGATGGCGCAGGCGTCTTAGCCTTACGCCGCGAGCGAGGCGAGGTGTTACGAGAAGGTTTTCCCGAACGGGGATTCTTCGAATACGGCATAGGACCTACTCCAATGCGGCAACAGCTGCGATGCTTTCCGTAAGAGAGATATTGCCACTCGCATCGAAGGCCACCACATCGGGTTCGAGCGTGATCGTTGAAGCAGTTGCAGGAGCTGCCATCTTAAGCTGATCAGCAGCGATGGTGCGTAGATTGCTCGGTGATGCGATAAGGCTCTTCTGAACAGCAAGCGATTGACCATCGGAGCGCATGGTTGCGATCTCTGAGCGTAACTCGCTTGAAGCGGATGCTGCGCTATACGCCGCCGAAGCAAGTCCAACCTGAATGAAGCCGATGCAAAGCACCACCGCCAAAAAGGCAACGATCACTTTAACAACAAGAACATGGAAGTCGGTAAGGCCATGTTGGATTTCATGTTTACGCCCAGGTACAACACGAACGGGAGGCTGCTGGTGTTCACGCACCGGGCTTTGCACGGCAGTATCATAGCGATATGCAGGTGCTCCTGCCACAGTTCTCACCAACCTTTCGGCACTTTATCTCTAAAGAGTGAACGCGCAGGATGTGAGTGAACTGCGTGCTCAAGAGGATAATTCATCAAGGCGCTTTGCGATGCGCAGCTTCGCACTTCTGCTTCGGGGATTACGGGCAACCTCTTCAGCGTTCGGCACGATGGGCTTACGGGTGACGATTTCGAGTATCGGCTTGTTTCCACACACGCAAACGGGTAGATCGGGCGGACAGGTGCAACCTTTGGCGTACTCTTTGAAAGTGTCTTTGACGATGCGATCTTCAAGCGAGTGATAGCTGATGACCGCAATGCGTCCCCCTGGAGCAAGCCAACGGATCGCCGCTTCTAATCCACTACGGAGCATATCGAGCTCCCCGTTCACTTCGATGCGCAACGCTTGGAACGTTCGTTTCGCCGGATGCCCACCACTCCTTCTGGCAGAAGCGGGTATCGCAGCCTTGATGACCTCAACAAGCTGCTGACTTTCTGTGATAGGCGCCTTTTCGCGGGTTTTCACAATAAATTCCGCGATGCGGTTAGCCCATTTCTCGTCTGAATATGACCGGATGATCCGAGCGAGATCTGTTGCGTTTTTGGTGTTGATGATCTCTGCTGCGGTTATGGTGTGTTTACTCGGATTCATCCGCATATCGAGTGGGCCATTTTCCTTAAAGGAAAAGCCGCGAGAAGGCGTATCGATCTGCACAGAAGAAACGCCGATATCGAAGAGGATCGCATCGATCTGTGGAACTTCCGCTTCGACCAACAATTCGTCGAGCATGCCGAAGTTCCCGTATAAGACATCGATTTCTGGGCGTATCTCGTCTGACAGTGCAAAAAGCCGTGCAGTTGCTGCATCGAGTGCTACCTGATCTTGATCGATGCCGATGAGATGACCGGTTGTTCCGATCAACTTGGCTGCTTCGAGCGAATGCCCCGCACCACCAAGCGTCGCATCGACAAAGGTTTTGCCCGCTGAAAGCGCTAAACCGGAGAGGCATTCATCGAGCAGAACAGGTATATGCCGATATTCGTTTGTCACAGTGCAAGCTCTAGGATTCGCTCATCAGCGATGCCAGATCGACAGAGCCGACGAAATCATCCCAACGCTTCGCGTCCCAGATCTCAAAATGATCTTCATCACCGACGAACACCACGTCTTTGTCCAGCCCAGCGATCTCACGCTGAGCAGGGGTAAGGTGGATGCGGCCCGAGTTATCAATCTCGCAGTTCCTCACGCGAGAATTGAGTACCTTACGCAGAGCAGACTTGCGTTTGCTGCTGACGTCAAAACCACCTTCGCCTTCGAAGAGTCCTTCTACCCAATTCGAATAGTCATCCACTTCAAAGACATACAGACATTGGTTTTCCGGATCAGGAGTGATCCTGAGATCCTGTGAGAGCACTTTCCTGAAAGACGAAGGAAGCGACAAACGTCCCTTGGCATCCATCTTGTGACGGTATTCGCCTAAGAGTTCGCTCACTCCTCCTCCTCTCAAAATAAGACTCTCCGCTGCAATGTATTTTAAGTCCATCGACCCCACATTGCAACACAAAATGCATTTTTGCCCCACTTTGTTCCCACTTTCACCACCACTTTTAGCGCGAGAAACGAACTTGGCACTATATGTTGTGGTTTGCTATTTCTTTTTTGCCTAGATTTTGTTATGCCGCTGGTGGAGCAAAGTGGAGCATTTTTTGTGAGAAATATGCGCGACAACGATTTTTCGCGCGAAAAACCACGCTGATCGATACAATTTCAGCCCAAAAGGGATCAAGGTGGAGCACCCGCCCATCTCGACCAGTGAATCACTTAAGACAAGCAGCTGTGCCCATGAGGTACTTGGATTACTCCGAGTCCGCACTCTTAAATAGTATTAGGTTGTCCGAAGCAACGAAACGCATGAGCTTGCCGGTTTACACGGCAAGCGAACAGCGAAAGTGAGTAATTACAAGTGCCTCGTGGGCATGCTGCTTGCCGGAGAACCTACCGCGCCCTTCGGCCTACCCCTACTCTCGACTAGCGGTGCAGGAGTTTGCTCTTGAGCTTGCCTAAGATCGAACCGAGCAGCTGGTATTCAGGAACACGCAGCACCTTACAAAGCCCGAATGAGATGACCAGCCCTAAGATGCCACAAACGCACACGATCGCAACCGCTTCGAAAATAGCTGCTGCTCCCCCCAGAGGGAATGCGTTGAGCACGCCTTGCGATACGAAGAACACCACTACACCTGCGATAATGCTCGCAATGAGCGTCTTCACGAACATGCTCGCGATACGCTTGTTGCCATACGAACCAACCTTGCTGCGCACGATCAGCGAGCACACCACGAACATAACACCGTAGAAGAAGAAGTCCGTTACGGGAATACCCACCAGCCCAACCGACCCAGAACACAGATACCAGTAGAAGAAGACCTGCACGAAACGCAACGCGAAATCTACGAGTGCGAACTGAACGAACTTGCGCATGGCGGCGAACACACGATACATATACATATAGCCTGCATAGAATGGCAAGCTGAGCGTCCAGAACATAAGGATGATACCAACGCTTTGCGTATCTTCAGCGGAGAACGCGCCCGCTTGGAACATCTGCATGAGCGGGAAAGCCAGCGAACAGACCATAGCTGCGAGCGGGATCATGAGGAAGAACGTATTGCGCAAACCACTCGAAACATAGCGACGGAAACCCGACCAATCGCTACGCGCTGCGCAATCTGATAGTTCGGTCAAAAGCGTGGTACCAAGCGACACCGCGATAACACCATAGGGCAACTGGTACCACATCCAAGCGTAATTCAACGTGGAAGGACCATTCGGCGTTGCCTGGAGCGCGAAGGCATTCTTGCAAGAGAACGTGATCATCGTGCCTGCAATGTAGAGAAACATCGGTGCAGCTACCTTCAGCGCCTCGACCAACATGGGGTCACGCAAATTCACGTACGCGCGTAAACGCACACCACGTTTTATGAGCGCTGGAATCTGAGCGCCAAACTGCACGAGCACACCAAGCGATGTTCCCACCGCCAGCCACCACATAGCAAAGGTCGGATTCCATGAAGAAAGCGGCACGAATCCGAACATCGTCACGATCACTACAAGGTTATTGAGCACGGGCGCAAGCGAAGGTGCCAAATACGATCGCTCCGCATTCAGAATGCCAGTTATCACCGCACCCAACCCATACAACAAGATCTGCACGGCGAACACGCGGAAGAAGAAGATCGCCATCTCCTTTGCCGCTGGATCTCCCCCAGCGAACGTTTGTGTCTCGATGACTTGCGCAGAGAAGATCGAACAGACAAGCGCCAGAAGTCCGAGCACGATCGTAGTGAGCGTGAGGATGTTGGAGGCGAACGTCTGCGCCCCGCTATCGCCGTTCTTTTCCTTCTGCAGCAGATAAAGCGGTAAGAATGCCGTGGCCAAGATACCAGTTGCGGCAAGTTCATAGATCATGGCTGGCATGTTGTAGGCAATGTTATATGCCGAAGCCAGAACCGTATTGCCCAACGCGAACGCCATAGCCCACGTGCGCACCAATCCGGTTACACGCGAGGTGAGCGTTGCCAGCGTGATCAGACTGGTGTTCTTGATGATATTCGAACTTGAATCGTTTGCCACGGGTCCTCTTTGTGCGACTATAATGAGTAGACTCAATCAACCATAGTAAGGGAAGCTCAAGGGAAGCCACATGCGTGTTCTGATCGTTCGCAATAACTACAATCCAAAAGCGCTCGAAGCATCCCTATTGCTCGAAGCGTTCTTCGATAAGCAGCATATCGACTATCAGACCTACGATCGTGACGACCTTCGGTCGAACTGTTCTATTATCGACCAATTCCCTCCCAGTGAAGAACCAGCTTTCAATTTAGCGGTTGTTTTAGGGGGCGATGGCACGATTCTGTGCACCGCCAACCAGATCGGCACACGCCGCATCCCCATCCTTGGCGTGAATTTCGGGCACCTCGGCTTCATGGCCAACCCCAACGATGAGGGCATCATCCAGATCGTGAGCGAGGCACTCGCCGGCGAAGTATCCTATGAAGCACGCACCAACCTGCAAGTGGAAGTCTATTGCGAAGACAACCTCAATGAAGCCGCAACAAAGCAAGATAGGTTCGAGATCCATCCGCTCATCCATGAGAAGACGACAGCTCCCTCGGCTGAGGGCACCGATTCATCAACTCATTCCACCTTTGTTGACAAGTGCACCAAGAACGAAGGTTCTTGCGATCGCCATACCGCGGATCCTATCCTCAAAGGCGAAGGCGATCCGCAGCGCTTCTTTGCTCTTAACGAAATGGTCATCGCGCGAGGCGACCAAGGCCGCATGATCGGATTCAGCTACAGCGTTTCCGATTCGCTCATCGCCAATATGCGCAGCGATGGACTTATCGTAGCTTCCGCCACGGGCTCTACTGGTTACGCACTTTCCGTGGGCGGACCACTCGTTGACCCAGGCTACCAGGGTTTGGTCGTTGCGCCCATCGCGCCACACACGCTTCAATCGCGCGCACTGCTCACTGGTTCGTCAGACGTGGTCGAGATCGACCTGGACAGTTCGACAGCAAGCCGTGCTGCTACACTGTTCATCGACGGCGAGCGCATCACCTTCGACTCCCCCATTCGCAAGATCGTCGTGGCCACCGGCGAAGAACCCACGCTCCTCTTGCGTTACCAGGCAAAATCCTTCTACGATTACGCCGCCGAAACCTTCTTCAAGCAATAAGATAACTCGATCAGCTGAGATACTTCTAGTCGAGCAAGCAGCTGAGCCCATGGGGTACTTGAATTACTCTGAGTCCGCTTACTTCAATATAAATAGGCTGTCCGAAGGAGCGAAGCGCATGAGCTTGCCTAATCAGGCAAGCGAACAGCGAAAGCGGGTAATTACAAGTGCTCCATGGGCGTGCTGCTTGCATGGGATAGATGGGAAAAGGAGTCGAACGACCGGGTAGTTTGTCATCCGCTTCATTTCCATTTGATTAAAAGCGTGTGAACGCACGTTTCGTTTTTCCTTCCACACGCATTTTCTCCTTAAAATCGAATAACGGTTGGACAGAGGTCAACCCATGGAAATCCCCTGATCGCATCCGTGCAGTTAGCCTTGAGAGCAATATTGCGCACGATCGTGCAGCAGCGGGATGCAAGCGCTAAGCCAAGCGCCATCCATGTAGGGTGTTCACCGTTAGGAGTATCATGGCTAAGCACATTTTCGTTACAGGCGGCGTGGTTTCATCGCTCGGCAAGGGCATTACCGCAGCATCGCTCGGGCATCTGCTCAAAGCACGCGGCTATAAAGTGACCATGCAAAAGATGGATCCGTATCTAAACGTTGATCCTGGCACCATGTCCCCTTTTCAGCACGGCGAAGTCTTCGTTACCGACGACGGTCAAGAAGCCGATCTCGATCTGGGGCATTATGAACGCTTCATCGATGAAAGCCTCACTAAGGAATCCAACTTCACTCAAGGATCGATCTATCAAACGCTCATCGCGCGTGAGCGCCGCGGCGATTTTCTCGGTGGTACCGTGCAGGTCATTCCACACGTGACCGAAGCGATCAAGGAACGGCTCTACCGCATTGCCGATCAGACGAATGCCGATATCGTCATCTCAGAGATCGGCGGTACGATCGGCGACATCGAATCGCTCCCCTTCATCGAAGCGGCGCGCCAATTCATGCGCGAACGATCTGCCGACGATGTCTGTTTCGTACACGTGACACTCGTGCCCTATATCGCTGCAGCTCACGAGGTAAAGACCAAGCCTACCCAGCACAGTGTGAAGGAACTGCGCTCGCTAGGTGTTCAGCCCGATTTCATCGTCTGCCGCTCCGATCACGAGATCTCGTGCGGCGTACGTGAGAAGATCGCGCTCTTCTGCGATGTGGCACCGCGCGAAGTGCTTTCCTGCACCGACGCGCCTTCAATCTATGAGGTGCCTATCATGCTCGCCGCGCAAGACTTCGATGTGCAGGTGCTTGAGAAGCTCAATCTACCCGTTACTCCGATCGATCTCTCGCCTCTCCAAATGTTCCTCGACGCGCGCGCCGCCTGCGAAGGCAAGACGGATATCGCGGTCGTAGGCAAATACGTGAGTCTACCTGATGCCTACCTTTCGATCATCGAGGCACTTCATCATGCAGGTATTGCACAAGGCACCGATGTGGAGGTGCACTTGATCGATGGCGAAGAGCTCACCCCTGAAAATGCCGACGAGCTGCTCGGTGAAATGCAGGGCATCTTGGTACCTGGCGGTTTTGGGCAACGTGCTTTCGAAGGTAAGATCGAAGCAGCGCGCTATGCACGCGAACACGGCATTCCGTTCCTCGGAATCTGCCTTGGCCTACAAGCAGCTGTCTGCGAATTCGCTCGTAATGTGGCTGGCCTAGAAGGGGCAACGTCTGCTGAGTTCGACGATGAGGCCCCCTATCGCGTGATCGACCTCATGCCCGAGCAAGAGGACATCGAAGACAAAGGCGGCACCATGCGCCTCGGGGCTTATCCTTGCAAGGTCTTGCAGGGCTCACGCGCACATGAAGCATATGGTGAAGAGCTCATCTATGAGCGTCACCGCCATCGCTACGAAGTGAACAACGCTTATCGCGACACGCTCACGAAAGCAGGGCTTACGATATCGGGCGTCTCGCCAGACGAGCGCTTGGTCGAGATGATCGAGATCCCCGATCACCCGTGGTTCGTGGCAAGTCAAGGCCATCCCGAATTCAAGAGCCGCCCCACCAAACCCCATCCGCTCTTCATGGGGTTCGTAAACGCTGCGCGTCAATAAAGCAATGCTTGAATAATCCCAACGAAGGCGTGTTCGCTATCGATGCGGTCGATCTGGCTGCGTGCGAATCTGCTCTTCAATGGATATATAACTAGTCTTCGGCCCACTCATGATTCAAGCATAGAAGCATTTTGTCACTCGTTAGTCCAGCTCCTTTGCCGCCCCGATCATTTCTTCAAGTCCTTGGCAGGTCATACTGGCTTCATGCTTTGCTGATAGGTCGTCGAACTGCGCCGGATCAGCAAGTTCTACGCATCGCTGCAAAACATCAACGAGGTTTTCCTCAGGATCGAACGTAACGATCGGTAAATCATCGGGGAAAAATGCGCGGGTAGCATTCTCTGAAACCAAACCAGCAACGAACTCCAATGCAACCCATCTTTGATCTTCAGAATGATGCATCCCTTCAAATCGAAGAGCAGACATCAACTGGTCCATAGTCGGCGCGTCCGATGCGAACGCAGCGATCGATTGAGATATTTCTTTCATGAGCATGATGCTGTCTCCTATCTAACGGTATTGGTCTTCACCATTTCTAGTACTTCCCACGTGAATTGCGCTTTGAGGAGAGGTTCACGTAGATGATGATCGGCGCGATAACCAAGAAGATGATGATGGGCACATAGAGCGGACAATCTTGCAAGAAGTTCATGGAAAATAGCGCCAGCAGAACGGGGATAACCTGTTCGTTGGCGCATTTCTTCATGATGAACGCGGTGTCGCGATCCACCTTCACCGTCGAATCCAAATCGGTTATGCCAAGTTCGGTACGGATCGGCAACGGGATCCCGATCGTCATATCGATGGGAGTATAGAGATTGTTCGCCTGCAGTTTGCTCTCATCTTCGATGGGAAAGACCTGGCAGATGCACTCTTTATCCTTGTAAGAGATGATGACATTGTCCATTTCATCAATGCCCAAATGCGCCATATTGTCCTTCGTCATGCGAACCGCACGATCGTTCTCATCATTGGCATAAGGGCGCCGACACATGAGCGAGAGCGTACTCTTGCCCACATACAGATTCGCGATCCATCGGCCAATACGCTTGAAGATATTGCATCTCTTCTTCCCGAGCACAATCGGCTTGATGACGATACTGGGCGGGAAGCAGCGCTCGAAAACTTTGCGTAAGTACGCCTCTTCAGGATGTGAGAGGCTCTCTTGGCGAATGGACTCATGAACAGGATAGGTCTTTTCGAGTATCGCCAGTCCATCAAGCAATCGCGGTTTCTCCTGATCAGCGGCTTGCATCGTATTTTCGCGCGTAGGTTGTTCTTCGCTCGTTCCAGTAACCTGTTCTTCGGCTTTGATATACGCAACCACTTGCTGGCGCAGCTCGTCTTCAAGTCGACAGGGCAAGCGCTCGCCTAGCAGTATACGCTGCCTGCGGTTCAGCTTGATAACCCCCGCATCCAGCGAATCATCAAAAACAAGGTGGTTGGCTTTTACGATAAAGCTCTGGTTCGTGACCACGTCTTTTATTCCGAAGAGATCCGCGCCTTCAAGCAGTTCTTGAACTGCCCCTCCCTCGATCATCTTCGTGGAGATGACCACATCTTCCGAGCTGACCTTATCGATCGACTGTACACGAATCTTGTCGAAACGCGCATAGGGCGCTTTCCGAATGAAAACCTCGCAATCAGCATGATCCGCTATCTTCAAGGTTCGCTGCACATGCTTCGTTATAGCGATCTGACCAACACCAAGCGAATCTTGTGGAACGATACTGATATCCATCAAAGTACCCTGTTTAGGACATTCCAGCTGAAACGGAGTCACATAGTTTTCTTTATAGAATACAGAAGGAACACCAACACTATAGAGACAACCATCTTGAACGGGCAGCGTCTCATCAACGATCCTCACCAACGTTGAGCCACTATCGTAAACATGATCGGCAAAATTGCTGTTCAGAGATGTGATGCATTCTTCAAGCGCATCCCGGATCCGATCATAGGCGTATTCAGGAAAATCCTTGCAGAGATATTTCGAATTTATCTCGATCTGGATACACGAAACGTCAGCTCTCTTTGCTGTTGAAGCCGCGACCGTATTTGGGCCGCTCGCCTTGAACACTTCATCTACAAGCACCACTCCTATTCCCAGGTCCTCCAGGCAACGGCAAAGCGTCGACAACGTGATATCGTCGCGCAGATTCTTGCCATCCGCCGTACCAAGGATAAAAGCAGCCTCGCGCTCGGAAGAGAGCTGATGCAAGTCGAACACCACTCTTGCATCGTTTTCCTTCACGTAGTCAACCAGAGCGTCACGATAGGGAGAATGCTCGTCGTAGTTCGGATCATCATCGTTGCTCTTCGTCTTGATGATGACGGGACAATGCAGCGAACGATGAAGATCGCGTGCAAGATCGCTCGTCTGCACTTCGGCAGGTTTGACCCTACCCGCACGCGTATGCTCAACGCCATGGGGCGCAGAGAGCATAACGAGTCCTTTGCCTTGCAATATCTCGAAATCGTCAGGCATCTGATCGATCATGGTCGCCCCGCTGTCTCTTCACAAGCTCGAGTTCGTTTTCTTCGTTTCTCTCTTATAATAATTGAGATCAAACCAAGATGACCACAAAGAAACCAACCATAAGGAAGAGACCATGGACTGGGATGGGATCCTGCACCTAAACAAGTTACCATCTCATCCGAAACTATTGATCATAGGTGGTCCACCCCGCTGCGGGAAAAGCACGCTGGCTCATGAGATCATGCTAACTTACGGAATCGATGCAGTCTCAGGCGATGCGATTCGACGCGTCCTTGCATCCGCTGGAATGAGCTTTCTTCCGATCGATCCCGACACCTGGGCAACTGATGCCAGTGGTTTTGTGCAAGCTTGTCGAGACAGGGATTCAAAGGTCGCTCGTGCTTGTTCGGTATATGCCGAACAAATGCTTTCTGATTACAAGAGCATCATAGTTGAAGGATGTATCTGGGCTGATGCGATCAAGCACTTCGCACATCCGGTACGCCCACGTAACGGTGCCATCCATCCCGTGCATCCAGAGGTGCTTGCTGTGTATCTTTTCAACACTACAAGTCCAGAAGAGGAACTCGAAAGCCTGCACGAACAATGCAAAGACCCTACCAGCTGGCTTAATCGCTATACCGCAGATCAGCTAGACGGGTTCGCGGTTGCCAATCGGCTGCGCACACGTAAGATGAAACAGGTTGTATGCGAACAAGGAGCGGTTCCGATTGAGAACGAACGATCAATAGCGAAGACCCTTTTAGGAAACTACGCCAGCGATCCAAGCGATAGTCAAGCAGCTGACCACCAGAACTGCATACAGACTTATCTCGATGCAGGCTTACTTGAAGGCGGATTGGACGAGATGCACCGTCTCGCACTCGAGATCATCAAGGCCTGGATGGAGCCATACAAGAATGCCTGAGCAAAATACGATCTCTCTACTAAATAAGGGTGTTGCAACCATCCCATATGTTACCGCTGCTCCGCAACTTGGCACGAACAGTAAACGACAGTAAAGCTGGGGCCGATCGGAGTCGAAAGATCTTCATCATATGGATGTTCCTGATGTGGTATTGCATGTATTTCGTCGAGCGCGCATCGCCATACCAAGCAGGAGAAACCTTGGATAAGGATTTTCCGAAAACCGCCCGAACAACCCGAACCAAGTTGCAACAAAAGCCACCGAATAAGACAGGTTGCTCCAAGGCGTTTACAATGAAACCATGGAACAGATCATCGAAGAATACTTTGCCTACCTCGCCATCGAACGCGGCTCTTCTCCGCTCACGATCGATGCCTACGCCAAAGACCTTGCAACCTATCGCACCTTTCTTGAAGAGCGCGGCAAGACCGATCTTGCCAGCATCGAGCGCGATGATATCCTTGCTTTCCAAAAAAGCCAGCTTGATCAGGGGTTTGCTGTCTCGACTCTCGAGCGCAGGCTTTCAGCGATAAAAGGGCTGCATCGTTTCGCCTTGCGCGAAGGATATGTGGATACCGACCCAGCTCAAGCGATCCCGCTTCCCAAGAAGCCAGGCCGCCTTCCCGACGTGCTTTCGATCGATCAGGTGAACGATCTGCTCGACAACGTTGATACCTCAATAGCAACAGGCAAACGCGATGCGACCATCCTTGAAGTGCTCTACGGATGCGGCTTGCGCGTAAGCGAGCTGGTGAACCTTGACCGAGCGAACATCCTTTCCGAAGAGGGCTTCTTGCGGGTGTTCGGCAAGGGAAGCAAGGAGCGTATCGTGCCCATTTCAGGTATCGCATTCGAACGATTGATCGAATACTTGAACGAGGTGCGCCCCGAACTCGAAAATAAAAAAGCCCCTGCCACCACGGCGGTCTTTCTGAATGCGCGTGGCGGGCGACTTTCGCGCCAAAGCGTGCATGCGATCGTGGCACGCGCTGGCATGAGTATCGGTGTGAAGAATCTTCACCCCCACACGCTGCGTCATTCGTTCGCAACTCACTTGCTTGAGGGTGGTGCCGACCTGCGTTCGATCCAAGACATGCTCGGACATGCCGACATCGCCACAACGCAGATCTATACGCATGTGCAGATGTCCCATTTGAAGGAAGAGTACCTCGCCGCACACCCCCGCGCGCACGAGTAGCCACGGCTGGCAGCACGGCTTCGGCATGGGCACAACGCTCACCGCACACGACTAGCCACCGCCCGAACAAGCGCTATTCAACAGGGCGCTTGAAATCAGGCTCGATCGTGAGTAGCCGTGGCCCCTCTTCCGTAATAGCCACCGTCTTCTCGAAATGCGCACTTGGCTTCCCGTCGCGCGTAATCACGCCCCAACCATCAGATAGCTGTTTGGTCTTGCGCGTGCCCATGTTGATCATCGGCTCGATCGCTAGCACCATGCCCACCTCGAGCAAGGGACCCGTATGCTTGCGCCCGTAATTCGGCACATTCGGCTCTTCGTGCATAACGCGACCGATTCCATGCTCCACATATTCGCGGACAACACCATAACCCGCATCCTCAGCGATCACCTGAACTGCGTGCCCGATATCACCCAGATGATTCCCTGCACGTGCCGCATCGATACCTGCCCACATGCTCGCTTCAGTCACCTCGAGCAAGCGCTGCTTCTTCGGCGAGATCTTTCCCACCGGAAAAGTCCAGGCGTTATCGCCAACCCAACCGCCCACGGTAGCGCCCGTGTCGATCGAAATGATATCCCCCTCTTGCAGAACGACCACATCTGAAGGAATGCCATGAACGATCTGCTCGTTTATCGACGCACAGATAGAACCCGGGAATCCGCCATAGCCTTTGAACGCGGGGATGCCACCGCCCTGGAGAATGGTCTCTTCGGCGATGCGATCGAGCTCGAGCGTGGTCACGCCCGGCTTCACCGCAGCCCCCACCACGCGAAGCGCTCGCGCAGAGAGCTCTCCCGCTTTCGCCATCGCATCGATATCACGCGGTGATTTCTTGATTATCATGCCTAAACGCCTTTCTTCCCTGGTCATCATGGCGCAGTCTTTGCTACTATTTCTCTAGCTTACTAAGAAAAAGGTGGCATATGCCATATCAACATAATAAAAAGCAAGATAGAAAACCTACGAAGCGCACCGACCGCCCCGCTTCACGCAAAGCGAAGCAAAACGTCGCGCGCAATACAATGCGAAACGAAGCAACCCACGAACGAGCCGCTCGTGAACGAGCAGCAAATTCCGACACCCAAAAACCCACATCGATCACCAGGGAATTCATGTCGAGCGCTCGTGAATCTTCTTCAGCGAACTCCCGCAAACACGCACAGTCCTCGCGCGATCGTCCGCGTACAGCTTCAGCAAGAACCACATCGCGCAGCCAAGAGCGAATGCGCGTTTCGCAGCGCACCACACAATACCAAGCGGGCACTTCCAGAAGCGATTCACCAGCGCAAGCACGCCCACGAAATGCCCAGCAGCACAACGCTGTTCAAGAAGCGCACCACAAGTTCCCCATCACGATCTGGATCGCTTTTGCACTCATCGCTCTTATCGCAGTCGCATTCGCATTCAGTTCCTGCACCTCCTGTTCCTCGCCGAATGCGGATGGCGAAGGAGCGCTTGCTGCCTCAGACAAAGCTGCCCCTGAAGGGCAAACGATCACGCTTTCCTTCGCGGGCGATTGCACGCTCGGCACCGACGAAGGCTTCGATCGCTCCACCAGCTTCAACGCAAAATACAACGAAGTGGGTGACCCCGCCTATTTCTTCGCGAACGTGGCCAGCATCTTCGCAGACGATGATTCCACCATCGTGAATATGGAAGGCACCCTCACCGATTCCACCACACGCGCCGATAAGACTTTCGCATTCAAGGCACCACGCGAATACGCTGAAATACTCAAGGCAGGCAACGTCGATGCAGCATCGCTTGCGAACAATCATTCGCGCGACTATGGCGATCAAAGTTACACCGACACCATCGAAGCAGTCGAGGCTGTGGGCATTCCCACCTTCGGCTACGATCGCATCGCGTATCTGGACGTGAAAGGCGTGAAAGTTGCGCTTGTCGGAACATACGAACTTGCCGAAGGCGCTGGCATCAAAGACGAGATGGTGAACAACATCAACGCCGCCAAAGAATCAGGGGCGCAGATCATCGTGGTGTTCTTCCACTGGGGAACCGAGCGAGAAACCGTGCCAGACAGCGTTCAGATGGAACTCGGACATGCCGCCATTGATGCAGGAGCAACGCTCGTGGTCGGATCGCATCCGCATGTGATCCAAGGCATGGAGAACTACAACGGACATACGATCGTCTACAGCTTGGGCAATTTCTGCTTCGGCGGCAACAAGAATCCCAGCGATAAGGATTGTATGATCGTTCAACAAACCTTCACTGTGCGCGGCAACGATGTCACGATCGACAACACGAACGTGATCCCCTGTTCGATCTCTTCAGTAAGTTCGCGAAACAACTACCAACCTACGCCTGCAACAGGCGACGAAAAAGAACGCATCGAGGCGAAGATCAAACGCTCGAGCGATGCCATCGCTGAAATGGCTGCAGGCTCGAGCAGCGGCTCAAACGAATAAAAGGCTCGCAGCCCTCGTAGGCCACGAGCCTCAAACGATGCTCTTCAACGATAGTTCTGCTTACACTGCTTGCACTACTTCCCCGTGAATGCTGCGCGGCGCTTCTCGATGAAAGCGTAGACACCCTCGCGGAAATCCTGCGTCGCAGCACATTCGCATTGCGTGGGTACTTCAACGGTCGTGATCCACTTGAGATACTCCGCATACTCAACGGTGTAGATCTGCTTCTTGATGTTCTTATAAGCAACCAGCGGGCCACGCACCAGCTTGCGTGCGAACTTCATCGTCTCTTCGTCCAAGATATCGGCTGGCACCACGCGATGCACGAGACCCCAGTCGAAGAATTCCGCTACACCCACCGGGCGGCCCGTTACTGCCAGATCCATCGTGCGCGCAGGGCCAATGGTCTTTGAGAGCAGATAGGTAAGACCCATGTCGGGCACGAGGCCTAAGTTCACGAACGCAAGAATGAACTTCGCGTTATCGGCGCAGATCATGAAGTCGCCGCTCAATGCCAAGCTCACGCCAGCTCCCGCGACCGACCCAGCCACCGAAGTGATAACGAGCTTGTCCATCTTCTTGAGCTTGTCGGTGATGATGCTGTTCTTCTCCATCATGGCCGCCATATCCATCGGCCCACCCGATTCGAAAACGCCATGGAGCATCCCCACATCACCGCCCGCAGAGAACGAACGCTCGAGTCCTTTGATCACGAGCACCTTCACGTTGTCGTTCGTTTCCGCATCGCTTATCGCATCGAGCAATTCCGCACCCATCTGCATATCGAGCGCGTTCAAGTTCTCCTTGCAAGTCATCGCGATAACCGCAATGCCCTCTTCAACGGTGTAGGTGATCTTCTGATAATCCATCATGAGCCCTTTCATAAAACAACAGTGAAGCACAAAAGCGCATGTACGCTAGCAAAAGCGAGATCGTTCCGTTTGCGTCACGTGCTTCGATCTATTTTACAGTTCGCGAGCCTGATAGAGACGTGCGGCAATGAAAGCACTCACAACATAAAGGACAACTGACACCACGCAGCCCCCTATCGCTATAGCAACCGTGTGGTCATTCAAGAAGGTGCGCACGGCCACCATGTCAATTCCGTCCAAAACGTTTCCGATCGCAACGCTCGCAAGCACGACCACCACAACTACGAGAAGCGGCAAAAGGCGCGTTGCCTTGTTCATGCCGAAACGCATCAGAAGCGGCAGGGTAAGTGCCGCAAGCACTAGGATGAAAACAAAGCCGGCTATGCCGCAGTCGAGGACAGCAAGAGGAGACTCGGGGGTCGCGAACTCCGCACTCGCTCCCAAACCGCCCCAGGCCTGAACGATCCCCAGAAATACGAACGAGATCAGCCAAGCCGCGAGCATCGAGGCCACCGAAACGATGAGCATGCTCACGTAGCGCCCGTAGGCAACCTGCCGTTTGGTCAAGGGCAACGTCATACGGAAGCGCTCCCACCCGTTCATCTCATCGTAGGCGAAGATCGAGAAGAGATACATCAAGGGAGCCATCGTTGCCATTGCAGCCGTGCCAACGATCACCTCGCCCGTGCCCCATGCAAGGAATCCGCAGATCACAATGGATATGAGCAGCAGTTGCACAAAAGCGTTCTTGGAGGTGATGAGGTCCGAAAAGATCATAGCTTTCATAATTGCTCTCCTTTCAAGGTGAGCGTCATATAGTCGTCGATGCTTGCGCTGTCGAGCGCAATATTCGGGAAGGCCTTCGCGAAAGCGAAACGATCTGGCACGAGCACATCATAGGCCATGCCACTCTTGAGCTTTCGCATGCGGTCGTCTTCCGCCCAGGAGCTCTCTTGTATCAACTCAAGATCGCGCTGCCTGCAGTGCGCAACGCCCGCCACATCGCAAATCTCATCTTTGGGCAAACTGAAAACGAGTTTGCCGCCATCTATACAGATGATCTCATCGGCGATCTTCTCAAGATCGTTCGTGATGTGCGTCGAAAGCAAGATCGCGTGATTCTCGGCTTTCATAAAATCACGCAGAATATCAAGCACCTCTTCGCGCGCCATCGGATCGAGACCAGCTGTCGCTTCATCCAAAACGAGCAGCTCTGGGTCGTGCGAAAGCGCGAAGGCCAACATGAGCTTCATGCCCATACCGCGCGAGAGCTCTTTCACATTCTTTTTGCGCGCGAGCTTAAAACGCTCACACAGCGCGCCGAAGCGCTTCGCATCCCAATTTCGATACGCAAAACGGCCGAGCGTCGCCACGTCTTGAACCTTCGAGGTTTCAGGGAAGGCGCACGTATCGAGAACAACGCCGATGCGTTCCTTGACGCTCCCTTCGAAGAACGTGCCTTTCCCGATCGGGCAACCAAGCACTTCGCCTTCGCCTTTATCGGGTTGCAGAATGCCGAGCAGCATCTTGATCGTGGTGGTCTTTCCCGCCCCGTTCGACCCGATCAAACCCACAATGGTGCCGGCCTCGACGGTAAGCCCGATATCTTCAAGATGGAAGCCATCGTAGCGCTTCCCTAAGTTAGTTACGTTTATCAATGCGTCCATGTATATCTCCTCGGACGAGCTAGTCTTCCAAGAGCAGATCGAGCATTTCATGCAGATCATCCGCGGTAAGCCCAAGAGGTCGCGCATCTGCTATTGCGCGTTCGAGAGACTCTTCAACCTGTCGAATGCGCTCCTCACGCAGCAGATCCTGATTGCCACTGGCAACGAAGGTGCCCTTCCCCTGAACCGTGACCACAAAGCCCAGCTCCTCCAGATCGGAATACGCGCGCTTGGTAGTGATCACGCTTACCCGCAGATCATTGGCAAGCGAGCGAATGCTTGGGAGATTCTCCCCCGCTGCTAGCTCACCAGTCATGATCGCGTCTTTGATCTGAGCCTCTATCTGCTCGTAAATCGGGACCGACCCCGAATTCGAAATAACGATCTCCAATTGTCCTCTTTTCCGGCAACCCTGCAGCGGCTGCCGCATCGTCCCGTAAAAGCGTCCTTCTGCGAGACTGTGTGCATATGCAATATAAACAGTATATACACACCTATATACAGCCGTCAAGACGAAAACACCAAAGGGCGAAGAGTATCTGCGTCTTCCAAAGCAGAGCGAAGGCGCTTCGGCGTCTTGAAATGTCATGAACTCATTACATTATTGCCTTCCAAATGCCGATTGGCTGCCCTATCCCATCTTCGACCTGCGAAAGCAGTACAATGAAAATGCCATTTTGACAAAGGAGTCTCTATGAATCGCTTGAAAGATAAGGTCGCCATCGTCACAGGATCCACGAGTGGCATCGGCAAGGGCATCGCAAAGATGTTTGCTGCTGAAGGCGCGCGTGTTGTCGTATGCGGCCGCCGTGAAGAGCGCGGAGCAGCTATCGTCGACGAGATCAAAGCCGCAGGCGGCGAGGCAATGTATCACTTCCTCGACGTAACCAAGCCTGAAACCGTCGATGCGCTTCTTGCCGACACGAAAGCAACCTGGGGCAAGGTCGACGTGATGGTGAACAACGCAGCCGGCATGGCCCTTAAGGATGGTCGCGTGGACGAGATATCACTCGAAGACTGGGACGCGGTCTTCGCCAGCGACATCCGCAGCACCTTTTACTGCACGAAGATCGCCCTGCCCTACCTCAAGCGCAACGACAAGGCTTCCATCATCAACATCGGATCCATGGCTGCTTGCAGCGGCGACTTGGGCTCAACTGCTTATGCTTGCGCGAAGGCGGGCGTTGACATGCTCACGAAATACACCGCACTGCAATATGGCAAGGATGGCATTCGATGCAATTGCGTTCGTCCGGGTCTTATCATCACGGAAGAGAACGCCGACAAGGTACCCGACATGCTGAAGGACATCTTCCTTGATAACATCGAGGTTACCCGCTATGGCTCGCCTGATGATATTGCCGCCATGTGCGTATACCTTGCGTCCGACGAAAGCGAATACTTCACAGGGCAAGTCGTTACGGTGGATGGCGGCTTGAATGCCCATGTTCCTACCGTCGCACAATTCCGCGCACTCGCATCACGTACCTGGTAGATGCTGCGACATAGAAATGAAGGTGCGTCTTCGTTTTGCCGATACGCAACAAGGACGCACCTTACCAGCGTTTTACTAGCATCTAACCCATCATGAAACCTTTCGAACACTACATTTACATTCTTGAATGCGGGGACGGCAGCCTTTACACGGGATACACCACCGATGTCGAAGCACGAGTTTCCGCACATCAAGCTGGCACCGGCGCCAAGTACACGAAATCGCACGCGCCCGTACGCCTGATCGCGCAAGCCCGCTTCTACTCGAAAGAACGCGCCATGAGTGCAGAAGCACACTTCAAGCAACTCGACCGTGCCCAAAAAGATGCCCTGCTCGCCAAAGCTAAGGATGCACCCTTGGAAGACATCCTTAGAAACGAGCTTCCTGGGTTTGGCAAAGATACCGCTGGCGAGTTCGTCTGTCGCAACTTGGAAACGAATGTCGATCTGGATTACCGCGCTTTTCATTCTCGGCTCGTCCCGAATGTGGATCCCAAAGCCATCGCGGGCGTTCGAACACCCGCACTTCGCAAGATAGCCAAAGAGCTTGCCAAACGCGAAGACGTTAGCACGTTTCTGCGCGCACTCCCCCATCGACTCTTCGACGAAAACCAAGTACATGCCTTCACGATCGGCGCAGAGCGCGACTACGACAAGGCGCTCAAGCTCTACGAGCGCTTCCTTCCCTTCGTGGACAACTGGGCAACCTGCGATCAGCTTCCTACTAAAGTGTTCGCGAAGCGCCCTAAAGAAACGCTTGACCAGGTAGAACGCTGGCTCGCTTCGGATCATTGCTACACGATCCGCTTTGCCATCGGTATCCTTATGAGGCTGTATCTTGGCGAACTGTTCGACCCCCGCTTGTGCGAATGGGTCGCAACTACGCGCATGCCCAACAGCGAAGCTCACCCAGCCACCGAAGATGACATCTACTATGTGGATATGATGCGTGCCTGGTATTTCGCTGAAGCGCTCGCAAAACAAGAAGCCGCTGCGCTTCCATACCTAGAACGCCAGGGCGATGAAGCCCTGCTTGATGAATGGACGCGCCGCAAAGCGATCCAAAAAGCTATTGAGAGCTGTCGCATCGCTGCCAACATGAAGGACTTTTTGCGCACGCTGCGCTAACGATCAGCTCGCACAGCCCAACCTCTTACAAGAAGCATCCTTAAGCGCTCAAAGTATCGCGCCCGAATCAGGATGCCCAACGACGCACCAACAAGCGTGATTCATCAGCTCTCTTCTAAACCCTTTCATCACTTTGTTCTTTGGCTTATTGCAAGTCATTAACAACTGGTCGCTGATCGGCGGTCTCAGCAGAAAGAGCGTTAGGCTGAATAGGTATCGTCTTCTCACCTGTTCAGGCAAGGAGACACCAGGCACCGAACTTCGTAACGAAGACTAGGCTTTCTCAGGAAGACACCATGCTCGATCGCGCGCGAAAATATCTCTCGATCATCCTGCAGATATTCGTACGCGACCTAAAGCGGCTCGTCGTCAATCCGGTCGCCTGCATCATCTTGGCGGGCGTCTGCATTCTGCCCGCGCTCTACGCCTGGTATACCATCGAAACGATGTGGGATCCTTACGCCAACACCGGCTCGATCAAAGTGGCGGTGGTAAATGAGGACAAGGGCGCCGACTCGAACTACACCGGTAAGATAAACATCGGGCAGGAAGTGGTCGATGAGCTTCACAGCGATCACGAGCTCGATTGGCAGTTCGTCTCAAAAGATGAAGCCATGGACGGCGTTTATTCGAGCGAATATTACGCAGCGCTCATCTTCCCCGAGAACTTCAGCGAAGACTTCATCAGCGTCTTCAGCGGCAATTTCACCCAACCTAAGATCGAATACTACGTTAACGAGAAGCTTTCTGGCTCGGGAACGAAAGTTACCGATTCGGCTGCTTCCAAGATCGAGACCACCATCGATGAATCGTTCGTCTCTCAGGTAAGCGACAAAGTCGTTGAGATTGCGCAACGAACGGGCGGCGCAGTGCACGATAAGAGCGAACAGTCCACGTCGCTCTTATCCCACAGCGTTGAAGAAGCAAAGAGTGCGATCAGCCAAAACCGCACGATGGTGAATGACCTCACGCCTACGATCGATAGCTCCATTCGCTCGGTAGATTCTTCGAGCGATTTGCTCAAGAAGCTTGTCGCTTCGCTGCCCGCACTCGATGCCCGTCTCGATTCCGCGTCCACTTCGCTCGAGAATATCCGCAAAACACTCAACGACTACAGCGCAACGCTTTCAACGAAAGTTACCGAGAGCGCGCTCGCGCTCACACAAGCAGCCGTGGATATCAATCTTGCTTCGGCCCAGATCGCAGGCGATATCCAAACAGCAAAGGCCAACGTCGATACCGCACTTGCCGAAGCACGCGAGCTTGTCAGCTACAACAACCAATTGCTCGAATCGCTGCGCAACTCCCCTGTTGCCTCTACCGACCAAGTGCAAAAGACCATCAGCGACATCGAAGCGCAGAACGCGAGCCTCTCTTCTACCATCACCTCGCTCGAGCAGCTCGCAAACCAGCTCGACAACAATGCGCAAGCGGTCAAGAACGCCACGGATACCGTGGCCAACGTAGCAAAAACAAGTGCGGATAACCTTCAAAAGAGCGCGAAGGATTTCCAAATCACCATCTTGCCCGAGATCGACACGAGCCTCGATAGTCTCGCATCAGCGATCGGAACCTTGCGGGGCGCAACCGAATCGCTTCGCACACTCTTCGATCAAGAGAGCACGCTCCTAACGCAGCTTGCCTCGATGCTCGAGCAGTCGAAATCCATCTGTGCAGAAGTAGGCCTCTCGCTCGAAGCGCTTGAGAACAATCTCGAATCAACCTACACCGATCTTCGCTCGCTCCAGAATTCCGCTTCGTTCAAAGAGCTCACCACCCTGCTTGGCATGAATCCCGATGATGTTTCTTCGTTCATGTCTTCCCCGGTAAAGCTTGATACGGTCACGCTTTACCCCGTTAACCCTTACGGCTCGGGCATAGCGCCTTTCTTCAGCAACCTGGCGCTTTGGGTGTGCGGGTTCATCCTCATGGCCATCGTGCGTCTTCGCGTCGATCCAGCGGGCTTACCAAGATTCTCGGCAACGCAGGCCTATTTCGGACGCTGGCTTTTTTACGTGAGCATCGGCATCATCCAAAGCCTCATCATCTGCATAGGCGATCTGGTGTTGGGGATCCAATGCGAAAACCCTGCCGCATTCATCGGAGCAGGTGTGCTCGCTGGTTTCGTTTACGTGAACCTGCTCTACGCACTCGCCTACAGCATGCGCCACATCGGAAAAGCGCTTGCGGTTGTGTTGCTCGTCTTGCAGATTCCCGGATCGTCAGGCATGTTCCCCGTCGAGATGATGCCCGAATTCTATCAGGTGCTCAATCCGCTGTTACCCTTCACTTATTCGATCGATGCGATGCGCGAAGCTATTGGCGGCATGTATGGAGCGCACTACCTTATCGATATGCTCATCTTAGGCGGCTGCTTCATTCCTGTTGGTCTATTCATCGGGCTTATGGGCGTTCACTTCGGTTACAACGTGAACACGCTCTTCGACGCGAAGCTCTCCCAAACTGAGCTGTTCGCTTCCGAATCCGTGCCCAAAGGTGCCCAATGGTTCCGCTTGCGCCCCGTACTGCTGGCGCTCATGCAAACGAAGCAATACCGCGAAAAGATCATCGCGCGCGCTATGAGATTCGATACGAAATACCCACTGCTCATGAAGATCGGCTGGATCGCTCTGTTCGCGATGCCCATCCTCATGCTCGCTACGCTCATCCTCTTCGAAGGCTCCCCCAACGAAAAGCTCATTCTGCTCTCCTGGTTCATTCTCGGTACGCTCATAGTGGCTGGATATCAGATCATCATCCTGTTCCTTCATGCCGATATCCAATACCAGTTCAAACTTGCGCAAAGCGAACCGGCCTCCGATGCGGGGAAAATAGCTCAGCTTGAAACCCACGAAATGCCCGAACCACTCCTGCGAAGCGGAGGTGGAGCGCGCGATGCATAATATCCTCGCCATATTCAAGAACGATGTGCTCGCGCTCAAGACGAGCGTGATCGCCGCGATCGTCGCGATCGGCCTCATCCTCGTTCCGCCCATGTACGCTTGGCTTACCACGCTCGGCTTCTGGGACCCGTATGCCAACACCGGCTCGATCAAGGTAGCCGTTGCCAATGAAGACGAGGGATATTCTTCGGCTCTTATCCCGACCAAGATAAATGCGGGCGACCAGGTCATAAGCGCGCTGCACGAAAACGACAGTTTCGACTGGGTATTCGTCAGCGAACAAGAGGCGGTTGATGGCGCTCATTCGGGCGAATACTATGCGGCGATCGTCATCCCTAAGGACTTCACGAAGAACCTGATGACCGTTTTCAGCGATCACGCGACCAAAGCGGAAATCACCTATTACACCAATGAAAAGGAGAACGCCATCGCACCGCGCGTTACCGCCGAAGGAGCTACCGAGCTGCAGGACGAGATCGACCAAACCTTCACGAAAACGGTCGCGAATATCGCGCTCTCAACAACGAGCAGCCTTACCGATTTCCTTAACGGCGACAACATCATGAACTATGCCTCGCTGCTCCTGCATGAACTCGATAATGCCGTCGAAGACCTTGATGCCGCACAGCTCGAAGTGAAGGGTCTCTCCTCCATGGTCGGCGACAGCGCAACGCTCCTTGCGGGAAGCAGCACGCTTCTTAGCAACACGAAAAACGCCACGAACACCACCAACAAGCTCCTTTCCGAAGCCTCAAACGGGCTTTCATCGGCCGATGAAGCACTCGGCAACATCACCGATGAAGTGAATGGCGCGATCACATCGAACGCAAGCAGCTACGACGAACTTTCGTCCGCGATCAATGCTGCTCTTGATTCTGCGAGCCAAGACCCTGCCGCCACCGAGCAGCTGCTGGGTAGCATTTCTGGCTCCCTCGCTTCTACCAAAACACTGTATGAGCAGATGAAGAACGATCTGCAAGCCGCGGGCGTTTCTGGCACCGCACTCGATACGATCGATGCCGCCATTGCCACGCTCGCTCGTTTGCAGCAAGCCGTCGATAGCGCGAAGACCGACGTGAGCACGATAAGCACGACCACTGCAGATGCGCGCACCAAGATCAACGAAGAGCTCGCGAACGCGAAGAAGGACATCACGGAAATGAACTCTTCGCTCGAAGAAACGCTCAAGCAGCAAACGGCGAACTTGGCCTCTGATCTTTCCGCACTTAAGTCATCAAGCGTCGAGCTGAGCGATTCGCTCACCGAAATATCCAACAACCTTTCTGGCACCGCGAGCAATCTCTCGACGAACATGGAAGCGCTTCAAGGCTCCCTCGATAACACCGCGAACGTACTCGGCACGATCGAGAGCAACCTTGCGAAAACACGCGATGACCTTAAAGAAGCCATCAGCACGAGCAACATCGATGAGATCCGCAAGATCATCGGCAACAATCCTGAAGCCATCGCAGCGTTCTTATCTGCCCCGACCGTTCTTGAGAAGCACCCCGTCTATGAGATGAAGAGCAATGGCGACACGATGAGCGCCTTCTATTCTTCGCTCTCGCTCTGGATCGGTGCGATCTTCCTCGTTGCGCTCACGAGCGTGAACCCCACGAAGCGTAGGCTCGAAGGCCTTAAAGATGTGAAGCCCCACCAGGTCTATTTGGGGCGCTATGGCATCTTCGCCTGCATCGCTATCCTACAAGGGATCGTACTCTGCATTGGGAACGTCTTCTTCGTGGGTGTTCAATGCGAACACTTCTGGCTCTATCTGCTGGCATGCATATTCTGCGCGATCGTTTTCTCGAACATCGTCTATACGCTCACGACCTGTTTTGGAAACGTGGGTAAAGCTATCGCGATCATCGCGCTTGTGATGCAGCTTGGCGGATCGGGCGGCATCTTCCCCATCCAGATGTCAGCGCCCTTCTTCCAAGCGATCTACCCGTGGCTTCCCTTCGCTCATTCCATGGAAGCATTCCAAGGATGCATTGCAGGCATCTATGGCATGCAGTATTGGATTTCGATGCTGTGCTTGGGCGGATTCTTGGCCGTCTCGCTCGTGTTCGGCCTCGCGCTGCACAAGCCCCTCGCAAAGCTCAACAGCTTCGTTGTGAAAAAGCTCGACGAAACCCAGCTTCTCTAGAACTCTAGGCAAGCTCTAGGCAAAAACAGGAACGCGAATCAGGCTCGCCTTAACGCAGGGTGGCCGATCTACTTCTGCATTCCAGGAACGTACTTACCATCGGCGCCCACGTATTTGTCGCCG